>OLJW01003178.1_pt1 | contig 12946 bp, 9 predicted proteins | sample 1603411 | NCBI WGS metagenome assembly OLJW01 (sample SAMN04168659, study PRJEB22393) | human gut metagenome | biome: human gut microbiome; feature: stool | host: Homo sapiens | collected 2014-05-12 | reverse complement strand
GGTTCTCCCGGTAAATGCCGCCCTGCTTGAGCATCTCGTCCACCAGAGTGGTCTTGCCGTGGTCAACGTGGGCGATGATGGCAATGTTTCTTAAGTGTGTGTTCTGCAATTTCAGCACCTCTTATAGACTGCGATTCCAATGTCATTCCAAATTTCCGACCTCATATTATATCCTGTCCCGGGGAAAAAGGCAACTTTTTTCTTTTGATTGTCAAAAAAAGAGCAAAACAGAGAATGTTACATATATTAAAAAGAAACAGAATATTTATATCAATCAATAACATGTAACCACAATGTGACTGTGGCGTGCTATACTTACAATCAAATATGGAGGCGAGACGGAGAAAGGCGGGCTTATCATGGGAAAAGACCGGAACGACAGACGGAAAAAGCTCATCGCCAGTTGTCTGCTGGCGCTGTTGCTGATCGGCGGCGTGGCCGCGGCGGAGCGGCTCAATCAGATGGACCCCGCCAGTCGGGGGCTGACCGGGACTCCGTCCGGGGTAACCTTCTGGAGGGCGGAGCAGGAGGACGTGGAGATCCCCGACGAGGCGGCGCCCAAGGCCCCGGCGCCCCGAGCTGCGGGGGACGCGTTGTAAAAAGGAAAAGGGCCTGGTGGCCGATGGGCTGGGCACTTTTTGACGGGATGCGGCGTTGACAGCCGCCCGGATTTGGGTTACAATATCCGGGCAGTTGTCCATATGCGCCAGTAGCTCAATAGGATAGAGCATACCCCTCCTAACAATTGAATCGTTCGAACCCCGGAGCCTTGAAAAATTGAATAATTTCTGTATATGCCCCCGTACCTCACCAGGATAGAGGGTCCGCCTCCTAATAATCAGGTCATCAAAGTCCTGGGAGGCGGATCGCTCCATCCTTGACCATGAAAAATCGAATATGTCTCCGTAGCTCAGTTGGATAGAGCACACGCCTCCTAAGCGTGGGGCCGGCAGTTCAAATCTGCCCGGGGACGCCATAAATGCCGTAACCGCAAGAGGTTGCGGCATTTTCCTTATCTTTTTTCGCTACGAGGATTAGAACAGATTTCCTTTTTATCATTGGTTAGAGTGGAGACTTCTTACTCCCATCTGCTCAAATTTCCATCACAGGACTCGAACGATTTTTATGCCAAACTTGAAAAAATTGCTCATTTTGCTAATGAGCACTGCCGCAGCGTTTTGTGTCGTCTCATGCCTTCCTGTGTATTTATGCACCAATCAGTTTTTTTGCTAACTGGTTCATAATCTGTTCTCCATACTGCTCAACAAACTTTTTCGTGAAGGCATCCATGAGTTCGGGTTTAGCCTCCAATTGCTTCAGCAGAATTTCAGAGTCAGGTTCAGCAACGGCGCTTTCTGCGCGAAGCCTTTGCTCAACGCCACGCAAATCCGCGTTCGCATAAAAGGCCATTTCGAATTTCTGGGCGTTGACCTTCCGATCCTCATCCAAGATGTGTGCGTAAACCTGGGTAACCATGTCGCTTTGTGCATGACCGGTATCACCCTGCGTTGCCTTAACATCTCCCTTATTGATTTTCAGCTTATAAGTTGTGCTGGAGTGACGGAGAGAATGAAAAACAACATTTGGAAGACCAGCGGATTTTTTCAATCGTTCAAACTGATTTCCAATAATCCGATCTTCACAGGGGCGGCCCGTTTCCTGCGCCAAAACCAGATTGTAGTCGATATAGTCATCGCCCATAAACTCCTTGAGCTTGTCCTGTTTCTCTTTCCATTCCCGCAAGATAAAGGCAAGAGTTCGCGGAATCCAAACCTTACGAATGCTGCTTTCTGTTTTAGGCTTTTTCAAAACGAGCCGCGTGGAAGACTTCCCGCCCATCAAGCGCGGGAATACAAAGAGGATGTCCTTTTCGCCAACTGCGTTGATAGCCTTCTGGTCAACACGGGCCAGCTCTTTTTCAATCCAGACGAAGGCATCATCCCGAGCGATTTCTTCATCTGATATATGAACACAGTCCCATGTAAGGCCGGTGATTTCGCCCATCCGCATGGAGCAGGCAAAGGCCAGGTTGATTGCGACATACAGCTTTCCATCCGAGCAGTGGTTGAGAGCATCTCGAATAATATCGGCAGTCCAGATGGCTCTGACCTTTTTCTCCCGCTTGGGCAAGATTGCATCCTCGAACGGATTTTTACCAATAATGTCCCAGCGGACAGCCTGATGAAATGCACAGCGCATCAGCTTAATAATCTTTTCAATGGTGCATGGCGTAACAAAGTCTGTCCGTGCATGTCTGTATGGAGTTTCGATTGGAGGCGTTTTCTGCAGCTTCTGGATGAATTGATCCACTGACCTGCGATTGATGTCCTGCACAATTTCGTCCCCAATCAACGGGTTAATGTAATTGCTGATTAAGCCATTATTAGAAGCATAAACAGACAGTCCCCATCTTTTGGTTCCATATAGTTCTACAAAGTCTCGCAGAAAATCTTTTACGGTCAGTTCACTGGGCGGAATAAAAGTGCCGTTATTGATCTCATTTTCCACCGCGGCTTTCCGCTTCAACGCCTCTTTTTTGGTTATAAAAGTTTCCCACTTCTGTTTCTTCTCACCTTTTGAGTCATCATAGGTGTAGACAACAGCATATTTCTTACCGCGTTTCTGTATTGATGCCATAGTTGTAGGCTCCCTTCCAAATCAATCGGAACCATCAAGCCATTCGTCAAAGGACTTTCTGGAAATCCTCAATTTAGTCCCTATGCGTACAGATTTGAATGCTCCGCTGGCGCACAGGTTATAGATGGAGCGTTTGCTGACGCCCAGGATCTCAGCAGCCTCTGAAACGGAATAGCTCCGTTTTTCTGCATTATTCCGATCTGTGTTTTCAAGAAATTGTTTATCAGCCACGAATAGCCTCCTTTCTGTGTGGCCGACAAAGAAGCCTACGATTCCCTACATATATCATATACGCTTTCTCTGCCGCCACATCAACAAAAAAGTAAAAAACAAGGCGTTCGATTCCAAATATTTAAGTAAGCTGTCCCAGGTCACTTCCTGCGCCGGGGCTTTCCGCCGCGTATTGCCAGGGCCTGCTATGCAGTATTTCAACCGTGGGTGAGCACACAAAGTCTCCGCACACTATCCGCGCTCCCTGTATAACCCCTGAAACAGAGTTATTCTTTTTTCAAAGTACAAAGGCGTACAGATCAGCATGGAACATCCTGCTATATCTGTACGCCCTATAAATAGGAAAATGGTGCAGGAATTTCTGCACACATTACATGCTTTCTCAAAAACTTTTGAGAAAGTAAAAGCACGCGCCCGAAACACTAAATATAGATATTCATTCTTGACTAAATCAATATATTGTGCTATCCTGTACTTGTAATTGATTTTTGTGCGTTCCCCATGTGGGATACAGATCTTGTATCTGTACGGCAAGGCTCAAAGCCCTGCATTGCACACGCAGTTAAGATTGTATTTGTGCCAGTAGTATTGCTGCGCCCATTCGGGCCAGTATATTACTGGCTTTTTTTATTTTTCGGGGGTTTCCCCATCAGCGAGGATGACATTGGTTCATAGGCAACTATGGACAACAGGCGTTTTGCCCTTTGTCATGCTCGCTTTTTTGTCGCCCAAATGCCGGAAACGGCTTTGAGGATATATCAAACTACAGAAAGGCAGGTAACACGCATGAATGTAAAAAAGCGAAGGCAGGAGCCTATGGCAAAAAGGAAATGGCCTTTGGAGAACTGGCAGCATCAGAAGGTGCCCAAATCCAGCCAAGTCCATAGTCCAATGATTCGAGTACACGCTATTCCCCGCCGAACACGGAGGGGGTGCTAAAGATGCCGGCGAGCAATGTAGCCGCCGAAAAGCGAAGTCAACCCCAAATTTTGGTGGAAACGGCGGGCCTGTCCGAAGAGGAATGGCTTGCATACCGCCGGAAAGGGATTGGCGGCAGTGATGTGGCGGCTCTGCTGGGAATTTCACCCTGGCGGACGGCAAGAGACCTCTACTTTGACAAGTTGAATATCGTAGCGGTCGAAGATAATGAGGACAACTGGGTTGCTCTGGAAATGGGGCACCTGTTGGAGCCGTTGGTGGCGAAGATATTCCAACACCGCACAGGGTACAAGGTCTATCAGATCAAAAAAATGTTCCAGCACCCGCAGTATTCGTGGATGCTGGCCGATGTGGACTATTTTGTGGAATTGCCGGATGGCAGTACCGCAATTCTGGAGATTAAAACGACAAATTATAACGCAAGGGATAACTGGTGGCTAAACGGTGAAGAAACTGTTCCCGTCTATTATGAAACCCAAGGGCGGCACTATATGGCTGTCATGAATGTGGACCGCTGTTTCTTCTGCTGCCTGTATGGCAACAACGAGGAAGAAACCATTATTCGTGAAATCCGGCGGGATGAGTCCTATGAGGAGGAGATGATTTTCCTGGAGCAGTATTTCTGGGAAAACCATGTTCTTACCAGGACGCCGCCGCCTTATACCGAAGATGGTGATCTGGTGCTTGAAAGCGTGCGCCGGCATACGGGCTCCGCGGATCAGGATGCCCCCGTTGTAACGCTTGATTTGAGCCTGACAGCCAAATTGATGCGCTATCTCCAGCTTCAGGAGCAGAAGAAACTCACGGAAGCGGGCAGCCAAGAGATTGAGGCGGATATGAAGCGGCTGAAAGCGGCGCTGGTTGCGGAAATGGGCAAGAGCTGCAAGGCCGTTTGCCAACAGGATGGGGTGAACTATATTGTCACCTACAATCCAGTGAGAACGCCCGGCATTGACAAAGACAATCTGATACGGCTGAAGCTGGATCACCCTGATATTTACGAGCAGTATGTAACCGTTTCAGAATCCCGAAGGTTCAGTGTGAAAATTGATACCAAGACGGCATGAGAAAGGAGGAAAATGATTTGATCCATAGAGGAACTTATGATGGGACAATTTACTATAATCCTGCAAATAAGTTCTGCATCATCAGTGTAAAAACCGCGGAGAAGGATGTACCCGAAGAAGCCAGGTCTACCCGCCGACGCAAGGATCATCTGATTCGGTTTGTGGCAACCGGCTACGAACTGCCCCGCACAGATGCGGTAGAACTGGAACTGGATGGCGAATGGAAAAAAGGAAAGTATGGGATGCAGCTTCAGGTGGAGCAATGGCATGAAATTGTCCCTCAAACCAAGAGTGGAGTGGAAGGCTATCTGGCCTCTGGCCTTATCAAAGGCATTGGGCCGGCGCTCGCCAAACAGATCGTATCACGCTTCGGCGTGGAGACACTGGACATTCTGCAAAATCGCCCGGAGCGGCTGCTGGAGATCAAGGGCATCACGGAGAACAAGCTGGAGGCCATCAAGACCTCATATGCAGAGAGCCGGATGTTGCAAGACCTGATGACGCTGCTCTCCCCGTTCAAGATTACACCGAAAACAGCGCAGAAGATTTATCAGTTTTTCGGCCCGGCCAGCGTGGACATTTTGAAAAAGAGTCCGTTTGAGCTTTGCCAAATATCCGGTTTTGGCTTTTTAAGGGTGGATGCCATCGTTCAGAAAAACGGAGGCGACCTGCGCGCCCCTATGCGAATCAAAGGCGCCTTGTTCTGGGCGTTGGAGGATAGCAAGGGGAAAAACGGACATTTGTTTTTGACCAGTGAGGCTTTGCAAAAAGAGGCGCTCCAATTACTCAACGCTAAAATCCCTATTCCTTCGCTTCGGCTCCATGCACAAGAGGTCAGCGATGTCCTCGAAGATATGATCCTGCATGGAGAGGTCGTATCCGTCAAAGGAGACATTTATCTTCCCCGTGTGTTTGCACAAGAGGATGAAACCGCCCGCCGGATTGCGATGCGTGTGGTGGAGCCTCCTGCTCCGGAGAAGATCGAACAAATTTTGGAGCAGGTCAAACGAGAAATTGGATTGGCGCTGTCCTCAAAACAGGAAGCGGCTGTGTATGCAGCCTATCGCCACAATCTTTCCATCATCACAGGCTCCCCGGGCACCGGCAAGACAACCGTGCTGAAAACAATTTTGGAGGTCTACCGCCGCCTGCATCCCCAGGGAGAGATCGCCTTGATGGCGCCGACAGGCCGAGCCAGCCGGCGTATGGCGGAAAGCACCGGGGTTGATAAGGCCAAAACGCTGCACAGCATTTTGGGGCTCGCCAGCGAGGAAGATGAAATAAAACGCAACAACACCCAAGAGCCGCTTTCGGCCGATTTGATCATTGTGGACGAGTTTTCCATGGTGGACATGTGGCTGGCAAATAAATTTTTCTCACGCATCAAAGGTGGAGCACGGGTCATTCTTGTCGGAGACCCGGATCAGCTTCCCAGTGTAGGCGCCGGGAATGTGTTCCGCGAACTGATTGACTGCGGCCTTATCACCGTGACGGTGCTGGATCAGATTTTCCGTCAGTCCAAGGACAGCCTGATTGCCTACAACGCCAAATTCATTAACGAAGGCAACACCAAGCTGTACTACGGCCAGGATTTCGTTTTCATGACAAGCAACAATCAGGCGGAAGCCGCTGAACGAATTGTTGCCCGCTACTGCCGGGAGATCGAGGAAAGTGGGATTGACCGGGTGCAGATTCTGTCGCCTTTCCGCTCGGACGGCGCGGCCTCTGCGGAACAGCTCAACGAAGCGATCCGCGAAGTGGTCAACCCGTTTCGTTCCGCCGAGGAAGAAATCAAAATCGGCGTCAAGGTATTCAGGGTCAATGACCGGATCATGCAGACCAAAAACACTGCCAAGGTATCCAATGGCGACCTGGGATTCATCCGCTATATCAAAAATGATGAAGATGGAACTCGCGTTGGACTTGACTTCGGTGTGGGCCGTGAGTTGGAGTACGGCATAGAGGATATGGTCAATCTGGACCTCGCCTATGCCACCACGATTCATAAAGCAATGGGCAGCGAGTACGATACGGTCATTATGCCGCTCTTAAAGGCACATACTGTCATGCTCTATCGAAATCTGCTCTACACTGGCATTACCCGCGCAAAAAAGCGTGTGGTGCTCATCGGTCAAAAGCAGGTATTGTTCATGGCAATCCATCGCAACGAGATCGGCAAACGCAACACGCTTCTGGGTGAGCGCATCCACCTGTACTATAAGGCGTACGCCCGGCGGGCCGGTATTCCCGTTCCGGCGGACTTGGAAAAAGAATTGAAGCACGCAGGCTAAAAATGTGACGCAAGGTGCAGAAAAATGCCCAGCGTCCCCTATTTATTATACAGGAAGGAGTTTATGAAGATGAGTGACAACAACAATAATGCAAAAACGATGTACGAGGCCGTTCCTGCCGCTGCGGAACTGAACAAGGTACCGGGGTTTGATCCGCTGAAGTTCCTCCGGCGTGCCGGGGACTCCATGAAATTGGACTTACCCTATCAGAAACTCTGGTTCCGAATGGCACACCCCAACGGGCGTATGCGTCTGACGGCCATGAGGATCACAGAGCAGATGGCGATTTTCGAGGCCAAGGTATTTCTGGACCGCAGTGACGCGGAGCCGTTCAGCGTGAGCGTTGCCCAGCAGACCATGCAGGATAGCAGGGACTTTGTGAAGGCAGCTCAAAATGAGGCGTTGAGCCAGGCCCTTTCGGACGCTGGATTTGGCATCCAGCTTGTGAGCGCCGACACTCATGCCGCTTCCGTACAGAAAGCGGCGCCTGTGAGTAAAACGCAGCCCTCTGCCATTACTCCGCCTGTGAGCACTGTGTTGCCGCAGGAGCCCTCCAGCGCCTCGCAGAAGGCCGCTGTTCTTTCCGAGGGTAATTCCGTTTCCGGGGGCACACAAACGCCACAGAGGGCATCTGAAAACGCAGAAACAGCAAGAACGAAGATTCAGCCTGCAGCAACTCCGGCCCATGAGCAGAGTTTGCCGGTAAGCCCTACTACAAACACGGATACGCTGCCAGCGGATTCCGCGCCAACGACAGAGCAGCCGGAAAACAGCAAGACAGCGGAGGAATTGCCAATTCATCTCCCTGCGGAAGAACTGCCAGTTCAGCGCCCTGCGGAGGATCTGACAGTCGCCAAGGAGGCACAGGAGGTCCCCGAAGCCAAAGTCGTACAAGAGGCCCCTGCATACACCCCGGATATGCCAGTAGAGGATATTCTGAAGGTGATGACGCTGGAACAGGCACAGGAGGTCGTTGTGGACAGCGGCGTATGCCGGGGGCTGACTATCGCAGAGGTGGCGAAGAAGCGGCCTGTCAATCTGCGTTTCTATTTGACTCCGGGCAACAAAAGCAAGGACAACATCGTTCGGGCTGCCGCCCAGCTGGTCCTCAATTCACTTCAGAAGGCCGGTTGATGCGAAGCCCTGGCTCGGGTATGAAGGGAGGAATGACAAATGGGCTCATACCCGGATGAATTTCCTTTCGGCATCATGGAAGTTGTCAATCTATTAAACCTGCGCATCAGGCGTCAACAGGCGGACAGCATCTATGTGGACTGCCCGTTCTGCGGTGACCGCCAGGGGCGGATGAATGTCAATTTCGTCAAGAATGTCTGGCGGTGCAACTACTGCAATGCACATGGCGGAATGCTGGCGCTGTATGCTGAACTTAATCATACGACAACATCCGATGCCTACTGGGAGATTGCAGAAGCTCTGTGTGACAATATCCAAGAGGAACACGCACGCTCCGGGAATGAAGCCCAACAGCGGCCGGCCAGCCCAAGCCCTTCAACTTCAGGGGCCTGGGCTGCCCCTGCCAGTCATTCTTCTTCCGAGCGAAAAACAGTACCACAGTCGAATAAGGCCAGTCCAGCAGAGATCCACCAGACGCTATCCCTGCTGCTTGCTCAACTTACGCTGCGGCCGGCACATCGGGAACATCTGCGCTCCCCTAAACGCGGGCTGTCTGATGAACAGATTGACGCACTGGGATTTAAGAGCACCCCACCGCCTTTTCTATGCCGGTCTATTACAGAACGGCTGATCAAGCAGGGATGCAAGGTGCAGGGAGTGCCGGGCTTTTACCAGGATAACGGTGGACATTGGACTATGGCTTTTTATCAAAAGACAGCCGGCATCCTGATCCCTGCCATCGGCTTTGACGGCATGTTGCAGGGATTCCAGATCAAACTGGATATACCGCTGAAAAACAAGGATGATCCGCCGGAAAAGCCGGGAGCAAAATATATCTGGTTTTCGTCTTCCTCAAAAAAGGGCGGAACAGGATCGGGCAGCCCGGTACATCTGGTAGGAAATCCATCTGCCCGTGTCGTTTATGTGATTGAAGGACTTTTGAAGGCAGACATCTCCCATTACCTGACCGGGCGTACTTTCGTTGCGATTGCCGGCGCAAATAACACCAGTCCGTTGGACGCTATGTTCGCGTTGCTGGCGCAGAGTGGTACAGAGGAGATTATCGAAGCCCATGACATGGACAAGTACAACAACAAAATGACCATGGCCGGGGCATCCAAAATTTACTTAATGGCGCAAAAGCACGGCATGAATTGCCGGCGGTTGACTTGGAATCCCAATTATAAAGGGTTTGATGACTGGCAGCTGGCTTTGCGCCAGGGCAGTCAGCGGCAAAAGGAAATTGAAAAGTTGAGTTTCAAAGAGCAGTATCTGCGCGGGCTGTGCAAGCTGGCCCACATTGAGGACTGCGTGGAACAGTGGCAGCACCGGGCCGAGCAAGACACCGGACTGACAGAGTATCTGGGGCTGACAGGGGAGGAACATAAAACCTTCCTGTGCGGCGGCCGGGACGCTCTTGCCGCCCTGTTGGAGCCACAGCGGCGAAAACAAAGGTTTGTACTTTATCAACTTCAACTGGACGAAGAGAACGCGATCCCATTTGCTTTCAAGGATATTACAGCGTTAAAAGCGGCTGGTTATGAACAGCCGCCTGCGGCGATGTACTATGTGGCAGGAAGTGGAGAAATCTACTGCCCAGCGGAGGAATCGGATGACACACTTTTGAAGCGCCTGTTTGCCGACTGCCGGGAGCGGCTGCCTGAAGGCTGCCGCGGGCGGCCAATGGCGGTTTCCGATGTAGTGGAACTGAATCACGGTGCCAAGCGGGCGTATTATTATGTAAGCGGACAAGACCAGTTTAGACAAGTAAAGTTTTCCCCTATGCTCGCAAAGAAGGAAATTCCAGAAAAGACACAAGAGAGGTTTTGATGGTTGTCGTGAGTGAGACAAAGGAGAGCCAGCTTTTGGCGCTCCTGGAGCAATGCGTCCATCTGGACGCTGATGTGCGGCCCCGTACAGAAAAAGGCTTTTTCACGGTGACGGTTCCGCCGCCGTGGAACGGTTCAGCGCGCAGGGCGGCTCAAGCAATACAGGATCAAATCAAGGAATGGTCAAAGCAATATCCGAATGTGGTGTGTTACTGCTTTGACGGTTACAGTACATTGGTTTATGTGCTGTAAAACAATGTGGCAAAGGCATGGGATGGGCATTGGCCTGTTCCGTGCCTTTTTTATGAAACGACGGAAAGGAGATCACTATGGGATATTTTTCAGAAATGGCGCTGAACAAGCAGGAGGAGCTCGGACTTCCCGCAGAACAAGTACCGGCTGGAGACGCCTTTGAGGATGAGGAAACTTTTGACGAGCTGCCGGTGCCGTCGGACAGCCGTTCAGCGACTTCCCCTGTCGTGGAAACGCCGCCATCGCCCGCATTTGATGCAGACGATGAGGCCGAGGAATTGGAAGACATGAACGGAGACAATGCTTCCGAGGCAGCGGACACGGATGGGGACGATGCCGGTAAAGAGCAGGAGGCACCCGCCAAGGCCGATGCAACCACCGATGCGGACGAGGAAAAACGCCGTGCCGAGCATGAGGCGGCTGAAGCCAAGCGTAAAGCAGAATGGGAAGCCCGGCAGGCTGAAAAGAAAAAGGCCGAACAGGAGCAGCTGGAGCGTCTGGCCGCGATGAGCGACGACGAGGTGGTGAACGCCTCCATGCAGCGGGTCAACGCAGATACAGAAAAACTGACCCGGCGCAACATGAAAGAGTGTGTGGCAGAATTTATCCAGACCAAGTGCCTGGAGGATATTGCTTTCGCACGCCTCACCATGCACCCGCGCAAGTCAATGATCCACTGTTTCCAGTACATCAGCCGCAAGGCGTGGGACTACATTCAGGATGAACTCAAAGCAAGCGGCATTCAGCCAGGTCCGGGCAGCCAAGGGTATGGCTGTGATGTTCCGGACGATTTGTGCTACCAGTGGGCAGAGGATTATTTCCGCGACCCAGACGCCAAAGAGGATCATAAGGAAGAAGAAAAGTTTGTACCGAACCCCTACTATGGAAAAGATTTCGCCAGAACCACCAAAAAGAAGCAGAAGGAAAAGAAAAAGGCAGAAGCCAAACCGAAGCCTGTGCAGAAGGAAAAGCCTGCCAACGATGGTCAACTATCGCTGCTGGATCTCGGCATGACAAAGGCAGGTTAAGGGGGTGCAGCATGATTGCATATAAAGGATTTCTTCCCGGCCTGATTTGCAGAGGTTACCAGTTCAGGATGGGACTCAATGTAACGGAAAAGGCCAACTGCGCTCATAATGGCTTTCACTGTGCTGAGGACCCGCTGGATTGCTTGCGCTATTACGGAGATATAAACCACGCAGAATACTATATTGTCGATGCTGGCGGAGACATTGACGAAGATGGTGTCGATTCCAAAATTTCCTGTACAGAGTTGACAATTTTGAAACGGCTGACAAAAAAAGAACTCTTCCTCCATGGCCTTGCTTTTATGGCAGACCACCCGAAGCGGAAGTGGAACAGCAATATAAAGGCGGACAAAGCTGAAGCGTGGAATGGCTATGCAGCGGTGCGCGGCGCCGACCCTATTGCAAAAGGGACTCGGAACGGAGATGTACTTGCTTTTGCAAAAGAGGACGGCACTACCGGCGGCATCCAGCAGATCGTGGTGGCGGAGATTGACGGGAAAACGCTCCAACCAGGAATTTGGTATGGAGTGGAGCTTGAAAAAAGGATGGTGAACTAAATTGAAGAAATCTGCACTTCTGGCAATGCCGAAATTGACGGCAACGCCGGAGATGAAACAGGCAGCAATAGCAGATGAGCCGAAACAGCATGAAAGCCCCTATGGCTATCGCTATGTTGAACGGACCTACTATCCATATATGAACTGTGTCGTTCAGGATGGCATCCTCAAAGCGGCTTTTTATCTGCCGGAACATCTGCGGCTGGATGGCAACAATCCTGCTTATGAAGTGTTCCTTGACAAGAAAGCGCACCAGTTTCTGACTTACGACCATTTAGAGAAAAAATGGCGGGACGCCAAACTGGACAGGCTGAATTGGCCGGGGAGAAACTATTATGCCACCTGCTGGGCCAGTGAGAAAGATGCTGCCGTAGTACAGGACTATCTTTGTGGGGAACGCGGCGGTGATCTCGGTATCCTTGATTTTCAGAGAAATGTACGGGACGAACAGTTGGAGCAGAGACACAAACGAATTACCGGCGCGTGGGATCAGGATCTGGCTCAGGTGCCTGAGCTGCCCAAGGATTGGACGCGCTGGATTGATAAGGTAGCTGTACGGGAAAATTTCATCTTCTATCGTTATAAACGCGGTGGAGCCAAATCAGGGTACTGCACTTTTTGCGGGAAAGAGGTCCCTATATCCGGGCATCCATATCACAATAAGAAAGGACGCTGTGCCTGCTGCCGGCATCCCATTGTATTCAAAGCCCTGGGGCGCGCCGGGTATATTCGGACAGAAAAGGACTATGCTTATCTGATTCAGCGGTGCAAGGATGGCTTTGTTCTCCGTGAATTCTGGGCAGAGAGGACTTACTGGAAAGACAGTCTGCCCTCTGGAAAGCCTTACTGGCATGAGTTTCGCCGTTCGATTTATGACCGCAGCGGAGAAATACGCTCTTACTATTGGGGCGTGTATTGCCAGCGGGAAACGCGATGGATTGCCGGTAACCCCTGTTACTATGGTTACTGTGGCGATCAGAC
>OLJW01003175.1_pt1 | contig 12951 bp, 10 predicted proteins | sample 1603411 | NCBI WGS metagenome assembly OLJW01 (sample SAMN04168659, study PRJEB22393) | human gut metagenome | biome: human gut microbiome; feature: stool | host: Homo sapiens | collected 2014-05-12 | reverse complement strand
CTCATCGACGGACAGCTGGATGAGCTGGGGCGGCTGGAAGCCGCCGAACATCTCGCCTACTGCGACAAATGCACCGACCGCTACACTGCACTGCTGACTGCGGACGCTCTCTCCGACCCGCCCCGCGGCGTCCGCCGGACGGTGATGGGCACCATCTGGGTGCGGCTGATGCAGAGCACCTGCGGCCGGGCTGCGGTGGCGGGCGTCGCCGCTGTGCTGGCGCTGACCATCTGGCGCACCGGTGCGCTGACCTTTGTCACCGACCACAGCCGCGACCTGCAGGCCCTCCTGCCCGCCGTTCAGGTCACTCTGCCGGAAAAGCAGCCCCCGAAGCTCCTGCCGGAAAAGCTGGGCAGGCCGGTGGACTCCCGCCCCGGAGAGAACTTCTACACCCGCGTTTCTTCTGCGCTGGAAAGCCTGCTGAACGCGGCTGAAAACATCAAGTAAGGAGACCGTTATGCTGAAAAATGGATTTTTGACCTTCTGCTGCGCCTTCGTCCCCGGCGCAGGCCAGATGTATCAGGGCTATATGAAGCGGGGCCTCTCCCTCATCCTTACAGCCTGCTGCATCGGGATGGTGAGCTCACTGCTCAACCCGGTACTGCTCCTGCTTGTGGTGGTGTGGATGTACAGCTTCTTTGACACCTTCAACCTCCGGGCGCAGATCCTCGCGGACACCGCGCCGGAGGACGACTACCTCGTCCACTTCGACCCCCGCGACAGACGGCTGGCCCGGGCTCTGCTGGACAGCCACAAGCTGGTGGGCTGGGCGCTCATTGCCTTCGGTGCCCTCATCGCCTACCAGAGCCTCATCATGAACATTCTCGGCGACCTCGTCTACCGCTGGGGCCACTCCTCCCCCGCCTTCCGCGCCCTCTACCTCGTCATGGCCTCTCTGCCCGACGTAGTGGTCTGTGTGGCCCTCATCGTCTGCGGCGTCTGGCTGGTGAAAGGCCCCCATCCGGCCAAAAAGCCGGATGCTTCCAAGGACGCCCCCGAGGATGCCGATTTCTGCGAGTATCACGCCGACGAGCCGGACAACGCCGCTCTGCTCTCCTCTCCTGTGGTGAATGAAAACGAGGTGACGGATGATGGAACAGAACACGACAAATAAACCCCTGCGTCGGGTGGGTACCCTGACGCTGGGCGTCTGCCTCATCGCGGCGGGCACGCTCTTCCTGCTGGCCCGCTTCCTGCCCGGCCTGCCGTGGCTGGTCATCTGGCAGGTGCTACCGGCGGCGGGGCTCATCCTGCTGGGGTGCGAGGTACTCTACTACTCAGCCCGGCCCGGCGCATGCCGGTGCGACTTCGGCTCGGTGGTGCTCTGCCTGCTGATGATGGGTGGGTGCTTCGGCGTCTCGACCCTTATGCTGCTGGCCCAGATGCTGGGCCGCGGCTGCACCATCCACCTGTGAACACAAGAAAGCCTGTGCAGCCTCCCGCCCCGGGAGGATCTGCACAGGCTTTTTCGTTTGAAGAGAGAGGCTTACTGTACGCCGGTCAGCTCAGCCAGCTTGTGGTAGATCTCGGTGTTGTCGAAGACGCCGCGGAACTTCTCCGCGCCGACGCCCAGCGCATAGATGTTGACCATCGCGCCGGTGTGGGCATAGGTGGTGTGGTCCATGCCGGACTTGTGGTTGATGGTGTGGCAGATGGCCATGCTGAAGGGGATGTAGGTGCCGTACAGCTCATAATCCTGCTGGCTCATCTCCTTCTGGGAGGCAGCGCCGACTTCCAGCGTCCGCTCGTAAGCCTTGCGCAGGTTCTCCACCTCGTAGTCGGTCAGCAGCAGCTTGCCTGCGCTGGCAGCATCGGGGTCGGTGGGCAGGGTCAGGCCGAAATTTGCCTTCACGTCGGCCATGGCGGCCTCGAAGGGAGTCTTGTTGGCGATGTAGCCCTTCACATAGGTGGAGTCGAACTTGGCGTAAGACATCTTCTGGTGGGTGAGGTTGGTCAGGAAGGTGTCGTAGTTGGTGGTCTTGTAGCCGATGGCCATGCCGCCCGTCTCGTGGTCGGCGGTGACGAGGATGAGGGTATCGTTGGGGTGGGCGTTGTAGAAGTCCACAGCGGCCTGCACGGCGTCGCTCATCTCCAGCACATCGTGGATGGAAGCGGCGGCATCGTTGGCATGGCAGGCCCAGTCGATCTTGCCGGACTCGGTCATCAGGAAGAAGCCCTTCTTGTTGTCCAGCAGCTCGATGCCCTTCCTGACGTAGTCGGTCAGCTGCCACTCGCCTGCGGCGGCATCCATGGCGTAGTTCATGGCCTTGCCGTCGGCCAGCGCCTCGGCGATGATGAGGGTCTTGCCTGCACCGGCCTTGAGGGCGGCGGCATCTGCCTGACGGGTGACGACGTTGTAGCCGTTCTGGGCAGCGATCTCGTGGTTGTTGGGGCCGGTGCCGTCGCCGTTCACCTTCTGGAACTCGCCGCCTGCGAAATACTCGAAGCCGGAGACGGCCAGCTCCTTGCCGATGGCGTAGTAGTTCTTACGGGTCTTCTGGTGGGCATAGAAGGCGGCGGGGGTGGCGTGGTCGATGTTGACAGAGGAGACGACGCCCACCTTGTAGTTCTTCTGGGCGTGGAGCTTCTCGGCGATGGTCTCATAGGGCACATCGCGGGTCCACGGACACATATTGATGACGCCGCTCTCGGTCTTGTGGCCGGTGGCGATGGAAGTGGCAGTGGAAGCGGAGTCGGGGCAGAAAGAAGTGCTGTCGTAGGTGGTCACGCTGCCCACCTCGGGGAACTGGGTGAAGCTCAGCTCGCCCTCGACGACAGCGCCGTTGTTCTCCACAGTACCCTTATAGAATCGGGCGGACTGGATCTGGGCCGTACCCATGCCGTCGCCGATGAAGAGGAAAACATACTTTGGTTTGCCGCCGAACACGCCCAGCAGTCCGTTCTCTTCCTCTGCTGCGTTGGCGGCATTGGGAGCAGCGGCGTTGGCAGCGGCAGGCGCTGCGGCCAGCATACCGGCGGCGGATGCAAAGGCACCGGCCTTCAAAAAGCTGCGGCGGGACATTTTATTCTCTTTCATGCGAAAGTCCTCTCTTTCCATGAGCCTCATGGCTCCTTCTCTCTTTTTCGATTTATCGGGAACGGCCTTATTCTACCGCCGCAGCCTCCCGGCCCGAAACCATGCGGGCGCAAAATCGGCGTAAAACCCCGGCGGCGGCTTTGGGCCGTCTGTAAAAAAGAAGACTTCTTTTGCGCAAAAAGCGCCCCTCCGGTAAAACGGAGGGGCGCTTTTGTATGTTGCAGGTCAATTATGCGTTGAACTTTTCCTCGTTCAGCAGGCCCTCGCTCTTGGCCACGCAGATGCTGGCCACAGCGTCGCCCACAACATTCAGGGAGGTGACGAGCATCTCGATGGGGCGGTTGATGGCGAGGATGAGGGAGTAGGCCAGCAGGGCGCTGTCATTCACGAAGCCCGCGCCGGACAGGATGGTGAAGAGGATGACGGCCCCTGCGCCGGGGGCGGCAGGCGTCCCCACCGAGGCCAGCAGAGCCAGCAGAGCGACCACGACCAGCTGGGCGGGCGTAACGGTGTAACCGGCGCAGCCTGCGATGAAGACGGTGGCCACCACCTGCATGATGGCGGTGCCGTCCATGTTGATGGTCATGCCCAGAGGCAGGACGAAGGAGGCGATGGACTCATCGACGCCGAAATCCTCGGTGCTGACCCTGATGTTCAGGGGGAGAGTGGCTGCGCTGGAAGAGGTGGAGAAGCCGAAGACGGCCACGTTGGCGATCTTCTTAATGAAGGTGATGGGGTTTTGCTTTGCGCCCAGCGCCACCACCAGAGGATAGGCCACCAGCAGGAAGACGAAGAGCAGGACCACCGTGACCACCACATACACCAGAGCGGGCTTGAGGTAATCAATGCCGTAGATGGCGAAGGTGCGGGTCAGCAGCACAAAGACTGCAAAGGGCGCGAAGTTTGTGACGACGAAGTTCAGGAAGACCACCACCACGTCGTTCACCTCGCCCAGCAGGCGGCGGAGGGTGGAAGTACGGCTCTCACCCAGCACATTCATGCTCAGGCCCACAGCCACCGCGAGGAAGACGGAAGAAAGAACAGCGTTGTTGCTGCCGAAAGCCGTGACGATGTTGGAGGGGATGACATTCAGCACCACATTCAGGGGGTTGGAACCGGTGGAGCCGGCGGCTTCCGTCAGGCCCTCGATGTGAGCGTTGAAGAGGCCCATGGAATAGGTGGCGTAGCCCACGCATCCGGCCAGTGCCAGCGCCATAAAGGAGCAGAGCAGGAACCAGAAGAGGGTCTTGGCCGAGATGCGGCCCATGGTGCGGGTATCGGCGATGCTGCCGATGGCCAGCGCGATGGAGGTGAAGACCATCGGGATGATGACCAGCTGCAGTGCTTTGATGAAGAGCTGGCCGATGATGTAGAAGAGGCCGAGCGCACGTTCCGCGCCCTCTGTGGTGATGTCCTGGAAGAGCAGGTCGTTGATGGTCTGCCAGATGCCGCTGTTGCCGGAAGCCACGAGCTTTTCGCGCAGCATCATAAAGGCAAAGCCTGCCGCCAGACCGCAAACCAGAGACACCGCCATCTTTCTTGCCAGTGCCGCGCCGCTGTTCTTATTTTTTTCCATACGATTTTCCTCACTTTTGTCCATTTCCCAGTGTGTTTCGGTCACATTCGATCTATCCTACCACGGCAAACTGTTGGACGCAAGGGAAAAATCGGCTTTTCAGGCGATTTTTTTGCAAAAGTATGACGCATGAAAATTTAATGTAAAAATTACGTTTGGGATAAAAAGGAGCCTCTCCGTCACGCCGCAGGCGTGACGGAGAGGTTTCTTTTTATGTATTGTCTGAGCCCAGCTCTGCGGCTTCCAGCACCTTGATGCCTTCGGCCTCGAACGCGGCGCGCAGAGTCTCGGCAAAGCCGGGGCGCGGCACCTTGTTCTTGACGCAGAGGGTGATGATGCCATGCAGGCTGGTGCATTCCAGACCGATGGAAGCGCCGTCCGCCGGCACCCAGGTCTGGAAGTCCTCGATGTACCGGGTCAGCTCCGGGCTGGACGGAGCGAAGGGGTCGCCCAGATAGCTCACCCAGAAGTCCGCCGGGAAGCCGCTGATGTACTCGCCCATCTGGAAGATGCGCTTTTTGATGCTGAGGCTGGCTTTCTGCTGGTAGACCCGGTAGACCCAGCCCATCTGCTCCGCGATCCGGAACAGTTTTCGCTCAGCGGAAAGGTTCTCTTTCAGGTCAGCGTCCACGCCCACGGCCACCTCGGCCAGCGGGGCATCTGCCGTCAGCGGCAGCTTGCGCTGGAAGGATGCCACGCAGTTGTAGAGGGCGTTCGGCGCACCCAGCGCGTCGCGGGCGTCTGTCGAGTAGCTGTAGAGCACCTCGTCCTTGTCCAGATACGCCCGCACCGCCTTACAGAGCAGAGCCGTAAGGGTACTGAAAGGCTTGACGCCGCAGCGGAGGGCGGCGTCCACAAGCCCCGCCTTTTCCAGCCGGACGCGGCAGCAGGTGGGCGTCTCTTCAAAGGTCTGCACCACGGGGCGCTGCATATCGTTGGCCACCTGACTCTCGGGATATTTTGCAAGGATGTCCTCGATGTCGTAGGCAGGGTCCGTCTCAAGGGTCCGGCCCTCGAAAGCCGTGCCGTACCGCAGGTTGCAGTAGAACTGCAGCACCATGGTCATGAAGGGTGCTATGCCCCGGCCATCAGCCAGGAAGTGGAACCAGTCGAAATAGACGACTTTCCCCTCATAGCTCAGGGCAACCGTAAAGCCGTTCTCGTCCGGAAATTCGGGCTTTGCGCTGCCCTGCCGCACCGGGCAGGGGGCGTCCGACGGCTCGAGGTGGAGCAGCTTTTTCTCCCACACCGGCTTCTGGAAATAGTAGGGAGCCTTTGCCCGGGCCGCATCCAGAGCCTGCTGCAAAAGCGCACCGTCCACGGCGTCTTTCAGCGTGACCTGATAGCGGCAGTTGACCATGTTTTCGCGGTAATAGTAAACGATACCCTGAAAAACAGAGCGCTGTTCGGCATCCATTCCTTATTCCCCCGCGTGTGCGGCCAGATAGTCGGCCAGATCGCTGATGGTGACGAAGTTGCGCAGCTCCTTTTCGGGGATGCGCAGGCCGAAAGTCTCCTCCAGGTCGGCGACGACGGTCAGGATCTCCATGGACGACAGGTCCAGATCGTCCATCAGGACGCTGTTCTCGTTGACATCCTCGGGGGAAATCTCTGCAACATCTTCCAGAATTGCAAGGATCTGGGACACGATCTCGGTTCTTTCCATAGTTTGAATCTTCCTTTCGTAGTTCCATTAAAGGCGGCTGCGGCTCTTTTCCAGTATTCCGCAGCCTGCCCGGTTTATTCTTACTTGCGCAGCAGCTTGCCGGTGCCGGTGCGGGGCAGAGGCTCGGTGCTGAACTCCACGGCGCTCATCCGCTTGTAGAGCGGCAGAGTGCGGTTGGTCTCGGTGATGAAGTCGCGGACGGTCTGCTGGTCGGCCTCGCCGCAGTAGATGACGGCACAGATCTTCTTGCCCTTCTCCCTGACGATGCATTCCTTGACGGCCCCGCACTTGGACAGCAGATTTTCCAGTTCTTCGGGGCTGACGTTCTCACCGTTGTCGAGGATGATGATATTCTTCTTGCGTCCGGTGATGTAATAGAAGCCGTCCTCGTCCACGCGGGCCAGGTCTCCGGTGTGGAACCAGCCGTCGGCGTCGAGGACTTCTGCGGTGGCCTCGGGGTCCTTGTAATAGCCCAGCATGACGCAGCCGCCGCGGATGCAGATTTCGCCCGTCTCGTCCAGCTTGTACTCGGCGTGGTCGTCGGGCCTGCCCACGGCGCGGATGTGCTTTTCGTCCTGCTCGTAGTTGATGATGCCGTCGCCGCAGGTCTCGGTCATGCCGTACACCTGAGTGATCATCATGCCCTGCTGTGCCAGCTCGGCCAGCATGGCGCCGTCAAACATGGCAGAGGAGCCGCAGGGGTTCCAGACGCCGTTCAGGCGGGCGCGGCGGCCCCGCTTGACGTCTTTGTAGATGGCCTCCATCAGCATGGGAGCCACAGCGATGGCATCGCTGTGCATCAGGCCGAGGTCGCGGTAGAAGTCGCGGATGTCGGCGGAGAGGTTCAGCGCCCAGCCCTTGCAGGCCCAAACGAAGAGGCAGATGAACGTACCCAGATGGAACAGGGGCAGGATGGCAAAGTTGCTCAGGACGTCGTTTTTGTCCTCGGGCATATGCTCGTGCTTATAGTCCAGCATGGCGTCGCCGAATTTGACCTGGCACTCCACAGTGGTAAAAAAGTTGCGCTCCGAGAGCATGACGGCCTTGCTGCGGCCGGTGGTGCCGGAAGTGAACATCAGCACAATCAAATCATCATGGCCCACGCAGTCAACAAGCTCTGCAGGCGCGCTGTCCTTGAAGGCGTCCATCGGGCGGAGTTTATCGCCGTAGGCGGCCTCGATGTCGGGGCGGCAGCCATAGTCGATGCCGTCGTTGACGATGAGAGAAGGCTCGACCAGGCCCAGCTCATATTCCAGCTCGGGCCAGGTCTTTTTCTGGTTGATGGTCACGACGACGGCCCCGGCGAGGATCGCGCCGAAGCTGTTGACGCCGTACTCATAGCAGTTGCGGCTCATGATGCCGACGCGCTTGCCCTTGATGTCGGGGATATTCTCCTTAAAATAAGTAACGGCCCTGCGGATGTCCTGCACATACTGGGCGTAGGTCTTTTCCACCACAGTCTTGCCATCGGCGGCCACATAGCGGAACGCCACCCGGTCGGGGTACTGCTTCGCCATGACGTCCGTGATGAGCTCATATACAGTATTTATCATTTTTGTCGCTCCTTGCTGTTTTTCTTTCTTGCAGCGAAACGCCGGCAGCTGACATTTTCTGCCTCAACGTAATAATACCTGTTTCGACAGAGAAATGCAACCACGCGGCGTGTCCTTTTTCGCTGTTTTATTGTTTATTTGCGCAGCAGCTTCCCCAGAGCGTTGCGGGGCAGGGGCTCAGCGGTGAACTCCACAGCACTGATGCGCTTATACAGCGGCAGGCTGCGGTTGGCCTCGGTGACGAAGGCTCTGACCTCTTCCTGCTTATCCTCAGGGCAGTGGATGACGGCACAAATTTTCTGGCTCTTCTCCTTCACGATGCACTCGGTGATGGCCGGGCAGAGGGCCAGCTTCTTTTCCAGCTCTTCGGGGCTGACGTTCTCGCCGCTGGCGAGGATGATGAGGTTCTTCTTGCGGCCGGTGATGTAATAGAAGCCTTCCTCATCCATCCGGGCAAGGTCGCCGGTGTGGAACCAGCCGTCGGCGTCGATGACTTCTGCCGTGGCCTCGGGGTCTTTGTAGTAGCCCAGCATCACGCAGTCGCCCTTGATGCAGATCTCTCCGGTCTCGTCCAGCTTATACTGAACGTGGTCGTCGGGCTTGCCCACGGCACTCATGTGCTTTTCGACCTGCGTAAAGTTCAGGATGCCGTCGCCGAAGGTCTCGGTCATTCCGTAGCACTGGTTGACGACGAAGCCGTTCTGGGCCAGCTCCAGCAGCATCCTGGGGTCGAGGGCAGCGGAAGAGCAGCACAGGTCCCACAGGCCGTTCAGGCGGCTGACGCGGCCACGCTTCATGTCGTTGTAGATGGTCTCCACCAGCATGGGGGCCGAGGCCATGACGTCGCTGTGCATCAGGCCCAGATCGCGGTAGAAGTCGCGGATGTCGCTGCAGAGGTTCAGAGCCCAGCCGGCAGGCGGGTAGGACATGACGCAGACGAAGCAGGCCATGTGGAAGAGGGGCAGCAGGGTCATATGGCTCAGCGGCAGCTTCTGGCCTGCCGGGAGGCGGTCGGTGATCCAGTTCTCTGCCACCTCCGAATAGGTGTGCAGGCTGGCGCACATATTCCGCTCCGAGAGCATGACGCCCTTGCTGCGGCCGGTGGTGCCGGAGGTGAACATCAGCATCATCAGATCATCGTGGCCCACGCAGTTGGTCAGCTCGCCGGGGGCAGTCTCCTTATAGCAGTCCATGGGGCGGAGCTTCGGGCCGTAGGCGGCTTCCAGCTCGGCGCGGCAGCCGTAGTCGATGCCGTCGTTCAGGATGAGGGCAGGCTCCACGAGGCCCAGCTCATATTCCAGCTCCTCCCAGGTCTTTTTCTGGTTCAGAGTCACGAGGACGCCTCCGGCGAGGATGATGCCGAAGGACGCCACGCAGAATTCATAGCAGTTCCGGCTCAGCAGAACGATGCGCCGGCCCTTGATGTCCGGCACTTCGGCCTTGAGATAGGCCGTCATCCGGCGGATGTCCCGCGCATACTCGCGGTACTTCTTCTCCACGACGGTCTTGCCGTCCTCGGCCACATAGCGGATGGCCACATGATCGGGGAACTCCTGCTCCATGCAGCGGGTCACCATGTCGTATACGCCTGCGGGTACTTTGATGTATTCAGCCATCGGTCTTTCTCCTTTTTGTCAAATTTTCAGCTCTGCACTTTTTTCATTCACTTTCCAGAGTCATTCCGAATCTCTGGCAGTTCGAGGAAAACTTTGGCACGGCTCCTCATGGCAACAGTATACCGCAAGCAGAGCGTAAACGCAAGATTTAATTGCACAAATATGCAACTTGAGCTTGCATTCGATTTGTGCAGGCAGATGTAATTCTTTCCTTTTGTTGCGATGCGCGAAAAGCTGTGATACACTTTTTTTCGTCAGGACGAAACTTCACCCGGAGGTCGAGTCCTTATCAAATTGACAGCAAGCCCAAAAAGCATTATACTGTTTATATCATTTAGCAAAAAAGCTCCCCGCCGAGCTTCATATTTTTATTTATCGCGCCTAAAACACGGCCTTCCGGGGCCTCCGGGACGAATGGCGCACAAGGAGGACCCTTTTCATGGAAGGCACCAAGCCCCGCACTGTAAGCAGCCTTGGCATGTTCGACCTGCTGAAAGGCATCGGAATGCTGGCCATTGTCTTTGCCCACACGGCAGAGCTTTACCCACTCGGCACCAACGACGTCACCCCTTTCGCGTTCGCGCTGTTCGCTTACCGCGAAGCGCTGATGGCTGCCTTTTTTATCGCCAGCGGCTACGGCTTCCGCAAGCGCTCCATCCACAAATGCATCGAGCAGCAGCTCAAGACCCTGCTCAAGCCTTACCTTTATACTGCACTGGCCACCACGGTGCTCCACGCTTTCATTCACCACGCAGCTTTCGGCTCGTGGGATGCTGCCATCTCAGAATCGGCTAAAGTCTTAGGCGGTTTCCTGTTAGGCCTGCCCCACACGGCCACTTACTTCGGGCATCAGTTTTTCTCCTGCGGACCCATGTGGTACTTAGTGGCCCTGATGCTGGCGTGGGTGCTTCTGGACGTGCTGCTCGAGATCTTCCCCGAGCGGTACATAACCCCCGCAGTCGTCGGCGTCACCCTGCTTGGCTGGGGCATCACGCTGGTGTGGGAGGCTCCTTTCTGCATCGCACAGGGCATGGTGTCGCTGCCCTACCTTTACATCGGCTATCTGGCCAAGAAGCGCCGCCTTTTCGAAACTCCCCTTTCCGGCAGAGCCAGAGCCGGACTTATCGTGTCCGCGCTGGGCGTCGTCGCGGGCGTTTTGCTGACCCAGAGCACCGACTGCGTTTCGCTGGGTGAGTGGACGATGGGGCCGCTGAGCATCCTGCTGGATGGCGCAGTGGGCTACGGCATCATCCGGCTCTTTTTGAAATGGCAGCGCCGAGTGGACGGCCCCATCTCCCATGCCATCGAGTGGGTGGGCCGGCGCTCGCTCTTCATCTTCTGCATCCACACTGTGGAGCTGACGGCCATCCCGTGGTATCTGATGGCTGCAAAGTATGCTGACCATCCGGTGCAGGGGATGCTGCTGCAGTTCGTGTTCTCGCTTGTGTCCATCTTCGCCGTCACCGAACTTCTGATGCGCCGCAAAGAGCTTGGCCGGAAGCTTCGGGGCGGCAAGCCTGCGGACAAGCCCCGGCAGCGGAGCAGGACCCGCCGCTATGCGGCAAAACACTGAAATTCCTGCGCTTTGGTATCCCGCCATTTTGAGGGCAGACTATAGTTACTTTTGATGCATGGGCTTGCAGCGCGGGTTGTACGCCTGGCGATAAATCGGAGGAGGCCCCGGTAATGATGAACGAAACTCCTGAAGCGGCTCTGCGCAGCCGCATTGCGGACCTTGAACAACAGCTCAAACTTGCAGACGAAGGCACTTCGCGGCTGGCCCAGCGCTGCCTCGAGCTGGAAAAGCAGCTGCAGACCTTCTATGCTGCCCACCCCCAGAAAGAGAGGCAGACCGACTCGCCTGCTCTGGTGCAGCCGCTGCTTTACTATGATGCCGGGTTCGGCTTTTCCCAGAAAGACACCGTTAAAGCCCCGGACTACGAATACGACGAGCTGAACGGCATGGTGACAGCGACCTTCGAGCTGCCGGAGACCGCGTTCAATCTCCGTTTCGACCCCGGCGAACTGCCCTGCTGCATCACTGATTTCGTCTTCTCGGATGACCGCATCCTCTGCCGCCCGGTGAACGGTGTGCCGCTCCACGGCGACGGCATCCTGTTCCTCAACGACGACCCGAATTTCATGCTGGAAGGTCTGAACCGCTTCCCCGCCGGGATGGAGCTGGGCGTGAGCTACTGCTACTTCCCGCTGGAGCCGCTGGCTGACGACCCATTGTTCGCCGCCGTTCTCGAGGGCGTACAGTATTTCCAGAAGACCCGCGTCTGCGAGCAGAAGCACCTCGACCAGCTGGAAAAGACTACGGCTGACCAGAAGCAGACCATCGAGGCCCTGCAGAAGAATCTCTCCGAGCTGCATCAGGCCAACGCCGAGCTGTGCGCCCGGAGCAAAGCCTACGAGAGCTCGCTGGAAAACGTCCTCTCTTCCAGCAGCTGGAAACTCACGCTGCCCCTGCGCCGCCTGCTGGGGCTGTTCCATCGCAGCCATTGAGCCTGCCTGCGGAGAGGAGGATACGATGTACAGCAGTTATACCACTCTGCAACGGGTTCAGCTCGCCAAACAGGAATATCTCGACACCCAGGAAGTTTTTCTCGGCGTCTATGCGCCGGGACGGAACGCCGCCCTGAAAGCTTCCCTGCAGGACCAGCTCCACCGCAAATTTTTATTGACGGACAGCCTCCGCCCCGAAGCCCTCGGCAGCGCCGTCGGTGTGCTTCTGGTCAGGGAAGACCTTTTCCTGATGCCCACGGCCCTTTCCTGCTTTGCGGACGCACTGCGCAGCGGCGCAGACTACGTCACCAGCGACGCCGTCTTCGGCTACTCAGGCGTCACCACCCTCTACCACAGTCAGGGCTTTGCAGCCTGCCCGGGCTGCGCCCTCGTCTCCCGGGAGCTGCTGCGCCGCTGTCAGGCGGAAGCCCGCGACCCGGAAAATCCCGTCGAACTGCTGACGCTGGCGGCGAAGCTCCGCCGCAGCCACGTCTGCCTCCCGCTGGCGCTGGCCCACTATGAGCGGGACATCTGCGCCGAAGACGTCTGGTCTGCAAAGGGGAAGCGCGTCTTTATCATGAGCCACCTGCTGGACATGACCGGTGCGCCCATCGTGCTGGTGAGCGCCGTGCCGGTGCTGCGCAGCATGGGCTACGAAGTGGTCGTCCTCGGCCCTGAGGACGGCGGCTCCATGCCGCTTTTCCTCGAGGCGGGAGCTACCGTCATCACCCGCAAGGGCTGTGTCCAGTCGCCCCTGCTCTGGGGGCTGGCCCTTTGCGCCGACCTCGTTCTGGCCAACACCGTCGTGGAGGCCCGGGCCGTCCGCGCCCTGAGCGGTGCGAGGGTGCCGGTGCTCTGGTGGCTCCACGATGCCTTTGCAGGCTACCCCCACATCGCCCACCAGATCCCCAGAGAGCTGGGCGAAAACATCCGGCTCTACTCCGTCGGCAGCCACGCCGCCAACGCCATGCACTCGGTGCGGCCGGAGTTCAACA
>OLJW01003135.1_pt1 | contig 13084 bp, 6 predicted proteins | sample 1603411 | NCBI WGS metagenome assembly OLJW01 (sample SAMN04168659, study PRJEB22393) | human gut metagenome | biome: human gut microbiome; feature: stool | host: Homo sapiens | collected 2014-05-12 | reverse complement strand
AATATTCTCCGACCGCCGGGCTTTCTGTTTCTGATTGGGAGGTTAGAACTTGTAGGTGAAGCTCACGTTCACGCCATGTTCCGCCTTATGCTCCGAAGCGCGGATGCCGTAGTCGAGGCCGAACGAGATGTTGTCCTTCTGCACCTCAAGCCCGAGCGTGCCGTCAAAGGATACGCTGTCCATCATCCGGGCCTTGATCGTATCGGAAGCCGCGACGCCCGGCACCCGGGCCTTGGCCTTCGCCTTGAGATCACCCGCAGCGGGCGCTACGGAAAGGTCGGCCCTCGGCTTCACCTTCCAGCCGGACGACGTTTCAAAGTCGCGGCTGAAGCTCACGCCGATCGGGAATGTCCAGATCTCCTGCGTATCGCGTCCCACGCGGAACACGTCGTGATCGTCGATCCGAGATGTGAACCCATCCGTCCGCAGGTTGTAGTATCGTACCCCGACATGCGGCGTCACATCGGCCCAATCCGTTTCGAACCGGTATTCGCCGCGCAGACCCGCCGTCAGCACGCCCGTATCCACATCGGCCCTGAGCTGGCCGAGCTGCATGGTTGCGGGCAGATCCTGCTTCACCTCGTTCTTGTTGGCGGAATAACCGAGATCGCCCACGATATTGAACTGATCCCGCGACCAGCTCCCGTACAGGTTCATGCCCCAGAAATCGAAATCATTCTTGGTCGCGTTGAAATCCCCACGGGAACGGGCCGTACCGCTTCCGGCGTTCAGGGCCATGCCGACCCGGAAATCGCCGAACGCGTAGTCGCCGCCAAAGACGATGCCGCCGAAATCGGCATTATAGCCGCCATCAAGAGAGCCCGCGCCCAAATTGCGCGCGTGTTCCGCTCCATACAGGGCATTGATCCAGAGGTTCAATCCGTCCTTACGAATGGCCCCTTCACGCGTGGTGGTCATATGTGAAAGCGACGCGTGATCCTGAATCGCCCGAACCGGGGCATCCGCCGCCGCGACGGCCATACCCTGCACGCCTCCGGCCACGGCGATCTGCGCCGCGCCGTCAACAGTATGCACCGTGTCCGCCTTGGGCAGATGGTTTTCATTGACCGCCCGAGAGAGGAACCGGATGCCCATGTTGCCGCTTTCGGTGTCGTTCAGCCCCCTGCCCCAGATGGCATCCATCGTGTTGACGAGGGAAAGCCCCCGGAAAACATCGGACGAGCGCCGGGCTGTGGCCTGTACCTTCATCGAACCGTCGGCATCCTTGCCCAGCACAAGCCCAATGAGATTATCCGGCGTGGAAAGGTTGTCTCCGTTCCAGCCCTGCACGTTGCTGACCGAGAATCCGGACGTAATCGCGTATTCGCCCTGCGTGATGTTGTCGATAAGCAGCTTGGCGCCCGCATCCACATTCAGCGTCCCGCCCTGGGACGTCAACGCCGCGGCGCCGTTGAGACCGCTCCCGTCAATGAGCAGCAAAGAACCGTCAGCGAAAGTCGCCGTATTCGGAGTCAATACCGGAGCGCTGGTCTTGGTTCCGTCCACCATCACCGCGCCTAGCGTACCGTTCAACGTCTGCGGCTTCCGGATAGCCAGCGCGGCGGTTACGCCGTTCTGTCCCCACTGGAGGCTGGATCTGCCGAACGCGTCCAGCGCCCAACCGGTATCCGTGTCACCCAACACGAGCAGGGAATTCTGCCCCGCCGTGAGCAACCCGTCTATTTCATTGTTCACAAAGGTGAAGACGCCGTGCGACGCATCAGCCAATGCATCATTGCCCTTCCACGCGGGATCAAGGAATACCCTGCCGCCCTGCAACTGAGCCTGACGGGCGACCACTCTACCGGCGCTCCCTTGATCGCCGATGTTGAACTGGACATCGGAAGATGTGGTCAAGACGTCCGCCGCCAGCGTTCCCGCAACCTTGATATCTCCCTTGGAGGCTGTGACGGACGAAGAATCCACAGCGCCGGAGACATTCAGGGCACCTCCGGAAAGTTCGACAGAAGCGGAAGTCAGCTTGCCGGAAACATTCGTCTGCCCATCGGTCTGACGTATCGTCGATTGGAGATGTGCCCCCTCGGCAATGTTGATCGTGCCGCCGTTGTTGTTCATCCCGGCGACGTCCGCCGTGCCGGTGGTTTCATTGGCTTCACCCGTGATGACGTGCGTTCCCGCACGGACATTGACGGTGCTCGCCGCGGCGATTTCTATATTTCCCGAGAGCGTGCCGCCGGAATCCATGACCGGCGTGCCAAGGTTCAGCACACCGAATGCCCCTTCCCCAGTACCTCCTACATGAACATTGACGGGATTTCCCCCTGCCGTGACCAAAGGCGTATCGGAGGAACCTCCAACCAATGTCAGATAATGACCGCCCACTACGGAGATATTCCGACCGGAGGAACCGAGATCGATGTTCTTCCCACCAATGCTGCCGCTTATCGAGTCCGTCTTGTCGTCCTTCGCACTCGCGCCGACAACGAAATCCTTGCCCGAATCCGAACTTGTGCCGGTAGTGATGGTTACATTGCCAAGAACAATGTTGTTGGCGTGGTTGTTGTTCAATTCGTCAACGGAGACCTTTCCCGTGCGATCTTCATCGGGCTTCGGTTCAGGAGCGGGGGGAGTCGGGTCAGGCTCCACAGGGGGAACCGGATCTGGGCCAGGATCCACAGGAGGAACCGGATCTGGGTCAGGCTCCACAGGAGGAACCGGATCTGGGACAGGATCTACATACCCCGTTCCGATGAATGTGATCTCCTTCGCGGAGGTGGAGCCAGCCCCCTCACCCGCTTCTACGTTGTTCGCTCCCAATGAATCAGCCGCTGCCTGAGCGTACGTAAGGTTGTACAGAGCGTCATTGAACGCTATCAGTCCAGAATCAAAGCTCCAATTGTCTCCGCTCAGCTTTACGGCACCGGGATCCTTGTTATCCCCCTCCGCGTTCAATCCGTTTATGAAGATCTGTCCCGTTCCGGTCTCCAGGATGCCACCAGCAAGGATCAGCTTGCCGCCAGCGACATTGTTCCCTTCACCTTGGGCAACAAAGGAAAACGCAGGCATCTTCAATCTGCCGCCCGTAATGGTCACCGTATTCTTGATGAGCCACTTCTGAGCAATTTCCGTGCGCCCGTCCTCAAAGGCAGCCGTTCCCAGAAAACCATCCATCGAGGCATTGAACAGCAATGTACCGCTCCCCGTCTTCTTCAGGGTCGGCGTTGCGCTTTGAGACGACAGTGCATCATCAAAGACGACCTTGCCGTCTCCCGTGATGTCCAGACTGGAACCGTCGCCCATGAAGATCGCGTTCGAGCCCGTGGAGTCCGTATTCCCGTTGAACACGATCTCCTGCCCCGCGCCGGGATTGAGGGTAATGGAACGGGTGTTGTAAATGGCTCCGCCAAGCCCGCTGGCCGTATTGCCGGTGAAGCGCGCTCCGCCGTTGAATGCGAGGGAACCCGCACTCACGGCGTTGCCGTCCTTATCCTCGGAGAAATCGTTATAAACGGCGCCGCCGTCCGTCGCGCTGTTCCCGGAGAAAACGGCTCCGTCGGCAAACGTCAGCTGGTGCACGTTGAATACGGCTCCGCCACCGTCGGCAGCGGCGTTTTCAATAAAGGAAGCCTTGCCCAGAGAAGCAATCCCTTCGTTATAAAGCCCCCCGCCCACTCCAGCCGTATTCTTGAAAAACGTGGATTCCGCCGCCATGTTCAGCGTATTCAGGTTGCAAACGGCACCCCCGATCTTGCCGGCCGTGTTCTCAACAAACGAGACAGGACCGTTGAAGCGCACGTCGCCTTCGTTGATGATCGCTCCGCCATAGCTTCCCGCGCTGTTTTGAGTGAACGCCGCGGATCCCAATACCGCCTTGGCGGGCAGTTGGGGGCTCCAATCGCATACGGCTATGGCGCCGCCTGTGGACTTGGAGCTATTTCCCGTAAACGTGGCGCCGTCATCGATACTCAGCTCTCCCGACTGCACTTCGATGGCCCCGCCGTTCCCTCCGGAACCCAGCAATTCAACGCTGTTGTTATTGAAAAGGGCGTTCTTCCCGATGTGTACATACTTTACGCGGCGCGCGCCGGACGCATAGTCGGGATCAGTGAGGTAGTCTTCATAATCGTCAACCACATTCAGCGCGCCGCCTCTGCGGCCCTTGTTGCCTTCAAAGACAACGTTGTCGCCGATCGTGGTAAACGATTCGCTGTAAAGACCGCCTCCAGAACCTCCCGTACAGTTGATAAAACCGACGTTGTTTCCTATTTCCACAATGCCGTGAGCAGTCCTGACGGCTCCGCCAGCGCCGTCACCTACGCTTTCCGTATTCCTGAATTGGACGCCGTCACCGATAATCAGCTTTGCGGTACTCTTCCAGTTATAGGCAAAGTACCCCATATCAAAGAAAATGGCCGGGCCGAAGGACACGGGCCCTTCGTATCTGTCGCCAGAAGACGTCTTCAAGCCGTCAAAGGCAATATTCTGGATGGAAACAGTCCCGGAATCCATCCCCTTGAACCACAGGCCCGGGTAGGCTCCGCTTATCGTGTGCCCGTTGCCGTCGATGGCCAATGAGCGAGCGACGGGTGTGGTTCCCTGCAAGCGCTTGGATAAAACGATATCGCTTCCCAGCTTGATGCTGTCGATTCCGGTATCCAAAACGGCCTTTTGCAGCGTTTCAAAGCTGTCAGGATCTCCAGGGGGCAACTCGACAAGCGTTCCGGTGAACGTGATCTCCTTTGCGGAGCCCGAGCCGGACACATTGTCCGCCGCAACATTACCAGCCCCCAGCAGACCGGCCGCTGTCTGGGCGTATACAATGTTGTACTTGGCGTCATCAAACGCGATCACCCCTGAGTCAAACTTCCAATTGCTGTCGCTCAGCTTCACCGCGCCGGGGTCCTTCATATCCCCGTCCGCGTTCAAAGCGCTCGTAAAGATCTGTCCCGTTCCCGTTTCCAGCGTACCGCCCGCAAGAGTAAGCGTGCCTGTCTTTTGGAAGGACAAGGTAGGAGCGACAAGTGCGCCACCCGTCACGGCTAACTGCGCCTTGCCAAAATACCCGGCTGCACCTTCACTCAAGAACGTCGTTCCGCCCTTTTGATTAAACACTCCGCTAAAATTGGAAATATCGCCATAGAATGCAAGAGAACCTGCGTTCTCCTTGTTGATTGTACCGGAGGAACCGGTGACACTCCCCCTCACCTTTGAATCCGCGCTTTCCTTCGTGACGGGGACATTGATCGGCGTAGGGTTATAGGCAAAGGTCACGGAAGCGCCGACCTGCTCTCCGGCCTTGATACTCGTGACAATCGCCTTGTCCGCATTTATAGTCGTAGGCCCATCAAACCGGACGTCTGCGAAAACATTCTCATTGCCGCCCCCCTCAACAAAGACGCCCGTGCTTCCCGTTATATTGATTCGCTGTCCCGTGAGGGAAACGCTTCCTCCCTGATTATTTATGCCATAACCTGAAGAATTCAGCGTTACGGCCTTCCCGTCGGTACCTAGGGAGATAACCGGGCAGATACCGGCTTGAGTCGAATAATCATAACGGTAGGTCGTATAAAGAGCACTACCGGATGCGCTACCCGTAACCGCAATCTCGACATCCCCAAGAAAGCTCATATCAGCTTTGCCGGAAGCGGTAATACCCTTTGCATCAAAGGGGGCATTGGTAACCAAACGTAACGAGGTAGGGCCAGAGACGACCATTTTGCCTGAGTCATTTGATATACCAAGTACTGAAGCAAAAGAATCTTGCCCTGTCTGCGTTGCCGTCAGATCAAGATTCCCGGCAAGCTGCACATCGGAGGAACTCGCCGTAAGCTGGATACCCGTTGTAGCCTTGTTTCCCTCCACCACGATATCCAGATCCGTATCAGCACTTGTTTTGACCGTACCATCAGCACAGTTGATACCCACGCTGTTGGAATCCGTATTTTTTGATTCAATCAATACGGACTTACTGGCAAAGTCAATCATACCTCCATACTTGACGAAGGCCCCATTGGCATTGTTCCCTGTAGATGCTTTCGCCCGTAATGTCGTCCTGTCCCCTCCAAAAACCAGATTTCCCCCTGCCGCTGCAGCAGCAAAGGAGGCATACCCATTGGAGCCGTTCATCACGGCTTCGGCTTCACCAGTAATATCCCCAGAAAGAGTCAGCGTTCCTTTACTTTCACTCAAAAAAGCGCACACGCCCAACAGCTTTCCGCCGCCCACCATTGAGAAGGTTCCTGTCCCCACAAAAGAACCGGAACTTCCCGAACCAGCTACATGGAAAGCCGACGCGTATTGATCAGAGTCAGAATAATCCTTTAAATAGATCCCATCAGCATGTCCAACAGCCATCGGACTGCCGTTGGACATGGAAATATCAAGTTGCCCTTGCCCCGACACATTGATGAGATACCGCAGCGCAGGCTCGGTCGACCGGAGACTTATATCCCCAACCCCAATAATATTTCGGGTATCTCCTGATAAAGATATCGGGGAAATGTCGCCTGATAATTCCTCCGCGCCGGCAAACCCCGCGTTTCCCGCGACAAGCATGCCGGCCACTGCTAATGACCCGAATACGTTCATCATGCGACACTTCCGCAGGACGGCACGGTACCTGTTGACCAGGTTCCCGATAGCTCCTCTCGATAAGGTCATGATTACATCCTCCTCAGGATGGATTTGAAACTTACGGCGTTAAAGATGTAGTTATTTCCCGATGAAAAAAGCCCACGCCGAGAGGCGCGGGCTTTTCACCGAGCGGAACCGAATACACTACGAGAGAGAGAGAGAGAGAGAGAGAGAGAGAGAGAGAGAGAGAGCCGGAACGGCAACACCGGATAATCTTCATTTTGGCCTCCCTTCCCCTATTCCGCTGACAGTTTTAAATACATTATATACCCGCATATTTTTCTTTACAAGATTCGGCTCAACAAAAGTGAAGAGGTATGAAAATCTTATTAAAACAAAAAACATGTTACAAAGACAAAACCAGTTTATAAAAACAAGTGATGCACGTTAAATAAGACGATAAAGACTCTATAAAACGAGAAGGCACGAATATATGAACATTCGTGCCTTCTTCCCAAAATTTCTTTTGCCAAAAGAGTAAAAAATAAATTATTTCAATTAAATTTTTCCGTATGCTGCAGGCCGGCGGAGCGTCTTATGCCTCTAGGGAGGCTACGGCTTCATCCGTAAACAACCCTGTCAGCGTCTGCCTGACAACAACCTTTCCAGCGGCTTTGTCAGGGCGCATCCGGGCCATGACTTTGAGGCCCCAAACCTGCACTTGCACGTACAGTGCCGCATCTTCCGGCGTCACCTCTGGCCGCAAGCCCGGCGCACGCTTGAGCGCGTCCTTGATTCTGCCGCGTATCTGCTCCATATAATCCGCTACCGCCATTGCGAAATCCGGCGTATCCGTCGAAATGTTGGTGACGGTGTTTACCAGAAAGCACCCTCGCGCACGCGGGTCCTCAAAACTGCCCATGGCATGTTCCAAGATGGCGCGTACTTGTCCGGCTCCCGGCTGCGTCGCGGCCAGCAAGGCTTCAAGCGCGTCGATTGTCTCCTTGGCATACAAGTCCAGCGCCGCAAGCATGATCCCTTTTTTGCTGCCGAACCGGGCATAGAGGCTTGCCGCGTTGACTCCCGTCTCCTGGACGATGACGCTGATGGGCGTCGCCGCGTACCCGCGCTCCCACAGGCAATCAATGATTTCACGCAGTAACATCGTATGATCATAGGATGGTGGCCTTCCCATTGCAAACTCCTTCATCGCTTGGCATCAAAAACCGCTTGACAGAAACGGTCACCCGAGTATTTTAATGATCGTTAAATAAAAAAGCAACAGAGGCATTTTGCCCACAGCCGCATACCCCTGGAGGTCGCTATGCATTCTCTTCGTTCCAAATGGTTTGCCGTACTCTTGGCTTGCGTTTTCATGTTCGCGGCATACGGCCACTCCCCCGCCGCCGAACTCCCGCAGACCGGCGCGCTCGCCCCGGCTGAAGCCCTGCAGCTGATGGACACGCTTGGCGACAAGCTGACCGTCATCGATGTCCGTACCGAGCAGGAATACGCCCAAGGCCACGTCCCCGGCGCTCTGCTCCTTCCGATCCAGACACTGCGCGAACATATGGGTCAAGTCCCCGCCGACGGCTCCGTCCTGCTCCTCTGCCGGACCGGACGCCGGGCTGAAACGGCCTACGACATGATCCGGGAAGCGTACCCTCAGAAGAAGAATCTATGGTTTCTCAAAGGAATACCCGTATACGGCAATGACGGCTCATTTACTTTCAAGTAAGACCTTCTGAAAAGCCCGCAACTGCCGACAAGGAGAATATGCCATGCAACAGCGCTATAACGCCATCATTATCGGATTCGGGAAAGGAGGCAAGACGCTGGCCGCCTATCTCGCGGATCAAGGACAATCCGTTGCCATCGTCGAACGCTCGGACAAAATGTACGGCGGCACCTGCATCAACATCGCCTGCATCCCCACCAAGACGCTGGTCTACGAAGCGCATAAGAGCCTGTGCCGCGGAGAGCGCAGCTTTGAGGAAAAGGCCGCCGATTATCGGCGCGCCATCGCCCGCAAGAACGAAGTGACCGGTTTCCTGCGCGGTAAAAACTACGCCATGCTTGCCGACCGGGACAATGTGGACGTCATCACGGGGACGGCCTCGTTCGTTTCCCCGCATGAAGTCGAAGTCAAAACGGCGGACAAAACCCTGCTCCTCTCCGGCGAACGCATCTTCATCAACACCGGCGGCGAAACCGTCATCCCGCCCATTGAAGGCGTCCGCGAAAACCCGCGAGTCTACACCAGCACCACCATGCTGGAGCTGGAAGACCTGCCCCGCCGTCTGATCATCCTCGGCGGCGGGTATATCGCGCTGGAATTCGCCTCGTTCTACGCGGAATTCGGTTCACGGGTCACCATACTGGAACGCGGTTCCCGCTTCCTTGCCCGCGAAGACGCCGATGTGGCCGACAGCGTCCGCAAGGCGCTGGAAAACAAGGGTGTAACGATCATAACCGGTGCATCCGCCAGTGCCGTACGCGACGCCGGGGATGAAGCCGAGGTCCGTTTCATTCTCGACGGCACGGAACAGGCGTTGCCCGTGGATGCCATCCTGCTCGCGACGGGCCGCCGCCCGCTCACGGCGGGGCTCAACCTTGAAGCCGCTGGCGTGAAGACAACGGAACAAGGCGCGATTGCCGTGGACGAACGCCTGCAAACCTCCGTTCCGCATATCTGGGCTCTCGGCGACGTCAAAGGCGGCCCGCAGTTCACGTACATTTCGCTGGACGACTTCCGCATCGTCCGGGATGCCCTTTACGGAGAGGGCAAGCGCGTCGCCAGCGACCGCGATCCCGCGTATACCGTATTCATGGATCCCCCTCTCGGTCGCGTGGGACTCACGGAACAGGCCGCCCGCGACAAAAACCTCGACATCAAGGTTGCCGTCCTTCCTGCGGCAGCCATCCCCCGCGCCCGGTTGATGGGTGAAACCACGGGTATGCTCAAGGCCGTAGTGGACGCAAAAACCGGAACCATATTGGGTTGCGCCCTACATTGCGCCGATGCCGGAGAGATGATCAATGTCGTGGAAACGGCCATCCGTGCGGGTAAAGGCTACACCTTCCTGCGGGATATGATCTATACCCATCCTTCCATGACGGAAGCCTTGAACGATCTCCTCTCGAAAATCAAGTAATCGCGCTGGTAACTATATATAGAGCAAGGAAGGGAGGAAGCCTAGGGTTTCCTCCCTTCCTTGCTTTTCTTGGCAATCAGCGCACATTCAGCCCATCATTCTCCGCATATAGGGAACCACGCGCAAGCGCCAGCCCGTCAGTGCCGCATTGCCGCCCGCCGGGCCCTCTCGGCCCGCTGGCCTGAGATGTGAAACAATGCCAGCCCGGAGAGGATGAGCGCGCCGCCGATCCATGTTTCCACGCCGGGCAGCTCGCTGATCACCACATAGCCGAGCACAAACGAAAGCAGCGGCGTCAAAAACATGAACTTGGTCACGTCACTGGTGGTCGCAGCAAAAGAAAGCGCCTTCGCCCATAACAGATACGCCAGCGCACTCGGGAAAACGCCCAGAAAGATCACCGCGATCACATGGGAAAGAGGGGCCGACTCGATCTGGCGTATGGATTCCGGCAAAAAGCCCGCAAGCATCACCGTTGCCGTAAAAAAACTGTAGGCCGTTATCTGGAGCGACGTATACCCGTTTGCATAGAGCCGCTGGATCACGTTGTACGCACTGATGGCAAGGGCGGCCCCGAGCATCCAGAATACCCCGGCGTTGATTGAAACGCTCCCGTTCCACAGCATGAGGACGAGCACCCCGAGGAACGCAAGCCACAGCGCAATCCACGCAAGCCGCGTCAAACGTTCCCGGAATACGACGGACGCCATCAGCGCCGTAATGATGGGCGCGGTGGCAATGAGGATACATCCCGTGGCCGCCGTCAGCGTCTCGGAGCCTTTATTGAAGATGAACAGATAGATGGAAAACCCGAGCGCGCCGGAAAGCGTGAACCGGGGCAACTCGCGCCAGCTAAGCATCCTCACCCCCTTGCAGCGCAACACGGCATAGAGCACCACGGACGCGATGGCGCAACGCAGGAACCCGAGCGCGGTTGACGAAAAAGACAGCAACGCCACTTTCGTGAATACGAATGCGGACGACCACAGGACTACGGTGGCGAAGGCATACCACTGGCTCGAAACGGCTCCGGTTTTCATCTCTTCTCCGCGCATTCGGGGTATAAGGACTGTTTCTTAAGCTGCTCAAGGTGCGTACGCAGACGATTTTCCAACGTCTCCCGGACGGCCGCAGCCAGCGCTGCCGCTTTTCCGTCGAAAAAAGGCGGCGGTCCCCCAAATAGCCAAGGGCCCGCCGTCCGGATCAACCGTTGAGTCAGTTCCAGCCGATGTGCCTGACGAGCGCGGAACGGGTTTCAACCGTACGCCGATAATTGATGGAGGGATAGCCGAACAACATTGCGTATCCCAGTTGGTGCGTATCCGGAATACCCAAACGGGGCAGGAAGTCAGGCAGCACGTCCCGCAGGCACCAGTACAGCAGGCCGCACCAGAGCGTGCCTATCCCGCGCGCCTGTGCCATCAGCTCGAAGTACGACAGATAGATGAGCGGGTCCTGCTCGACGCAGGTCGCATTCTTCGCGTTGGCCACGATCACGCAATGCGGAGCGGAGCGGAAAATGCCGTCCCATCCCCCGGCCTTCCAGAGCTTTCCGGCGGAAAGAAAAAACGCGCGGCGCTGGCAGTCCGGCATGGCACCCGTTTCCGCCAGCTCGTCCAGACGCAGGTAGACAGCCTCCCGGAGGGCATCCATCGCCGCAATGTCGTCGACAACCGAAACCAGCAGATTCTGCGCATTGCTGCCGGTAGGCGCGTAGGCCGCACTGTCGAGAAGCTCTTGAAGCAACCCGGGCGAAACGTTTTCGCGCTTATAGTGCCGTACGGAGCGGCGCCCCTTGAATAGCGTATCCAGTTGGCGGGGCTCCGGGATATTGCCCGCAAGCGGCGTGCAATCAGAGGCTGCCGCCCCCATAATGGAAACAGCCCCCATAGGGCAGACCGCAAGGCAGTGCTGACAGCGGATACAGTGCCCTTCATCGACCATCACGGGGTACGTGTCCATGCGGAGAGCCTGATGCAGACAATCTTTGACGCAAGCCCCGCACGAAACGCACAGGGACTCATCCACCTTGAAATCAATCATGATTGCCTCCTTGAGGTTCTTCCTTCCGGGAATAGCATACCTGCCCTTTTTCGCAAGGGCGCACCTTTCATAAAAATGCCTTTTAAGTACAAATAGATGTTTGCCAGAAGCCACCTTCTCCACGTACAGCCAACCCCATCCCTTTGCGCTTTCCACACAGGACACGAAAAAAGGCCGGAACATTCCGGCCTTTCCCGTTTCCGCCCGGCGCAAACAAAACCCGGCCCCACGGTACAGCAGGGCGAATCCCATTTCCCCAACGCAACAGGCGAACGGTACTTTCTCTCGAAGGAAAAGGAACTCCAGGGATGCCGCCCTGCCCTTCATGCAAGGCGGCAATCCCCAACCCCCTCTTTCTCCCGCTTACTTGTCTTCTGGATCTTCGACGGAAGCGACGCACAGGGCGTTGCTGCCTTCATAGGGCACGCAGCCTTCAACGCTCACTTCCTTGGCCCGATCGCCGAACGCCGCCGCGCCGGGCACGCGGAAGGTGGAAACGTCCAGAGGCTCGATGGCCGTTTCAACGGGCTTGGCGACCTGCGGCACCCATTCGTAGGGCACACGGTAAGCGCGGTACGTCATGTTCATGGGCACGAACTTGCCCTTGTACGGAGAAACGAATTCCCACACGATCTTGTGGTCGGGCGTCACTTCAAACACGCGGCCGTCGGAACCTTCGGTGATCAGGGTGTTGCCGTTGGGCAAACGCTGCATACCGCTGATGAAGGGGCTGTAGAAGCGGTTGCTGTCCATCGGGGCGAGGAACCCGGCTTCAGTGGGCGTGTACTGCCACACGATCTTCATGGCCACGGGGTCGATTTCCAACACGCGGGAATAGTCGCGCAAGGCCGCCTTCACGCCGGTAGGAGCACCGGGGTTCGGCACGTCGTAGCCGCCCCAGCCGCCGTTGTCGAACACGAGAATGTTGCCGCCGCCAGGCAGGGTGTGAGGAATCATGTGCGCATGATGCTGCCCGATGATCCAGCCGATAGCCTTGGCCTCAGGACTGTTGTCGTAATCCGGGCCAAGCTTCCAAGTGATTTTGCCGGTGGCTTTGGAAATGATGAAAATGATGTTGGCTTCGCGGCCGTCCACGATGATATTATCGGGATGGAAACGCTCGTCGCCCGCGTCATACCATTTGTTCGGTCCGAGCACGGACATGGAGTTGATGTGCATCCAGTCGCCCATACCTTCGGGCTGCGTGGGACGGTAATTGGGGTTGCGGGCGAGGGTGTTCTTGGGGCCTTCGCGGAAGCCCATTTCGTCGAAATGTTCGTTGCAGTTCCATTCCCACACGATGTCGCCGTCCCAGTCCACTTCGAGGATCACGTCGTCGAGGAGCTGCTTGT
>OLJW01003119.1_pt1 | contig 13134 bp, 11 predicted proteins | sample 1603411 | NCBI WGS metagenome assembly OLJW01 (sample SAMN04168659, study PRJEB22393) | human gut metagenome | biome: human gut microbiome; feature: stool | host: Homo sapiens | collected 2014-05-12 | reverse complement strand
GCGGAAGACGAGGGTATCTACGCCCTGCGCTTTCAGTTCTGCCAGATTGCCCAGAGAGCCGGTAAGAACTGCGTTCTCTTCAGGCACCGTGATGATATACCGGTCATTGAAGCAAGAAGACTCATAGGCTTCCATGCCGTTAACCATGATGGTGACAGCACTGGTACCATTGCTCTCTTCCGGAACCAGCATCGGGACTTCGTCGCGGATCTCAGTGGCATTACAGTTGGCGCACTTGTACACCGTGTAGCCCACAGACTCGTACGTAGGTTCAACCACCTTCACCACTTCGGTAAAGTTGTGCTTGTTGGTCGCAGGCTCTATATCTCCCCGCTTGGTTGCACTGCACAGCGAGCAGGTATACTCTGTGTAACCTTCAGCTACGCAGGTGGGGGCGACGACCTTGCCGACTCTCCATTCATGAACACATGTCCAGCTATTGTCATCGCCTTTTTGCTGCTTCTCATGCTTGCCATTCTGCACAGTTTCCAGCACAGTTCCCGCACTGGCATCGTCCCGCAGCTTGTCTTTGTTAAAGAATCCGTCGGATTTGATCTCAGGTGTGCCGGAAATGGTAACGGAGCCTTCCGAGCTGTTCCAGACATCTCCGCCATTGCCGATCGTCGGGCCGCCGTTGACGTTTTTCGCGTCCACCTTCGCATTGCCCTCAATGATAACGCCTGCAGTGTTGCCCGAGCCTCCGCCGATTGCAGCAGTGCCGTCGCTGGAAACAGCAGACACCTTTGCATTGCCGGAAATTTTAATGGATGTCTTTCCATTCACTCCATTCTTCTCAGCACTGCCGATGCCACCATTTGCATTGACCACTGCATCGCCGGTTATCACAATATCCTCTACGTCACCGGCGATTCCGCTGTAACTGTTCCACGGACTGTCCGAACTTCCGCCGATGCGTCCTTCGGTAATGATCGTACCGTTGTTGATCTCGATATTCTTCGTGCCAAAATAGCCGCCGGCACCCTCATCATACCCACCACCGATGGCGGCGATCATGTTCGGGTTGCCGCTTCTTACGGTAAGCCTCTGATCGTTATTGTTTGCCGTGATCGTCAGTTTGCCATCATCTTGAGTGCCGGGGTAGTTCGAAGAATAGTTTTTCTGGATGCCGGCAGCTTTGCCTGCACCGCCAAGCTCATTCTTGCCCTCGATCGTGATCGTGACGTTGCCTTTGCCTACAATATCAATAGCTGCCGCGTTACTTTCATAGCCCCAAGCATGTTCATCGCCTCTCGCATTGATGATCGCGTTTTTCAGAGTCAGCTTGATCTCTGCGGCCGCATTGGATATGATCTCAATGACGCCATTGCGGGACCAACTCCCCCCGCTGTCATTCTCCCCGATGTCTAATCCCTCCACATTACTGGAAGCGGAACGGCCGCCTGCAGTGCTGTAGAACGTATTGCCCTTCGCTGAAGCAGAGCTGGAAGCGCTGGCAGGTGCCTCTGCCGAAGCGGATGCGCCTCCATTCACAGCTTTACTTTCGGAGTCAGAAGAAACCCCTGTTTCCTCCTCATCCTGCGACTGATACGAAGCGCTGCTTGAGCCGCTGGAACTGCCGGAAGAGCTTCCGCTGCTGGAGCCGCTGGAAGGATACCACGAAGAGCTTCCGCTGCTTGACCACGAAGAGCTATTGGAGCTTCCATAGGTACCTTCAATGATGATTTCTTCATCCTGGCCAATACTGCTCGCGCTCTCCATGCCCGCCTGCCTGACCGTGATGTTTCCGTCACCGTCAGCCTTGATCGTAAGCCTGCCATTTGAGATATTGAATGTGGCTGCAAACGCCGGAGCGGACAAGGATGCCACCATACTCAGTGCAACAGCCGAGGCCGCGACCCGCCTGAGTATTCGTTTTCCTCGCATGATATTTACCTCCTGTTTTGATTTTTTGTGGGATCCGCCGAATTTATTCTACCCCCCCCCCCTATATTTTTGTCAAGTCCTTTTCATGACATATCAGCGTAGATTCATGAATAGTATGACTTTTCCGGCATAGCAAAAAAGAACAGCCCCGCCTTTCCGGAGAAAGGCGGAGCTGTATCATTTTATAGCCTCTTCGCCAGCAGATACCGGTCATACCCGCCGTACATCTCCCGGCGGCAGACGATCTCAAAGCCGCTGGCCAGAGCGTTGTTGAGGCTGTACTGATTTTCCGGGCTGACGGTGGCCCCGATGCCCACGATGCCGGGACGGAGCAGGGCAAGCGCCGCTTCCAGCAGCTTCCGCTGCAGACCGTTGCCCCGGTAGTCGGGGTGGACGATGGCGCTGTCGGCGTTGGCCCAGCCGTCCCACTCTTCTCGCGGGATGCCCATAAAGGCGGCGTAGTTGTGCGCGTCCTGCCCGCAGTACCGCAGGATGAAGTAGGCCCCCAGCCGCCCGCCGTCCCACCCGCCGATGCACAGATCCTCTTTCAGGTAACGGGCGATGTTTTCCAGCATGTCGGGTACGAACTGCTCCGGGTGGGGCATCGCGGCCCGCACCTCGTTCTGCAAGGCGTAAAAGGCGGCGGCATCCTCCGGCCCGGCGGCGCGCAGGGTCATGGTGCGGCTTGCGGGTCGGCCGCACACTTTGTGCAGAAGAACTTCCATTCTTGCTCTATCCCTCCAAAATAAAATCATACTTTCCGGCTGATTCCAGTATAAATGCCGTTTGAATCGTTGTCAATTTATGCTATAATATTTGCAGAAAGAGTTTTTGTGCTCAGGCACAGCTTTTTCGGAAGTCCAGGCAGGGCCGCCCTGCCCGTGTACCGGAGGAAACGAACCATGAGAGATTCCAGCTTATCCCCTTCCAGCCGCCTGGGTGGTGCTGTCATCAGCGACCGCATCGTCAGCGCTCTGCTGGAGGAACTGCGCACAGGCCGCTATGCACAGACCGACCGTCTGCCCGCTGAGGTAGACCTTGCCGCCGAACTCGGCGTCAGCCGCACCGTCATCCGCGATGCGCTGAGCGAGATGGAGCGTGCGGGTTACATCGAGCGGGTGCGCGGCATCGGCACAGTGGTCAACCGAAGTGTCCTGAACCTGCGCAGCCGGTTGGACCAGAAGCTGGAGTATTACCCGCTCATCCGCAGCTTTGGCAGCTACCCCCACGCCGACGGCATCCAGATCTACCCCGTCCGCGCAGGCGAAGAGCTGGCCCGTGATCTGGCCATCGAGCCCGGCGACGATGTCATCTGCATCAAGAAGCGCATCCTCGCCGACACCACCCCCGTCATCTACTCCATCGACTACCTGCCCCGCGCCCTGTTTGGGAGCCGGGACTACACCCGCATCGACCTGTCGGGTGACATCTTCGATGTTCTGGAGCGGGAGTGCCGCCAGCAGGTGGCCTCCAATGTGGCCCACCTCAAGGCCAGCTGCGGGGACGAATCCATCCGCGCCGCCATGCGTCTGGCCCCCGGCGAGGCCATGCTGCTGCTGGATGAGATCTGCTACAACCGGCTCTGCCATCCCGTCATGCGTTCGCTGAGCTACTACACGAATTTCTTCGACTTCTCGATTCTTCGAAAGCTTCTTTGACGGAGGGAAACAAAACAATATGCGTCATCTGATCGATCCGTTGGATCTCAGCCAGCAGGAGATCACCTCTCTGCTGGATTTGGCCGACCACATCTGCGCCGACCCGGCCGCTTATCAGGATGTGGCCGCCCACAAAAAGCTGGCCACCCTGTTCTACGAGCCGTCCACCCGCACCCGCCTTTCGTTTGAATCGGCCATGCTGCGGCTGGGCGGCAAGACACTGGGCTTTGCAGGGGCACAGCTTTCTTCCGCCAGCAAGGGCGAGACGGTGGAGGACACCGCCCGCGTGGTGAGCAACTACGCCGATGTGATCGCCATGCGCCACCCCAAAGAGGGCGCACCGCTGCGGGCATCCATGTATGCGCGCGTGCCCGTCATCAATGCAGGGGATGGCGGACACGCCCACCCCAGCCAGACCATGATCGACCTCATGACGATCCGCCAGCGCAAGGGGCGGCTGGACCATCTGACCATCGGTTTCTGCGGCGACCTCAAGTTTGGCCGCACGGTCCACTCCCTGACCGCTGCGCTGAGCCAGTTTGAGGGCAACCGGTTCGTGTTCATCTCGCCGGAAGATCTGCGCCTGCCGCAGTATGTGAAGAATGAATCGCTGGAGCCGACCCATCAGATCTATAAGGAAACGGCTGACCTTGAAGCCGAGCTGCCGCATCTGGATGTGCTGTACATGACTCGTATCCAGCAGGAGCGCTTTTTCAACGAGGAAGAATACCTGCGCCTGAAAGGCTGCTACCAGCTGGACGAAGCGCTGCTGCAGAAGGCACCGCAGGATATGCCGGTGCTGCATCCGCTGCCCCGCATCGACGAGATCAAAAAGGATGTGGATGACGACCCGCGTGCCGCCTACTTTGATCAAGTGCACAATGGCGTGTATATCCGCATGGCCATCATTCTGGCGTTGCTTGATATCCCTGATCCAGTTACCGGCAAAAAGGTGCTGGAAGCATGATATAAACCTCTTCCCCGAATCCTAAAAAGAAAGCCGGGCAGACCGCAGTCTGCCCGGCTTTCTGATATTACTTTAATCCACCACCGGAATGTTCAGCCCGAATTCCAGCGGGCGGAAGCGGGGGCAGACGTTCTCGGTGATGCAGATGACCGATGCGGCCAGTCGGCTGCCGATCTCGCAGGACTCGGCCAGCGTTTTGCCGTAGGTCAGGCCGATGGTAGTGCCGGCAAAGAAGGCATCGCCTGCGCCGGTGGTGTCGATCACATCCACCTTCTTGGCAGGCACCACGCCGCACTCGCCGTTGGCGCGGGCATATACGGCACCCTGACCGCCCATGGTGATCACCATACTGGGAATGTTGGCGCTGTGCACATTGGCGGCCAGAACCCTGCACATCTCGTCCGGGGCCAGATGGCCGTAATCATCGGAGAACAGCAGCCCGGCTTCCTGCTGGTTGCACACAAAGCAATCGATCTGCTGCAGGAAATCCCGGCGCTCCATGGCAATACTCATGTTGGAAATGGCCGCAAAAACCTTTTTGTTGTACTTTTTGGCGTAGTGCAGCACCTGTTTTACAGTATCTTTTTCCAGATCCAGCTCCAGCGCAATGGCATCGCAGTCGGCAAAGATCTCGTCGCCCTTTTCCTTTAAAAGGCCGGTGAGGGGAGTGGTGTCCGGCCGCTTGGAAATGGCTGCATGCACATCGCCGTCGTTGTCAAAGATGGCCAGCCAGGTGCCCATGCCGTCCGGCACGCGCTGGATGTACTTGGTGTTCACCTTGTGGTTCTCCAGCTTGTTGATCACATCCTGTCCCATGCCGGTGTCGTCCACCAGACTGACAAAGGTAGGGCGCAGCTCTACATTGGCGATATCCTCCACCACATTGCGGCTCACCCCGCCGTGTACCTGCTCAATGCGGCCGGCATTGCGCCCGCCCGGAATATAGGCGGAAAGGGGATAGCCTTTGATATCCACAAAAACAGCACCGAGCACAACGATTCCCATAGCAAAAAACCTTTCTGAACAAGAAATATTTACGTCTATTATACCGTATTCTGACACAATGCGCCATCCCTTTTGCGCAAAAACTCCGCAAAGGTCAGGCAAGGGCTGTCTGCGCTGTGCGCACCAGATATTCCATGGCCTGCATCGGGTACTGTCCGGCAGCAGTCTCACCGGTCAGCATCACGCTGGCCGCGCCGTCCAGCACGGCGTTGTAAATGTCACTCACCTCGGCACGGGTGGGCACGGCGCGTGTGCACATGCTGTCCAGCATCTGGGTCACTACCATAAAGGGCACGCCTGCAGCCCGGCAGGCGGCGGAAAGCTGCTTCTGGCAGCGGGGCAGCTCCCACAGCGGCATGGCATTGCCAAGGTCTCCGCGGGCAATCACCACCTCATCCACAAGGTGGATGAATTCCGGCAGGGCACGCACACCGGTCATGTTTTCAATTTTGGCAAAGATACGGATATCCGCAGCCCCGGCTTCTTCCAGCGCATGGCGCAGGGCCAGAATATCTGCTTTGCCGCGCACAAAAGGCAGCATCACACCGGTAACACCGCACTGCTTTGCAATTTTCAGGTTCTGCAGGTCCTCTTCGGTCAGGGTAGGAGAGTGCACTGCAAGGCCCGGTGCAGCAATGCTTTTGCGGCTCTGCAGGGTGCCGCCGCGCACCACGGTGCACACAAGGGCTTCCGGCAATGCCTGTGTGACCTGCACCAGAAGCTTGCCGTCGTCCAGCAGAAGCTGCTGCCCGGGCGCAGCCGCCTGTACCAGAGCTGCCGGGCAAGGTACGCCGTCTGCGCCAAGGCGTACAGAGCTGCCCTCAACCAGAGCAACAGGCTCTGCCAGCGTGCCGATGCGCAGTTCCGGCCCCTGCAGGTCGATCAGCAGCTGACGGATGCCGGCTGCGCGGATCATAGCCAGCCAGTCGGTGTGCGCCGCCAGCGGCCCGTGGGAAAGATTCATGCGGATGCCGGTCATGCCGGCTTCCACCATGTGCTGCAAGATCGCCGGCTGTGCGCAGGCCGGGCCGATGGTACCATAAAAATCCAAGGTTCATTCCCTCGATTCATTTTTTATTTCTTTTTTATTTCTAATGTATATTGTAACATGAACTGTCCGGGTTGAAAAGAGCCGGACGCGGGCAGAATAAGGGGATTGAAAAAATGCGGTAGCAGCCTGCGCAGGGAAATTGCGAAAAATCAAAGACCCGGAACCTTTTGGAGCCGTTTTGGCCCTGAAAAAGTTCCGGGTTTCGTACAATGTTTTTGGAGAGCTGTCTTGCAGCAGCCTCTTTTTGTTGTGGGCAATCAGCCCTCCGATGCAAAAAATTCTTTGGTCAGCCTGACCACTGTGCCGGAAAGCAGCAGCAACGCGAGCAGGTTCGGAATGCTCATCAGGCCGTTGAAGGTATCGGCAATGCTCCACAGCAGGCCCAGATCCATCGTTGCGCCCAGAATGGACACAAAGGAGTAGACCAGAAAGAAGGGCTTTGCCACCTTATCGCTGCGGCACAGGAACACCAGGAACCGGGAACCATACAGGCCCCAGCCGATGATGGTGGAAAAAGCAAAGCAGCACAGGGCCACGGCGGTAAAGATGGAAGCCCAGCCGCCGTAGGTGGTGGTAAAGCCGCTGATGGTCAGCTCTGCACCGGCTGCGGTGCCGTAGTTCACGGTGGTACCGCTGCACAGAATGACCATGGCAGTCAGGGTGCAGATGACGATGGTATCGGCAAACACTTCAAAGATGCCGAACATGCCCTGCTTGGCCGGCTTTTTGGTGTCGGCGCAGGCGTGGGCAATGGAACCGGTGCCAAGGCCGGCCTCGTTGGAGAAAATGCCGCGGGACACACCCTTCTGCATACTGACGAACAGGCTGCCGATGGTGCCGCCGGTGAACGCTGCCGGGTTGAACGCACCCGCAATGATGGACTCGAACACATAGGGCAGGCGCTCAAAGTTCAGCACCATAACGCCCACGGACAGCACGATGTAGAACAGAGCCATAAAGGGCACCAGCTTTTCGCTCACGCTGCCAATGCGCTTGATGCCGCCCAGCAGCACCATGGCCACCAGCATGGCCACTGCGATGCCAACCACGAGGTTCAGGGTAGAAAGCGCACCGCCGCCCACCACGCCGTATTCCAGCAGAGCGGTATCGATAGCGGCAACGATGGTATTTACCTGTGTGGCATTGCCGGTGCCAAACACGGTCAGCACGCCAAACAGGGAATACAGCACAGCAAGAAACTGCCAATGCTTGCTCAGGCCGTTTTTAATGTAGTACATGGGGCCGCCTACCCATTCGCCCGCCTCGCTGCGCTCACGGTAGTGCACCGCCAGCGTGACCTCGGCAAACTTGGTGCACATGCCAAGCAGGGCAGAACACCACATCCAGAACACGGCACCCGGTCCGCCAATGGCGATCGCGCCTGCCACACCGGCAATGTTGCCGGTGCCCACGGTGCCGGCCAGCGCGGTGCACACCGCCTGAAAGGGGGTCATGGCGCCATCGGAAGCGTCCTTTTTGCGGAACATGCGTCCAATGGTGGTCTTGATGGCGTAGGGAAATTTGCGGATCTGCAAAAAGCCCGTGCGAACGCTCAGAAGCAGGCCTACGCCGATGATGCACACCATGGCGGGCACGCCCCAGATGAATTGGTTGACCGCCTGATTGACGGCCGTGATCGTCTCGATCATATTTTTCCCACATCCTCTGTTAAATTGCGCTTTTCCAGCCGAAATGCCGGAAAACAAACATCTTATTCTACCGCAGTTTTTGCGTACTGTCAAATAAAATGCACAAAAAAGAGGGAGGTTTTTTGGCAAACTCTCCCTCAACTGCTTGAAACTATTTTATTTTACTTGGCCTTCGCCGTCCAGCGCTTTCAAGAAGGCTCAGCACTTTCCAACTGCCTTGCGGTACACCGGGTAAGCCACGATGGCGGACAGCACCTCGGTGATCCAGAATGCATGCCACACGCCGTTGGCACCAAGGAAATGGCACAGCACAGCGGCCAGCGGCATGATGAATACGATGTAGCGGCACAGCGAGATGACCAGCGATTCTGCGCCCTTGCCAAGGCCTTCCAGTGCACCGGAAGAGGTGGTGGATACGGCAGAAACCACAAAGCCCAGACAGATGATGCGCAGGGCAGTCTGGCCGATGGCGACGGTTTCGGGGTTGGAGGTGAACAGCTGCATCAGCGGGCGGGAAGCGAACAGGCAGATGACCGTGCCCGCAGCCATGATGGCAGCACTCATGATGAGGGTGAGTTCGTAGAGCTTTTTCACGCGGGCGTGCTGTTTGGCACCGTAATTGTAGCCAATGAGCGGGCGCATACCCTGCACGATGCCGTTGGCGGGCAGATACAGGAAGGTCTGCAGCTTGTAGTAAATGCCCAGCACCACCACGTAGCTCTGGGAAAAGCCCGCCAGCAGGCCGTTCAGGAAGGTGACCAGCAGAGAGGGCAGGGCCAGATTGAGGATGGCCGGCACGCCGATGGCATACAGTTTGCCGTCCAGTGCAGCATCCGGGCGCAGGCAGCTGCGGCGCAGTCGGATAGGCAGCTCAGTACGGACGTAAACGAAAAGGTAAACGCACAGGCTCAGCAGCTGGCCGATGCCGGTGGCAAGGGCCGCACCCGCAATGCCCATGGCAGGCACCGGGCCAAGGCCGAAGATCAGGATGGGGTCCAGAAGGATGTTGCACACACAGCCGAAGATCAGCGCCGCCATAGTCACCTTCATGCGGCCCACGGCCTGAAACATCTTTTCAAAGGCCAGTGCCGCCATGTTGATGGTGGCAAACAGGAATACGATGGTGGAGTAGGTGATGCCGGATGCAATCAGGCCTGCGTCGCTGGTGAACCGGCGCAAAAAGCCCGGCATGATGACAATGCTGACAATGGTGATGAGAATGCCGTGCATCAGGCTCAGCGCCATACCGTGGGTGGCGGCAGTCTCGGCCTTTTTGCGGTCGCCCGCGCCAAGGTACAGTGCGATCATGGCATTGATGCCAATGCCAAAGCCAATGGCAATGGCGTTGGCAAAGTTCTGGATGGGATACACCAGACTGAGGGCAGTCATGGCATCCTCACTGATGCGGGCCACGAACAGGCTGTCTACAATGTTGTACAGACTGTTCACCAGCATGGAAATAACATTGGGCAGCGCCATGGATACCAACAGCGGCAGCACCGGTTTTTCTTTCATAAAGGTCTCGTTCATAGTGTTTGCATTGCTCCTGTAGAGAAAAGAAATGAATTACTGCAGCCGCGGAATCGTCAGGGCGAGACTGCTCGAAAACAAACGCAGACGCAAAAAAGCCACACAATGGCTTTTTTGAAGTCATTGTGTGGCGAAAAGTAGCATACTGCTGTAAAAATCCACACGAATTTTATTAACTGTAGGATAACACGGCTTCCGGCAGATGTCAAGGGGTCAAGCGGATAAAGTATGACTTTTATAGACTTGACCATTTTTCACCGGGAGGCTAAAATAAAAATAGATACTTTATAAAATAAGGAGAATCCTGCCATGAAATGGATGATCGCATCCGACCTGCACGGGTCGGCGTTTTATTGCAAAAAAATGATCAAAGCGTTTGAGCGGGAGAGAGCAGACCGGCTGCTTTTGCTGGGGGATCTTTTGTATCACGGCCCTCGCAACGACCTGCCGGAGGGCTATGCACCGAAGGAGGTCATTCCGCTGCTGAACAGTCTGAAGCCGGAGCTTTTGTGCGTGCGGGGCAACTGTGACGCTGAGGTGGATCAGATGGTGCTGGATTTTCCCATTCTGGCCGACTATGCGGTGCTGCCGGTGGGCAGGCGGCTCGTTTACGCTACCCACGGTCATGTGCACAACCTGAAAAACCTGCCGCCGCTGGCTCCGGGGGATGTCCTGCTGCATGGCCACACCCACATTCCGGCGTGGACAGAGTTCGGCGAAGGCAATCTCTACCTGAACCCCGGTTCTGTGAGCATCCCGAAGGAGGGGAGTGCACATAGCTATATGACACTGGAAGGGGAGACTTTCCTTTGGAAAACGCTGGAAGGCGAAGTGTACCGGGAGCTGGAGCTGTGATGGGGGCAATGGAGCTGGAAGAGAAAACGGTTCAGATCCGGGATGATTTCGACCCGGACAAAATTCTGGAAAGCGGCCAGTGCTTTCGCCCCCGGAAGCAGGCGGAGGGCTGGTATCGGTTTGTTTCCGGGAGACAGCTGCTTTACCTCAGACCACTGCGCAGCGGAACCTACACGGTGCGGTGTGAGCCGGGCGCATGGGAAACCTTCTGGCACGGTTACTTCGACCTTGGCCGCAGCTATGCCGCCCTGCGCGGAAAGCTGGACAGCCGGGACGACTTTTTGCAGCGTGCCATGGAATATGGCCGGGGCATCCGGGTGCTGCGTCAGGATGAGTGGGAGATGCTGGTCAGCTTCATCATCTCGCAGCGAAAGAGCATCCCGGCTATCCGCAGGGCGGTAGAGCTGCTTTCGGAGCGGTTTGGCGAGCGGCTGGGCAGCGATAGCGAAGGGCCGGTGTATGCGTTCCCGACAGCAGAAGCGCTCTGCTGTGCCGGGGAGCAGGCGCTGCAGGAGTGCGGTCTTGGCTACCGCACCCGCTACGTGCTGCATGCGGCGCAGCAGGCGGCAGAGGGCACACTGGACCTGAAGAAGCTGGCTTCCCTGCCCGATGAAGCACTTTTTGCCCGTTTGATGGAACTGGACGGTGTGGGCAAAAAGGTGGCAAACTGCGTGTGTCTGTTCGGCTATGGCCGTGTGGGCCGTGTGCCGGTGGATGTCTGGATCGAACGGCTCATCCGGGACGAGTTTGCCGGGCAGGACCCGTTCCCGCAGTTCGGGCTGGAAGCAGGCATCGTGCAGCAGTACCTGTTCTTTTATAAAAGAAGCGTGGGATAAGAACCGCGGAGCCGCAGGCAGGAGCGTAGGATCATCCGATAAGCAAAAAAGGCAACGGCTTCCTCTGTTTGAGGAAAACCGCTGCCTTTTGATCATTTTACCGCCTGCTTTAACCGTTCCAGATCTTCTGCATCCGGGTGAGAAAGGGCGTTGTCAAAATTCTCGATCAGCGCATCCAGATTGGGCAGATGGATCGGCTGCTTTTTCATGCCCTCATACCGCTGGCGTACCGAAAGCGGCATCTTGCCCTGACACATATAACGGCCGAAGACCGTGTTGCTCCTGTCCAGCGAACGCTCCACCTTTTTCAGGATCTTGTTGAAATACTCCTCACTTCCGCCAAAGCCGGCGGTGCCAAAAAGGAAGATACTCTTGCCGTGCAGCTGCTTCAAAAAGTCCAAAGTGCTTTCGTCGGCGTTTCCCTTGTCTGTCCAGAAGCCCACATAGAGGTCGTCCGCTTCCATGGCAGCAGGGTCCGGGGTGCCAAAATAGCAGCAGTTTTCCTGTGGCAGACAGGCGTGCAGCGTGTCTGCCAATAATTTTGTGTTGCCTGTTTTACTGCTGAATACGATCGCGTAGCTCATAGTTTCTCCTTTGGTCGGTAACAACAAAAAACACCACACGTTTCCGTGCGGTGCTTTTCCTTCTGGTGGAGAATACCGGGATCGAACCGGTGACCTCTTGCATGCCATGCAAGCGCTCTCCCAGCTGAGCTAATCCCCCAGATGTTTGTGCCGTGCCTGACGACAGGTGTAATTATACCAGCGCTTTGCCGGATTGTCAACAGCTTTTTTGGGATTTTCTGCAAAAAAATTCCCGCCGGGGAAATGCCCTTCCCGGCGGGAAAAATGACTGCGAAAAAACTTACGCTCTTGCGTTCTGCGGGTCGAAGATCTGCGGTGCGACACGGATCAGGATCACCACAAGGACCGTGGTCAGAATGGCTTCGGGCAGCATGTAGGTGGCGTTGTACACGGCACTGTACAGCCAGCACAGACCGTCCACGCTCATGTTGGAGATGCCGGGAAAGCCGATCTCGGTCATCCAGCTGAAAGCGTAGTCGTAGTCCTTCCAGACGATGTAACCGGACAGAAAGCTGCACAAAAAGCGCAGCAGGCACACCACAAAGGCGCTGACACCGACACCCACGGTGCGGCTGCGGAACGGCTTTGCGATCAGGCAGGCAAAGCCCAGCACCGTGAAGGCCAGAAGGTAGTCTAGCAGCACGCAGCCCACCTGTGCCGTGAGGGTCTGGCAGTATGCCAGATTGCCAAGGCCCTGCACAAGCTGGATCAGGCTGTTGACGAAAGCGGTCATGATGCCCCACTTTGCGCCGTGGCGGTAGCTCATTACCAGAATGGGCACCATGCTGAACAGGGTGATGGAACCGCCGTGGGGCATGAGCGGGATCTGGATCATGCTCAAAACGGTGGACAGAGCGATCATCAGCGCACCCTCCACCAGAATGCGGGTCTTGGAATAGGTTTTGGTCATAGGGATTCCTCTTCTCAGAACGATAGTACACAAAAACAAAATGCGCCCGCTTTCCAGCAGGCGCACGGGGTTTGTGAAAGAACGGACAGTTCTGCAAACTCCCACGCCGGCATTGTCCGGTCAGGTAAAAGGGTACTCCGCAAAACGCGGATCTCAGCCTTTCGGCACCCCTGTTTTTATGTCCGTATGTATTATAGGCGCTGGC
>OLJW01003108.1_pt1 | contig 13197 bp, 13 predicted proteins | sample 1603411 | NCBI WGS metagenome assembly OLJW01 (sample SAMN04168659, study PRJEB22393) | human gut metagenome | biome: human gut microbiome; feature: stool | host: Homo sapiens | collected 2014-05-12 | reverse complement strand
GCTGCGCCGTTTTGTACCGCTTCTGCTGCTTCAAAGACCTTCACTGCCGTTGTCTGGTATCCGTTCGGAAACCCGATCACCGTGCAGATAGGAAGTCTTTCTCCCACAAATTCCGCGGCCTGCTTCACAAAAGAAGGTGGGATACATACCGAGGCCGTTCCAAAGTCCATTCCCTCCTGACAAATCTCACGGATTTGCTCCCAGACTGCGTTCTGTTTCAGCAGAGTATGGTCAATAAAACGGAAAATTTCATGCTTATTCATGCACTTTCCTCCTTTATCCCACGAAATTACCTAAAAAGTATACCATAAAAATGCAGACATAACAATGTCGGTTTTTTTATCATTTTTTAATGTTTTTTCTATCAATTACGCATTTTTATGAAATTTTTTAATATTATTCAAAATTTGCATATATAAAATTTCAATAAAAAATATCAATAAAAAACTCCCACCATGGTCACGCCACAATGGGAGCTTTTGCACACGGGATTATTCTGCTGCGGGAGCTTCTTCCACAGGAGCATCTGCCTGTCTCTTGGAAAGGCTGATTTTTTTCTGGTCGGAATTTACTTCCAGAACCTTCACGTTGATGATTTCGCCAACCTTCAGTTCATCTTCGGGTTTTACAACGTGCTTGTTTGCAATCTGGGAAATGTGTACCAGACCATCTACGCCGGGTTCCAGTTCAACGAATGCACCGAAGGGTACCATACGAACAACCTTACCCTCAACGATGGAGCCAACTGCATATTTGTCAGCTGCCAGCTTCCAAGGGTTCTTGTCTGCATCCTTCAGGGACAGGCTGATTTTGCCCTTTTCCTTATCTACATCCAGAACGAATACTTCAACTTCCTGACCTTCCTTCAGAACCTCTCTGGGGTTGGAAATTCTGCCCCAGCTCATTTCGGAAATGTGAATCAGGCCATCTACGCCGCCCAGATCAACGAATGCGCCGAAGTCTGTCAGTCTGGAAACAGTACCTGCAATCTTGGAGCCAACTGCGATTGTTTCAAACAGAGCTGCCTTCTTTGCTGCGATTTCCTTTTCAACCAGATCTTTTCTGCCGCCGATAATACGACGTTTTACTCTATCCATTTCAATGATATTGAATTCCAGCTCCTGACCCTTGAATACGCTCAGATCCTCGATGAATCTGTTGGAAACCTGAGAGGAAGGAATGAATACTCTTACGCCGTTTACAACTGCAATCAGACCGCCCTTTACAACGTCTGTTACAGTACCTGTAACAACTGTTTTTTCATTGAATGCCTTTTCGATATCTTCCATGCCCTTCTGTTCTTCGATACGCTTTCTGGACAGAAGTACATTGCCATCGCCGTCATTTACACGAACAACGAAAACTTCGATTTCATCACCGGGCTGTACAACCTGGCTGGGAACTACTGTTGTATCTCTGCTGAATTCGCCTCTGGGGATAACACCGTCAGATTTGAAACCCAGATTAACGGAAACCTCTTCGCCTACAACCTGAATAACGGTGCCTTTTACAACATCGCCTGTGTGCAGGGTAACAAGAGAATCTTCCAGCATCTGCTCAAAACTCACTTCTTCAACATTTACATTTTCAATTTCGCTCATAGTAACTACTACCTCCTTAATTATTGCAGGTGGTGTGGACGCACCCGCAGTTATCCCTATTCTATCATCCTTCTTGAAAGTTTTCAACACTAAATCGCAAATTGTTTCAATATGAACCGTATTCTCGCAATTTTTTTTACAAATCTCAACCAATTTTTGTGTATTAGAGCTTTTTTTGTCCCCGATGACAATCATTTTATCCACATTTTGGGAAAGCTCCATGGCTTCCTTCTGCCTCTTTTCCGTCGCAGAGCAAATGGTCTGGGAAATCTCCATTTTCAGCCCCTTCTGCCGCAAAATGGCAAGCATATCGTCAAACTTGCTCTGGCGGAAGGTTGTCTGCACCACAACGGCGTAGTCCTTCTCCGTATCCAGCACCGCCGCCTTTGCCTCCTCAGGGCTTTCCAGAATAATGGCTGTATTGCCGCACCAGCCGTTAATGCCCTGTACCTCCGGGTGCTTGCCGTCTCCGGCAATGATGATGCTTTTGCCCTGATTCCACGCTTCATTCACAATCGTGTGTATCTTCTTGACAAACGGACAGGTGCCGTCCACCATTCGCATGCCCTTTTCCTCCAGCGCATCATACAGAAACTTTCCGACACCGTGCGAACGAATCACAACCGTTCCTTCATGAACGCCCTCCAAATCCTCAATGATATGCAGTCCCTTTTCGTCCAAATCCCTTGTGACCTCCTTGTTATGAATCAGAGAACCATAGGAATACAGCGGTGCGCCGTTATTTTTTTCTATTTCCGCATACGCCATCTCAATCGCACGCTTCACGCCAAAACAAAACCCTGCGGATGCCGCCAGTGTTACATTGATCATTCCTTCACCTTCAATTCTTCCACCTTATCCATAATCACCTTCGTGATTTCTCCCATCAGCTCTGTTGTCAACTTTTTATCCCGAAATTCATCCAACGTCAGCGGCTCACCATAGCGAATTGTAAGCTTGCTGCGGAATTTATAGGTGCCGCTGATGGCGCAGGGAATGACAGGTGCATTTCCCTTCATCGCAAAAAGCGCCACGCCTGCCTTTGCCGCAACGTCCTCGCCTGCCTTTACCCGTCTGCCTTCCGCAAAAATGCCGACAATCTTGCCCTCCTTCAAAAGCTTGATTGCTGTCTTGACCGCCTTCATATCCATGGAAACCTTGCGGTCAATCGGGAATACGCCCAACTGGTCAAGCACCCATGAAAACAGCTTATTTTTAAATAATTCCTTCTTTGCAATATAATGCGGCAGCCTGTCCAGATAAATCGCCGTGGAAACAGGATCATAATTGCTGTAATGGTTGCTGCAAATCACACCGTTGCCGGTTTCGGGAATGTTTTCCTTCCCGATGATTTCCACCTTGAACATAATGGCATACCAGATTTTCACCAGAAAAATCGCTACATAATAGACCCATGATTTCTTTTCTGTATCCTTCATTTTTCTTTCACCCTTTCCGCAACAATATCTAAAATAGCGTGCAGCACAGCATCTATGCCCATGCCTGTCGAATCCAGAGAAACCGCATCTGCCGCCCTTTTCAAGGGACTGTGCGCTCTGTGCATATCGTTGTAATCCCTCTCAAGAATCATTTTCTTGATTTCTTCAAAATCCGCCGTTTCGCCTTTTTCCTGCAATTCGCCCACACGACGGCGCGCACGCTCCTCCACGCCGGCATCCAGATAAATCTTCACCTCGGCATCGGGCAGAACAACCGTCCCGATATCTCTGCCATCCATAATCACAGAATGCTCCCGCGCCATTTCCTGCTGCAATTCCACCATCCGCGCACGCACCTGCCGATACGCCGCAACCGTAGATGCACCCTTTCCGATTTCCGCCGTGCGGATTTCCTCCGTAACGTCCCTTCCGTTCAGGAAAATGCGCTGACCGCCCTCCTCCGGTACAATTTTCATCTGCAAATCCGCCAACGCCGCAACCACAGCCGCTTCATCCGCAAGGGCAATGCCCTTCTCCGTGCAGAACAGCGCAACCGTACGGTACATCGCGCCCGTATCCACATAAATAATGCCCAGTCTCTTGGCAACCAGCTTCGCAACGGTGCTTTTTCCTGAGCCGGCAGGCCCATCCACCGCAATGGCAAATCGTTTCATGCTTTTTTTCCTCCTTATTCCGCGCAAACCGCATTCCCTGCCGCAAAGCCTGTGGAAAATGCAATTTGCAGATTAAAGCCGCCCGTATATGCGTCCACATCCAGAACCTCGCCTGCAAAATGCAGCTGCTTCACAAATTTACTCTCCATCGTCGCAGGGTCAATCTCATTCACCTGAATCCCGCCGCAGGTCACAACCGCTTCGTTATAGCCCGTTGTCCCCGTAATCGTGAGCGGCAGTTCCTTCAAAAGCCCAACCAGACGCTTTCTTTCTTCCTTCGTCACGCTGTTCACCTTTTTGCGCGCATCAATCCCCGAAAGACGAATGATAACGGGAATCAGCTTCTGCGGCAGAAGCGCATCCAGTGCGTTTGCAAAATCCTTATTCGCAAATTTTTCAAAATCGCGCAGAATACGCGCATCCAGCTTTTTCTCATCCATCGCAGGCTTGAGGTCAATGTAAAGCCGATATCCTTCCTCTATCGTCAGAATGATATGCCTACTCGCGCTCAGAATCACAGGACCGGAAACGCCGAAATGCGTAAACAGCATTTCCCCGAAGTCACTGTAAACCTTCTTGCCCTTCTTATTTTTTATCGTAATTTCAATATTTTTCAGACTCAGCCCCATCAGCTCATGGCACCAGTCCTCCTCTGTTCTGAGCGGCACCAGAGAGGGGTACAGCTTCGTCACATGATGTCCTGCCGCCTTCGCAAAGCGGTAGCCATCCCCCGTAGAGCCTGTACCGGGATAGGAAAGACCGCCCGTGCAGACAATCACGCCGTCTGCCCTTTCTTCCTTTCCGTTTTTCAGCCGAATCCCTTCAGCCCTGCCGTCCGCAATCAGAATACCCTCCACAGGACTTTCCAGATGCAGCTTCACCCCATTTTTCTTGAGGTATTTTTCCAATGCCAGCACCACATCCAGAGAACGGTCAGACACAGGAAATACACGCTTGCCGCGCTCCACCTTCAGCTCCAGACCCTGCTCCTTAAAAAATTCCTGCAAGCCGAAGCTGTCCAGCTGGTAAAAGGCGCTGTATAAAAAATAGGGATTGCCGGGGATATTTTCCAGAAGCCCCTCCACATCGCTGTCATTCGTCACATTGCAGCGTCCCTTGCCCGTAATCAGGATTTTCTTCCCGATGCGGTTATTTTTTTCGTAGAGATGTACCTCATGTCCCCGTTCTGCCGCGCGTCCTGCCGCCATCAGCCCTGCCGCACCGCCGCCGACCACGATAATTTTCTTCTTCATTTTTCTTCACCCTTTTCAAACAGCTCTGCCATTTCCAGATGTGCCTTATCGTTTAAGGTCATGAGCAGCTTTCTGCCGTCCTCCATCACATCCACCATCGTCACAGAGGTATTTGTCATCCATGTCTTACGGTAAAATTCATCCCCCATGCCAAGCAGACCGACCAGCATCACGCGCAGCAGTCCGCCATGTGAAACAATCGCGACATTCTGCCCCTTATGGCGCTCTGCCAGTGCTTCAAAGCCTTCCAATGCGCGATCCATCGCATTCTGAAAGGAACCTTCTCCGGGCACAGGATGGTCAAAGGGATTTTCAAAAAAATCTATATACTCCTTGCCATATTTTTCCTTCAGCTCCGCAATGGTATGTCCTTCCCATTCGCCGAAGTTGATTTCTCTGAAATGTGCATCCTGAACGGGGGTCAGTCCATGCGCCGCCGCCAACGGTGCCGCAGTTGCCACCGCCCTGTCCAGAGGGGATACATAGACCACATCCAGCGGCAGGAATTTGAAGCGTTCCCCCAAAAGGCGCGCCTGCTCCCTGCCTGCATCATTCAGCTGTATATTCGTGCAGCCCTGATATCGGCCGCCCTTGTTCCAATCCGTTTCCCCATGACGAATGAGGTAAAATCTTGTTTTGTTCTGTTCCACGAGGCTTTTCCTCCTTATTCTCAATAGTTTCCTAAATATATATTATACGGCAAGCGCTACCGCCTTTCAAGTAAAAAAGACCGCCTTGGAAAACTCCCAAAGCAGTCCCTTCTTTTTATAATCTCTTTAAATATCTGATTTCCTTCTCTGTCAGGTGGCGATATTTTCCCTTCGGCAAATCCCCCAGCGTAAGCTCTCCCGTTGCTACCCTTTGCAGCTGTGCCACAGGATGCTTGATGGATTCGCACATTTTACGCACCTGTCGGTTTCTGCCCTCATGAATCACGATTTCCGCCGTGCAGAAGCGTCCGTCCTTCTCTCTTTCGAGAATCTGAATCTTTGCGGGCTTCGTTTTCCTTCCATCAATCACAACGCCCCTGCGGAATTTCTGCAATGCCCCCTCATCGGGCACACCGTATAGCTTCGCAATATAGGTTTTCTCTACATCATGCTTGGGGTGCGTCAGCTTATAGGTCAGGTCTCCGTCATTTGTCAGCAGCAGAAGCCCCGATGTATCATAATCCAAACGCCCGACAGGGAAAATGCGCGCGTTCACGCCCTTAATGAGGTCTACCACCGCAGGTCTGCCGAACTGCTCCTTCGCCGTTGTCACATAGCCGACCGGCTTATGCAGCATAAGATAGACAAGCTTGGTGTCCTTTTTGCTGATTTTCCTGTCCAGATAGGACACCTCATCCTTTTCGGGGTCAATCTTCAGCCCCATTTCGGTTACAACCTTCCCGTTGACCTTCACCTTTCCCTGTGCAATCAGCTCCTCTGCCCTTCTGCGGGATGCCACGCCTGCCTCAGCCAGAAATTTCTGCAATCGTTCCAATTTTTCTTCCATATATCTTAACTCCGTTCTCAACCTGTATTTTTCATTCGATTTTCCTCAGTATACATGAGCCTTCGCAGAAAGTCAAAAGTTTCTCTAATCTTTCCAATCTCGCCAGCTGAGCCACCCCTCCGCCAGGCGAAGCAGCCGCTGTGCAAGGGTATAAGGCATTGCATCCTCTGCCGCAAGCAAATCCACCGCCGCAAGCCGCTCCTCACCAAGCCATAGCACCGCCTGCCCCAGCCTTTCGCCCCGATGCACAGGCGCGGCAAGCTCCTTTGGCAAGTCTGCCGTCAGGTGCAGCTTTTCGATTTCCGCATCAGAAAATAACGCCGTATAGCCCTCTGCAAGAATCGTTTCCATCTGCGTTGTCGGGGAATCGGTAATGCGGATTTCCCCGAAGCTCTCCCCTGCCTGCACTGCCTCGTAGGGATGAAAGACCGCGAAGCCATAGTCCATCAGGGCTTTCGTATCCGTCCACTTTTTCTGCTTGCCTGCATCCCCCCAGCCACTGCCAAGCACCGCCGAAACCAGCCGCACGCCGTCCCGTTCCGCCGCGCCGACAAAGCAATGCCCTGCCCGATTGGTGTAGCCTGTTTTAATGCCAAGCGCACCGCTGTATTCCTGCAAAAAGCGGTCTGCATTTGTCACACTGCAAGAGTGCTTTCCCGTCAAATCAGACACATGAATCTCCTGCTGTGCGATAATCTCCCGAAAGGTTTCGTTTTCCAGCGCATACGCCCCAATCAACGCCATATCGTAGGCGGTGGAGTGGTGCTGCTCAGCTGTCAGGTGGCTGTCCAGTCCGTTGGGCGAGCCAAAAACCGTATCCCTTGCGCCGATTTCCTTTGCCTTCTTCGTCATTTCCGCGCAGAACTTCGCCACGCTTCCCGAAGTCTGCTCCGCCAGTGCCACCGCCGCATCATTATAGGAGCGCAGGAGCATGGCAGAAAGCAAATCTCCGACCTGCCACTGCTCCCCCTCCTGTAGGCTCATGTGTACCTTTGGCTGCTGTGCCGCGTTTTTGCTGACCGTGACAACCTCCGTCAGGCTTGCCCGCTCCAAAACCAGTATCGCCGTCATAATCTTCGTGGTGCTTGCCATCGCAAGGGGTGCGTCCGCATTCTTCCCCCATAACAGCCGCCCTGTTTTTCCGTCAATCAATGCTGCGCCCTGCGCCGCAACGGTCGGCTCTGCGGCAAGAGTCGGCACACTTCCCATCTGCAATAAAAAAAGCAGGAAAAAAAGAATTGCTCTCCGTTTCATAGGCATCCCTCCTCCTGCTATCTTTATTCTGTTTTTCACTTATGTATGAAACTCTGTTTCCGCATCCTTCTCCTTGGCTTCTTCCGGATTTTCTTCCTCCAAAGGCGGCAGCTCCCGAATACTCTTAAAGCCGAAATACCGCAGAAATTCCTTGCTTGTGCCAAACAAAATCGGCTTGCCGGGGTATCTGCCCGCCCAACCTCACAAATCAGCCGCTTTTCCAGAAGCTTCGTCACCGCATGGTCAGAATTGACCCCTCGGATTTCCTCCACCTGCGCACGCGTCATCGGCTGCTTATAGGCGATAATCGCCAGCGTTTCCAGAAGGGACTGCGTCAGTCCCTGCCGCTGTGGGCTTTTATACATATTGCGGATATATTCAAAGCATTCCGCCGCCGTACACATCTGATACGCGTCCGCAATCTCCACAATCCGCAGTCCCCGTTTTTCCTTCTCATATGTATCCGCAAGGGAAAGCACGACTGCCCGCGTCGTTGCCTGATCCAGCTCAATCGTCTGCGCGATGGATGCCAAGGGCACCGCGTCACCGGCAATAAACAGCAGGGACTCCACAACCGCTTCCAGCTCCGATAATCTCATTCTGCCCCTCCTTCATCATATCTGCTGATGAAAATTTCACCAAAGTTTTTCTCCTGCGTAATCTGCACTTCCTTCTGCTTAATCAGCTCCAACAGTGCAAGAAAGGTCACAACCCTTTCCATCTTCCCTGCATTTCTGCGGAAAATGGTATGGAAGGCTGTTTTTTCATGCGGATGCAGAATCAGCATATCGCGGATGTATTCCATCTTTTCGCCAACGGTAAATAAATCCTTCTGCACCGAACGGAAGGAGCTGCGCACCTTATCCTCCTTGGTTTCCTTTCTCGCCATCACCTGTCGGAACGCCTGATAGAGGTCATCCATGGTGATGCCCTGCAATAAATCCTCCAATTCCTGCGGCGGCTGTTCCTTCAGCTTTGCCACAGAGGCATCCGCTTCCTTATAGTACACGAGTGCCGCTTCCTCCTCGCGCTCCTTGAGGGTCTCTGTTGCGTCCTTAATCCGCTTATATTCCAGCAGACGCTGTACCAGCTCCTCTCTGGGATCGGGGCCTTCCTCCTCCTCTGCCTTCGGCTTGGGCAGGAGCAGCTTGCTTTTGATTTCAAGCAGCGTTGCCGCCATCAGCAAAAATTCGCTCATGCCGTCCATATCCCTGTCCTCTGCCGCATCCAGATAGGCGAGGTATTGTTCTGTCAGCGCCGCAATGGGAATATCATAAATATCAATTTCGTTTTTTTCAATCAGATGATATAGCAAATCCAAAGGGCCTTCAAACGCTGCCAGTCTGATATTGATTGTCTCCATAGAATTCCCTTCCTTATGCTTACATCAAACCAATCATGCCGCCGAACAGGGAAAGCACCGCGTAAATGATTTTATCCATGAAGCCTGTAATCATCCCGAAGAACAGCAGGAACAGAAACAGCATCTGAATCAGCTTTTCATTCTGCATATATTTGAAATACTGATTTGCCGGCAGCAGCACCGCAAGCACCTTTGTGCAGTCCATAGGTGCAACAGGCAGTACATTGTACACCGCCAGCGCAACATTATAATATGCCAGATAATGAAGCAGTGTGCCGATATAATACCCCTTGCTCCGGAATGTGCCATAAGCCAAAAGGAACACCAGACCCAGAATGAGATTGACTACGGTCGGCAGAATCGCAACCAGAAGCGTATCTCTTTTTCTGTTTTTATAATATAATGCACTCGTTTCCACAGGCTTGCCCCAGCCGAAGCCGCCGCTGTAGAGCATCATCAGAAAGCCGATGGGCTCAAAATGCTTGACGGGGTTCAGCGTCACCTGTCCCTGACTTTTGGGGTAAGTATCCCCCAGAACCGTTGAGGTCAGCGCTCTGACAAATTCATGGACGGTTGTCGCCACCAGAATCCCCGGAATCCCCAGAAGTATTACCAAAAAAGAACCATTCATAGTTTCAAATCCTCTCTGCGATAGTTTTTGGCAAAATGCCGTATTGTTATATTTTACCCGAAGGGCAGAAATTAGTCAAATCCAACAAAAAAGCCTGTACGAAAGCAACTTCCTACAGGCTGTTCTTTTTTAATACCGCAGAGGAATATCCGAAAGCAAAACGGGAATATCCAGTCCCTTTGTTTTCAGAAAATATTTCATGCCACGCACGGCAATGTCGCTGTTGTTTTTTGCGCCAACCATAACACTCTGCAAGGGAAGCTCCTGCTGCTCTGTCTCCAGCTCCACCATGATATAGGGAAGAAAAATCTGATCCAGCAGGCGAAACTGCGGCCTATCCTGCCCCTTCTCATAATGCAGCGGCGGAAAAATGAACCGATATTCCTCCTCCCCTGCAAAATAACTTTTTTTGAAAAACATCGTATACACAGAGCAGACCACCGCCATTGCATCGACCAGCTGATTCAGCGATTCCTCCGAAGGAATTGCGTCCTCCTCGAAAAAGCCCTGCAAATCCTTCGCTCCCTTTTCCACAAGGCTATGGATGCAGGAAAGCAGACTTTCCAGAAGCCCGTTCATCTGCTCCTCCTCATCATAAATCACCGTTCCGTGCAGGAATACGCGATGCCGGAAGCCCTCTACAATCTTTTCATAATCAAATTCCAGACAATAGCCGCGAAAATCCGTAAATTCTGCCCAGAGCAGAGAATTATTATTCTGCTTGGAAAATGCCACCACATAAAAGCTCATTTCATCCTCATCCAAAGCGGCATGGGCAGAAGAAATAATGCCGATACGGTCAATTTCCGCCTTCAGCTTTGCGGAAAACTGCATACGCAAATCCGTATTCACAATATATCTTTCAATCAGCCGCTCCATCACCTCAACGGCATATTGAAATTCCATCTTATCATTCAGAAAATCGCTTTTCGTTGCCACAAATTCCCGATTCTCCACAATGCCGCGGATGCCTTCCGCCGTTGTGTAATGATACAGCTTATCCCCCTTCTGGCAAATGGGCACATGAATCCAGTCATCCAAATAATGTTTGTCCTGCATGGATTTTTCCTCCTGCTTATTCTCTGATCTGACCATTTCCGTAGATAATATACTTTGTCGTTGTCAGCTCCTTCAGCCCCATAGGGCCGCGCGCATGCAGCTTCTGCGTGCTGATGCCGATTTCCGCACCGAAGCCGAACTGACCGCCATCCGTAAACCGCGTAGACGCATTGACATACACCGCTGCAGCGTCCACCTCATTCAGAAAACGCTGTGCATTGGTATAATTTTCCGTCACGATGGCTTCGGAATGACCGGTGCTGTATTTTCTGATATGGCGGATGGCTTCGTCAATATCCTTTACCACCCTTGCGGAAATGATATAATCCTCATATTCGGTTGCCCAATCCGCCTCCGTTGCAGGCACAACATTCCGCACCAAGCCCTGTGTTGCTTTATCCCCACGGATTTCGACCTTTCTTTCCTGTAGCGCCTTCCCGATTTCCGGCATGAATTTTTCCGCAATGGCTTCATGCACAAGCAGGCTTTCGCAGGCATTGCAGACCCCTGGACGCTGTGTTTTCGCATTGATAACGATGCGTGCCGCCTTTTCCAAATCCGCGCTTTCATCCACAAACACATGGCAGTTGCCAACGCCCGTCTGGATGACGGGAACGGTGCTGTTCTGCACCACGCTGTTGATTAAGCCTGCGCCGCCGCGCGGAATCAGCACATCCAAATAGCCATTCAGCCGCATCATTTCATTTGCCGTTTCACGGGAGGCATCGGGAACCATCTGCACACAGTCCTCCGGCAGACCCTCTGCCGCCAATGCGCCGCGCAGAGCGCAAATCACCGCCTGATTCGTCTGAAAGGCTTCCTTGCCGCCGCGCAGAATAACCGCACTGCCGGCTTTCAGGCAAAGTCCGAAGGCATCCGCCGCCACATTCGGGCGTGCTTCAAAAATAATCCCGATGACACCCATGGGGACACGCTTCTTTCCAATCACCAGTCCATTGTCCAGTGTTTTCATGGACAGCACCTCGCCCACAGGGTCATCCAGCTTTGCCACCTGCCGCAGACCCTCTGCCATATCCGCAAGGCGCGCCTCGGTCAGCATCAGTCTGTCGATAAATGCGCCCTTGATGCCTGCTTCCACTGCCGCATCCACATCTGCCTTATTTTTCGCCAGAATCTCTGCCTTTGCCGCAAGCAGGGCATCCGCAGAGGCAAGCAACGCCTTATTTTTCGCAGGGGTGGACAGGGTTGCCAAAACCACCGCCGCGTCCTTCGCTTTTTGTCCCATTTCAATCAAGCTGCTCATCTTCATTCCTCCCATCCGTTTTCCGTTATGACTGCATCTAACGGCACGTCCGTTTCCTCCGTCGGCAATTCCTCCGCGAAACGCTGCGCCGCAAACGCAAGCCCGATTCGTTTTCCTTCCTTATGCTTTGCAAAATAGGTATCATAATAACCGCCGCCATAGCCAAGACGGTTCTTTTTTCCATCAAACAATAAGCCGGGCACCAGCAGCAAATCTCCCTCCTTCGGGACGCAGACTGCGCCGCCCTTCGGCTCTCTTACGCCGAAACGCCCCTCCGAAAGCTCCGCAAGGGATCGGATTTCATAAAACTGCATTTCTCTTTGCTTCTCCGTTTTCGGCACGGCAACAGCTTTCCCATCCTGCCACGCCTGTCGGATAATTTCCTCCGTTTCCACCTCAGAGCCCATGCTCACAAAGGTAAAAATCCGCTCTGTATTCTGATATGCCGCACTCTCCAGAATATGCGCCGCAATCTGTCTGCTTTTTTCCTCCCGTTTTTCTAAAGCATTGCGTGCCGCAAGTGCCCTTTGCCGTAATTCCTTTTTCACTGCATCAAGCCTCCTATCGCATACAGACCCAGAAACGCCGCCGCCAAAGAGATTTGCCAGAACGGAAGCCGTTTCCTGCCACAGAGGTTTTTCAGAAGCAGCCAGGCAAAGCCGCCCCAGAGCAGAATTTCCCCCAGAACAGAAGCAACCGCAAGCACGCCTGCAAGCGGCAGACCAAGCCACAGACCAAAGCCAAGCCCTGCGGAAAGCAGCAAAAGCAGAAGCAGCTCCGTTGTATGCTCATAAATCGGCTGTTTGTTGCCCTGTGCAGGGTCAAAATTGACCGCCAGCAGCAGAAAACCGGGGACAACCGCCCCCACCAGACTGCCCGAAAGCACGCGCATCAGCTGACTGCTTTCCCAAAAGCCGAGATAGCTGCCCAGTCCGTCTATCCCAATCGGCAGAATCATCAGCGCCGTCAGCATTGGCTGTCCCTTGGAAAAGGGTCTTCCTGCGTCCATCCGTCTTTTCAGAAGCAGAAAGCAAAACGCCAGAAGCACCCCGACATAAATTCCCGTACAGCGGGCGCAAAGGGGCGTTGTTCCCTGCCCCCAGAGAAAGCTACGCTCTGCCATCCTGTGACAGACAGCAGAGCCCATTCTTGTCAGAAACAT
>OLJW01003104.1_pt1 | contig 13218 bp, 10 predicted proteins | sample 1603411 | NCBI WGS metagenome assembly OLJW01 (sample SAMN04168659, study PRJEB22393) | human gut metagenome | biome: human gut microbiome; feature: stool | host: Homo sapiens | collected 2014-05-12 | reverse complement strand
GCGACCACCGAGATCTACACTCTTTCCCTACACGACGCTCTTCCGATCTTTGCTCCTCCGCCGGGGCGGACTCCGCCAGCAGATCGGCGGAGGACAGGATCACTGTCAGGGGCGTTTTCAGCTCATGGCTGGCGTCGGACAGGAAGCGCTGCTGCTCCTGCCACGCCCGCTCCACCGGCCGGGCAGCCACACCGGAGAGCAGATAGCTGCACCCCAGCAGCACCACCAGCGCCGCCAGTGCGATCAGCAGCAGATTCCCCGCCATGGCCCGCAGCGCCGACTGCTCCAGTGTACTGTCGGTGAAGGCGATACGGATGGAGAGAGCGCCGTCATAGCGCAGATAGCGCAGATGATAGTCCGTCAGCAGGCCGCTCTCCTCCTGCTGGGACAGGCATTCCTGTACCAGCGCCAGCAGGTCCTCCTCGCTGATCTGATAGTAGCTGCTGCCCATGACCCGCACCGTGCCGCTGGAATAGACCTCCGTCACAAAGCAGGGCTGGCCGTTCTGTCCGTTGTAGCCCTCGCCCCGCAGGGCCTTCTCCAGCTGCCGGGTGCTGCTCTGCTCCAGACTGCTGCGGGCCGTGAGCATCACTCCGGTGAATACCGCCGCCAGCACCAGCGTCACAAACAGCATACTGATGCCCACGATCTTCCACCGGAGCCTGCGGATCATGCCGCTCATGCCCCCACCTCCAGGCAGTAGCCCACCAGCCGGTGGGTGCGGATCTTCACGGCGGAATGCAAATGCTCCAGCTTCCGCCGCAGAAAGGAGATGTAGACCTCCACGTTGTTGTCCTCGGCATCGGAATCATAGCCCCACACCTTCAGGATCAGCTGCTCCTTGGGTACGATCTGGGGATAGCTGCGGATCAGCAGCTCCATCAGGTCGTACTCCCTCCGGCTCAGCCGCACCTCCCGCTGGCCGCAGCGCAGCAGAAAGGTCCCCGGCTCCAGCCGCAGATCGCCGCAGGTAACGGCGTCCTCCTGCCGCGGCTGGCCGTCGGTGCGCCGCAGCAGCAGCCGCACGCAGGCCAGCAGCTCCTGTGGCTCGAAGGGCTTGGTGAGATAGTAATCCGCCCCGCTGTCCAGTCCCCGTACCCTGTCCTCCACGCCGCTGCGGGCGGTGAGCATCAGCACCGGCACGGTGTGTCCCTCCTGCCGCAGCCTTTGCAGCAGGGTGAAGCCGTCCATTCCCGGCAGCATGGCGTCCAGCACCACCAGATCGTAAATATCCGAGGCGGCGTTGTCCAGCCCCGATAAGCCGTCGCCGCTGATGTCCGCCGTGTAGCCCTGCCGGTGCAGCAGCTCCGCCAGTGTCTGGGCCAGCCGGGCCTCATCCTCTATCACCAGTATCCGCATGGGATCACTTCCTTTCCTTGCGCCCGTCTCTCCTGTCAGGCAGCCCCTTCCGGCGGAAGGGGCTGAAATAAGCTTATCCGTTCAAACCGTTGGCCGCCAGTGCCGCCAGCGCCTCCGCCGGGGCCGCAGGCAGCAGATAAATGGTGTCGTCATCATTCACCGTGGCATAATACCCTCCGTCCCGCTGGGCGCCGACCCGCAGCGTCAGCTCCGTCTCTCCGGCAATAGCCCGGTAAGTGACCGTCAGCGTCACCGCCGGCTCCGTCAGCCCGCACAGCTCCGCCACCCCGGTGCTGGGCCGATAGTCGATGCACCGCAGCAGCGTCAGCTGTCCCAGTGCCTCCGTCAGCTTTCCGCTCCATTGGGTCACGTCCTGTCCGCTCCGCAGCCATACGCCCTCCGACGCCGTCAGGCTCAGGCTCTTGCCATCTGCGGCGGTGACAGTCAGGGCGCTGACGTTGTCTGCCGTCAGCTGGGGCAGCTGAGGCAGCCGGGCCATGTCATAGATGCCCATGCTCAACGTCCCGTCCACCCCGGCGGGGGAGAGATACACGGCATCCGTCTCGCCCTCCGGCTGGATGTACTGTCCCTCGTCGGTCTGCGTCCCCAGCCAGTAGGTGCGGGTATTGCCCTCGGTGTCCGTCAAACTGATGTAGCGCTTGGTGTCCGAAAGCCCGAACTGGGACAGATCGTCGGTATGGGGGAGCGGCGACAGGGCGGCGTAGCCCTGCACCGTGGCCAGCAGCTCCGTCACAATGGACTGCTCCAGCGGGAAATCCCGGTCGTCGCCCCAGTACCATGTATCCTCCTCCCGCACGAACCGCAGCGTCACCGATCCGTTGTAGCACACCAGCTTCGCCGGCTGCTGGGCGGGAGTCCGGACGTCCGCACCGGCAGCGGGTGTATCCGCAGGGGTGTCACTCTGCTTTTTGCCGCAGCCCACCGTCAGTGCAGCGATCATTACCAGCGCCAGCAGCAGTGCAGCCGCTCTCCGTATATCCATCATAAAAAGTCTCCTTTTGTGTTTTTAGAAGTCACTGTAATTATTCTATTATACCAAACTTAAACACAGATGAAAAGCCCCGTTCTCACGGAGAGAACGGGGCAAACGGACGGATAGGGGGGGTCAGTCCCGGTACACCGGGGCGTCGAAATCCCGGACGATCTCATCCCGCCGGGTATCCTGCACGTAGACGTGATTGGTCTCGTCGAAGGCCAGCCGCATGGCGAAGTCCTTGGCCTCGTCGATGCTGTCCGTCTCGAAGAACGGCCGGTAGGCCTCCGGCGGCAGATGGGTCTTTTTCCACATCACCTGAAAGCGCATGGTGGGGTTCCTCCTTCATAGGGTGTATTTTTCAGTATACCCCGCCGCCGGGAAAAAAGCAACGGCGGGTTTTACCAAAATTCCGCCGCAAAAATCGGAAGAAATCCTAAAAGGGAAATCTCCGAAAAGGCTTTTCCCGGAGGGCGCAGCGGTGTATAATGATATGGTTATGTAAAAAAGGGGGATATTACGGTGAAGATCGGATTTGACAACGAAAAGTATCTGGCCCTGCAGGCCGAGCACATCCGCCAGCGCATGAGCCAGTTCGGCGGCAAGCTATATCTGGAGTTTGGCGGCAAGCTCTTTGATGACTACCACGCCTCCCGTGTGCTGCCGGGCTTCCAGCCGGACAGTAAGATCCGGATGCTGGAGACCATCCGGGACGACGTGGAGATTGTCATCGCCATCTGTGCCGGAGACATCGAAAAGAACAAGACCCGTGGTGATCTGGGCATCGGCTACGATCAGGATGTGCTGCGGCTCATCGACGTGTTCCGGGGGCTGGGGTTCTATGTGGGCTCCGTGGTCATCACCCAGTACGCCGGCCAGCCTGCGGCGGATGCCTTCATCCACCGGCTGACGGCGCTGGGGGTCCGCAGCTGCCGCCACTATCCCATCGCCGGGTATCCTTCGGACGTGGCCCACATCGTCTCCGACGAGGGCCTGGGCAAAAACGACTACATCGAGACCAGCCGCTCCATCGTGGTGGTGACGGCCCCCGGCCCCGGCAGCGGCAAGATGGCCACCTGCCTGAGCCAGCTGTACCACGACCACAAGCGGGGCATCCGGGCGGGCTATGCCAAGTACGAGACCTTCCCCATCTGGAACCTGCCGCTGAAGCACCCGGTGAATCTGGCCTACGAGGCCGCCACGGCAGACCTCAACGACGTGAATATGATCGACCCCTTCCATTTGGAGGCCTATGGCGAGACCACGGTGAACTACAACCGGGATGTGGAGATCTTCCCGGTGCTCAACGCCATGTTCCAGCGCATCCAGGGCTCCTCCCCCTACCGCTCCCCCACGGACATGGGGGTGAACATGGCGGGCTTCGCCATCGTGGACGACGAGGCCTGCCGGGAGGCCAGCCGCATGGAGATCCTGCGCCGGTACTATGCCGGCATGGTGGACCGGGTCCGGGGCAAGGCCGACGACAGCGTGGTGCGGAAGCTGGAGATCGTCATGCAGCAGGCGGACGTGACGCCGGACATCTGCCCGGCGGTGGCGGCGTCTTTGCAGGTGGCGGAGTCCACGGGGATGCCCGCCGGGGCCATGGTGCTGCCGGACGGCCGCATCGTCACCGGCAAGAACAGCTCCCTGCTGGGGCCGTCGGCGGCGCTTCTGATGAACGCCATTAAGGCCCTTGCCGGCATTGACAAGGATCTGGACCTGCTGCCGGCCTCCATCATCGCCCCCATCAGCGACATGAAGATCTCCCATCTGGGCCACCACAACCCCCGGCTGCACTCCGACGAGGTGCTCATCGCCCTGTCCATCTCCGCCGTCACCAACCCTCTGGCGGAGCTGGTGCTGAAGAAGCTGGACGAGCTGCGGGGCTGCGATGCCCACTTCTCCGTCATCCTGTCGGAGGAGGACACGAAGCTGTATAACCGGCTGGGCATCCACGTCAGCTGTGAGCCCAAGTACGAGATCAAGAAGCTGTATCACAAGTAAGCAGCGCAAAACCGGGACGGACCTCCGTCCCGGTTTTCGCCCACGAAAGGAGCAAAGCTATGCAGACCATTGCGGAACTTCTGGCTCAGGAGCTGGGAGCCTCTCCTGTCCATGTGCAGAACGTCATCGACCTGCTGGATCAGGGCAACACCATTCCCTTCATCGCCCGCTACCGGAAGGAGCTTCACGGCAGCATGGACGACACCGCCCTGCGGAAGCTGGAGGACCGGCTCACCTATCTGCGGAATCTGGAGCAGCGGCGGCAGGAGGTGAAGTCCGCCATCGAGGGACAGGAGAAGCTGACGCCGGAGCTGGCGGCGGCCATCGACAGCGCCCGGACGCTGGCGGAGGTGGAGGACCTGTACCGCCCCTATAAGCAAAAGCGCCGCACCCGTGCCACCGTGGCCCGTGAAAAGGGACTGGCGCCGCTGGCGGAGCTGCTGCTGGCCCAGCGGCGGGACTGCCCCGACCCCATGCAGGCGGCGCAGGGCTTCATCGACCCGGAGAAGGGGGTGGAGACGGCCGCCGACGCCCTGCAGGGGGCCAACGACATCGTGGCGGAGCTGCTGTCGGATGATGCCGCCAGCCGCAAGACTCTGCGGGAGCTGCTGCGCCGTCAGGGGCGACTGCGGAGCCTGGCCACCGGGGAGGAGGACTCCGTCTACCGGCTGTACTACGACTTTGAGCAGCCCCTTCCCAAGCTGGCAGGGCATCAGATCTTGGCCATCAACCGAGGCGAAAAGGAGGGCTTCCTCTCCGTCACGGTGCTGCTGGATCGGGAGGCCGGCCTCACCACCCTGCGCCGGGCGGTGGTAAAGCCCGGCTCTGCGGCCATGGAGTTTATCAAGAGCGCCTGCGAGGACGCCTATGACCGGCTCATCTATCCCTCACTGGAGCGGGAGGCCCGCAGCGATCTGACGGAGCGGGCCTGCGAGGGGGCCATTCAGACCTTCGCCCTGAACCTGAAGCCCCTGCTGATGCAGCCGCCGGTGAAGGGCCACGTCACCATGGGGCTGGACCCCGGCTATGCCCACGGGTGCAAGGTGGCGGTCATCGATGCCACCGGCAAGGTGCTGGATACCACGGTGGTGTATCCCACCTATGGCCAGCGGCAGAAGCAGGAGGCCATCGCCCGGCTGGGGGCCATGATCCGGCGGCACCATGTGGAGCACATCGCCATCGGCAACGGCACCGCCAGCCGGGAAACGGAGCAGATGGCGGTGGAGCTGATCCGCACCCTGGGGGGCGGCGTCAGCTATATGATGGTCAGCGAGGCCGGAGCCTCCGTGTACTCCGCCAGCAAGCTGGCGGCGGAGGAGTTCCCGGAGTACGACGTGAACCTCCGCAGCGCCGTGTCCATCGCCCGCCGGATGCAGGACCCGCTGGCGGAGTTGGTGAAGATCGACCCCAAGGCCATCGGCGTGGGGCAGTACCAGCACGATATGCCCCAGAAGCGGCTGGATGAGACGCTGGGCGGCGTGGTGGAGGATTGCGTCAACGCCGTGGGCGTGGACGTGAATACCGCCTCCGCCAGCCTGCTGGGCCGGGTGGCGGGCCTGAATGGCACCACCGCCAAAAACATCGTCAAATACCGGGAGGAGAACGGAGCCTTCACCACCCGGCGGCAGCTGCTGAAGGTACCCAAGGTAGGCCCCAAGGCCTTTCAGCAGTGCGCCGGCTTCCTACGGGTGCCGGAGAGCCGCAATGTGCTGGATCACACCGGCGTCCACCCGGAGAGCTATCCGGCGGCGGAGCAGCTGCTGACCCTGTGCGGCTATACGGCGGCGGATGTGGGCGCCGCCGCCATGAGCCAGCTGCCCCAGAAGGTGCGGGCCATGGGGGAGGAGAACGCCGCCCGGCAGATCGGCGTGGGCGTTCCCACCCTGCAGGATGTGGTGCAGGAGCTGGTGAAGCCCGGACGGGACGTGCGGGACGATCTGCCGGCCCCCATCCTGCGAACCGACGTGCTGGACATCAAGGACTTAAAGCCCGGCATGGAGCTGACAGGGACGGTCCGCAATGTGGTGGACTTCGGCGTGTTCGTGGATATCGGCGTCCATCAGGATGGGCTGGTGCATATCTCTCAGATCTGCGACCGCTTCATCAAGCACCCCTCTCAGGCCGTGGCCGTGGGAGACGTGGTGAAGGTAGTGGTGCTGGAGGTGGATGAAAAGAAGCACCGCATCAGCCTCTCCATGCGTCAGGCCGCCGGAAAGAAGTAAGCTGCATCACCCGACGATAAGCGGCCGCACCCGGCAGTGACCCGCCGTACCCAGCCATAAGCTACCGCACCCGGTGGTAAACTACCGCCCCGACGGTAAACCGTACCCAGCAGCAAATCGCTATACCCGGCGGCAAGCTACCGCACCCGGTGGTAAATCGTTACACCCAACGGTAAACCGCTGCACCCAACGGTAAGCTACCGTCCCGGCAGCTGCGTCGAACGGCCTACAGACATAAAATACCGCCGGCCCTCCGGAAGAAAATTCCGGGGGCCGGCGGTTCTTTCGACTCTCTTGATCCATCCGGCGACCGTCTGTCCTGCACTTGGTACGTTTGGTGGCCGTCTGTCCTGTACTCGGTATGTTTGGCAGACTTCTATTCGCCCTTATACTTCCGGCGGGTGGCGAGACCGCCCCGGATATGCCGCTGGGCTTTATTCTCCTCCAGAACCTGCTTCACCTGAAGATACAGCCCCCGATTAAAGGCCGGGAGCCGCTCCGACAGATCCTTGTGGACGGTGGATTTGCTGATGCCGAACTTTTTGGCGGCGGAACGGACGGTTCCACGGCTCTCTATGACGTAAAGGGCGAGATCGCACGCCCGCTGCTCCATGTTGCCTTTGATAGCGCACCACTCCTCAGATGACTTTCCGATATCATCTCTATGCGGAAAAAGGTGTGAAAAGAACCGCAGTACCCAAAGGACATCCCTTGGCCGCTGCGGTTTTGCCCGTCAAGATGAAGATAGAAGAAGTGCTAAAAATCCACACGATCGGCAGAAAGCACACGAAATAATGTTCCAGAAATCACAAACAGCGTCGAAAACCCATATTGACGATGACAAGGAGCACCGGAAATACGTACCGGCCATGACGAATCGTGCCGAAAAGGTGCGCTGGCGATAACAAAACGTGCCGAAAGGCACACCGGCGATGGAAACGCCAAAAACCGTGTTGGCCATGACAAAAACACCCAATAGATGTGTTTTCCATGGCAAAAGCAACGGGCAGACACGCCGTTCAGCGTGTCTGCCCGTTGCTTCTTTGATCGTATACCGATTCCAGCCTTTGCGCTTCCTTCCGGGGATTACAGGCCGAAGCCGGGAAGATTCAGACCGCCGGTGAAGCTCTGCATGGAGCTGTTCATGGCCTCGTCCGCCTGGCGCAGGGCCTCGTTCACCGCAGAGATCACCAGATCCTGCAGTATCTCCACATCCTCCGGGTCCACGGCCTCCGGCTTGACGGTCAGGGCCGTCAGCTCCTTCTTGCCGGACACGGTGGCCTGCACCACACCGCCGCCCACTGAGGCGGTAAAGCTGGCGTTTTCCACCGCTTCCTGTGCCGCCGCCATATCCTGCTGCATCTTCAGCAGCTTCTGCTGCATCTGCTGCTGGCGCATGGCGCTTCCGCCGCCGGAGAAGCCTCCCCGTGCGCTGTATCCTTTTGCCATAGCTGAGTATCCTCCTTATTGATCTGTTTTAAGGGTCTGTTTTGTCCGATCCGGGAGCTTCCGGCGGACTGTTTTTGTCCGGTATTTGTCCAGCTTTTGTCCAGCCCGATGGACTATTTGATCTTGAAGTGCTCCAGCTGGCTGCCGGGGCCGATCAGCTCCTCCAGCCGGTCCTTACTGCCGCCCTCCCAAGGGGGAGCGTTCTCCTCCTGCGCCGAGGGCTCCTCCGGCAGAGGGGGACGTTCCTCCTCCGCTTTCGGCTCCGGGGGGCGGGATGGCTCCGCAGGCAGGGGCGGCTCCTCCGGCAGGGGAGGGCGCTCCTCCTCCGGGGTGGGAGTTTGTTCCGGAGCGGGGCGGGGGGGCTTCGGGGCAGGGCGGGGGGCAGATGGCGTTTCGCCGCCCACCGCCAGCATCACCCGGACGGGGCTTCCCACAGCGGCGGAGGTGACCTCCTCCAGCACCGCCAGCACCGTGCGGTTATTCAGGGAGTCCCGGACGAAATCGTTGCGGCAGTGGACGGTGAGGCAGTCACCCTCCACGGTGCCGGAGGCCATGTTGAGAAAGACCCGGTGGTTCACCGGCAGGCGGCCCTTGAACTGATCCAGCAGTTGGGTCCACAGGCGGCTGTCGCCTGCGGGCGCCGAGGGGGCCGGGTCTGCGGAGACAGACCTGCGGGGAGCTCTATGAGTGGGCTTTGGGGCGGAGGAGCGCTGCGGCTCCTCCGGGATGTCAAAGACACGCTCCCGGCCCGCCGGTTCGTCGGGCAGAGGCGGCTCCTCCCACGGGACCTCCTCCGGGGCGGGAGGACGCTTCTCCGCCGCAGCGGGGCGGGACTCCGGGGCAGCGGGACGCTCTGCCGCCGGTTGGGCGGCGGGGCGCTCCCGGCGGGCGGGGACACCCTTTTTCAGCAGCTCCTCCACCCGGTCCAGCCGGGCGCTGAGGGCCGTCAGGTCGCCGCAGAGGCTCTCGTCACACAGCCGCAGCAGGCACAGCTCCACATCCGTCCGGGGCTGGAAGCTGTCCGGCAGGGCGGCACGGGTCCCTTGCAGCGTCTCCGTCAGGTACAGCAGCCGCTGCATGGAGATGTTTTCGGAGAGGCCCGTTAGTGTCTTGGTATCATACAGCCCGGAGAGCAGGGCGCTGCCCCCCTCCGGCGCGGCTTTGAGAATGGTCATCTCCCGTGCCAGATCGCTGAGCTCCCCCAGCAGGGCAGAGACGTCCTTGCCGCTGCGGTACAGCTGATCCAGCAGCAGCAGGGCATCCGGCGTCCGGCGGTCCAGAATACAGCGCATCATTTGCTGGGTCTGGACGCTGCCGGCAAGGCCCAGCACGTCCAGCACGGCACGGCTGGTGAGCTGACCCTCCGCCACACGGCACTGATCCAGCAGGCTCAGGGCATCCCGCAGGGCGCCCCCCGCCATGCGGGAGAGGATCTCCGCTCCGTCGGCGGTGAGGTCGATCTTCTCGGCCTGAGCGATGTGCAGCAGCTGGCGCTCCATGTCACGGGGCAGGATGCGCTTGAAGGAGAAGCGCTGGCACCGGGAGAGGATGGTGGCCGGGACCTTGTGCAGCTCCGTGGTAGCCAGAATGAACATCAGATGCTCCGGCGGCTCCTCCAGGATCTTCAACAGCGCGTTGAAGGCCGGGGTGGAGAGCATATGCACCTCGTCGATGATATACACCCGCTTTTTCAGCACGGCAGGGGTATACACCGCCTCCTCCCGCAGCGCACGGACCTGATCCACGCCGTTGTTGCTGGCGGCGTCCAGCTCCGTGATATCCAGCGTGGTGCCGGCATCCACGGCCCGGCAGGCCTCGCACCGGCCGCAGGGCTCGCCGTCCACCGGGGACAGACAGTTCACCGCCTTGGCCAATATCCGGGCACAGGTGGTCTTGCCGGTGCCCCGTGTGCCGGTGAAGAGATAGGCGTGGGCGGTATGGCCCTCGGCCACCTGACGGCGGAGGGTATCCGTGATGTGCTCCTGTCCCACGACCTCGGAAAACACCTTGGGCCGCCACTTGCGGTACAGCGCCTGATACATGGAACACACCTCCTGAAAAATCGAATCCGCGGGAAGGAAGAGTGCGCGCGGGCAGTCCCCAAAGGGTGCCCTGCGCATATGAAAACATCCTCCGTTTGCAGACACGGAACCGGCGTCCTCGCGGCACATGGAACATCCCGCTTAATGCTGCTCGGTTCCCCGCCTGACATGGTTCACGGGGCTCCATTGCGCGAGACCGGCTCCGCGTCTGCAAGCGGAGGATGAATTGCGGAATCTATTATACGATATTTTTTCTGAATTATCAACTGGAAATTTCGTTTTTACCGGCAGTTGTGTCGGTGCTTCCGGGAATACTTGCCTTGGAAGGTGGAATGGAGTATAATGGCACCGTAATTTTAAACTGGGAATGTTTACCCGAAAGGAGGGGCCATGGAGACCGTCGGGCGTTTCGCGCCGTCCCCCAGCGGGCGGCTGCATCTGGGAAATCTGCTGTGTGCCCTGTTGGTGTGGCTCTCCGCCAGACAAAAGGACGGCCGGGTCCTGCTTCGGGTGGAGGATCTGGATACCGCCCGCTGTCCCCGGAGGTACAGTGAGCAGATGGAGCGGGATCTCCAATGGCTGGGGCTGGATTGGGACATCGGCCCCGGAAGAGATAACGGCACCGGCCCCTATTACCAGAGCCAGCGGACGGAGATCTACCAAGCGGCACTGGAAACGCTGCGGGAAAAGGGACTTGTTTATCCCTGCTTCTGTACCCGGGCGGAGCTTCACGCTGCCTCCGCTCCTCACCGGGAGGACGGGCAGGTGGTCTATGCCGGGACCTGCCGCCGTCTCACCGCAGCGGAGATCGCGGAAAAAAGCAGAAACCGCGCCCCAGCTCTCCGGCTGATAACGCCGGAGGAGCGTTGGGGCTTTACAGACGGCCACATGGGCCGATACGAGGAAAATCTGGCGGCGGACTGCGGGGATTTTCTGCTGCGGCGGTCCGACGGGATGTTCGCCTACCAGTTGGCTGTGGTGGTGGATGATGCCGCCATGGGCGTGACGGAGGTGGTGCGGGGCGCTGACCTGCTGGACTCCACCCCCCGCCAGCTGTACCTCTATCATCTGTTGGGGCTGACGCCGCCGGCTTTCTACCATTTCCCCCTGCTGCTGACGGCGGAGGGCCGCCGCCTTTCCAAGCGGGACGGCGCCGTGGGGCTGGACAGCTTGCAGGACAGGCTGCCCCCGGAGGAAATTTTGGGACGGTTGGCGTTCTTAGCAGGGTTCAATCCCTCCGCCGCGCCGAAAACGGCGGCGGAGCTGTTGGCGGACTTTGCATGGGAGAAGGTACCGCGTCAGGATATCCGGATCCCGGCAGGACTTTTTTGTTAAGGTTTTTCAAAACGGCTTGTTTTTGCGGCGGAGCCGCGATAGGATCATATGGAACCAGTGGGACGGCGCAATGCGCCGGAAAGGAGCACTATGCGGATCATTGTTGTGGGCGCGGGTAAGGTAGGCACCAGCCTGACCGCCCAGCTTATCCGGGAGCACCGGGTCACGGTCATCGACCAGGAACCCAAGCTCATAGAAAACATTATCAATGTCTATGACGTTATGGGCGTTTGCGGCAACGGAGCCAGCTATGAGGTCCAGAAGGAGGCGGAGGTAGGTAAGGCGGACCTGCTGATCGCCACCACCTCCAGCGACGAGATCAATATTCTGGCCTGTCTGGTGGCGAAAAAGCTGGGCGTGGCCCACACCATTGCCCGCATCCGCAACCCGGAGTATGAGACGCAGCTCCGCTTCATGCGGGGCGAGCTGGGCCTTACCATGTCCATCAACCCGGAGAAGGCGGCGGCCCACGAGATCGCCCGTGTGCTGCGGTTCCCGGCGGCCATGAAGCTGGAATCCTTCTCCAAGGGCCGCTTAGAGCTGGTGGAATACCGCCTGCCGGAGGGGTCTGCTCTGGATGGCGTGCGGCTGCTGGATATTTATCGGAACGCCCGGGCCAGGGTTCTGATCTGCGCCGTGTCCCGGAAGGGACAGACCACCATTCCCTCCGGTGATTTTGAACTGAAGACCGGAGACAAGATCTATGTCACCGCCGCGCCGGACCACCTGTCCGCGTTTTTCCAGTATCTGGGTGTTTTCAGAAAGAAGGCGTCCACGGTTATGATCGTGGGTGCCAGCAAAATGTGCTACTATCTGGCGGACGAGCTGCTGCACATGGGCATGAGCGTGAAGATTGTCGACCAGAACGAGGCCCGCTGCGCCCAGATGAGCGAGCAGCTGCCCCGGGCGCTGGTCATTATGGGAGACGGCACCGACAGCGAGCTGCTGGCGGAAGAGGGCATCGACCATACAGACGCCTTTGTAGCCCTGACGGGGCTTGACGAAGCCAATATTCTCATGGCCATGTGTGCCTCCCGACAGACGGAGCAGTGCAAGGTGGTGGCGAAGATCAACCGCCGGTCCCTGATGGATCTGGTCAGCAGTGAAGGGATCATTGACAGTGTGGTGTCCGCCCGGGATGTGACCACGGAACTGATCGTGCAGTATGTCCGGGCCATGGAGGGCGCCGCTGGTTCTCAGATCAAGACCCTTCACCGGCTGGTGGAGGGCGCGGTGGAGGCCCTGGAATTCCATGTGGACCGGGACCCCGATCTGGTGAACGTACCGCTGCGGGAGCTGAAGCTGCGAAGCGGGGTTCTGATCGCGGGCATCGTCCGGCGGGACGGCGAGATCGTCATTCCCGGCGGCAACGATACCATTCGGGCCGGGGACGATGTGATCGTGGTCACCCAGGACACGGCCTTGCAGGAGCTGCGGGATATTCTGCGGCAAGGATAAGAGGGTAGGCTATGAACACACGAATGATCGGCTTTTTGCTGGGGCGGATCTTGATGGTGGAGGCGGGACTGCTGGCCCTGCCGCTGCTGACGGCACTGCTGTACGGGGAACCTCTGATGCCGTGGCTGGCTACCATGCTGGTTTTGGCGGCCATCGGCTGGGGGCTGAGCCTGCGGAAGCCGGAACGCACCGCACTCTATGCCAAGGACGGCTTTGCCGCCGTGGCGCTGGTGTGGCTGCTGATGTCCGCTTTTGGTGCATTGCCCTTTGTGCTCTCCGGGGACATTCCCAACTATATAGACGCTTTTTTTGAAACGGTCTCCGGTTTTACCACCACAGGCGCCTCGATCCTGAC
>OLJW01003097.1_pt1 | contig 13237 bp, 16 predicted proteins | sample 1603411 | NCBI WGS metagenome assembly OLJW01 (sample SAMN04168659, study PRJEB22393) | human gut metagenome | biome: human gut microbiome; feature: stool | host: Homo sapiens | collected 2014-05-12 | reverse complement strand
CGACCACCGAGATCTACACTCTTTCCCTACACGACGCTCTTCCGATCTCCTGCAAAGTTGATACAATCTTTGCAACTGTTGAGGCTTTCTGTCCAATTGCAACATAAATACAAATTACATCTTTACCCCTTTGGTTTATAATTGTATCAGTTGCTATACTTGTTTTACCTGTCTGTCTGTCACCGATAATTAACTCTCTTTGTCCACGACCAATTGGGAACATTGAGTCAATTGACAAAATACCTGTTTCAAGAGGTGTGTCTACAGATTTTCTGTCTACAATGCCCGGAGCATCCTGTTCAACCGGTAAATAACCTTCTTCTTCAATATTTCCTTTTCCATCAATTGGTTCGCCTAAAGCATTTACTACTCTTCCAATAAATCCTTTACCAACAGGAACACCAGCTTTTTTCTTAGTTCTTACAACTTTTGTGCCTTCCTTGATTCCTGTATCTCTACCAAACAAAATACAACCGATTTCATTTTGACGGATGTCCTGAACCATACCTTTTGTACCATTTTCGAAAACTACGATTTCACCGTACATGGCATGTTCAATTCCGTAAATAGTGGCGATACCATCACCGACCCATATAACCTTTCCGGTTTCTCTGTCTTTTTCTTCCCATTCAAAATTTTCAATTTCACTTTGAATGATTGAAATTATATTCTCTGCACTAATTGCACTCACTTGTTTCACCTCCCGGTTATCTTCTCCTGCAATTGTCTTAAACGTTCTTTATAACTTTTATCGTACTCATGGTTTCCAATTCTAAGTACATAGCCACCTAATAACGTGTCGTCAATTTCCTGTGTCAGAATAACCTTGTAATCTGCATATTTTTCTTTTAATATGTTGTCTGCTTCTTTTTTTTCTGCATCTGTAAATGATGAAGTACAAATCAGTTTGGCATGAATGATTTTATTCATCTGGTCGTAATATAAATAATACTGGTCAAAAATGGCTTTCATGTCATTTGCCTGATTGTTCTTACACATTACCTGCAAAAATCTAACAAGCTTTTCTGAAATATTCTCACTTGAAAATACTTTTTCTATTATATTGACTTTAACTTCCTTTGGAATTGTAGGATTGTTTAGTGTTTCCTGTAGAAGTGGTGTAAGAGAAAAAATTTTCTCTACACTTTCAACTTCACTTCTGTCCAAGTTTAAGCCATATAATACTTTCGCATTATTTACTGCTTGTATTGTCACTTCTATCACCTGTTTTTACGATTTTTTCTGCTGCTGCAATTGCCAGTCGGGCAATATCTGCCTGAGCTGCCTTTCTTGCATTTTCCTGATCTCTTTCAATATCATTTTGAGCCTTTTTAATCATATCCTCAGTTTCCTGCCTTGTGGTTTCCACTGCCTTGGCTCTTTCCATTTCAGAACGCTGTCTTGCTTCCACAATAATCTTATCTGCTTCGTCCTTTGCCACTTCAAGTTTCTTTTCATAGTCTGACTTTAACTGATTTGCATCATCTGTAACTTTCTGTGCATTATCAATCTGATCTTTTATCATGTTTTCTCTTTCGTTAATTACCTTTAATACAGGTTTGAAAAGGAACTTTCTAAATATTCCATAAAGAACTAAAATGTTGACTACTGTCCAAACAATGTTCCATATATCTAATTTAAGCATACGCTTTTCCTACCTTTCTGCTTTTATTATTTTAAAAGAAGAATGATTAACAAAGCGATTACAAATCCGTAAATAGCTGTTGCTTCTGCAAGGGCACAACCTAAAAGAAGTGATTTGCTGATTTTTCCTTCTGCTTCCGGCTGTCTTGCGATTGCATCACATGCTGATGCTGTTGCTTTACCAATACCTACACCTGCTCCAATACCTGTTAATACTGCTACACCTGCTCCAATTGCTACTAATAATCCTGTTGACATAATAATTTCTCCTTTGAATCTTCTTTTTATTTTTATATTTATTCAGTTGCTTCCTTTATAAACAAGGACGTTAGAAATACGAAAACGTATGCCTGAATCAGTCCGTCGAATATATCAAAATAACAACTAAATACTGCCGGTAAGAATGCCGGAACTACTATTTTCAATAATTCCATAATTACAAATGAACCTAATACGTTACCAAATAGTCGCATACAAAGTGAAAGTGGTTTGATAAATACTTCCAATACGTTAATTGGTAAAACTATTGGCATGGGCTCTGCAAAACTTTTAAGCCAGCCTTTGGTTCCTTTCTTTCTTACCCCTGCCACCTCAATAAGGACAATACTCATGACTGCCAGTGCCACTGTAACATTCATATCCTTTGTTGGTGGTTTAAACCCTATTAAACCAATAAGGTTTGCAATTCCTATATAAAGAGCTACCGACATAAGATATGGAATATATTCTACTCCATGCTCTCCTATGGTGTCTTTAAAGAAATTGTACAGTCCCTGAACTGCCGTTTCCAAAACCAGTTGCTTTCTGCTTGGGTTTTCTACTTTTAACTTTCTAACAAGTAGAACACAAATCAGAAAAACTGCCAGCATTATAACCCAAGTTACTACTACTGATTCATAAATTGGAATGCCACCAAAGATTGGAATTGTAAACTCTACATCGCAATTCAGTTCTTCTAATAATCTGTTAACAATGTCATTCAACAGTTTCACTTCCTTTCATGACAACTTTTCTAACCGAAATGTATTATAACTCCATATTTTGTAATATGTAAAATATATATTTAATATATTTACTATATCATTTTAATATGGTATTGTATAAAAAGTACATATAATTTTGGTTTTTTTGTACATTTATGGTAAATTTATACATTAGTATAAAAACTCTTAAAAAAATTTAAATTTACTTAATTTTTTTAGGTTGTGGTTTAATTTGACACACTTAAAAGTCTATATGGCATAGAACGGTTATATAGTTATTTACAATATTTTTACTATATATCTTTACACATAACGAAATATTTTCAGATGCAAATTTTATTTTTTACTTTGGAGGTTCGAAATGATTACTTTTGATTATTATAGAATTTTTTATTTTGTAGCAAAATATAAAAGTTTTACCAAAGCTGCTGAAATGTTGCAAAACAGTCAGCCGAACATTAGCAGATGTATGAGCAACTTAGAACAGGAACTTGACTGCAAATTGTTCATGCGTTCCAACCGTGGCATTGTTTTAACACCGGAAGGAAAAAAATTGTACAAACATGTATCCATTGCCTACAAGCATCTTACTTTAGGTGAAGAAGAGGTTCATCAGGACAATACATTTGAAAAGGGTATCATTACATTAAGTGTAAGTGAGAATGCTTTAAAACTATTCCTTTTGGACAGGCTTGAAATATTTCACGAACAATTTCCCAACATAAGAATCCGTATATTCAACCATTCAACGCCGGAAGCCATCAGGGCAATGAGAGCAAACCTTATTGATTTGGCGGTTATTACCACTCCTATGACTATTAAAAAACCATTGAAAAAAATACCTCTTCGTGATTGTCAGGAGATATTAATTGGTGGCGAAAAATATAAATATCTGGCTGATACCACTCAGAGTCTTAAGGAACTGACTGATATTCCACTGATTAGTCTTTCTGAAGGAACAGGTACATTTGAACTTTACAATAAGTTTTACATAGCTCACAATATACCTTTTACTCCTGATATGGAAGTTGCCACAACTGACCAGATTCTTGCGATGATTATGCACAATCTTGGTATTGGATTTTACCCAAAGGATATGGCTACTGAACTTATACTTAACAACAAGGTTTTTCCTATACCAATTGAAGAAAAAGTTCCAATGCGTGAAGTATGTCTTGTTGTAAATAAAAATACTGCAATGAGCACCTCTGTTCAGAAGTTTTACAACTTTATAAGAAACTCTATTTTATAAAATAAAAATCCGACTTATGGCAACTTAATGCTCCTGGTCGGATTTTTTCAAACTGTAGGTCAAAATAATTGTTATGAAAGTGACTATTTCTGCGCCAAGAAAAGATATCCAAACTCCATTTGCACCAAAAACATTTGCTAAAACAATGGCAAGAATTACAATTGCCACAAACCCTCTCATTAAAGAACCCACTATGGCAACAACTGCTTTGTCTATGGCTGAAAAATAAGACACCAGCATAATATTTATACCGGCAAAAATAAAGCCTAAGAAATACAGTCTTAATCCGTTATGTGCAAGATTAAGCAAACGGAGATTATTTTCACTGTTAAATATGGTAATTAAACCATCTGTAAATATCCATGATATTAATATAATTAAAGCTTCAACAATCAGGCAGGTTTTTACACTCCAGTTAAGTAGCTTTTTAACATTGACTCCATCATTTTTGCCATAACACTGACTTACTAAAGGCTGACTGCCCTGTGCCAATCCATTAAATATTGCCACTGCCACAAGTGCCAGATTGGCGATTACTCCATAGGCTGCCACTCCGATATTTCCCGTTATGTTAAGAAGCAACATATTAAATACAATTGTGATAACTGCATTTGATATTTCACTTACAAATGCCGAAATTCCAAGCTGACAACATGACACTAAATGCTTTATTGACAACTTTTTAATTTTAAACTGTACCTGATTATTTTTACCCAAATAATGTGTAGCACAGATGCTCATTGTAACTATAGGACTAAGTGCCGTGGCAAGTGCCGCTCCCGTAAAACCTAAATTCATAGGAAACATAAAAACATAGTCAAATACTACGTTAAACAAACTTCCTGAAATAGAGCCTACCATAGCTGTAGATGGTGCATTATCGTTTCTGGCAAAGGCTGTAAATGTGTAATTCGACATAAAAAATGGCGAAGCCACCAATATTATTCTTGTGTAATTTTTTCCAAGTTCAACAAGATTTTTATCTGCACCAAGAACTGTCAATACACTGTCCGGTATAAATATACCAGCCAAAACAAAAGGAATGCTAATTAAAACACTCCATAAAATCGCCTCCGTAAAAAAGTAGCTAACATCTTTTCCCCTGGCCTTTCTAATGCTATATCTGGTGGCAGAACCAATTCCTATCATAGAGCCTATGGCATATATTAATCCATAAATAGGCAGTATCAGATTAAGTACTGCCAATCCGTTTGCCCCTGAGTGAACCGATATAAAGAAAGTGTCTGCCAATATATACACTGATAGTCCAACCATTGCAGCAACACTGTGGGATACATATTTAAAAAACTATGATAACAATTTCGATTCCTCCGTTGTTATATAAACATTTTTTCTATATCTTCTCTGTCTTTTTTGAAACTATATTTTACTCCCAATATAGTCGCAAATAGGCAAATCAGAAACATTATCAGCGGAACCATTGCAGCACTTACCTGATTTAAACAAATTAAAACTACGGAAATCCATAATGTAAAGTTTAAAAATAATGTGCAAATTACAATAACCGGTATTGCCAGTCTTTGTGCCACAACAATCTCTGATCCTTCATCTTTTTCAATAATTCTGCCACAGTTTATGGAAGAAAAGCTATTCTTTTTATATACTTTTCCATTACTTCTGTTAACTGAAATCTTAAATATATCATCAGTAATTTTCCCGTAGAAACATTTATTTTTTGAAAACGAACCAAACTTTGTCAAATTGTTGCTTACTATTTTTTTGCACTCTTCTTTTGAATTTTTTGTTTTTATTATATATTTTCCAACTTTGTTTTCTTTTATCATCTTTTTTTCCTATTATAAAATTTATAGCCGAGTAGTTTAACTGGTTTTTCCATTATAAATTTAGCAACCAAACAACTTAGCTGTTTTTCCTTATTATAACTTTAACAACCAAACAACTTAGCTGTCTTTTCCATTCTGTCTGCAATCTTTACACCAAATGGGCAACGTGCCTCACAGGCATGACAGCCGATACATTCTGATGCTTTATGCTCCAAAAGTTCATAGTGAGACTGAACTGTTGCCGGAACTTTCGGTTGCATTGTTGCCAAATCGTAAAACTTATTTATCATTGCAATATTCAAATTTACAACACATGGCTTACAATGTCCACAGTATGTACATTCACCCTTGTATGAATGGAATGGTGCATTGGCAATAACTAATGCATAATCTTTTTCCTGCTCTGTGGCTGTCTCATATGCCAAAGCATCATCTACCTGTTCTTTTGTATCATATCCACACATAATCGATACTGTTGCAGGCCTGGTTAATGCATAGTGAATACACTGAATAGGTGTTAAACTTACTCCAAAAGGAGAACGTTTTTCATCAAATAGTCTGCCACCTGCGTAACCTTTCATAACTGTAATTCCAACATTATTCTGCTCACATATTTTGTACAATTCTGCCCTTTCAGGGTCTATTCCTTTTAAGTTGTCATCAAACTTTTCTGCAAACATTGTGTCGATATCTTCGCTAGCAGGAAGCATGTCAAATGCCGGATTTATGCTAAATAAAATCATCTCAACATATTCTGACTGAGCTGCTTTATTAGCAACCTTAGGATTGTGTGAACTCATTCCAATATGATGAATTATACCTTTTTCCTTTAACTCCATTACATAATCCATGTAATCAGATTGTTGAATCTGCTCCCACTCTTCTTCTGAATCTATGTAATGAATCATTCCTATATCAATATAGTCAGTCTGAAGTCTTTTAAGTAAATCTTCAAAAGCAGGACGCACATACTTCATGTCTCTTGTTCTAAAATACTGTTCATCTTTCCATGTTGAGCCAATATGTCCCTGAATAAACCAATCACTGCGATTGTCTTTTATACCTTTTCCAATAATGTCTCTTGATTTTGGGTCTGCCATCCAGCAGTCTAAAATATTGATTCCTTTTGAAGCTGCATACTTAATTAACTCTACTCCCTCTTCTTCAGGATGACGTTCAAGCCACTCACCACCAAATCCGATTTCACTTACATTAAGTCCTGTTTTGCCTAGTATTCTTTTGTTCATGTGCACCTCCTTGGTTTAAAAAATTTGTCTACACGTAATTTTTAAGGTAAATGTACTTTAATAGTTATTATTTTTCCATATGTCTTTTCCTCTTTGAAAAGATTGTAATCTTGCAATTTTCTTTTCATAAAGTTCTTTTAGTTTTGGGATTCTGATATGTCGCTCATATAAATCTTTTTCATATATTTTAAAATCCATTTCTGCCTTATCTAAATTTACTGCATTTCTATCCTTTACATATGACAACAGTTTAACTTCTTTGGCTATAAATGAATGAGTTTTTATTTCATTTAAACGAACCTTATCAAGTTGCTCATATGGAATATTATAAAACATTGAATTTCCCGAATCATAAATTGGTGCAAAACCAAGTATTTCTAACGTATCAGGATTTCTAATAACAGATATATTGTTCATATGCCTATCTGTATTAGTAATCAAATAATCGGTCATAATTTCATAATCCATAAATGCGTCAAACTCTTCTTCCTTTATTCCTAGATTTATGCAAACCTTTTTCAACGGATAATAAAAGGATTCATTCTGCCTAACCTTAATTGTTTGCAATAACTCCCACGCACTTATACATTCCAGTTCTTCTGAGCAAAAATCATATGAAATACAACCTAGTCCTTCAAATCCATTTTCAACTAATAATTTTGCCGGTTTATATACCGTATAATTAAAAAATCCCTGTTTTTTATGCAATTCTGTAGCAAACAATTCATTTATACTTTGCTGATATGATTCTCCATAATTACCTTTAATCATATATCTTCTGCCGGACTCATCTATGCACCATTTTTTTTGCAATTCTCCCTGAGATGCAGCACAATTGAATTTTGTTTTTTTTCTTAAATCAATTATCTTATCCTTGTTTAATGTTAATTCTCCAAAAGTATCCACAAAATCATTGGTATATAAATTCACATCGGACCACGTAAAGTCTGCACCTCTTGGTTTAATCCAATAACAGTCTGATAAACTAAGAGCAAGATTATCTACAAGTGCGCTATTTGTAGACTCATATCCCAATCTTTGAAGTGCACTTTTGGCTCCATTTCTTGTCTTAGGAATGGCTCTATCTTTCCACCACTCATGAAACTTCATATCATTCATCTGGCCACCAAGGGGAAAATGTTCAAAAGCATTTTCATTTTTTCTATATCTCTCTAAAATACCATTTTGTGATATTTCCATTAAACAAACTGGAATATCCTTATGCATTAAGTAATATTCTGTTGCTACTTTTCTTGCCATATACTCAACTCCATATTATATCTTCTTTTTTATCCATTCGACAATCTTTATCAAATTTGTTAACAATTTCATAATACGCTTCAAATAACTCCTTGGCATAAAGAACTAAGTTTTGTTTCTTTACCCCTTCCAGATCCTCTTGAATGTTTATCTTTGTTCCTTTTATATCAATGATATATCCGGCGTCCCTATTATAGTAAAATGTATTACCTTTATTATCCTGTATTTTTCGCATCTTATTTTCGCAAACTGGCAATTGCATTGCTATTAATTTCACTATATATGGAGCTGGTGTACTTTCCCCATACTCCCATCTTCGCAATGTTCCTATAGGAATATTAAATTTTTCGGCAAATTGCTTTTGTGTAAGACCTGTACTATATCTTATTTCTTTTATATTCATATTACCACCTTCATTATACTATATAATCCCCAACATTTTGTACCCATATTGGGTACTTTTGTCAATAATTTAATGATATTTTAAAATTATTATGCAACTATTATATCTTTTTTATTACATCTATCACAAAAAATAAGTTCCTATAACTTTTCAATGACTTCACCGATATCTCCATCCACTCCAACTGACTTATTCTTAATGTCATTTGGCACTTTTGCCTGCCCTTTATTTATGCATACATAAAAGGCGTTTTCCCAATTCATTGTGTACTGCCAGAAATTATATTTTATAATTCCGGGAGTGTTATATCCTACTCCCAGTTCCAGAAATACAATATTTTTTCTCATATGTTCTTCCATAAATTTCTGATAATTTTCTGAAGCTTTATGCCATCCCTTATCTTCTACAAAAGTATTGTCGGCACGCAAATTCATTGACATAGGTCTGCCACATTTTGGACATTTCGGAACCAGTTCTTTTGGTACTGTCATTTTTATTTTTTTATTTTCAGGCAGTTTCAAATCACGGTTTTCTATTGTAAAGCCCTGACTTAGCACCATTTTACTAATTAAATCTTCATTGTCGTATGTGTTGTTATGACATGGTCTTCTACACTGAAACAATCCATAATCTCCCTGAGTGTAAAACAATCTGTTTTTATCAAAACCACTTTTTTGAAAACAATGATCCACATTTGTTGTTAGCACAAAATAATCTTTTTCTTTCACAATGTTGTATAACTGATTATACACAGTTTTGGGTGGATTCATGTAGCGGTTTACAAAAATATATCTGCTCCAATATGCCCAATGTTCTTCCAATGTTTCATAAGGATAAAATCCTCCTGAATACATATCTGAAAAGCCGTACTTATCTTTAAAGTCTAAAAAATATTTGTCAAATCTCTCATGGTCATAAACAAATCCTGCAGAAGTAGAAAGCCCTGCTCCTGCTCCAATTACCACAGCATCTGCCTGATCTATTTTTTCTTTTATTATCTGTATTTTTTCTAACATGTTACTAAAACAATCTCCTTCCAAATTTTCTGATTCTAAATTTATCTCACTTTGTTTCTTATATAAGTTATTTTTATCTGAATCATTATTTTGGCTTCGTTTTTTGTTTAAATTATGTTTATTCAAGTATTTTTTCGTATAATCTTTTGTCTTCTTCCTTAAAAACATTAAATAACACCTTTATTTTTGAATGAGTTTTTTCTTTATATTTCATCACTGTATCTACTGCTATTTCTGCTGCCCTGTCATTTGGAAAACCAAACACTCCTGTTGAGATACAACAAAATGCAATACTGTCTACATTGTTTTCTTCTGCTATTTTAAGGTATAATTCATAGCATGATTTTAATTGTGTCTCCTGATTTTTCTTCAAGTTTCCCAAAACAATTGGACCTACAGTGTGAATTATATACCTGCTTGGCAAATTAAAAGCCGGCGTAATTTTTGCACTGCCTGTTGGTTCTTCAAAACCCTGTTTTTCCATAATTTCACTACAGTAATACCTAAGCTGAACACCTGCGTAAGTATGAATACAGTTGTCAATACAGTTGTGGCACGGCTGATAACACCCTGTCATTCCACTGTTTGCTGCATTGACTATTGCACCAACCCTCAGCCTTATAATGTCTCCCTGCCAAAGATAAATGTCTTTTTTCACTGGCTCTAATTGATCTATGGTGACAATATCTTTTTCTTCATTAACCTGCTTTAAATATTCATCCTGAATTTTTAAAAATTCGTCATCAATTTTGCCTGGCATTCTTATATTCATAAGGGAACGAAGCATTGTTCTTTGTTCTACACTATTTGTCGGGATATTCATATCAGCGTATTCCGGCTTTTCATTTAACAGTCTTTTTATTAAATATGTACGTTTCTCACTTTGATTCATAATTTATCTTCTTTCTACTGCATGCACAGGGCAGTTTTCAAAACAACTGCCACAATGGAGACAATGATTTTGATTTATTTTATACGGGCTACCTTCCTGGATACATCTTTGTGGGCATTTAACCTTACATTTTCCACAGGAAATGCATGCCTCTGTAATATAATATCCTTTTGGCTTTATTGTAACATTTCCTAAAAAATAAAGCTCTCTAAATATAGGATTTACTCCCAAATTAAAATACTCTATCTCTCCACTGTCAATGCAGAAAATAATTCCAATGTCCTTTGTATCTCCGGGATAAACATTTGCCAAATATGGCTGTTCTTTAAAAATAACATCCTGCCATTTTTTCTGTTCTTCTTCCACCGGGTAGGCACGTCCTGACAAACGTATCATCTCTTTATACTTTGTATAGCCTAAAACTTGCACCCTTCCGTCTTCCATTAATTCTCGACAAAAATTTTTTCCTCTTGCAGTGAAAAAATACAATCTGTCTTTTTCATAATGTATAGCACTTATATTTCTAATCTGTGGTGCTCCCTCCTTATCCACTGTTGCAAATGCAAGAACACCTATTAGTTCCAATTTTTTTAAACATGTTTCTAAATCCATATGATACCTCTTTTTATAATATATTTTCACCTGTGATATTGTTCATTGTTTTCCAACACTGTGGGTCTGCTCCGTAAAAATCTCCTGTTGTTCCATTAGCAACAGCCGGGCATCCTCTACACCATGGCTTAAGTTCACACTTACTGCATTTGCTAAATTTATCAAATTCTCTATATTTTTCCATTTTGCAAATCCATGCATCTGCCAATCTGTCTTCAAAAATATTTGCAACTTTACTGTCTGTAACTCTTCTACATGCCATAATATCTCCATTTGAAGAAATGGTAATATGACAATTTCCACAATTGCAACCACTATAAATCATGCCTTCTACAGGATTTTCAGGAATTTTAAATTGTCCTGTTTCATATTCATAAAGTGTCCATAAGTGATCCTTTTTGTTGAAATAAGTTTGGCATCCTGCCTTTTCATATGCTTTATACTTTGCATCACAAATTTCCAATAACTTTCTATATTCTTCTGGTGTCATACTTGTATCAACCTCACCACCAGTAGGCACATACCGTGAAAATGCATACACATTTACATTTGCTTTTACCACTTCATCTATAATATCCGGGATTTCGTGCATGTTTGTTTTTGACACTGTACTCATTATGATACTTCTTATTCCTGCACGATTAAGACAACCTACTTTTTCAAGTGTTAAATCAAAACTTCCCGGTTTTCTAAACCAATCATGAGTTTCTCGCATTCCATCAAGAGACATTTGATACTTTTCACAGCCACATACTTTTAACATTCTGCATATAGTGTCATTTAAATGAAACGGATTTCCCATTAAAGTAAATGGTATATTTTTGCTTTTAAGTAATACCATCAATTTCCAAAAATCAGGATGGAGAATAGGATCTCCGCCTGTAATATAGAGATATGGGATTTTGTTATATACTTTGCAAAAATCCTCACAGTTTGCTACTACATCCTGCATTTCTTTCCATGTCATGCTTTTTAGTTCTGCACATCCTTCACCTGAAAATATGTAACAATGTTTGCAACGCTGGTCACATTCATCTGTAATGTGCCACTGAAATGAAAAATACTGACTCATCCTATTCTCTCCTCCTAATTCTTCTTACTTATCTGCTGCTCCGCAAGCTGTACCACATGCAGTGCTCTGTTCTTCCGGCTTGTCTGCTGCTCCGCAATTTGAACTTTTGAGGAATTTATTCGACTTTTAAAATGATACATTTACAAGAACAAATTTTTTTTATTATAAGGAGGAAAAACTATGTTGACAAAAAACGAATTGCCAGAATGTCCGGTTGCTACAACGGTTCAGCTTATTGGAAGCAAGTGGAAATTATTAATCTTGAGAAATCTTCTTGAACGACCTTGGAGATTTAATGAATTAAAAAGAAGTCTTGATGGAATCAGCCAAAAGGTTCTAACTGATTCTTTAAGATCAATGGAGGAAGACGGACTGATTACAAGAACTGTTTTTCCTGAAGTTCCACCACGGGTTGAATATGCTTTAAGTGATTTAGGTGAAACTATGCGACCTATTCTTGATGCAATGAAAGGCTGGGGTGAAGATTACAAAAATAAAATGAACTAGATTTTTATTGTTACTCTTTTTGAGCAAATAATTTTTTCATGATTCTCCCTTTTGAACAAATAGTTTTTTCTGGAAATTTACATCCTTTTTAGTGGATTTTCGCCAAAAGGGGTGTATTTTTCATGATTCTCCCTTTTGAACAAATGTTTTTTCTGCGAAATTTACATCCTTTTTAGGGGATTTTCGCTAAAAGGGGTGTATTTTTCATGATTACCCCTTTTGAACAAATGTTTTTTCCGGAAATTTTACATCCTTTTTAGGGGATTTTCGCCAAAAGGGGTGCATTTTTCATGATTACCCCTTTTGAACAAATGTTTTTTCTGGGAAATTTACATCCTTTTTAGGGGATTTTCGCCAAAAGGGGTGTATTTTTCATGATTACCCCTTTTGAACGAATAGAATTTCCGAGAATTTTACATCCTTTTTGAGAGATTTTCGCCAAAAGGGGTGTATTTTTGAAAAAGTTTGAAAAATGTATAAAGATTTATCGAGTCTGTGAAATAAAGTCTGTAAATAGACATTCTATGATAAGTGATGGAGCTGT
>OLJW01003086.1_pt1 | contig 13264 bp, 10 predicted proteins | sample 1603411 | NCBI WGS metagenome assembly OLJW01 (sample SAMN04168659, study PRJEB22393) | human gut metagenome | biome: human gut microbiome; feature: stool | host: Homo sapiens | collected 2014-05-12 | reverse complement strand
CCAGATCGGTCAGGGTCTCGGGCTTGAGCAGCACCGCGCCCAGCACGCTCTGCTCGGCCTGCATATTGTAGGGCAGATTGATGCCCACACTCTCCAGATTCAGTTCATTGGAATAATGTCGTTGTTCGTTGGGCATGGTTCATCCCCCTCCATACTGGGCCAGCTTCCCAAAACGCCAAAAACGCCCCCTGAAGGCAGGGGGCGCAGATGGCGTTTCAATCAGGCCTGTTCTACTTCCACCATGATCTTGAAGGAAGCCACGACACCGACATGCAGGCGCACCTTTGCGTTGAACACACCGGCATCCTTGATGTCCTTGGTCTCCAGCTCGATCTTCTTTTTATCAATGGGAGAACCGGCCAGCTGGGCCAGAGCCTCGGCAACTTCCTTGCCGGTGACCTTGCCGTGCAGGCGGCCGGATGCGCCGCCCTTGGCCTTGATGGTCACGGTCTTGCCCTCGATCTTTGCAGCCACAGCCTGTGCGGCGGCCACAGTTTCAGCCTCGTGGAAATCCGCAGCGGCCTCCTTGCCGCGTGCGATATTCACCGCAGAAGCATCGGCCACAGCGGCCAGCTTGCGCGGGAACAGAAAGTTGCGGGCGTAGCCGTCGGAGACCTCATGGATCTCATCCTTCTTGCCAATGCCCTTTACGTCCTGCTTCAGAATCACTTTCATGGTGTTATCCCTCACTTCTCACCGGGGAACCGGTGGATTTCTATGGTTAGTATACAGCATTCAGACCGTTGCGTCAACAGAGGATGCCCTCTCAGTCACGGCTCCGCCGTGCCAGCTCCCCCAAAGGGGGAGCCAACGCATCTGCGGGGTCAGCAACAGCTGAAGGCTGGGCCGCCATTGCCTCTCCCTTCGGGAGAGGTGGCATCGCACAAGCGATGACGGAGAGGGCTTGCCGCTGCCGGAACGCTGGCTTTATGCCAGCTCTTTCTGCGCCGCATCCAATGCTGCTTCGATCACCTTATCCATATCATAATACTTGTACTCGCCCAACCGGCCGCCAAAAATGACCTTTGTCTCGGCATCGGCCAGCGCTTTGTATTTTGCGTAAAGCGCGCCATTCTTTTCATCGTTGACGGGGTAATAGGGCTCGTCACCCTGATGCCACTCGGTGCTGTACTCCCGGCTGATCACCGTTTTGGGCTGGGTGCCGAACGCAAAATGCTTGTGCTCGATGATCCGGGTATAGGGCGTTTCCGCATCGGTATAGTTCACCACCGCGTTGCCCTGATAGTTGTCGGTATCCAGCACCTCAGTCTCAAAGCGGACGCTGCGGTACTGCAGCGCGCCCAGACGGTAGCCGAAGTAGGCATCCACCGGGCCGGTATAGACCACCTTATCAGCCAGTGCGTTCAGGTTCTCCCGGTCGGCCAGATAATCCACATTCAGCCGCACCTCGATGCCCTCCAGCATCTTTTCCACCATGGCGGTATAGCCGCCATCGGGGATGCCCTGATACAGCGCGTTGAAATAGTTGTTGTCGTAGGTAAAGCGGACCGGCAGGCGTTTGATGATGAAAGCCGGCAGTTCGGTGCAGGGGCGGCCCCACTGCTTGCCGGTGTAGCCCTTGATGAGCTTTTCGTAAATGTCCGTGCCCACCAGACTGATGGCCTGCTCCTCAAGATTTTTCGGGTCGGTGATGCCCGCTTCCCGCTTCTGCTCCTCGATCTTTGCCCTGGCCTCGGCGGGGGTCACCACACCCCACATCTTATTGAAGGTGTTCATATTGAAGGGCAGATTGTAGATCTCGCCGTGATAGTTGGCAACGGGACTGTTGGTGTAGCGGTTGAACTCCGCAAACTGGTTCACATACTGCCACACTGCCTTGCTGCTGGTGTGGAAGATGTGGGCACCATAGCGGTGGACCTGTATGTCCTCCACTTCCTCGGTGTAGATATTTCCGGCAATGTGGCCGCGCTTATCAATGACAAGGCATGTTTTGCCCGCCTTTTTTGCTTCCTGGGCAAACACCGCACCGTAAAGGCCTGCGCCTACGATGAGATAATCGTAATGGTTCATCCCTGCTTCTCCTTTTTTCTGGATTCAGGTTCATTTTTGGAGAGCGGCTTCTTCTGGCTCTCACGGTACTGGTCAATGGCGGTCTGGATGCGTGCCCGGGCTGCCTCGGGGGTGATATGCTTGAGCTGGGCCGCCGCCATGGTCTGGTGGCCGCCGCCGCCCAGACTTTCCATGATGACCTGAACATTGACCGCCCCCAGACTGCGGGCGGAAATATTCACGCCGCTCCCCACCTGCACGGCCACAAAGCTGGCCTCCACATTCTGGATGGTCAGCAGGTCGTTGGCAGCCTGCGCAATGGCAACACGGGCCTCGGGGGCCACCTCGCCGCTCACCGAAATGGCACAGTTGCGGTACATCTGGGCACCCTCCACAAGGTCTGCCTTGGCGTTGTACTCCACCATGGTCACATCAAAGAGCTGGCGCACCCGCTCCGTCTCCGCGCCATAGCGGCGCAGAGCGGCGGCAGCTTCAAACGTGCGCACACCGGTGTGCAGGGTGAAGTCCCGGGTATCCAGCATAATGCCCGAGAGCAGGCCCTCTGCCTCTACCCGGCTGGGCTTGTCGTCCCGGTCGCCCACATACTGCAAAAGCTCCGTGACCAGCTCACTGGCCGAGGAGGAGTAGGGCTCGTGGCAGACAAGGTCTGCGTGCTCGATGAAGCCCACGCCCTTGCGGTGGTGGTCGATAACGGCCACCTTGCCGCACCTTTCCAGGATCTCCTTACTTTCCACAAGGCCCAGCTGGTATGTATCCACCACCACGCAGAGCGTCTTCTTGGAGATAATGGGCAAAGCCCCCTTGGGGTCGATAAAATCATCCGCCTGCCCGGCCCGGCACAGGGCATCGATCAGGCTGCCCGCCAGCGTGGCATCCCGCCTGACGGCGATCACCGCCGGGACATCGCAGATCTTGCAGATGCGCAGCACGCCCTCGGCAGCGCCGATGGCATCCAGATCGCTCATCCGGTGGCCCATGATGACCACATGGTCCGCCTCCTTGACGAGCCTGACCAGCTGGTCGGCCACGATGCGGCTGCGCACCTTGCTGCGCTTTTCCACGCCGTGGCTCACGCCGCCGTAAAAGGTAAAGCCGTCCGGGGTCATCTCAGCGGCCTGATCGCCGCCGCGGCCCTGCGCCATATCCAGCGCCTGCACGGCCATATCCTGGGCTTCCCGCAGGGTCTTGGCTCCGCGCCCGATGCCAATGGAGATGGACAGGTTCACACTGGGATCCAGAGCACGGATCTTATCCAGCACATCGTAGCCGCGCTGGGCATACTGCTCCAGATGGCGCTCTTCCACCACGGCGATATAGCGGCCGCTGGCAACGCGGCGCAGAAAGCCTGTGCCCCGGCCAATCATATCCTCCAGCACCCGGTTGATACCCTCCAGCAGGCGGGCGCGCTCACTGTCCAGCATATCGCTGAACACATCGTCGTAGCCGTCCACCAGGAACACCATGTACCCCGGGCGGCTGGCCTTGTACTCCGTTTCGATCCTGCGCAGGGCGGTCTCCTCATTGAACACGAGCAGCGTCATGCTCTCGCTGCCGCCCGGCACGGTACTGCTGTGCACATTCCACACACCGTCGGCCAGATTGAGCTGCTGCCCCTCCGGAGTGCGGGCCTGTGCGGTGTCCAGACCGGGCAGCAGCTTCTGTGCCCTGCCTGCAAGCCGGTCCTCGCCGCCCAGCAGCGCCGTGCGGAAGCGGCTGTTATACCACAGCACCGTCTCGCCAGAAAGCAGAGCCGCCGGCTGAGAGAGGGATTCCAGGCTGTATTGGGTCCTGGAATTTTCAAAGCTGCCGCCAGCCACCCACTTGGCGGTCCAGCGCCGCAGCTGATACCGGAAAACGCAGATGCCGATGCCCCACAGCACCACCAGCACTGCCAGCGCAGGCCAGCCCGCGGGCCGCTGCACCAGAAGCACCAGCGTCAGCAGTGCACACAGCACTGCCAGCGCGGCGATCAGCATTTCCAACGTCCATCTCGGTTTTTGTTTCATGGAATCTTCTGCCTCCTGGTCTGCCTGCCCCGGCGGGGCGGCTTCCGGCTTATACCTCCATCAGAATGGGGAGGATCATCGGGCTGCGCTTGGTGCGGCGGTAGATATAGCTGCTCAGTGCCTCACGCACCCGGGTCTTGACGCTGTTCCAGTCGCGCACATGCTCTTCCACGCAGCGATCCAGCGCGTTTTCCACAATGCTCTGGGCCCCGTCCATCAGGCTCTCGTTCTCGCGCACATAGACAAAGCCGCGGCTCACAAGGTCAGGCCCCGCCAGCACCTTGCCGGTCTTGCTGTCCACGGTGGCCACAATGATGACCAGACCATCCTCAGAGAGATGCTTGCGGTCACGCAGGACCACATTGCCCACATCACCCACGCCCAAGCCGTCCACCATCACGGCACCGGCGGTGACAGGCTCGCCCAGCTTGATCTCGTCCCGGCTCAGGATAACGTTGGAGCCGTTCTCGGCAATGAGGATGTTGCTGGTGGGAATGCCCAGAGACGCGGCGGTCAGGGCATGCTTTTTCAGCTGCTTGTACTCGCCGTGCACGGGCAGGAAATACTTGGGTCTGGTCAGGGTGAGCATCAGTTTCTGCTCCTCCTGGCAGGCGTGGCCGGAAACATGGACATCATACATGCTCTCGTAGATGACCTCCGCGCCCAGCAGGAGCAGACCGTTGACGATCTTGGTCACGCTCTTCTCGTTGCCGGGGATGGGCTTGGCCGAGATGATGATGAAGTCGCCGGGGCCGACGCGCACCTGACGGTGGCTGCAGGAAGCCATCCGGCTCAGGGCGCTCAGAGGCTCGCCCTGACTGCCGGTGGTCACCAGCACCACCTGCTCCGGCGGATACTGGTTGATCTCATCGATGCTGATGAGGGTGCCTTCCGGGATGTGCATATAGCCCAGCTCCTGGGCCATGGCGGTATTGTTGACCATGCTGCGGCCGCTGAAGGCCACCTTGCGGCCATCCTCTACGGCGAGGTCGATGATCTGCTGGACGCGGTAGATGTTGGACGCGAAGGTCGCAATGATGATGCGCTTGTTCTGCGCCCGGGCAAACAGGCTGCGGACACCGGCGGCCACCTTCTGCTCGGTGGCGGTGAAGCCGGGACGCTCCGCGTTGGTGGAGTCGCTCAGCAGAGCCAGCACGCCCTTCTGGCCGTACTCAGACAGAGTAGCAAGGTCGGTGGGGCCGCAGGCCAGCGGGGTGTAGTCGATCTTGAAGTCGCCGGTCTGGATGATGGTGCCGGCCGGGCTGTCGATGGCGAAAGCCACCGCGTCCGGGATGGAGTGGTTCACATGGATGGGCTCCACGGTGAAGCAGCCCAGCTTGAGCTTCTGGCGGGGGGTGATCTCCACGAACTTGGTCTTGCCTGCAAGGCCGAACTCTTCCAGCTTATTGCGGATGAGGCCGCAGGTCAGGCGGGTGCCGTAGATGGGCAGATCGAACTTCTGCAGCAGGTAGGGGATGCTGCCGATGTGGTCCTCATGGCCGTGGGTGATGAGCAGGCCCTTGATCTTATCCTTATTCTGCACCACAAAGGTGAAGTCGGGGATGACCATATCGACGCCGAACATATCGTTATCCGGGAAGACGAGGCCGCAGTCCACGATGATCATATCGCCGCAGCACTCATAGACCGTCATGTTCTTGCCCACTTCGCCGAGGCCGCCCAGCGGATAGATATGGATGGGCGTTGCAGCCTCTTTGGGCTGCTGGGGGCGGCGGGGCCGACGGGTGTAGTGGGGGCGGCGGGAAGTGCGGGGGCGCTTTTCGCCGGACGCATTGGCCGCAGCGGGAGCGTGATTCTGTTCTTTTGTCTGTGCCATCGAAAACCTCCAAAAATTCAATCAGCAAAGCACAGGTCTGCCCCGGAAGACAGCCTGCCCTGCATTAAGGGAAGCATAAAAACGCATCTGCTTCCGTCGGATGCATCGTATAGAAATCATTTTATCAGCGTTGTTTTTATGCCACACTGTTGGTTCCGCAGGAAGCCTTTTGCCCGTCCAGTCCATCTGTTCGATGCGACCGCGGCGCTTCGGCAGGAACGCTGTGAGCGCACCCACGGCGCGCCCCTATACGCATTTCGTTGCAACAAGTATAGTATTTCTCGCCTCTTTTGTCAATTCCAAGCTTGGGCCGGGCGGTGGTAAATTATGCCCTGCCCCTTGACAGACGGGCCAAAATGGCTCTAAATAATAGGTACTACAAACATGATGCAGGAGAGACGCATGAAACAGGTCGAAGTTTACACCGACGGCGCGTGCAGCGGCAACCCCGGTCCCGGCGGCTGGGGCGCGGTGCTGCGCTACCGCTTTAACGGCAAGGTCTACGAAAAGGAGCTCAGCGGCGGCGACGCCTCCACCACCAACAACCGGATGGAGCTGACAGCCTTCATCGAGGCGCTGCGCCAGCTCAAGGAGCCCTGCGAGGTGCGGCTGTGCTCCGACAGCCAGTACGTCATCAACGGGCTGGAAAAAGGCTGGGCCAGAGGCTGGAAGCGCCGGGGCTGGAAAAAGTCCGACGGCTCCCCTGCCCTGAACCCCGACCTCTGGGAGCAGGCGCTGGAGCAGGAAGCCCGCCACAAGCTCACCTACGTCTGGGTCAAAGGCCACGCAGGCCACCCGGAGAACGAACGCTGCGACCAGCTTGCGGTCGCCCAGAGCCAGGCACATGGCGGGAGACAGGGACGATGAACGATGCTTTTCTGCCCGGGAACGGGTTTGACACCTACGAAGAACAGGACCGGGTCCTGATGGGCCTGAGCGGCAGTGTGCGCAGCGGCGTGGCCGTCCGCATCCTGCAGCAGCAGGACTTTGCCGTGGCGGCAGCGGTCGTCCGGCTGGCTGACACCCCCGAAGAACACGCCGCCGTGGACGCGGCCAAAGCTCTGGCAAAGAAGCTGGACGTGGAGTGCGTCACCCTCAACGCCGAGGCTCTGGCCGGACAGGATGCCGAAGCCGCCCGCTTCGCGGCCCTGCTCACTGCCGCCGACAAACTGGGCATCCAGTATATTGCCTCCGGCCGCTACGCCCGCATCGAGACAGACGCACAGGGCATGAGCCACCTGTTCGCCCCCGAGAGCGGCGCACCGGACGAGAGCGGAACGCTTGCCGCCCTCCCGCCCGAGGTCCTGAGCCGCCTCATCCTGCCGCTGGGCGATTTCGCCCCGGAGGACGTGGCGGAGATGGCAGCAGATTTTAAGCTCTGAAATTTTTCTGTTCCCGGTCAGCGTCCTTGCCCTCTCAGGCGCTGACGCGCCAGCTCTCCCAAAGGGAGAGCCCATAACCTAGCGGGAAAGTCAAAGCCTCTCCCTTTGGGAGAGGTGTCACCGAAGGTGACGGAGAGGGCAAGCCCGTTGAAGCAAAAAATCCCCCGTGCAGTTCAGCTGCACGGGGGATTCGTTTTATGGATCAGTTCTGGGGATGCACGATGTCGCGCCAGTCGAGGTCGCCGCGCTCGAGGCCGTGGATCAGGACCTCAGCGGTGGCGATGTTGGTGGCCATCGGGATGTTGTGGACATCGCACAGGCGCAGCAGAGTCATCTCATTCGGCTCGCTGGGCTTTGCGTTGATGGGGTCGCGGAAGAACAGCAGAAGATCCACCTCATTGCAGGCGATGCGGGACGCGATCTGCTGGTCGCCGCCCTGTACGCCCGCCAGAAAGCGCTGCACCTGCAGGCCGGTGGCTTCGGCGATCATCTTGCCGGTCGTACCGGTTGCCACCAATTTATGCTGGCTCAAAATCCGGCAGTACGCCGTACAGAACTGTACCATCAGCTCTTTTTTGGAGTCATGCGCAATCAGTGCAATCGTCATCGGTCAACCTCTCCTTTTTCCCGCGCCCCTGTCTGGAGCAATCATCTTGCACATATCATAGTATCACAGTTTCCGTCTTTTTACAACTGTTTTTCGGGCAAAAGTTCTAATTTTTCATAGATTTCTGCCAAATCCACGTACCATCGCTCAGGCGGCGGGCTGCTCTGCGGGGGCGGTGTCGTCTGCAAGGGCGTCGTTGTTTTCCACAGTCTCCGGCGCAGCATCCTGCCCGTCAGCTGTCGTGTCAGCCGTCTCGCCTGCTCCTGTCTCGTCCAGCGTCAGGCTGCCGTCCTTCATGGCGTAGTAGGCGTCGAAGATGTCGGCCACGAGGTTGCCGGCGCGGGCGCCGCCGCCGCCGTACTCGATGACGATGCCGAGGGCGATCTCAGCGTCCTCGGCCGGGCCGTAGGCGATCATCATGGTGTTGGTGTAGTGCTTGCGGGTGCTGCCGACGTAGTACGTCTCGCTGCGCTGAGGGGTGCCGGTCTTGCAGGCGATGGTGACGGGGTAGTTTTTCAGGCCCGACATCGTCTCCGACACGCCGATCATACCCTGCCGCACGAGGTCGAAGGTGTCGCCCCGGTCCTCGATGACGTCCATCACCTCGGGCTGGGTCTCCTGCAGGACTTTGCCGGTGTTGGTGTCGAGGATGGCCTTGACGAAGTGGGTGCGGTAGCGCACCCCCCGGTTGGCCAGCGTGCCGGCGTAAGTCGCCAGCTGGACGGGGGTGACGACGGTGTTGCCCTGACCGATAGCGGCCTGGACGTCCAGTGAGGCGATGTAGTTGGAGTCATTCTTTGTGGTCAGGCGGCCGGTGGCCTCATTGACCTCCACGCCGGTGCGGGTACCAAGGCCCATCTTGTAGGCGTAGGCGTCGTAGACATCACTGGTGGTGCGGCGGCCCACATCGTAGAAGAAGATGTTGCAGCTCCACTTGATGGCCGTGATGACGTCGATGTTGCCGCTGTGGCCGTGGCGGGTACACTTGGGGCGGTAGTCATCATAATAGGTATAGACACCGTTGCAGTAGACGGTGGAAGAGCGGTTGATGACGCCGGAATCCAGCGCCGCCACCGCCACCGCAGGCTTGAAGGTGGAGCCGGGGGTGTACAGGCCCTGCAACGCGCGGTTGAGCAGGGGCAGGCCCGGGTCCGAGCTGTACTGGCTGTACTGGGTGGCGAAGAGGTTCTGGTCGTAGCTGGGGTAGTTGGAGGCGGCCAGCACACTGCCGTCCTTCGTGCTGATGACCACCACCGCACCGGCGGCAGCCTTGGCGGAACTGCTGTTGTTGTAGGTGCTGTTTATCATCTCGATGTTCTTGGCCAGCGCCTTGTCCACCGCCTGCTGGAAGGCGCTGTCGATGGTGAGCTGGACGGTATGGCCCGGCTCCGGCACGGTGGTCATCGCAGTCCCCACGATGACGCCGTCCGAGCTGCGGGTGATGGTCTCAACGCCGTCCTTGCCCCGCAGCTCGTCTTCGTAGACGGCTTCGAGGCCCGACACGCCGATCATGTCGTTCATGTTATAGCCCTTTTCCCGCAGAGGGTAGGTGGTCTGGCCGTTCTCGTCGGTCACCTTCCACTTTTCGGCGGTGATCTTGCCCACACGGCCCAGCACATGGGGGATGATGCTGCCCTCATCGTAGCTGCGGGTGCTGGTCTCCACGATCTCCACACCGGGCATGGTCAGGCTGTTCTCCTTGATGGTCGCCACGGTCACTTCGCTGACATTCTCGGCCATAACGAAGTTGTTGACGTTGGAGAACGCCTGCTGCTGCATCTCGTAGTGGATGCCGCCCAGCACCCTCTGCCAGTGGAAAGGATAGCTTTCCAGCTTGTAGTCCTCCACCAGCTTTTCCATCACGTCATCGGCGGTGGCGTACTGCTGTAAGCCCAGCGAGTCCTTCATGGCCGCGAGAGCCTTCTGGTCGCTGGTGCTGTCGGCCTGCGCAGTAAAGCTGTAGTGGCCCGCCGCGTCCGGCTCGCCGATGAGCAGCGAGTCGTTCCACTTCTCGCCATGGACTTCCAGAAGTTCCACGATGCGCTGCAGCATGGCGTCAAGATCTTCGTCCCCCATCAGCAGCTTGCTGAGCACCACATTGTAGCTGGTGGTGCTGGCCGCGATGCGGCGTCCGGCGCTGTCCACGATGTCGCCGCGGGCAGCGGTGACGGTAAAGTTATAATCGGTGGTGTTGGTCGCCTGCGCCTTGAAGCTGTCGCTGTTGACGAGCTGCAAAAATATCAGCCGCAGCACATACACGGCGATGAGCACCGAGGCGGCAGCGATGAGTCCAGCCATCCGGCGCACCACGATCTTGTGTTCGTCTTGATTCATCCGTTTTCCTCCCGGCAGGGTCTGGCATCATACCACGCCGTTGTCTATCTTGAATTCCGTGCTGATGCGCTGCACTGCACGGTGGAGCAGCCAGCTCCCCGGGGCCGTCATCAGGGCCGACGGCAGCACGACCCAGAGAAAACGCTCCCCTGCGCCCGCATAGCCCGGCATATAGTAGAAAAACAGCCAGTCCGCCGACAGCACCAGCAGGGCGCAGACCACGGCCAGCAGCACGAAGTTGGAGGGGGTGTCCTTCAGATAAAGCTGCACGACCACCGACACGCCGAAGCAGAGGATCATCAGCTCCAGCGCCAGCATCCCCACGGTGCGGCCGGCGGTGTAGTCCCACATCAGGCCGCACACCGCGCCAAAGATAGCCCCGGCGAACTCGCCCTCTGCGGCAGACACCGCCAGACAGAGCGGCAGCAGCCAGAGCGGCTTCGCTGCCCCGAACTGGAACAGCCCCGGCATGGTCTGCAGCACCGTACACACCACCAGCAGAAGGATATAGCAGCCCCATTTCAGCCTCTGGCTGCGGCTGCGCTTACGGCGAGATTCCATCTCCGGCCCTCCTCAGTAGTTGGTGATGATGAACACATGGCGCACCGTGCGGGGGTCTGCGCCCGGCTGGATGACGGCCAGCGTCGATTTGCCGCTGGCCTCGGGGGTCAGCTCCTTGATGACGCCCACCAGCACGTCCGGCGGGAACACCCCGCCCAGACCCGTGGTGATGACCTGGTCCCCCTCTCTGCTCAGGGTGCTGCGGGCGAGATTCGAGAGGATGCACAGGCCGTCGGCGGCGTAGTCGGCGCTGCCGGTGATGATGCCGTTGTCCCGGGTGCGGGACACGACGCCCGCCGCATTGAAACTGGGGTGCAGGATGGTCATGATCTTGCAGCTGGTGAGGTCGGCTTCCCGCACCACGCCCAGCAGATAGCCCTCGTCGCTGATGACGGCGTCATTGACGGCCACACCGTCCAGTGTGCCTCTGTCCAGCGTGAAGCCCCAGAAGGAGTCCAGCGGGTCGCGGCCAATGACGAAGGAGGACGTGTAGCTCATCTCCGGGTGCTGCTCCTGAATGTTGGCCAGCGCCTTGTAGGCCTCGTTCTCGGCCTTGAGCTTGTCGTAGTCCACCATCTGGGAGCGCAGAGAGGCGTTTTCCTCGCTGAGCTGCTGGTTTTCTTCCAGAATGGCGTCGATGTTGGCGTAGTTCTCCCACAGGGAGGCCACGCCGCTGCTCACCGCCGCTGCTGCCCGCTGGAACGGGGCTACGGCCACGCTCAGCAGCTCCTGCGGGGCGGCGGTCAGGCGTCCGTTCGCGCCTGCATAGGCCATGATGCCCACGAGGAAGACCGCGATGGCAATGAGTATCTTAAATTTCCATGTGTCAAAAAAATCCTTCAAGGCGGGTTCCTCCCGAATCTGCAAAAAAGCGCGGACAGCCGTGCCATCCGCGCTCAAAACTCATCTTCTGCGGCGCAGCAGCGCAAAGGTCCTCCCTCAGCGTACCGCCGCAAATGGCACAGCCGAGGCTTACATATGACCGCCGTCGGTATCCAGAACGTCGTGCAGGACATCCACATGGTCCAGCACAGCACCGGCACCCTTGGCCACGCAGTCCAGCGGGTCCTCGGCCACATGGACATCGATGCCGGTCTCGCTCTCAATGAGCTTGTCGAGGCCGCGCAGCAGTGCGCCGCCGCCGGTCAGGGTGATGCCGTGGTCGATGATGTCGGCGCTCAGCTCAGGCGGCGTGCGTTCCAGCGTCTCCTTGATGGCGCTGGTGATCTTGACCAGACACTCCAACAGGGCCTCGCGGACATCCTCCGAGTGGACGATGACATTCTTGGGCAGGCCGTCCACGAGGTTGCGGCCCTTGATCTCGAGGGTCATCTCGGGGTCCATCGGGTAGGCAGAGCCGATCTCGATCTTGATCTGCTCGGCAGTGCGCTCACCGATGAGAAGGTTATACTTGCGCTTGATGAAGGCGATGATGGCCTGGTCGAACATATCGCCGGCCATGCGGACGCTGCGGGAAGCCACGATGCCGCCCAGAGAGATGACGGCGATCTCGGCCGTGCCGCCGCCGATGTCCACGATCATGCTGCCGGTGGGCTCGCTGATGGGCAGGCCCGCACCGATGGCCGCAGCCATGGGCTCCTCGATGACCGACACCTGACGGGCGCCGGCCTTCAGAGCGGCCTCACGCACAGCGCGGCGCTCCACCTCGGTGACGCCCGACGGGATGCAGATGACCACGCGGGGGCGGGAGAACATGCTGTTGCCGCATGCCTTCTTGAGGAAATTTTCCAGCATGTTGGTGGTGATGTCAAAGTCAGCGATCACGCCATCCTTCAGCGGACGCACAGCCACGATGCTGCCGGGGGTACGGCCAATGACAGCCTTTGCCTCGGCACCCACACAGCGCACCTCGTCGGTCTTGGTATCCACAGCCACGACCGAAGGCTCCCGCATGATGATGCCCTTGCCCTTCATATATACCAGAGTATTTGCGGTACCCAGATCGATACCTACATCTTTAGAAAACAGGCCCATTGTAAAAATTCTCCTTATGCTTCCCATTTTATCTATAGCGCCAGAACATCCGGCAGCCCTTTTGTGCCGCCTTTGCGCAGAATAACACGGTTCTATTATAGCCGCAAGGCAATGATTTCTCAAGCGTTTGCGCAAGTTTTCTTCGTTTTTTCCAGTTTTATCACACAAAATGTGCCAGCAGCTGTACGGTGCGGCTCACCGGCAGACCCATGATGGTGTAGTAGTCGCCCTCAATACGGTCCAGCCAGAGGGCCGCCCGTCCCTGAATGGCATAGGCACCGGCTTTATCGTAGGGTTCGGCGGTGGAAGCGTAGAAGTCGATCTCCTCTTCACCCAGCGGGAAGAAGGTAACACGGCAGCTGTCCACAAAGCTTTCAGTGCGCGCACCGTCCGAGATGCACACGCCGGTGTGCACCTCGTGGGTGGCACCGGAAAGGGCGCGCAGCATCCGCTTTGCGTCCTCTTCGCTGTGGGGCTTGCCGAACACCTCGCCGTTCACATCCACCACCGT
>OLJW01003079.1_pt1 | contig 13274 bp, 8 predicted proteins | sample 1603411 | NCBI WGS metagenome assembly OLJW01 (sample SAMN04168659, study PRJEB22393) | human gut metagenome | biome: human gut microbiome; feature: stool | host: Homo sapiens | collected 2014-05-12 | reverse complement strand
GTTACTACGACTGGGCAGTTACAAGCCCATGGCCTTTTGGCCGTGGGTTGTTGACTACAGCACATTCAAAGCACAAAAGCAACCCATTTTCCAAGCAATTATTTTTTATTATTTCAAAATTTCGCATATTTTAAACGATTGAACAAAAAAACGGAACAGATCCAAAAGGACAACAGGGAAGGGGGGCGACCCCGGAACGGAGGAACACGCATGGCACGCTTACTGATGAAAAACGCATCCCACATCGTCACCTGCGACCCCAGCGACACCGTGTACACCGACAGCAATTTGCTGATTGAGGACGGCGTCATCACCTACATTGGCCCGGAGGAACAGCAGGCGGAGGAGGTCATCGACGCCGCCGGGTGCATCGTCTATCCCGGCCTCATCAACACCCATCACCACCTGTACCAGACCTTCAGCCGCAATCTGCCCCAGGTGCAGAATCTGGAGCTGTTCGACTGGCTCACCGCCCTGTATGAGATCTGGAAGGGCCTGGACGAGCAGGTGGTGCGTCTCAGCTCCCTCACCGGCATGGGGGAGTTGCTGAAGCACGGCTGCACCACCTGCTTTGACCACCACTATGTCTTTCCCGCCGGATGCGGAGACCTGATCGGCGCCCAGTTCGCCGCCGCGGAGGAGCTGGGGATGCGGATGTTCGCCTCCCGGGGCAGCATGGACCTCTCCCGCAAGGACGGCGGCCTGCCGCCGGACAGCGTGGTGCAGACGGTGGATGAGATCATGACGGACTCCGCCCGGCTCATTGAGAAGTACCACGACACCTCCTACGGAGCCATGCACCGCATCGCTCTGGCTCCCTGCTCTCCCTTCTCCGTGTCGGCGGAGCTGCTGCGCCAGAGCGCCATTCTGGCCCGCCAATACGGCGTGCGGCTGCACACCCACCTGTGTGAGACCAAGGACGAGGAGAACTTCATGCTCCAGAGGGAGGGCATCCGCCCTCTGGAGTACATGGAGCGTTTGGGTTGGACGGGCAGCGACGTGTGGTTCGCCCACGGCATCCACTTCAACGACGAGGAGCTGCGGGTGCTGGCCAAAACCGGCACCGGCGTGGCCCACTGCCCCATCAGCAACATGAAGCTCTCCTCCGGCATTGCCCGGATCCCGGAGATGCTGGAGCTGGGCGTTCCCGTGGGACTGGCCGTGGACGGCAGCGCCTCCAACGACGGCTCCAGCCTTATGGAGGAGCTGCGGGTGGCCTTCCTGCTCCACCGCCTGAACGCCAGCCGCCGGGCCCCCACCGGCTACGACGTGCTGAAAATGGCCACCCGTGGCAGCGCCCGGCTGCTGGGCCGGGACGATATCGGCCAGCTGGCGGTGGGCAAGTGCGCCGACCTCTTTATGATCGACAGCCGCCGTCTGGAGCTGGTGGGTTCCTGCTTCGACCCCAAGTCTGTGCTGGGTACCGTAGGCGTCCGGGGCCCGGTGGACTACACCGTGGTTCATGGCCGTGTCACCGTGGCCCAGGGCCATCTCATGACGGTGGACGAGGAGCGCCTGGCACAGGATGCCGAGACCTGCTGCCGCCAATATCTGGCCCGCTGAAACAAGATCAGCACCCACCCGCTTGGCGGGTGGGTGCTGATCCTTTCATTTTTCTGCTCCTCCGCAGTCCCTTACGCAAACTTGCCCCGGTATTTCCGCATACTCTCGGCAAACAGCTCAGCGCTGGTGGGCGGCGTGTAGGTGATGGCATTGGCCCCGGCCTCGATGGTGGCCCGGATGGTGTCATCCGTCGGCCCGCCGGTGGCAATGATAGGCACCTCCGGGAATTTCTCCCGGATATGGGCCACGATCTCCGGCGTCCGGGCCGCCCCGGACACATTGAGGAAATCCACCCCCGCCGCCAGCTTCCCGGCCACATCCGCCTGCTCCGACACCACCGTGTACACCAGCGGGATCTCCACCGTCTCCTTGATGGCCCGAATGGCCTCCTCGGTGATGAAGGCGTTGCACACCAGCCCAAAGGCCCCCTGATGCTCGGCATAGGCGGCGATGCTGGCCGACCTCTGCCCATTGGTGAGGCCACCCCCCACCCCGGCAAACACCGGCACCTCCGACACCGACAGAATGGCCTGGGTGATAGCCGGCTGGGGCGTAAAGGGATACACGGCGATGACGGCGTCGGCGTTGATGTTCTTGATAATAGCCACATCCGTGGAAAACACCAGCGACTTGATGCGCCGCCCGAAAATGCGGATGCCGCTGCACTCGCTGATGCAGCGGGGAACCTGAATGCTGTGCTTGCGCAGCTCCCCCTCATAAACCGGTACAAACTTCTTCACCGTCATCCCTCCATGTCTTGTATTATTAGACGCATTGTAGCATATCTCCCCGTCTCTGTAAACATTTCCCAAGTTATTCGTCAGATTTTTACGTTTTGTTCATTTTTGTAAAGTCCCTTAACAGGATGCAGCTTATAAGGGATACGTCCCCCTGCCGATCACTTGCGATCGAAGTTCGTGTGTGCTATACTGAATATCCATTCGGCAAATCGGCGTTTGTGGAAGTAATTATGCTTGCTTTATATGAGCCAAAATATGAGGACTTGTGGTTTCGGCAAATGATGCTGGCTGATGAAGATACCATGTCCTACCATCGTGCATGGGGTGGGACAATTCCCTGGCCGGAAGATAAATCCCCGTCCATCGGTTTGACCTGCTCCCTTTTGTCCATTGTTTTCTCCTTGGCCGCAATTTCCTTTGCTCCGGAAAACCTCAAACATCATCTCAGGAGGCCGTCATGAATCTCTCCATCGTACAGGGTGACATCACCCAATTCCACGCTGATGCCATCGTCAATGCCGCCAACACCTCCCTGCTGGGCGGTGCCGGGGTAGACGGCGCCATCCACCGGGTCGCCGGGCCGGGCCTCATGGCCGAGTGCAAAACGCTGAACGGCTGCCCCACCGGCGAGGCCCGCATCACCGGTGGCTATGACCTACCCTGCCGGTACGTGATCCACACCCCCGGCCCCATCTGGCGTGGCGGCGGCCACGGCGAGGCCGCCCAACTGGCCTCCTGCTACCGCAGCTGCCTGACGCTGGCGCTGGAGAACGGCTGCCGCACGGTGGCCTTCCCTTCCATCAGCACCGGTGTCTACCACTATCCGCTGATGCAGGCGGCTCATGTAGCCCTGAAGGCCATCACGGACTTCCTGCGCCTTCATCCGCAGCTGTCCGTCACCATGGTCTGCCACTCCCCCCAGGCCCTCCACGCCTATCAGGTGGTGTGGAATATGCTCTATCAGGAGACGAAGCCCCATGAGGACTGACCCCCATAGCGTGCGCCGCCCGTAAGCAGCACACCCTCTGAAGGGAAAGCGCCGCCCCACCGGGCGGCGCTTTCGTCTATCGCACTCTTCAGATCTTGATAAGCTCATACGCTCTGGTGCCGATGCCGATCTTCTCGGCGTGCTCCAGACAGCTCATCCAATCCGTCTCCGGATGGATGCGGTGGAAGTGATCGTGGTCATGGGCGTCACCGCCGTCGGCGGCAGAACCCCGTATCACCGGCTGAGCGTTGACGGCATCCACACAGGCCATATCCAGCGCCACCGGGTCGAAGGAGGCGAACATTCCCACATTGGGAACAATGGCGGCATCGTTCTCAGCGCGACAGTCGCAGTTGGGGGACACGTCGATGACCAGCGAGATATGGAAGCAGGGCCGCCCATCCACCACCGCCTTGGAGTACTCTGCGATCTTCCGGTTCAGATTCGTCACCGTCTCGTCCCAGTCGACCTGGATGGCGTTCCGGGGACAGATGGCGATGCAGCGGCCGCAGCCCACGCAGCGGCTGTGGTCGATGTTGGCCTTCCTCTCCGCAACGGACAGGGCGCTGTGGGCGCAGATCCTGGTGCACATCCCGCAGCCCACGCAGTGTTCATGGTCCACATGGGGCTTTCCGGCGTTGTGCTGCTCCATCTTCCCGGCCCGGCTGCCGCAGCCCATGCCGATGTTTTTCAGAGCGCCGCCGAAGCCCGCCTCCTCATGGCCCTTGAAGTGGGTCAGGGAGATGAACACGTCGGCATCCATGACGGCCCGACCGATCTTGGCCTCCTTCACCAGCTCACCGCCCGCCACCGGCACAGCCACCTCGTCGCTGCCCTTGATGCCGTCTGCGATGATGACCTGACATCCCGTGGTCATGGGGTTGAAGCCGTTGAGACACGCCGTATCCAGATGATCCAGCCCATTCTTCCGTCCCCCTACATACAGGGTGTTGCAGTCGGTGAGGAAGGGCTTGCCACCCCGCTCCTTCACGAAATCTGCCACCGTCTTGGCCCAGTTGGGCCGCAGGAAGGCCAGATTGCCCGGTTCACCAAAGTGCATTTTGATGGCCACGAACTTCCGGTCGAACTCGATTTCGCCCATCCCGGCGGTTTTCATGAGGCGGGTCAGCTTCTGCTGGAGATTCTCGTGGAAATCCGCCCGCAGATCTGCCCAATAAACTTTCGATGCCATAGGGATCCCCCGTTTTCTGTAAATTGGTACGTTCAGTCTACCACATTTCCCGAAAATGTGGTAGACTGAAAATATCCCCAAGGAGGTGTTTTTTCATGCGGCTCTTGACCCACACCGTTACCCCGCAGGAGGCCGGCCTGCCGGTACGAACCCTGCTGCGCCGGCAGCTCCGTATCTCCGGCAGCTTTCTGGCCAAGCTGAAATGGCGGCCCGGCGCCATCACCCTGAACGGTATCCCCGTCATCGTCTCCGCCCGCACAGAGGCCGGCGACGTGCTGGCGGCGGACGTCTCCGACCTGCCGGGAGAAAACCCCCACATCCGCCCCGTGGCCTATCCGCTGGATATCCTGTGGGAGGACGAGGATCTTCTCCTGCTGAATAAGCCCGCCGGCATCGCCATCCATCCCTCCGCCCTGACGGAGGAGACCGTCACCGTGGCCGGTGCCGTGTGCCACTACCTCTGCACCGGCAGCTTCCACTGCGTCAACCGTCTGGACCGTGGCACCACCGGCGTCATGGCCGTGGCCAAAACCGGCTATATCCACCGTCTGTGCATGGAGTCGCTGCACACCGATTCCTTCCTCCGGGAGTACCGGGGCATCTGTCTGGGTACGCCCCAGCCCTCCTCCGGTGCCATCGATCTGCCCATCAGCCGGGACCCCGGCTCTCTGCTCCGCCGCACCGTGGACCCTATGGGCCTTCCCGCCCGAACGCTCTACGAGACCCTTCTGCCGGGGGAGCTGTCCCTGCTGCGGCTGTTGCCTCAGACGGGCCGCACCCACCAGCTGCGGCTCCACCTCTCCGCCGTGGGCCACCCGCTGGCCGGGGATTGGCTCTACGGCACCGAGGACCCCGCCCTCATCCCCCGTCCGGCGCTGCACTCCTACCGTCTCCGCCTCCTGCACCCCGTGACCCGCCGCTGGCTGGATGTCACCGCCCCGCTGCCGGAGGATATGCGCCGCCTGCTCCCGCCGGACTGCGATCCCGCATAAAAGCTGCCCCGCCTGCATCGCAGGCGGGGCAGCTTTTCCCATCCGTCATCCGCAGACGGCCCTTATTCCATCATCTGCCGGGCAAAGCGCTGTGCCTTCTCCCGGATCCCCGGCAGGCGCACCAGACTTCCCCGCTCATTGGCCGTCTCCAGCAGGCAGAACCGTGGCGGCAGATAGAAGGCCTTGTTCATGTTCAGGGCGGAGATCAACTGCCGGGCCAGCAGATCTCCGCCGGAATAACCGGACACCACCAGCCCGTAAAGCCGCTTGTCATAGAACCGGGTCTGGCGGAACAGCGCCGTCAGACGGTTGACGCAGGCGGTGAGATTGGCGGAGAGGGCATCGTTGTAGTTGGCGCAGACCATCACCAGCGTGTCGCAGGAGCGCACCGCCGGATACACCTCCTCCACCATCGGCCCGCCATAGAAGCACCCGCCCTGCTCCCCGAAGTGCATACAGGCGGTGTAGCTGCATCCGTTGCAGTCGGCCATGGTCCCGTTCCGCAGGCAGATCTCCTGCACCTGCACCTCCGGCGGCAGGGATCGGCGCACCATCTCCCACAGCGCCAGCGTGTTGGAGGTGCTGCGCTGGGAGGCGTGCAGCGCCAGCACCCGCCCCACGGGGGCAGGCCCCTCCCACGCCGTCAGCCGCTCCAGCAGCTCCGATACGGCGGCCCGGAAGGCCGTCTCCTCATCGGTGCCGCCGATCTGGGCCTGCACCCGGAAGTTCCGCAGGGAACCGGTGGCCTCCACCAGCGGGCGTCCCAGAAAGGCGCAGCCCGCCTGATTTGCGGCGAACACCAGATCACGGGCGGCGTCCTTGGTGTATAGCTCTCCCCGCCCCGTCACCACCAGCCCCGCTACGCAGCCCTCCAGCAGCGTCCGGCTCCTCCGCAGGGTCATCAGCATCCGATATCCGCTCTCGCTGCATCCGCTCTCGTCCAGTGCTAAGGCAAACAGCAGCCGCTGTCCGGCCAGCCCCTCCAGCCCCGCATCCGGGTCACGGATCCGGCTGTCCGGCGGCAGCAGCGGCCCCAGCAGCGCCAGCAGCTCCCGGCTGTATGGATTCTCCGGCAGCAGCACCGTCAGTGCCATCCACGCTCCCTCCTCTTCATCGGATCGCCCGCAGGCGCTCCATGGTATCTCTCAAACGCTCCTGCAAGGCCTCCGGCAGGGGCAGCCGCTCCGGCTCCGTCCCCGTGGGGAGCAGCCGGTTTCTGGCCCCCATAAACACCCCATCCAGATAGGTGGACGAGCAGTGCCACTGCCCCCGCAGACAGGCCAGCAGGCTCAGCGCCCCGGAGCTGAGGGCCGGGGCCACATAGGGCTTGAACCCCAGCCGCCGCATCTCCAGATTGGCCTGGACCACCCGCTCCGTCAGTTCACGGGACAGTGCGTCATCGTAGTGTTCTATGGAGTTGGCCGCCACCAGATCGGCTCCGTGGGGGCCGTAGGTACGCCCCTCCGTCAGAAAGGCGGCAAACCGAGGCTCCTTCCGGGCATAGTACATGGCTCTGGCCTGCATGACCCCCAGTCCGAAGCCCCGCACCTGATGGGAAAACAGCCCTCCGCCGTCCCACCGGCCCGTCTCGTCCCGGTTGCTCTCCTCCAGCACCGCCCGGCACAGGGGATCCACCGGATCGCTGACCACGCAGAACATTCCTCCATAGCGCCGCTGCCGGGCCATGCGGGCATAGCGGACCGCCAGCTCCCGGTTCACCTGATACTGGGCCATGCGGACATCCCCGGAGGTAACGGAGGTATCCGGCACGAACCGGGAGGCGCAGAACAGGAACACATCCCCGTCAAACACCTCCTCCGGTGAGACGATCTCCACCGGCGGCGATCTCTCCCCCTCCGGTGAGACGATCTGGTTCAGCTCCATCTCCCACCGCTGGGGAACGTTCTCCCTCACGTCGCAGATGCCGACGGAGTCGATGACGTCGCCTCCCAGCAGCCGCAGCCCCATGAGAAGGGTACTGCCCACGTCGCCCAGCGCCAGTAGGTTCACCCGCACACGCTCCCTCCGCCGAAGGGGCGGCAGCAGCTCCTCCTGTCGGGGGTGGGCCAGATTTACCGCCCGCATACGCCCGGCGGCTATGACCGCCGCCAGCGCCGGATCTGTCTCCGGCTCCTCCGCCGTCACAAGGGTCGATACCCCCTCCTCCGCGGTCAGCAGGGACGGCGCCGTCACCGGGAAGGTATCCCGCCCGGCGCCGGGAGTGCGGTGAAAGCCGAACAGCACCTCCCCCGCCTCCGGCAGAGCGTGCAGCGCCGGAAGCGCCAGCACCTCCCGGCTGCACAGGGGATAGCCGCCGCAGTCATAGTATCGCACGTTAGCCTCCTTATTCTGCGGGACGCACCCGCTTCAGCAGCTCGATGTCCTCCTCCAGATAGGTGGAGGCGGTACGGCTCAAATCATAGGTCATGCACCCGCCCTTATCCGGATACAGGGGCAGGATCACTGCCTCGCTGAGGCGGTTCAGCGTCAGGTTCCGGGCATAGAGGAAGCGATACTCCGCCTCCAGCGCCAGCAGGATGTCCCTTGCGTTTTCCAGACAGCACAGGCTCAGCCGCCACGCCACATCCGGGGCAATGGGGGCAAATTCCGGGGAGGCGTAGGGCAAAATGCGGTTAACGGAGGGCTGAAGCCCCTCCGTGGGCCGCTCTCGCCGCCGCACGGTGTCCCCGCCGATGAAGGGATACAGGGTGGACTCCACGAACCGCATCCGCAGATTGGGCAGATAGTAGATGCTCTCCACCGGATACCCCAGCTCCTCCATCAGATCCCGGCCCATGCCAGTTAGATAGCCCACCAGCACCAGATCCACCTGCGTCCCCGTCTCCTTCAGCAGCGGTGACAGGCTCCGCAGCCGCTTGCCGTCGTGGAGCAGATCATCCACCAGAATGACGGGCCGGTCAAAGGCCCGGATGGTTCGCACCTGATCCGGCAGCGGCGAATACTCCGGGTAGGCCTCGATGGCATAGTCCGACAGATCCGCCTCGTATACCTTGTCGGTACGCAGGGTCTTAGTGACGGTGTTAGGCACCGCCACGCCCCGCAGCAGCTTTCCATAGGGGACGCAGATATCCGGTCCCTGCCGCCGGGGCGTCACCGGTTCGGCGGGTACGCCGTTGCGTGCGGTGATGCGCTGGAGCAGCCGGTGATAGATGATCCCCGCCGACAGGCTCAGCACCAGCGACCCCGGCTGCAGCTCCGTCAGCGCCTCCTGCAAACGCCGATGGGCGACGGCCACCGCCGCCGTCACACGGGGCATAGAGGCCAGCGGAGCCTTGATGGAGGTGTCCACGTTGTGGCTCAGCACGATGGGGCAGCGCATATCCACCTCCAGCACCGGCCGCCCCGGCACCGGAGCCGGGACAAAGCCCTGCCGCCGCAGCAAATTCAGCACATAGCTGTGTTCTGCACCGGGCAGCGGATCGTACAGGGCGCAGGGATACTCCCGCCCCAGTGCCATGGTAAACACCTCCGTCAGCAGCAGCTGCCCCAGCTCCCGCTGCTGGTTGCCGTCCGGCACCCACAGTCCACTGATGAGCAGCGCCCGACCCCCGGCCTTCTGCCGCACATAGCCGGAGAGCTCCAGACTCCCCAGCCGGTCATACAGCTCACGGGACTCCAGCTGCCGGTAGCTGACGGCTCCCAGCACCTGCCCCTGCATCCCGTGGCGCAGCAGCAGGAGACTGTCGCCGCACTGCCACAGCTTCTCCACCATGGCAGCGGGGCAGATCCCCTCCAGCATGGCCTCCATGGACGCATCCGGCCGGGGATAGTCGGTAAAATCCAGATCCTCCGTCCGCAGCAGGGGCTTGTCCTGCGGCTCCCGCAGATACAGTCCCCTCCGATAGATGAACTCCTGCACCGCCGGGTCCACCAGATTGCTGATGTCCCGGTTGGCGTCCACCGCCTCCCGGATGCGGGTGGAGCTGATCTCCTCCAGCGGCTCCGGCAGCGTCAGCTCCAGTACCTTGCCGTAAATGCCGCCGTAGCCGCCCCCGGCCTCCTGACCGGGCCGACGGAAGATGATGTGGTCAAAGGTATGGATGGAGTCCGGCTCCACGGGCTTGCGATAGGAGGAGGCGTGGGCCACCACGTCGCTTCCCACGGCGATAGACACCTTCCGCCCGGGGAAGGCCTGCCGCAGCCGGTGGAGGTTCTCCGGGTTGGCGATGTTCACCGGGAAGTCCTCCGGGAAGATCTGCACATGGAACTCGTCCGCCACCGACATGGCGGCAATGCGCCGCCGGATGCGGTAGGGCTGGGTGCGCTTGGACCACGAGAACTCATCGATGGCCAGCAGCACCTCGAAGCCCCGATCCCGGATGGTGCGGACGATGGCCTTGTGGGACAGGGTGAAGGGATCGAAGGTACCGGGGAAAAAGGCGATGGGCCGCGGCGCTTCAAAGGTGAAGCCGCCTCGCAGCCGCTGGGCCGTCAAAAAGCGGTACAGCCTCCCCAGCATGGAGGCCCGATAGTAAAAGGACAGTGCATCCCCGTCCTCCTGACGGCAGGTGGTCAGCAGCTTCCGTGCCGTCAGGGGGAAGGCCCGGCTCTTCTCGCCGTTGCTGAGCTGTGCCGAGCCGAACACCCGTTGTCCCAGTACCAGCATGGCCTCCTGCCGGGTCTCTCCGTCGATGCCCGCCAGTCCCCGCATCAGCATCCCCAGCAGCCGGTCCCGGCGGCGTAGGCACGTCTCCTCCGCTTCCTCCGGGAACCGCTGATGATAGACGTCATACTCCTCATAGATGACACCCACGGTGTCCAGCACCGGGGCCACGATGCGGCTGCTGGAGGCGCTGAGGGTCACCCCCAGATCCGCCAGACACTCGTCCAGCTGCTCCGGCGGCAACCACAGGGCAAACCGCCCCAGATAATCGGGGATGTACTTGGTGAACTCCTGCTGCCCCAGCTCCAGCCCCCGGCACAGCTCCACGGAGACCTCATTGCGCTGATCCACCGTCAGCCGGGGAGCGATCTCCAGCAGCGCCAGTCCTGCGCCGTGGCGCACTGTGACCCGGTCGCTGACCTTGATGAGGTTAGAAAGATGCGTGGCGATGTGCAGGGCCGAGCCGTGGTCGTTCCGTGCATCGTCCGTCAGCAGCCGCAGGTTCACCTGCTTGATGATCCACGGCGTGGCGGTCTTGAGGTTATCCAGAAAAATATCCGACACCTGCGCCTCCTGCAAATGCAGCCCCCCGGCGCAGATATCCTCCCGCAGCAGGGCCAGCGACATATTGCCGCAGTCCATCTCCTGCAAAATTTTCAGGGGCCTCCTCTGCCGGGGCATGGAGGTGTGGACGTGATCCAGCAGCAGCATGGCCGCCGCCTGCACCGTCAGGCTCTCCCGCCCGGACAGTACCTCCGCCGCACGGAGCAGTGCATTCAGCTGGGGCCGGGTACACAGCTCCAGCGGCAGGTCCGCCGCCGCATCCAGCAGCTGCAGCGCCACCTGATCGTCCAGCTGCTCCGGCCGCCGCAGATACGCCAGCACCGGCGCCAGAAACCGCTCCTCCCGTCCGGGGCAGCGGGAGAGCAGGGACTTCACGCAGAATTTCAGGGTGAACCGGATCCACCCCCGGTGCTGGGGCATCAGCTTATGATCCGGATAGATGATCTTCTCCAGATACAGCCTCCACTGATCCAGATCCGTCACCGTCCGCAGGTCGGGACGGCTGTCCGCCGGACGCTCCTTGGCGTAGCCTGCGTGGAACCCTGCGATGATCTCTCCCATGAGGGCCGCCGCCTGACGGCGGATGTCCCCCTCCCGGTGCATCAGCAGCTCATAGAGAAAGGCCAGCGTCTGCACCTTCTGTGGAATGTGCAGATATAGGGAGTAGGACTCGAACACCCCCAGATAGGCCCGCAGCCGCCGCCAGTTGGTCTCGCCACGGGCCTGCTCCAGCAGGGAGGCAAAGCTCCGCTGCCCGGTAAGCCGGTCCATCAGCTCCATATTGTGGGCCACACACTGCATGGTCAGGGACTCCAGCACCCCCGCATCCTCCATCAGGGCCACCGCCCGCTCCGGCAGCGGCTGCGTGTCCGCCCCCTGCATGGTCACGTCCACCCCCCGGCGGATCATATACGCCTCGAAGTCCTGCAAGCGGGCATAAACTCTGGTGTAGCGGCGGCGCTTCTCTCCGTCCACGTCGTCTAACTTGTTCAAAATCACGTCAAAGGCCTCCGCCAGCGACGAGATGTGGGTGATCTCATGCCCCTCCGGGTCGTGGGTCTGCTTCACCCGGAAGTCCGCATAGATCAGCAGCAGCGCCTCCGCCGACAGATACTCCGGCTCCAGATCCCACACCGAGTGGTTGGCGGCCACATGGCCGATGTCCGTCAGCCGGTGGCGGCGGAACCACAGATCCGTGTAGTAGTAGTGCAGATACGCTACCCGCTCCCCCGGATGGCAGCCGAACTTGCCGATGTCGTGTCCGGCGGCGCTGCCGGATACCAGCGCCAGATCCACCGCCGTGCCGCTGCGCCGCAGCGCCCGGCCGCAGGTCAATGCGATGTGATGCACCCCGGCGATATGCTCCAGCGTGCGGTAGGGCGTCACCTCCAGCCCCAGCCGCATCATCTCATAGACGTACTCCCGCTTCCACTGCCGCAGCATCTGTCGATAGCTGGCGCCGCAGGCGCACTCTGCCGCCTCCGCCTCCGACAGGAAGGCGAGATCCCACGCCGGGTCAAAGGGCAGCTTCTCCCGTTCGGCGGCAAAAAGCACCTGCAAAAGCGACAGGAAAAACACCGCCCCGGCGTCATAGGCCGCAGGGGCCTCCTTCTCCGGGAACAGCTGCCGCCGGGCAAAGTCATAGGCAAAGCGCAGCCACCCGCCCTCCGGCTCCCCGCCGGAAAGCTCCGCCAGCTCCGGGCGGCACAGCTCCAGCACGTCGCCGCAGCGCAGTCGGGTGCCGTCGTAAAGGGGCGCAAAGCGCTGGATGTAGTTCTCGCTCTCCAGCCGCTCCAGCATGGGCTGGCCGCTGAAATACTCCGCCGTAGGGCGGCCGGTGAGCCGCCGCAGCAGGGCCGTGTTCATCTGTCGGATGCGTTTTCTGTTCATGGTGTGACCTCCCGCCGGATGGATGCTGTTTTTTCCATTATGCCACAATTTCCCTCCGTCTTTCAAGGCACAGCCGGGATTTTTTCACAAAAAGCCGCCCCTCCCGCTTCAAAGCACACCCCCCTTGGCCCCGCAAAAAGCCTCGCAGCGTTTGCCGCCCGCAGGCGGCAAAGAAGTAAAATCATTTTCTCTTGCGATATGTGCGTGAGAGAAAATACTTCTCAGGCTGCCAGTGTGAAATTTGTGCGCCTATGGCACACAAATTATGTGCGCAGCAGACTGCAAGCCTTTTGTCGAAAAAACCGGAGGGTTTATCGACAGTCACAAGCGGCAGGAGGTCACTTCCTCCTGCCGCTTTTCGGATACGCCTTATTCCGCCGTCTCCAGCGATGCCTGCACAAAGCCCCGGAACAGGGGGTGCGGCCGGTCGGGACGGCTCTTGAACTCCGGGTGGAACTGCGCCCCCACGAACCAGCGGTGGGCAGGCTCCTCCACGATCTCCACCAGGCTGCCGTCCGGGGACAGCCCCGACAGCCGCAGCCCCGCCGCCTCCATCTCGCAGCGGAAGCGGTTGTTGAACTCGTACCGATGCCGGTGGCGCTCGGAGATATCCTCCGTGCCGTACTCTCTCCGGGCCAGACTCCCCTCCGCCAGCCGGCAGGGGTACTTGCCCAGCCGCATGGTGCCGCCCTTGGCGGTAACGCCCACCTGATCGGACATC
>OLJW01003073.1_pt1 | contig 13289 bp, 13 predicted proteins | sample 1603411 | NCBI WGS metagenome assembly OLJW01 (sample SAMN04168659, study PRJEB22393) | human gut metagenome | biome: human gut microbiome; feature: stool | host: Homo sapiens | collected 2014-05-12 | reverse complement strand
CTCTTTTTACCGCTTCGGTCATGTAGCCCTGGTTCCACCAGTCAGGGCCGATTTCATACGCAAGTTCAATTTGCTTAAGCCGATCCTCCGGGTGCATGCCGAAGAACCTGCCAATGACATCGCCGGATGCTTTCAGCTGGATTGCCCAGCTGTATCTGTTTGGCCGGGAATATGCGCCCAGCCATTCCTCAGTAAACATCTCCGCAGTCTTAACAACATCTTCGGTGGTTTTCATAGGCTTATAATTTGTCCACTGCCAAACCTCAGGCTTGCTCCAGCAGTTATTAAAAACCGGCTCAAGATCGTCAATAGTAAACCGGCGAAGGATAAGACGTTCAGTTTCAAGCACCACAGTACCTTTATGAGTTATTGTCAATACAGAATCCTCCCGGGAAAAAATTTGTGAGCCAAGAAGTTTAACGAAATGTTGCAATGTGAAATCTCCGGCATGCAATTGATTATAAACAGCAAAATATAACAATTCACGCAAAAGGTTTACATAACAATATTATGTAAACCTTTTGCGTGAATTTCCCCGTCCTGTTTACATCAGCTCCTCTGAATCAAGCACAACGGTAAACGGCCCGTCATTCACCAGTTCTATTTTCATATGCGCACCAAAAATTCCACACTGCACATTACCGCATTCCTTACGGCATTCTTCAATAATATATTCATACAGCTGCTTTGCATGTTCCGGCGCCCCTGCCTTCACAAAAGACGGCCTGTTACCCTTTCTGCAGTCGGCATACAGGGTAAACTGGGAAACGAGCAAAAGGCTGCCGTTTACGTCTTTGAGCGCCAGATTGGTTTTTCCGTTTTCATCTTCAAAAATGCGAGGTTCAGCATTTTACGAAGCATTTTATCGGCAACGGCCTCCGTATCGGTATCAGTTACACCGATAAGCACCAGAAAACCGTTCCTGATGGCTCCAACAGTTTCTCCTTCCACAGAAACGCTGGCGCCGGTTACTCTTTGAATCACAAATTTCATGATGTATAATCTCCTGTATGTAATATTCATTTATTCCGGAACAATGACTTGCCCAATCCGTTCATCAATACGGCGTACAACGCCCTGAGTATAGGCGGCAAAATATTTGGACCAGAATCCATAGGCTGTTGGGTTTATGCTTTCAAAATCTACGCCAAGGCGCGTATATCCTTCTTTTTCCAGAATGTCCACAGCATAGTCCAGCAAATTTTGATACAGTCCTCTTCCCCTATATTCCGGCAGGCAAAATGCGCCTGTAATATGAATATAGTCGGAAGCCTGCGTAATGAAGGTTTCCCCTGTATCTGAAAGTTTCAGGTATGCACATGGCTCCCCCTTTTGGAACGCGGCAAAGCATCTGTCTTTATTCCTCACACATTCCTCACAAAATTCTTCACAGCTTTCCAGCCTGCGGTTCATAAAAAAAGGGCTTTTCCGAAAGTGACTGTTCAGCATGCTTTCAAGCGGATATATTTGGCAATATTCCTCTGGTTTCAGCTCCGTAAAAACAAATTCCCCCAAAGACGACATACCTGTCTTTCCCTCATGAGCGCTCCCACTCTTCAAAAGCCGTTGCCCATCCATCCGCCGCATCGTATCCAACTGCTGCATTGTATCCAACCGCTGCATTGTCCGGATTGAATCCACGCAGCGCAGGCCGAATCCATAACGGAAAAGCTGCCCCAAGGCAGCTTCATCATGGGCATAAAGGCAGACCGCATGGCTGTACGCTCCCGCCTGCACCCACTTAAACGCAGCGTACTGATACAATGCGGCATAGATTGCGGCCCTGTTTTCCAAAACAGCAGCATTGGCCAGCATAGGTGAAAAAACACCTTTCACATCCGTGGAGCGAAATACATTATCAAAAGGGGCAACCGAACACAAAAAGCCAACCAGCCGCCCATTTTCAAGGGCTGCTGCCCCCATATGATTGTCTGCAAAGTCTTTCAGGGCCGGCACCGAATGGATTTCCGGCAGAGCCGGAACCTCTCTGCGCTCTTCATCATAGCAGGACAGCGCCAGCGCCTCCGCCTCCGGAATGTGCTCATATCTGAAATCTGTAATTATCATAATTAATTAAACCATCTCTTTCAATTCACTTATCTTCCCTGTCGTCATCCGTTCCCTTCACAGAAGACTCTGAATCGGACCCTGCCTTCTCTGCCGGCTTGCCATCCGCATTTTCCGGCTGGTAAGGAACGAATTCCCTGCTGCCTTCTTTAATACTTCCCAGGTTTTTATATTCGTCCGTTTCTGTAGGCAGATTCTTTTTCTTCAGATTACGGTTGATGCGGCGCCTGCACAAAGCATAAATTACGGCAAAGGTCGGAACACCGATTACCATTCCGGGAACTCCCATGATACCTCCGAACAGGGTGATGGAAAAGATTACCCAGAAGCTGGAAAGCCCCGTGGAATCGCCAAGAATTTTGGGTCCGAGGATATTGCCGTCAAACTGCTGCAGAATCAGGATAAAAATCAGGAAATAGAGACACTGCATCGGATCGATCATCAATATCAGGACCGCACTGGGAATGGCGCCCAGATAGGGTCCGAAAAAGGGAACGATATTGGTAACGCCGATAATAACGCTGATAAGTACGGGGTAAGGCGTACCCATAATACTGGTTCCTGCAAAACAGAGAATTCCGATAATCAGGGAATCCAAAAGCTTGCCGCTGATAAAACCGCCGAAGGTGCGATGCACGAAACGGATGTCTTCAATAAAAGCATTGGCACGCTTGATATCCATGGCCGCATACACAGTTTTCTTTGCCTGTCCGAAAAATTTTTCCTTACTCCCCATGATATATACCGAAATAATCAGACCGATTATCAGGTTCCACATGGCCTTCAGAAGGCTGAACGCGTAGTTGGAAACCACCTTGAGTACGGCGTTCATCTGAGGCAGCAGGGTTTCATTCATCCAGTTTTTCAATTCAGGTGTATATGTGCTGATGAGATCGTTGATAAAAGTCTCCACATCAGGGTTGTCCGCCAGGACCTTTTCCAGCCAGACGGTAAGGTTGTTCACATATACGGGAAATTGAAATACAATGCTCTGTATACTCTTGAATAACTGAGGAAGCACCATGGAACAGAATGCGTAAATGATAAAAACAACAAACAGCAAGGTAAGCGTAATGGCGGACATTCGCAGCATTTTTCGCTGCTTTTCAGTCATATCCCCACGCTTTTTCTTGAAAATGTACTTAAGAGCCTTATGTTCAATAAAATTCAGAACCGGAGTGAGCAGATAGGCAAGAATCAGGCCATCGATGATGGGCATGGAAATAGCGATGATTTTGGAGACTCCGTCCTTGAAATTGGCGCCCCGGAACATCAGGAAAAAGAGGCATATGCTGGCTCCTATGACCAGAAGGGCCGTGATGCCCCAATAGAGATATTTTTTGTCCCAGCGGAATTTCATAATTGCATGGTCTCCTTTAGTTTAAGTATTGTCGGCAGGAACCCGGATACAGGTGTGCACGATATCTATTATATAACACCCGCATTAAAAAATTAAGCAAAATTAATGAAATTTCTCTAAAATAATTGTATAATATCTATTCAGGATTTATAAAGAGACACGTGTTACAAAAGAAAGGATGATTTATGAGACTGCAACAGGTTTTAAGCTATGTCCGCAAGGCTGTGGATGATTACCATATGATCGCCGACGGGGATAAAATTGCGGTAGGTATTTCCGGAGGAAAGGATTCCCTGACACTTTTATATGCGCTGCACGGCCTGCGCCGCTTTTATCCGCAGAAGTTCGATATCCATGCGGTGACTGTGGATCTGGGCTTCGGCAATCTGGATTTAAGCCGTATTGAAAGCATCTGCGCCGACGAACTGCAAATTCCATATACCATTGTTAAAACGGATATTGCAGATATTATTTTTGAGCAGAGAAAAGAGTCCAATCCCTGCTCCCTTTGTGCTAAAATGAGAAAAGGAGCCTTAAATGAGGCCATCAAGAAGGAAGGCTGCAATAAGGTTGCCTATGCCCATCATAAGGACGATGTGGTGGAAACCATGCTGATGAGCCTGATTTACGAAGGCCGCTTCCATACCTTCAGCCCGGTCACCTATCTGGACCGGATGGATTTGACGGTGATAAGGCCGCTCATGTATATGAATGAGGCGGATGTCATCGGCTTTGTGAATAAGAACCAGGTCCCTGTGGTAAAAAGCCCCTGTCCCGCCGACGGCTATACCAAACGGGAATATGTGAAGCAGCTGCTTAAGAAACTGAACCAGGAAAATCCCGGCGTGAAGGAACGCATGTTTACAGCCATCCAGGACGGCGGAATGACAGGCTGGCCGCCGCCGGACACCAGCCGCAGGTAACAATCGTACCACCATTCCACAAAGATCATGACAACGGAGGGACTGCAGCGGAGGAAAAAGAAAATGGCAGAGAATAAAAACTATCATGACGAATTAAATAAAAAAAACATACTGAAGCTCCGGGAGCTGCTCGCTGCTCTCCCGCCCTTCTGCAAACAGTTTTTCCGCGGGATCGAGAATACCACGGCATCCAGGACGCGAATCGCCTACGCCTATGATTTGGGCGTCTTCTTTGAATTCATCCATGAGACGAACGGCGTATACCGGAAAAAGGATATCGTTGACTTTCCGTTGTCCATTCTGGATGAAATCGGCAGGGAGGATATTGAAGAATACATGGAATACCTCTCCTATTATGTGAAGGACGGCGTGGAGTACACGAATGACGAACGGGGAAAAAAGAGAAAGCTGGCCTCCCTGCGCAGCTTTTACAATTACTATTACAGAAATGAGCTGATAGAAAATAATCCTGCCGTTCTGGTGCCTCTTCCCAAGCTTCACGACAAGGAAATCATCCGTATGGACCCAAATGAAGTGGCAGTCCTTCTGGATGAGGTGGAGGACGGCGGCAGGCTGACAAAAAACGAACAGCGCTACCACAACAAGACAAAAACCAGGGATCTGGCGCTGCTGACGCTTCTTCTCGGCACAGGAATCCGTGTGTCAGAAAGTGTCGGACTGGATGTGGAGGATGTTGATTTTAAAAATGATGCAATTCGAGTCGTGCGCAAAGGCGGATCCGAAATGATGATTTATTTCGGCGATGAGGTCGAGCAGGCGCTGCTCAATTATCTGGAAGACCGCGCTGCGATCACACCGGTGGCCGGACATGAGCATGCTCTCTTCTACTCTACCCAGCGCAAACGAATTGGTGTCCAGGCCGTTGAAAACCTGGTCAAAAAATATGCCCGCCAGGTTACCACCACCAAGAAAATCACCCCTCATAAACTCCGCAGTACCTACGGCACCGCCCTCTACCAGGAAACAGGCGATATTTACCTTGTAGCCGATGTTTTAGGTCATAAGGATGTCAATACTACCAAGAAGCATTACGCAGCCTTAGATGACTCCAGACGGCGTCAGGCGGCCAAGGCGGTACGTCTTCGCGAGGACTGATGAATAATGGGACTGCGGAGCAACTGATTCGTTTGACATGCATTGCATATAAATATAGAGACAGTTAGTTCACATAATATAAATTATGTAAATCAACTGCCTCTATATATTTAATCAGATCAAGAAAATCTCAAATTCCCTGTAGGGTTCAAAAAACCTTAAGCAGTGATTATGGACATCTGTATTATATCCATGACCCAAAATCAAAATCCGTACTTAACTTATTTATCAAAATCTGTCTCAAATACACCCTCCGGAGTACGCATGGTAAGAACACCCAGATTAAATTCACTGTCCATAATTGTGATATGATATTCAAAGATCACATCATCATCAAATTTGGAAAGCAGCACATAGCTTCCATTCTCTTTCCCATCAATCTGATCGCAGATGTCGTCGTAAACTTCCTCTCCGGAAATCTTTCGCGGGTATCCGCTTGCCTTGATCTTCTCTTCGATCGCTTTATATAATTCTTCCATACCTTATCCATATCCTTTCTGAAATTAATTGGCTGATAAACCAGATATGTTTTTATCATACCAGATTTATCAGCAAAAATCAGCAAATATTTGGTTGTTTCTGATAAAGTTTCAGATAGGAGTACAGTTATATAATATAAAACTGTGTAGCCGAAGAATTTATTTTTTCTCGTAGAGGAATTCTTCCGGCAAAGTTACTTTGAAATCTTTTGCAAGGGCGTGGAAGTCATTCGGTGTGATGGTCTGCAGTTTTTGTGGAGCCATGGATAAGATCTTAACCAGGATCTCTGCAGATTTTTCAACGGTATGAAGAAGTCCGAAGGTCAGGTCAAAATCCTCGCCTGAGCAGAACATACCATGATGCGCCCAGATAACCACATCATATTTTTTCATCAGTTCAGCGGTTTTGACAGCGATATCTCTTCCGCCTGGAACCATCCATCCGATAACTCCCACACCATCCGGAAATACTACCGGACACTCTGTTGCAGATTCCCAGAGTTCACGGGTGAATACTTTGTCATCCAGAGGAAGAACAAAGGTAAGTGCAATGGTATTGGTAGTATGTGCATGATAAATAACACGATGTCTTCCGTTGGTAAGTTTTTTCTTTACTTCATGGTTCATCAGATGAGTTGGAAGCTCACTGGTCGGACGACCGCCTTCTACAAGACCCCAGCGGATACGGTAATTGGTTCCTGTCTCGTCAAGCTCAATGATCGCAAGACATACTTCCGGGTCAACGATGATATTACGGAAATATTTACCGCTTCCTGTTACCAGAAAAAATTCGCCTGCCAGTCCCGGAACCTCAACACCGATGGGGGTCCATTCTCCGGGGGCGTTCAGTCGTGGGCGGATCATTTCCACTTCTTCTGCTTTCAGACGATAGCTTAAGTTTCCGCCGTTTCTTTCATGCCATCCCTGCTGATATCCATCATCTGCCATTTTGATAAAGCCCTGTACGAATTTAGATTCAAGAATTTTCATAATATATTCCCTCCGTGTTTAAATGTGGTTTATTGTTGGGTTTGCGATTGCTTCAATATGCTTTCTTGTTGTTTGTGACTTTATTATATGCCCGATTATGTGGATTTGTAAAGGGCTTTTTTGAAAAAATATCAATAAATCCACATGTAAAATGCAAAAAATCTTGTAAACATTCAACAAACCACATAAAAATAAACATAAAGCAACAAAAAGCACGAGTGGTCAATAGTAATGACATGTACATTGAATGTGGTTTGATGTTGCTTTGTGGTGTGGGATTTATAGTATGGTAGATAAACTTGGAACGCCGAAGAATTGTAAGAAAAGAAAAAACAGGAACATTTCCGTATTCTGTACCTTAGATACTCACACGAAAATATTCCTGCTGGTTTAAAAAAGATTTTTATTTAATTTTTTCGGAAGCATACTGAGATAAGAAGTCTGTACAGTGTCCGACATGTGATATCCCAATATGGCAAGCAGATCTTCCATTTTGGATAAAATTTCTTTTCGCTCACTTTCCTGCTCTGCGATCACCTCAAGCTCCAGAAAGTCTCCAAGTCCCTCTACCTGATCCAGACAGGCGGTAAATCTGCCACATTTCATATACTTTCGCGTTTTCATGACAGACGCTACCGGAGAAAAATCCAAATGGATGAGTATATTTTTAAGCACTTCTGCATCGGATACTTCTGTTTCCAGTTCCATTCGGGACATGGAGATTTTATCCAGTTTGGGCCCCTTAAAATTAATCTGAGTCTTAGAAATACCGGATCTGCAGTCTGTGCTTGTTCGGATACGCAGTGCTTCATCACGTTTTTTTACATCATGATAGACACTGTTAAAATAGGTATCTTCTTCCTGGATCTGTGCTGTCTCCTGAAATCCCTGATCTGTCAGAAATTTCAGGGTTTCCTTAAGATTCTTTAATGGAAGCTTGATCTCAATTTCAAACTGGGCCATGTGATTACTTCAGAATTTCTGCTTTTTTGTTCAGAAGTGCTTCGCAGGCTGCACATGCTGGGCAGTCACAGTATTTTGCACCAGAAGCTTTGATCTCCTCAGCATGAGCCAGGATCTTTTTTGCGTCATCTGCGCCAAATACCTGTGCACCCATGTCAGAACCTGCAAAAGAGATCAGTCCGTCGATGGGCATGATATCTGCTTCCAGCTCTTTTACGTAAGCAGTTGCCGCATCTGCTTCTTTCTCAGTTCCTGCTGCATCCAGATAATTCTGTGCCGCTTCTTTTACTTCTTTGCATGCAGATGGTGCCTGAAGAAGATCCTGTGTTAATTCTTTAATTGTTTTTGCCATGATAATTTCTCCCTTCTGATCATAGCACTCCCAGAAATTACTGCATCAAGTTCAGCTGTGCAGAACATGAATGGTTGGAAGTGCTATAATAACAGATAAAATCTGCCTGTTATGTATTGATAACAATATCATACCACAACCCTGGATTATTTGCAGAAAATATTGAGACGTTTTTTATAAAGGCATGCAGGAACATCCGATTCCCAGTCCGTCCGGACCAATATGGCAGGAAAGTCCAAGGGAAAGATCATCACACATCACATCCATTCCCGGAAAGCTTTCCCGGATCTGTGAGATCCAGTCTGCGGTAATTTCCGCAGTGCTGCTGGAAGCAGCCATAAGATATACTTTTCCGGCATCATATTCTTTTTTGAAAGTTGTTTCCAATTCTCTGTGCATAGCATCGATCATGGCTTTTCTTGATTTTTTCATGCCTCTGCATTTCTGGAAAACATCCAGTTTACCGGTTCCAAATTTCATAACCGGTTTGATATTGAGAAGATTTGCGGCCAGTGCTGTGGTGGTATTGATACGGCCTCCCTTTTTCAGATATTCCAGTGTGCTTAATCCGACATAGATCACGGTTTTTTCACGGGAAGCTTCCAGAATATCCTTGATCTGCGGTGCTGTATATCCATCTTCCACCAGGTCTATCGCATCCAGAATGGAACGGTGAAGGGGTGTGGAAACACGCCCGTTATCTACCACAAACACTTTGTTTTCGTATTTGGGTTCCTGAGACAAGGCGGCAGCAGTCATGCAGGAACCGCTTAAACTACTGCTCAACGGAATGTAGAGGATCTGATCATAAGATAAAAGCATTTCGTCCCACATTTCCATAACTTCCTGTGGGGAAGGCTGTGAAGTTGAAACATCTGCTCCTTCACGCAGCTTCTCATAAAATCCTGTTCTGGAAAAATCCAGGTCTTCATGAAACAGTTCTCCATTCAGATAAAAAGGCATGGGAAGAACATGAATATCCAGTTCCTCTGCTTCTTGTTTTAAAATGCCACTGTGGCTGTCAGCCATGATTCCAATTTTTTTCATTTTCCATTTATCTCCTGCGTAATTTATGAATGTGTTTCGCAACGCGGTTCTTTTTTATAAAGAGCTACACTTTCACGGAAGCGTTTTTTGTTCAGCTCCCGCATCTGGGAAACCTCGTTTTTCTTTACGAAACCATGACTTTCCATAAAGGTTCTTTGATCCAGCTGGTCCATATATATGGAATAATCCGTATCCTTCTCTGTTGAAATCTGTTTGAGAAGCCCGGTACCGATTCCGTTTCTGCGGTAATCTTTGCTTACATAAAGAAAGAGGATATTTCCGGGAGTCGGTTTCTCCGGGGAAGCAGTCAATTGTTTTTTCATATCCTGAAGTTTATTAAAATGCTCCAGATTCTTCCGGCCTTCCTTAGTAAACTTCAGGCGCAGGAAATGATAGCCTTTTTTCAAACGGAAAACCGGGGCAAAATGGCCATGAGATTCTTTACCGGTAATGAGCACCCCAACTATCTGATCACGGTAGGTTGCCACGGTAACGCTATCTCTGTATATCATATAGGTGTAAAAGAAAAGTCTGGTCAGACGTTTTTCGGTATGTGTTTCCTCAAACTCCCAGCGGTCTTTATAATTTCTTCGGATAAATTCCCGGATCATTGAAAAATCTTCCTTTTCTGCTTTCCGGTAGGCAGGTGCTTTTTTTAATAACATAGTCCATATCTCCTGTATTTTTTCATAAATAACTATCCTATACTTTAAAAGATGATCTGCAACTTAACATCAACTGTTTCTCAACAATTGTTGAAGTTTATGAAAAAGTTTATATAAAATAAAAAAACAACGGAAGAACCTCATGAAAAATAAGGTGTCCGCTGTTTTTGGGTTTTATGGATATGTGTAAAATATTTGTTTTACAGTATAACAGTAAAACGACAGCCGCTTCCGGGAATATTTTCCACGGAAACGGTTCCCATACACAGGTTCAGGATCTGTTTTACAAGGGCAAGTCCAAGACCGTTTCCCTCCTGTTTATGGGAACTGTCGCCCTGGTAAAATTTGTCAAAGATATGTTTCATGGAGTATTCACTGATCTGGGGGCCTTCGTTTTCTATGGAAAAACGGATCTTTTCTCCTTCCGGCATCATCCGGATATAGATCGTACCACCACAGGGACTGAATTTGATAGCATTGGAAAGCAGATTGTCCCATACATGACAGATGAGATTTTCGTTTCCAAGATACTCCACATCCATCATGTCCACATCAAATTCAATTTCTTTTTCTGACCATTTCGGTTCCATCATAACAATGGATTGTCGGATCTGCTCATCCAGACGGTACCAGTTCTGACGGGTCTGGATCGACTGGTGTTCGATTTTGGACAGCAGCAGGATATTTCCTGCCAGGTGGGAAAGTCTTCTGGTGTTAAAAAGGATTTTGCTGATGTACTGCTCCTGCTCTTCTGATATAGACATGTCATCATCCTGCAGCAGAGTTGCATAACCCTCAATAGCACTGATGGGAGTTTTGAATTCGTGGGAAACATTGGAAACAAAGTCTGTCTGCAGAATCTCCGTTGCTTCCAGTTCCTGGACCATCAGGTTGAAATTAGAATAAATATCCCGGATTTCCTTCATTTGCTTTTCCGTTTCCAGTCGGACGGAAAAATCGCCTTCAGCAACCTGTTGCATGGCTTTTTTCAGCTTTAGTACAGGACCGAAATACCGGATACTGAGAAAGTTGTTAAGGACACCCCCTGCGGTCACGCTGGCCAGGATGATCCATACGATGTTCGGAACAGCTGAAATATGCAGTACATCCATAACAAGCCAGGATATCAGAGATACACAGACAAGCTCCAACATGATCATAAAGATAAAACGTAAACGAATGCTTAAATTTATGAAGAGTTTCTTTTTCATGCCTTTACCACCTTATATCCAACTCCACGGATCGTCACGATCTTAAAATCCGGATTATCGCGAAAGCGTTCCCGAAGCCTTCCAATGTGGACATCTACTGTGTGGGCATCGCTTGCGGAATCATATCCCCAGATATCATCCATAAGCTGTTGCCGGGTAAAGATTTTTCCCGGAAAAGAAACCATCTTATATAAGAGCATGAATTCTTTCTGAGGAAGTACCATACTTTCCGAGGAGGTGGAGACCGTCAGGGAATCGCACTCCAAAATGGTATCTCCGATTCGCTGTTTCCGCTCATTGATCATCTGTGCTCTGCGGAGAAGTGCACCTACCCGCAAAACCAGTTCATTGATATTGACCGGTTTCACCATATAATCATCGGTACCGGACAGAAATCCCATACGCATATCATCAAAAGCATCTTTGGCAGTGACCATAAGTACAGGAATGGAATCTCCGGCATCTCTGAGTGAGCGGACCAGTTCATAGCCATCCATGTTGGGCATCATTATGTCCGAAATGATCAGATCGTAATAATCTTTTTCCAGGGCATCCAGCGCTTCCTGTCCGTCAGAGACCCCTTTTACTGTATAACCGTTTTTTAAGAGGACATGCCGGAAAAGCTGGCGGAGTTCCAGGTCATCTTCCGCAATGAGAATTTTAAACATTTTTACATCCCTATTCCTTGATCTTTTCAATGTCCATGTTTTCAGGCAGGATACAGCTTAAAACGATGGATATGATAAATACAACAGCAACTACATTTTGCGCAAAAACGGACTGTATGATCGACGGGAAAATATCCCAGACCCCGCTCTCACTTGCTGTGGTGAATCCGATTCCGACAGCAAGTGAAAGAGATAGGCGGCAGCAGTCCGATGTGAAACAAACTACTATTATAAGAAAAATTACGGAATAATCATAACATAGATTCGTTGTGGAAACCAGACGGATTTTGATGAATAAATGTAATAATAGATGAATTAGGTCATATTATGAATATTTATACACGAAAAAAAGAAATACCCTCTTGCATTTTCGGAACTTTTACTGTAGAATTATTAACCAGGTAAACACAAATGTATGCCATACCCGAACACTGATTACAAAGATGTAACCAATCTTAACTGTATCAGTGTTTTTTAATATACAATGGGGAAACGAGGAAAAAGATTATGGAAAAAAAGCATGAAATGATGAGTCTGGAGGACTCCGAACAGCTGAAAGGCAGAATGAAATTCTTTGAAAAGGAACTGGTAGAGAATCATCACATCGATCCCAACCTTTATGTGGAATACGATGTAAAAAGAGGACTTCGTGATTCCGCAGGTAAAGGTGTTCTCACAGGTCTTACTGAGATTTCCGATGTTACCGGCTATAAGCTGGTCAATGGCAGACGTATTCCTGCAGACGGTGCATTGTATTACCGGGGAATCGATGTGCAGGATATCGTAAACGGACTGAAGGACAGACGTTTTGGTTTTGAGGAGACGATCTATCTTCTGATTTTCGGTAAGCTTCCCAGCAAGGAAGAGCTTTCCAGATTTCTTGAGCTTCTTTCTGACATGGAGGATCTGGGAGGACGTTTTGTCCGTGACGTTGTCATGAAGGGAACCAATGCCAATATTATGAATGCTATGGAGCGCTGCGTACTTGCTCTCTATACATATGATGATAACCCGGAAGATATTTCTGTGGAGAATGTACTCCGCCAGTCTCTGGAACTGATCGCTAAGCTTCCTGAAATCGCGGTTTACTCCTATCACGCATACCGTCATTTCCGTAAAGACGAGACACTTTTTATCCGCAATCCGCAGAAGGGGCTTTCACTTGCCGAGAATATCCTTCTGATGCTTCGTCCGGACGGCAATTATACAGAGCTTGAGGCTAAGGTCCTTGATATCGCACTTGTACTTCATGCAGAGCACGGCGGTGGTAATAACTCTACTTTTACCACACATGTAGTAACATCTTCCGGAACAGACAGCTACTCTTCTACCTCTGCATCCATCGGTTCACTGAAGGGACCGCGTCATGGTGGCGCCAACCTGAAGGTCCAGAACATGTTTACAGATCTGAAGGCCAATGTAAAGGACTGGGAAAGTGATGAGGAGAT
>OLJW01003067.1_pt1 | contig 13304 bp, 9 predicted proteins | sample 1603411 | NCBI WGS metagenome assembly OLJW01 (sample SAMN04168659, study PRJEB22393) | human gut metagenome | biome: human gut microbiome; feature: stool | host: Homo sapiens | collected 2014-05-12 | reverse complement strand
TTCAGAAGTCATTCTTTCCGGCGGCCCTTGGCGCTCAAGTATAATACCATATCCCGACACGTTTGGCAACCCCTTTTTTCACTTTTTTCGTTTCTTTTTGCGTCTTTGACTTTTTGACTAGTTTTTTAACTGTAATTTACACGTTCCTTGACGCAGAAGGCTGCAGGGACCTCAGAGGTCATTTTTCTCTATATAATAAGGTATTGTTCTATCCAAACTTCCAGAGAAGTATACACCGCCGTGGATATTACGCCCCGGAATGCAAACACTTTCCTTGCACAGTTTGTCAAGAGCTTTGGCCTCAAATTTTGCTCCAAGATTCTTGGCTCAATTTTGGCGAAACCGCCAAAACACAAAATGTAGTGGTTTCTCCATTGACATATCACTAAATAGTGATATCATAGAATCACATCAATTGAACGCATCCCAAGACTGCTTTGCGGGTGCCTCTTTCGCAAGAGGCACCCGTTTGAACTGTACACAGATAGAACGACGGAGGAACACTATGAAGATCATCAAGCGCAACGGTTCGGAAGTTCCATTTGATATCACCAAGATCATCACTGCGGTCACCAAGGCCAGCGATTCGGTCAGCCGCAAGAGCAGCCTGACCCAGGAGCAGATCCTGTCCATCGCCAACGATGTCACGGAGCAGTGCCAGGCGCTGAACCGTGCCGTGAGCGTGGAAGAGATCCAGGACATGGTGGAGAACAAGCTGATGGACATTCAGGCCCACGATGTAGCCCGCCATTATATCACCTACCGTTATGTGCAGAGCCTGAAGCGCCAGACCAACACCACCGACGAGCGCATCCTCAGCCTGATCGAGTGCCAGAACGAGGAAGTCAAGCAGGAGAACGCCAACAAGAACCCCACCGTCAACAGCGTCCAGCGCGACTATATGGCCGGTGAGATCTCCAAAGACCTGACTGCCCGCCTGCTGCTGGACCCGGAGATCGTTAAGGCGCATCAGGAAGGCCTCATCCACTTCCACGACTCCGACTATTTTGCCCAGCACATGCACAACTGTGACCTCGTCAATCTGGACGATATGCTCCAGAACGGCACCGTCATCTCCGGCACCTATATTGAGAAGCCCCACAGCTTCTCCACCGCCTGCAACATCGCTACCCAGATCATTGCACAGGTGGCTTCCAACCAGTATGGCGGTCAGAGCATCAGCCTGACCCATCTTGCCCCCTTCGTGGACGTCTCCCGCAAAAAGATCGCTGCCGAGGTCGAGGCCGAGATGGAGGGTCTGGATGTCTCTGACGAGCGCAAGCGTGAGATCGTGGAACGCCGCCTGCGCAGCGAGATCAACCGCGGCGTCCAGACCATCCAGTATCAGGTCGTCACCCTCATGACCACCAACGGTCAGGCCCCCTTCATCACCGTGTTCATGTATCTGGGCGAAGCCCGCAATGCGCAGGAGAAAGCTGACCTCGCCATCATCATCGAGGAGACCATCCGTCAGCGCTATCAGGGTGTGAAGAACGAGGCCGGTGTCTGGATCACCCCCGCCTTCCCCAAACTCATCTATGTGCTGGAAGAGGACAACATCCACCCCGGTGACCCCTACTACTACCTGACCGAGCTGGCTGCCAAGTGTACCGCCAAGCGGATGGTCCCCGACTATATCTCCGAGAAGAAAATGCTCGAGCTGAAGGTGGACAAAAACGGCGAGGGCCACTGCTACACCTGCATGGGCTGCCGCAGCTTCCTGACCCCCTATGTTGACCCCGAGACCGGCAAGCCCAAGTATTATGGCCGCTTCAATCAGGGTGTCGTGACCATCAACCTGGTGGACGTGGCCCTCAGCTCCGGCGGCAACTTTGATAAGTTCTGGAAGATCTTTGACGAGCGTCTGGCCCTCTGCCACCGCGCTCTGCAGGCCCGCCACAAGCGCCTGCTGGGTACCCCCAGCGACGCCGCCCCCATCCTGTGGCAGTACGGCGCACTGGCCCGCCTCAAGAAGGGCGAGAAGATCGACAAGCTGCTCTTCGGCGGCTACTCTACCATCAGCCTCGGCTACGCCGGCCTGTATGAGTGCGTGAAGTATATGACCGGCAAGAGCCACACCGACGCCGGCGCAAAGCCCTTCGCCCTCAGCGTGATGCAGCACATGAACGACAAGTGCAACGAGTGGAAGAAGGCCGAGAACATGGACTACTCCCTCTATGGCACCCCGCTGGAATCCACCACCTACAAGTTCGCCAAGTGCCTGCAGAAGCGGTTCGGCATCGTACCCGGCATCACCGACAAGAACTATATCACCAACAGCTACCACGTCCATGTCTCCGAGCACATCGACGCCTTCACCAAGCTGAAGTTCGAGAGCGAGTTCCAGAAGCTGTCTCCGGGCGGTGCCATCAGCTATGTGGAAGTCCCCAATATGCAGGACAACCTCGAGGCGGTCATGAGCGTGCTGCAGTTCATCTACGACAACATCATGTACGCCGAGTTGAACACCAAGTCCGACTACTGCCAGTGCTGCGGCTACGACGGCGAGATCAAGATCGTCGAGGACGACGGCAAGCTGGTGTGGGAATGCCCCAAGTGCGGCAACCGTGACCAGAATAAGCTGAATGTTGCCCGCCGCACCTGCGGCTATATCGGCACCCAGTTCTGGAACCAGGGCCGGACGCAGGAGATCAAGGATCGGGTGTTGCATCTGTAATTACGATTTTGATGCCCTCCGCTTCGCTCTGGGCATAACAGCGGAAAAATTATTTTTTATTTCACGTTTGGAGCGGCCTGCGGGCCGCTCCAAACGTATTTTCACCGGAAGGGCCGCAGCGGCAGGCTTCCATTTCTTTGTAAAGTACAGGAATCATATTATGAACTACGCGACTATTAAATATTACGACATCGCCAACGGGCCGGGCGTCCGCACCAGCGTCTTCGTTTCCGGCTGCCGCCACCACTGCCCCGGCTGCTTCAATGAGGTGGCATGGGATTTCGGCTATGGCCAGCCCTTCGACAAGCCCGTCCGCAACGAGGTATTCGCCTCCTGCAAGCCGGACTATATCACGGGCCTCTCCCTGCTGGGCGGCGAGCCGATGGAGCCGGAGAACCAGCGGGAGCTGGTGACCTTCGTGCAAAATTTCAAAGCCCTTTACCCGAAGAAAACGGTCTGGTGCTACTCCGGCTACACCTGGGAGCAGCTGACCGGCAAAGTCCCCTGCCATGCGCGGTGCGAAGTCACCGACGAGCTGCTGAGTCTGCTGGATGTGCTGGTGGATGGCCGCTTCGTGGAGGCTGAGCACGACATCTCCCTCCGCTTCCGGGGCAGCCGGAACCAGCGTCTGCTGGATGTTCCCAAGTCCCTCGCCGCCGGGCAGCCGGTGTGGTGGCAGGACGAAAAAGTGTTCTCCACCCATACGATGGAATGATAAATAAAAAGCGCAGATTTTCCACAACGAGCCTCTCCGCTCGTGGAAGATCTGCGCTTTTTTCTTATTCTCTGCTTCCCACCATATCCTCAATGGCCCGCAGGAACGCCATGCCATAGCGGGCGGCTTTCTTTTCGCCGACGCCGGTGATGTTCAAAAACTCATCCATGCTCAGGGGCTTGCTCTGGACCATCTCGCGGAGGGTCGCGTCGCTGAACACCATGTAGGCCGGAACATTCTGCTTCGCTGCAAGACGCTTGCGGAGGGCGTAGAGCGCGGCCAGCAGCTTCTCGTCTGCCTCGCTGAGGTCGCCGCCGACAGCAGCACGGCGGGCCGACAGCCGCCGGGAGTTGGCCGCAGCCCTCTGCTTCGCGGCGGCAGCGCGCTGTTCCACCTCCTGCGCGTTCTGCTCGGCAAAGAGGCAGCAGGAACAGTTGCCGCATTTTTCAGGTGCGGCCTCGCCGAAATAATTCAGCATGAACCGCCGCAGGCACTTCTGGGTGGTGGAGTAGAAGGTCATATACTTGAGCCGCTCTTCCGCCTTGCGGGCGGCCTCGGCCTTGACGTCGGCGGGCAGGCCGTTGTCCGCTTCCATCTCTTTGTCGATGAAGAAGCGGATGGTGCGCACATCCGTACCGGAATAGAGCAGGATGCAGCGGGACGGCAGACCGTCGCGGCCCGCGCGGCCCGCCTCCTGATAGTAGCTCTCCAGATCCTTGGGCATATTATAGTGGATGACGAACCGGACGTTGGGCTTGTCGATGCCCATGCCGAAGGCGTTGGTCGCCACCATGATTTGAACGCGGTCGTAGAGGAAGTCGTCCTGATTCTTCCGCCGGGTGTCCGCATCCAGCTTGGCATGGTAGGCCGCTGCCCGGATGCCCCGGCTCTGGAGCAGGCGGGCCGTCTCGTCCACCTGCTTCGTGGTGCTGCAATAGACGATGCCCGCGTTGTCGCCCTCCCGGAGCACAAGGTCCAGCAGCTCCTTGGGCTTCTGGCTGGGCAGGGCGCGGCGCGTCTCGAAGTAGAGGTTGGGCCGGTCGAAGCCGGTCGTCACCTCATAGGGCTGATGGAGCTCGAGGTGGCTGCGGATGTCGTCCCGCACCCGGGCTGTCGCCGTGGCCGTGAACGCGCCCACCACCGGGCGATTCGGCAGGCTGTCCACGAACTCCTTGATGCGCAGATAGCTGGGGCGGAAGTCCTGCCCCCACTGGCTGATGCAGTGGGCCTCGTCCACCGTCACCATGCTGATGAGCTTTTCCTGTGCGAAGCGCTGGAAGCCCGGCATTTCCAGCCGCTCCGGAGCCACATAGATGATCTTATACCATCCCTCCCGGGCGCGGCGGAGCATAAGGGCCTTCTGGTTGTCGGTGAGGCTGTTGTTGAGGAAAGCCGCCGCCACCCCCGCCTGCACCAGCGCCCCCACCTGGTCCTTCATCAGGCTGACCAGCGGCGACACCACGATGGTGATTCCCGGCAGAAGCAGCGCCGGCACCTGATAGCAGATGGATTTGCCCGCACCGGTGGGCATCACGGCCAGCACATCCTGCCCGTCCAGCAGCCGCCGGACGATGTCCTCCTGCCCCGGGCGGAAACTGTCGTAGCCAAAAACTTTTTTCAAGATAGAATGCGGGTCTGCCATGGGTGCCTCCTGCGTTTTTCAAATCTGTATCCGTATTATTATAGCACAGCCCGGCCCGAAATGGTATCAGATCGCTCTTCTGTCGTCGTTTTTTGGCAGGTATTTGCTGGTGTTCCTAGCTTTTTATGCGCGAAAATGCTATAATAAGAATACATATCTCCATCTCCGGCCCATTTTGTTCTGAACATGGCCGGGCAAGCACGATAAGGAGCTTATTTTTATGCAACAGAAACTCATCACCTTTGCCGTCCCGTGCTACAACTCGGCGGCATATATGCGCCACTGCATCGAAACGCTGCTCTCCGCCGGGGAGCAGGCCGAGATCATCCTCGTGGACGACGGTTCCGTGAAGGACGAGACCCCGGCTATCTGCGACGAGTACGCTGCCAAGTACCCCACCATCGTCAAGGCCATCCATCAGGAGAACGGCGGCCACGGCGAGGGCGTCAACCAGGGCATCCGCAACGCCACCGGCCTCTACTACAAGGTCGTGGACAGCGACGACTGGCTGGACACCGACGCCCTCCAGAAGGTGCTGGCCCGCCTGCACACCCTCGTGACCCGCGGCACCGCCCCCGACCTCATGATCTGCAACTATGTCTACGAGCACACCGAGGACGGCACCAGCCACACTGTGCGGTACACCAACATCTTCCCGCAGGAGCGTCTGTTCACCTGGATGCACGTCGGCCACTTCCGCCCCGACCAGAACCTGCTGATGCACTCGGTCATGTACCGCACTGAGGTGCTGCGTCAGTGCGGCATGGTGCTTCCCAAGCATACCTTCTACGTGGACAACATCTTCGTCTACCAGCCTCTGCCTTTCGTCAAGACCATGTATTATATGGACCTCGACCTCTACCGCTACTTCATCGGCCGCGCCGACCAGAGCGTCAACGAGAGCATCATGGTCAAGCGCGTGGACCAGCAGCTCCGGGTCACCCGGCACATGATCGACTGTCAGGACCTCGACGCCCTCAAGGGCGAGAAGAAGCTGCGGGCCTATATGCTCCACTACCTCTCCATGATGATGGCCGTCAGCGACATCTTCCTGCTGCTGGACGGCAGCGCCGAGGCCAAAGAAAAGCAGAAGGGCCTGTGGCAGTATCTGCGCGAACACACCAGCGCCGCAGTCTACCGCTCCATCCGCTTCGGCTTTGGCGGCGTGACCAACCTGCCCTTCCCCAAGGGCGACGCCATCGTGGTGGGCGGCTACCGCATCGCACGGAAGATCTTCAAGTTCAACTAAATTCACGATTGTTGCATACAACAGGGCCGCTGCCTGCGCAGCGGCCCTGTTTTTTTGCCTTTTTTCGGCCATTTGTTAAGGAATCTTCAATTTTGCCGCCTGAAAAGATGTTGCTTTTTAGAAAGTGGAATAGTATAATTTATTACTGTGCTGTGTTTTTTGGGCTTTTGGCAAACAGCAAGAAAACGCGCCCGACTGAGAAAAAGGAGGAAAGGGCGGCTGCGCGTCGGTATCGTGCTGCTGCCCGCAATATCGCATGGAACAGCTTCTCATCTGCCTTTCCGCGGCGCTCATCGCAGGTCTTTTGATGTCGCGCCTCGCAAAGGCGATCCATTTGCCGGCGGTCACATCGTATCTGCTGGCGGGCCTGCTGCTGGGGCCTTTCTTTCTGGGGCGTCTGGGCCTGAGTAATTTTGGCATCGGCTTCGGCACCCTCGAGCAGGTGGACAGCCTGTCCATCATCACCCAGGTGGCGCTGGGCTTCATCGCCTTCGTCATCGGCAACGAGTTCCGTCTCTCGGCTCTTGAGAGCATGGGCAGACAGGCCATCACGGTCGGCATTTTACAGGCCGTCATGACCACCGCCCTCGTGGATGCGGCGCTGGTCATCCTGCACTTCATCCGGCCCGACATCATCTCCATGGCCTCGGCCATCACGCTGGGTGCTATCGCAGCAGCCACGGCCCCTGCCGCCACCCTGATGGTCGTCAAGCAGTACAAGGCCGACGGTCCCCTCACCCGCCTGCTGCTGATGGTGGTCGCCATCGACGACGCCGTGGGCCTCGTGCTCTTCTCCGCCTCCTTCGGCATTGCCAACGCCCTCGAGCAGGGCCGCATCGACGCCATCAGTATTCTGGTGGAGCCGGTGGTGGAGATCGTCTTCTCGCTGGGTCTGGGCGCCGTGGCGGGCTTCGCGCTCAACCAGCTGGAAATTTATTTTCACTCCCGCTCCAAACGCATGAGCCTTTCCGTGGCCTTCGTGCTGCTGACGGTGGGCCTTTCCATGGTCACCTTTGACATCGGGCCGCTGCACTGCGGCTTCTCGCTGCTGCTGGTCTGCATGATGACTGGTACGGTGTTCTGCAACATCTGCCCCACTTCCGATGAGCTGATGGACCGCCTCGACCGCTGGGTGTCGCCGGTGAATATCCTCTTCTTCGTGCTCAGCGGTGCAGAGCTGGATCTGAACATCCTCTCCGACCCGCTGGTGCTCCTCATCGGCGTGGTGTATATCGTCTTCCGCTCTCTGGGCAAAATTTCCGGCGCCTTCGTCAGCGGCCGGGCCACCCACTGCAGCCGCAACATCCAGAAGTACCTCGGCATCACCCTGCTGCCGCAGGCTGGCGTGGCGCTGGGCATGGCAGCCGAGGCCGCTGAGCTTTCCGACGGCCACATGGTGCGCAACGTCGTGCTCTTCTCGGTGCTGGTGTATGAGCTGGTAGGCCCCACCCTCACCAAGCTGGCGCTGACCGCCGCCGGCGAGATCATCCCCGAGGGCCGCACCAATGCCCGTATGGCCAACAAGCCCGAGTTCCCGGTCTCCCTCGACTAAGTCTGCCTATGACAAACGGCACTCCGAACTGCTTCGGAGTGCCGTTTACTGTATCTTTTGGTCGAATTATATGTTATAATTGTCTCACGGTCCTTACCGACCCAATTTCATTGGGAAGGGAGGTGTGTCCTATGCACGAGATGTTGTCTTTCATGGTATCTGTCGCAGCTGGTGTGACTTCGAATCTCATCAGCAAGTGGCTTGACAGAATGCTGAACAAGGACTGTAAGCACTAAAAAGAAGACCCCTTCTTTGGAGCGGCAACTCCAGGAAGGGGTTTTCTTCTTTTGGTGTGAATTCTATGCACGAATTCATTGTCTTTCTGTCTTTATTATATGCGATCGTGCAGAAAAGTCAAGCATTCACTTCAAGATAACTTCGCCATTCTCGGCATCCACCGTCAGGCTGCCGCCCGCTTTCAGGGTGCCGTCGATGATGCGCTCGGCGGCGGGGTCCTCCACAGCCTTGCGGATGACGCGGCGCAGGTCGCGGGCGCCGAACTTGCCGCCCTGACTCCTGGCCACGAGGGCAGAGAGAGCCGCCGGGGTGTAGCTGTAGGCGATGCCCTTGGCTTCCATGCTGGGCTTGTACTCATCCAGCATGAGAGCCGCGATGCCTTCCAGCGTCTGCTGGCTCAGCGGCTTGAAGGCGATGACCTCATCCACACGGCCAAGAAACTCAGGCCGCAGGAACTGGCTCAGAGCCTTGCGGGTCTTTTCCTCACTCAGCTGCTCCTCGCTCTTGTTGAAGCCGAGGCCGGAGGTCGTCTTGTCGCTGCTGCCGGCGTTGGAGGTCATGCAGATGACCGTATTGGAGAAGTCCACCGTCCGGCCCTGTGCATCGTTGATCTTGCCCTCGTCGAGGATCTGGAGCAGGATGTTCATGACGTCGGGGTGGGCCTTTTCGATCTCATCGAACAGCACCACGCTGTAGGGGCGGCGGCGCACCTTTTCGGTGAGCTGGCCGGCCTCTTCGTAGCCCACATAGCCCGGAGGCGAACCGATCATGCGGGACACCGCATATTTCTCCATATACTCGCTCATGTCGAGACGGATGAGCGGGTCGGGGCCGTCGAAGAGCTGGTTTGCCAGCTGCTTGACCAGCTCCGTCTTGCCGACGCCGGTGGGGCCGACGAAGATGAAGCTTGCGGGACGGCGGCGGCCCGACAGGTCGGCGCGACTCCGCTTGACGGCCTGTGCCACCAGATGGACAGCCTCGTCCTGACCGATGATCTTCTTTTTCAGCTCCGCTTCCAGCCCGGCCAGTTTGACGAACTCCGTCTCCTGGATCTTCACCGCCGGGATGCCCGTCCACAGCTCAATGACCTTTGCCACATCGTCCATGGTCACTTTTATCTCGCTGGCAGCAGCCTGCTTTGCGGGCAGCTCTGCCTCGAGCTTGGCGATGCGGGTCTTCCGCTGGGCCACCTGCTCATAGTCGATGGCCTCATTGACGTCGGAGGACTCCATGTCTGCCTCTTCCTGTCTGAGGCCGTCCAGCTCCTTCTGCATCTCGAGATACTCCGAGATGACCGGGTGGGCGAGATTGCAGCAGGCGCAGGCTTCGTCCAGCAGGTCGATGGCCTTATCGGGCAGGTAGCGGTCCGTGATATACCGCTCACTGAGGGTAACGATGGCGCTCAGCACATCGGCATCCACCTGCACATGGTGGTGCTCCTCGTAATACTTCTTGATGCCATTCATGACGGCCAGCGTATCGGCCACGCTGGGCTCTTCCACGCGGACGGGCTGGAAGCGGCGCTCAAGGGCCTGGTCCTTCTCGATATACTTGCGGTACTCGTTGAAGGTGGTGGCGCCGATGACCTGTATCTCACCGCGGGAGAGGGCAGGCTTGAGGATGTTGCCCGCGTTCATGGCACCCTCGCTCTCACCGGCGGAGGTGATGGTGTGGATCTCGTCAATGAACAGGATGATATTGCCGGCGGCCTTGACCTCGCTCAGCAGGCCCTTGACCCGCTGCTCGAACTGGCCGCGGAACTGAGTGCCTGCCACAAGGCTGGTCAGGTCGAGCAGGAAGATCTCCTTATCCTGCAGCCCTGCCGGCACCTGCCCCTTGGCAATGCGCTCCGCAATGCCCTCGGCAATGGCGGTCTTGCCAACGCCCGCCTCACCAATGAGGCAGGGGTTGTTCTTCTGGCGGCGGCTCAGGATCTGGATGGTGCGGTAGATCTCCCGGTCGCGGCCGATGATATCATCCAGCTTCCCCTCCCGGGCTTTGCGGGTCAGGTTCTCGCAGTAGGTATCCAAAAACTTGCGGCGGGGCGGCTTTTTGTCGTTTTTGCCCGCCTTCTTTTCGTTTTTGCCATTCTGGGCACCGCCGTTCACCCCCAGCGGGAAGGTGGCGCTGGAGCCGGGCACAAGGTCGCCGTCCTCCTCGCTCTGGTCCGGCTGACCCATGCCCATCATCATGGAGAAGGGGTTCATGCTGCTCATGTCCCCCATCTCCTGCATCATGTTTTCCATCCGGTCTTCCATGGCATCCATGTCCTCGTCGGACATGCCGAACTGCTTCATCAGATCATCGACCGGTTTGATGTGCATCTCCCGGGCACAGTGCAGGCAGTACCCCTCGTTTTTCATCTGGCCATTTTCCATCCGCTGGACAAAAATAATGGCAGGCCGCTTCTGGCATCGAATGCAGACCATTGTTCCTCCTTTTCCCTCCCCGCTCAGACAAACGGGTTGAACACATTGAATACTTTATAGTAAAGGCTGCCGCTCATCACCGTGTCGTTGAGCATGGTGAGGTTGCCGCCGGTGATCACAATGAGCGCCCAGACCACGCAGAGCACCAGATAGATGTCCACAAGGCTGGCAATGCCGCCCACACCCCAGCCCAGCCAGTGGTTCACTGCACCGATCACGGGCAGCTTGTTCACCAGCCCCAGCACTGTGACCAGCAGGCTGACCAGCATCCGCAGCAGGGCAAACGCCACAAAGAACAGCACCAGCGAGATCACCGGGGTCAGCAGCGGAGCCAGCACCTTCTGGACGATGGTATCCGCCAGCACAACAGCGTTATCATTGAGGACGGCAGAGATGGAGCGCTCGCAGGCATCCACGATGGATGCCCGGAACGCCTCGGGCAGAAAGCCCGCGTACCGCTGGGCAATGCCATCCAGACTGACGGCTCCCCCGGCGGCGATATTGGCAGCGATCTGGTCCCGGAAGCTTCCGGCGAGGAAGCGCTCGAACACCTGCCCGGCTGCCCAGCCTGAAAAGGCTCTGGCACCAAACAGGCTGATGAGGCTGCCCGTCAGCTGCACCACCGAGGCCAGAAAGCCTTTGCGGGCATACCGGACGGCCAGCACCAGCCAGACCACCGTACATAGGATATCAAAAATAAATGACGGATTCTTGAACATACGTTTAACCTTATTCCGAACTGGCTCACCCTCTCAGTCACGACTGCCGTCGTGCCAGCTCCCCCAAAGGGGGAGCCAACGCTTCTGACAGGGGAAGCCACAAAATAAATTGCACTCTTTTTCCTCAAAGCCGCAATTGCCTCTCCCTTTGGGAGAGGTGGCAATGCGCAAGCATTGACGGAGAGGTTTAGCTCTCAGGAATCTCCAACTTCTGCACCGTGTTGCCGCTGAACAGCAGCAGATCCTTGCTGTTGGCCAGCAATGCCTGCGGGCTGGTGTCAAGGTTCTGGCTCCACTGCTGGGTGCCAGATGCATCAAAGCACTCCACGGCGTTATCGGCCAGCAGATAGAACAGGTTCCCCGCCCGGACAATGGAATTGGCCGCCGAGACAGCGGCGCTGAACTGGACATTCAGGTTTTTGTCCAGCGTCACAGCCTGAGAGACCTGCCCCGATGCCAGCAGCAGGGCCACATTGCCTGCCGCGTCCACCGAAACATCTTTCAGCTCCGTGCCCGCAAAATCATAGACCGCACGCTCGCCGCCGCCCGCATTGTAGAGCACGGCCCTGGTATCGTAGACAGCCAGGATCGTGGAAGCGGAGGTCCACCCCAGCCACTGGGGCACACCGCCCTGATTCACCAGACTGACGGGATCGCCCGATGCCAGATTGATGAGGTAGAGGTTGGTCATCACCTGTCCTCCGCTGACGGTGACGGCTGCCGCCGCCAGCTTCCGGCTGTCGGGGGAAAAGGCCATCCGCAGGGGGGTGCCGTCGTTGGAGGTCATGCTCCAGCTGAGCTGCTGCTCCATGGAGGGGCTGTATACCAGCAGCTTCGCCATGCTGGTCTGATCCTCCGTGACCACAGCCAGCGTGCCGTTGTCCGACATGGCGCAGAGGAAAATGCTGTTTTCCAGCTGCTTGGTGTAAAGGTTCTGGGTGCGGCTCTCCACCCGCAGCTCGTTTCCGGAGCGGTTGTAGAGGACAAAGCGGGTCTTGCCCGCGGCCAGCGCCGGGCGGGCATAGCCGCTCTGGATGCTGTTCAGCTTTTTGCCGGTGCGCGACCAGACCACACAACCCTCGTCCCCCAGCTCCACAAAGCTGCCGGTCAGGGGGGCCATCTGTTCCAGCTCGGCCACACCGGTCTGCTGGGGCCAGCCGGAGCCGGGCAGCAGGGCAATGCGGGCCGTATCGGTCAGGTCCTTCAGGGCCGCCACCGAGCTGCCCGCGATGCCGGTGGCAAACAGCACCACCGCCGTCAGCAGCACCAGCAGCACCGCCGTGCGGCGGATGCGCCTGTTCCGCACACGCTGGCGGGCAGCTTCCAGATATTCGACCCGCCCTTCCGAAAGCGGCTCGTCACTCTCCGGACGGTTGCGATTTTTTCTCATAGGTCGTAGTCCACCTTCTCCAAAAATAGCCCTTTTGCGGGCAGCGTCGGCCCGGCCTGGCTGCGGTCCCGGCTGGCAAGGATGCCGGGGATGGCATCGGGCTGCATCCGGCCCGCGCCCACCTCACACAGGGTGCCTGCCAGAATGCGCACCATGTTATAGAGGTAGCCGTCCGCTGTCACCTCAATGTCCACCTCGTCGCCCTTCCGGGTCACATGGCAGTCGGTGATGGTGCGCACGGTATCTCCGTGGGCAGCAGCAGAGGAGCCCGCCGCGCACAGGGCCAGAAAATCGTGCTTTCCCACAAACTGTTCCGCCGCCCTCTGCATGGCATCCACATCCAGCCGCCGGGGCACCCGGGTGTAATATTTTTCATCAAAAGGCGAATCGATGGGGTGGTTGTGGATGCGGTACAGGTAGGTCTTGGTATGGGCGGCATAGCGGGCGTGGAACTCCTCCGGCACCACCCGGGCGCACAGCACCCGGATATCCGGGGGCAGGTGCTGGTTGATGGCCAACGGCAGCTTTTCGGGGGGGATGCGGGTCTCCGCGTGGAAGTTCAGCGCAAAGCCCAGCGCGTGGACCCCGGCATCGGTGCGGCTGCACCCCTTGATATCGGGGCGGCTGTGGAGCACCGCTTCCAGCCCATCCTGAAAGGTCTGGGCCACGCTCCGCCCGTTGGGCTGCACCTGAA
>OLJW01003063.1_pt1 | contig 13323 bp, 9 predicted proteins | sample 1603411 | NCBI WGS metagenome assembly OLJW01 (sample SAMN04168659, study PRJEB22393) | human gut metagenome | biome: human gut microbiome; feature: stool | host: Homo sapiens | collected 2014-05-12 | reverse complement strand
AATGGTACAGGTAAAAGTTCTTTAACAGCTGTTTTAGGTAATGAGGAAACAAGAGAAGACTTATCATTTGAAGCAGTCTATAATGATAATTGTACCATTCAGCCGGAAACAAAGGCGTTTCATACTATTGGAGATCAAATAAGCCGTAATGTTATAGAAGGAGAAACATCCGATTACTTAATAGGGCAGGACATAAGACGGGAATACGCCCTTAAAAAGAAAATAGCAGATGGATTTGAAAAAGCATTCAATGAACTGAATATTGAATATAAGAATGACTATAAAACGACAAAAGTTTCGGATTATTTGCTGACTGCCATGCAGGTGAGAAATCTGGAAGCGTATACTTTTGTTAGAGATATAGTAAATAAGCAGTCAAAAGGTAAAAACATAGATCGAGGGCAGTTCTTATCTTATGTTCGTGATGTGCAGAAACAGCCAAGGTTAGAAGTTGTTAATAGTGAGAAAAAAGAATTTGTTATAAGTAATGCAAAAACTGTAGAACGTTTTACGCAAATTGATTTGGTACAAATTGTTGCGAATGCAGAAGTGCAAAAAATTGAACAAAGTGATGATGCGATAAACATTCTTGGAAAATATAAACATTTGCATAATTGCATTGTTTGCGATAACGATCATATTGATGGAGATTTATTGCTTCAAAGGAAAAAGGAACGGCGAAAGCGAATTTACGAAAGTTTGGATGCAAAGACTAAGGCTCTTCTAAAAGACGTAGCTATGGATTCAAAATTAGGAGTGAGCGATCCATTTGAAATTAAAAAAACAGTTCTAGCATTTATTGCATCAGGAGAAATGGAGGCAATTAGTAGTCTAAGAGAAGAAATATTAACTTATGTTAATGAAGTAGTAGATGAAATGGTTGTTGCACTGTTTAATATATTTGTCCCAACATCTATGTATTCTTGGTGGGATGAGTATTCGTCTTTATTAGAAACACAACCAACATTGGACAGTGAAGAACTGCTTTATATTCAAGAAATTATTAGTGAGAATATCGGACGCAATATTAGAATAACAAGAGATGATGACAGTGATCACAATTTCAAACTAATGCTAGATGATCAAGCACTCCTTGGAATGGATAGAAGTGAAATGCATTTAAGCAGTGGTGAACAAAATTTTATATCCTTAGCATTTGCACTTCTTCTTGCGAGGCATTCAGGACAAGAATTTATTGTGTTGGATGATCCAATATCGAGTTTTGACTCCGTATACAAAAATAAAATTGCCTTTTGTATTATTAAATTTCTCGAAAATAAGAAACAAATTATTTTAACCCATAACACGGATTTGATTCGTTTGTTAAATGTTCAGATGAAGGACTGCTTTAACTTATATATTTTAAATAATATGGATGGTGGTCGAAATGGATTTCTGCCAGTGAAAAGAGATGAAAAAAATATACTAATTAGTTTATCTGATTTGGTAAATCTTTTTCAAAATAAAAATGGAAAATTAGCATCGATAATTCATGATAAGAGGCTTTTCTTGATGGCGATGATTCCTTTTTTGCGAGGATATATCCATATCATGAACGATCCGGAAGATTTATATGGACAACTTTCTAGATTGATGCATGGATTTGAAAACGGATCACTCGATATAGCTGATGTTTATAAAAAGACATTCGGTTATGAGGTGGAGCCGACAGAGGTGATCTCTGTATCGGACATATTAAATGTTCCAATTTCTGGTCTTGATATTATTGATGCAGAAGAATATCCGCTCTTAGCAGATACTTTAATACAAACATTGATTTATTATCATATTCGTATGAAGGTTGAGTATGAACTTGTGAGTATTTTCAACATACCGCATCCAGAAGGACAGGTTCTTTTGTTGACGGATATTATTCAAAAAGCATTTAGACCTGCAGCAGGTGCGACACAAGAACAAAAGGAAAAATTGAGAAATCATAGGGTGTTTTTTACATCAAGAAAAACTTTGTTGAACGAATTTAATCATTTTGAAGGAAATATAAATATTTTCCAACCGGCAATAGATATAACCGAGACAGCTTTGCAAAAGGAAGTTGCTGATATTGAAAATGAGTTGATACAATTACGAGCGGAGTACGCAACAGTTCATTAAACAGTGTTGTATTCCCCTTACCCCGATACAGAGTTATACTTAAACTACTAAAAAAGGAAAGAGGTTATCACCCATGCCCAGAACGAAAGGCAGCAAAAACTGCCCCAAAACCAATATCACCAACGACTACGCATCCCAGATTGCAGAGAAGCAGGAGACTGTTGTATCTCTGAATACTGAGATCGCATCCATCCAGAAAGCGATTGAAGAGCAGAAGAACACATTGAAAGAGAAGAAGTCTGCTCTGAAGAAGGCCGAAAAAGAAGTGGCATCCCTGGAAGCAAAGAAGGCAAAGGCAGATGCTAAGGCTGCAGAAGAAGCAAAGAAAGCAGAAGCGGAATCCGTTCTGAAGAAGTTGCTTGCCGAGGGCATGAGTGCCGATGAAATCCTCGCTAAACTGAGATAACAGAAAACCCGTAATGAACGATCGTCGTGTCTGTTCATTACGGGTTTTAGGATTACAGGAATACGGATTCATCCGGCAGCATCAAATCGATAATATTCCGGCAGGTTGAGCTGCTTGATAAATGCATGGTGCTGGGCGTGATAGTGCCGTAGATCGTATCCCAGATGATGCAGTTCAAGAAGTTTCACCAGCAATGTACTGTCTGGCCGTTCAGTTTGCAAAGGTCAGAGAAAAAATCACCGAAGAACAGTACAGCTATTATATCTCCGAGCTGCTGACCATCCCGGAAAAGATGCAGAAAATTCTGGAAGACAAAGAGCGCATCCAGTGGTTTGCTGCAAAGTATGCCAACGCACATGATGTGTTCTTCGTAGGTCGCGGCATCGACTATGCAGTCTGCCTGGAAGGAAGTCTGAAGCTGAAAGAAATCAGCTACATCCATTCCGAGGCCTACGCTGCGGGTGAGCTGAAGCATGGTACCATCAGCCTGATCGAGCAGGGAACACTGGTCATCGGCGTTCTTACCCAGAGTGAGCTGTACGAAAAAACCATCAGCAACATGCTGGAATGCAAGAGCCGTGGTGCATACCTGATGGGGCTGACCACTTACGGAAAGTATGAAACGGAAGATCAGGTGAACTTCACAGTCTATGTGTCGAAGGTGGACGAGCATTTTGTCGGCAGTCTGGCTGTGATCCCGCTGCAGCTGTTAGGCTACTATGTATCTGTTGCAAAAGGTCTTGACGTAGACAAGCCGAGAAATCTGGCGAAGAGCGTTACTGTAGAGTAATAGAATTGAGGAAGTTCGGACAGAGCCGGGATTTTGACACCCGGAGAAGAAGTCCATGAGAAAATCATGCCGTGTGGACAAACGAAACTTCAGGGGGTGGTGGTTCCTATAACAAGGAGCCGCCACTCTTTTTTTGTATGGAAAACGAAGATGCCTTGATATTTTTGAAAATCACGGGTATAATAATAACAGAACAGAAAATATAAAACACAAAAATGTGAATGGAGGGCAGTATGGAAACATTATATGAGTATCTTTTAGAAAACTACAAACCGAATGAGCCGATTTTCCTTGCTGAGCTTCAAATTGAAGGTATGAGCCGCGCCAACCTTCGACAACAGATAAAAAAACTCACGGATGCTGGAAAGGTAAAGCGGTTTGATAATGGAGTTTACTTCTTGCCGAAAAAAACGATTTTCAAATCAGGGTCACAGCTTCCACCAGAAAAAGTGTTGGAATGTAAATATCTAAGAGATAAGGATAAGCGATGCGGCTATGTGAGTGGTTTGATGTTCTTTAACCAGATGGGGCTGACTACGCAGGTTCCGATGTTATATGAAGTTGTATCAAATAAGGCTACGAATGAATACAGGGAAACATCTCTGGCAAAGTCGCGGGTGATCGTTCGTAAGCCGAAAGTGCCAGTGACAGAATCCAATTATAAGGTACTACAATTTCTTGATTTGCTGAAAGATGTAGATGTGTATTCCGAAGTTACGGGAAAGCCTTTGCAGGAACGGTTGTACCAATATATGAGTGATGCAAGTTTGAGCCTTTCGGAAATGGAACCGTATTTTTCTTATTACCCGGATAAGTTGTACAAAAATTTGGTAGAAACGAGGGTGATTTATAATGGCATACTTGCACAGTGATAGAGAACAATTCCGGGATGCGATTGATTTGGCCTATGAGCAGACTGGTGTTATGGTACAGGCAATCGAAAAAGATTATTATGTTACGATGTTGCTGCGGCTTTTGGCGCAGAAGATGCCGTATATCGTTTTTAAGGGTGGCACATCACTGAGCAAGTGTCATAAAGTGATTCGCCGCTTTTCGGAAGATATTGATATTACGATTGATATGTTGCTGTCACAAGGGCAAAAGAAAAAGATAAAGCAGGCAATCGTGGAGTCGGCAGAAAAACTTGGAATGACGATTGAGAATCTGGACGAAACTAGAAGCCGCCGTGACTATAATCGTTATGTGATCGCATACGATTCAGTCATTCCAATGGCAAGTAATGCGCTGAAAGCGGCGGTTTTGTTGGAGACGTCTTATACGGCAGTATCCTTTCCGACTGTTTTATTGCCTGTCCATAGCTACATTGGTGACATGATGGAGCAGGAAGCCCCAGATGTGATTGAAGAATATAATCTAAATCCGTTTGAAATGAAAGTGCAGGGAATTGATCGAACACTGGCGGACAAGGTTTTTGCAGTTTGCGATTATTACTTGCAAGGAAAAGTTGCAAAGCATTCTCGCCACCTCTATGATATTTATAAGTTGCTGCCGCTTGTTCCACAGGATGAGAATTTTAAAGAATTGGTAAAAGAAGTACGAGCAGTTCGCGAACAATCGGTCATTTGTCCATCTGCATTGCCGGAAGCTGATGTTCCGGAATTACTTGAAAAAATCATAAAGGAAAAAGCATATAAGCAGGACTATGATAGTCTGACAACGCAGCTATTGGAAGAAACCGTGCCGTATGATACTGTGATAGCTACATTGAAGAAGGTTGCAGAAAGCGGCCTTTTTGAAAACAACTAAAAAATTGAGAAGCCATCCACAGGACTTTCAGAGAGAAGTCTTGTGGATGGCTCTTTTCTTGTAGCTTCTTAGTAAGCGATTAAATCTTGGGTAGCTTTACTGTCTACGTTTTTAAACTCATAATGATAGTAAATAGCTGAAAATGAAAATCTTTTTATTGGTTTTTATCCCGCTTTTTTCATGATATCCACAAGCTTTCGGGGATAGCGGAACTTATTCGTGCAGTTCAAAACTTATACATCCCGGACTGTGGATAAGTAGCTAACAATCAAGAAAAAAGCTTTGTTTTTCATGCGATTTCAGCAAGATTTGCTTCCGTCAAAATGACGATGCTGTTTTCTGACCGGTTTGTCAGCATCACTGCTTTCCTGTATAATGGAAGTATCTTTAAAGGAAGGCAGGACGCTGAAGTCCTGCATTCAGGAATTTCGGGAGATATTTCAAAAGAAAAACATGCCGTACTTATATCTTTTTATTGAAAAATACAAAAACAGCGATTTGAAAAAACTTTCCCGTTTTGCATCCGGACTGGAAAAAGATTTATCTGCCGTAGAAAATGCTGTAGCCAGCCCTCTATCGAATGGTTTTCTGTCGGGCTATCACATGAATAAGCAGCACTGGATTACGATTTTGTTGGATGGAACAGTAGGAGAATCGAAAATATTGGATTTTCTGAATATGAGTTATGATTTAATTGATGGATTGCGGAAATGATAAGAAGATTTGAAAATAAGGATTTGGATCAGGTAATGTCCATATGGCTTCAGGTCAATATGGAGTCACATTTTTTTATAGAGGCAGATTATTGGAAAAATAACTATGAAATGGTCAGAGAAATGATTCCAAAAGCTGAAGTATTTGTGTCAGAAGAAAATGGACAGATCAGAGGATTTATCGGTTTGATTGATACCTATATTGCAGGAATTTTTGTAAGAGTAGCGGAACAATCGAAAGGTGTCGGGACGGAACTGCTTCATACCGTTATGAAGTTACGAGATAATTTGAGGCTGAATGTTTATAAGAAGAATACGAAAGTAGTGTCATTTTACCGGCACTATGGATTCCAAATTATTAATCAGGGAATAGATGAGAGTACATTAGAAGAATATACGATGGAATGGCATCGTTAGGCGATTAAAAATGTTTCTTATGAGCAAGAAAAAAGATACAATAAAGATCAAGATGGAGAGGAAGGTGGAACCATGGCAGTAGGACAGATTACGTGGGAACGATTCATCACGAGCAATCATGATGCACGTGGCGTTAGATATAAATTTGAAGATTTGAGCAGACAATTATTTACATATGAATTCCTTTCTCAGAATAACGTGTGCAAATATGTTCATAGTAATCCGAATAATCCAGGAATCGAATCAGAACCTATATTGGATGAAGTAAACAACAGATACATTGGTTATCAAGCTAAATTTTTTGATAATGATGCTGATTACAATCAAATCAGAGAGTCGGCACAAAAAGCAGTTAAGCATTATAAAGGAAAGTTAGATCTCATCTATTTATTCTGTAATAAGGCGCTCACAACTACCTGTGATAGTTATATGGGCATTGAGAAATTGTTAAACGATGCCGGGATTGCATTACAACCGATAACGGATACAAGTATACTTGATCTAGTTCGAAAATATCCGTTTTTGGGGAAATATTACTTTGATGATCATGGTATTTCACATGAGTGGTTTGTAAATAAGGCAGCTATAACAGTTAATATTCTTGGTGAACGTTTTAATGCCGATTTTAATGTAGATACAGAGGCATCAAGGAATTTATCTATTTTTTTGCAAAACCAGAGTGCATTAGATTATTACAATGATAGAAAAAGAAATCTTGTCGAAGAAATTTCTTCATTACGGTGGGAACTTGATGGTGATAGCTTATATAAATATGCTCGTAAACTTTCTGAATTCATTGTCACAATACCAGATGTGAAGTTCGATTGTATTCATGATGTTAAAAACTGGCAAGGAATGATTTCTACAGCATTTGAACATGATATGACCGAAATAGAAACAAAAATTGCGGATGCACAATTTGAGTATGAAGAAATAAAAGGTAGGGACAAAAATAAGGCAGCTGGATTAATAAGATATCTGGGAAAATTAAATAAACTCAAGAATTTGTTTTATCGGTTAGAGTTATCTGAAATTGAGAGGAATCTGCTTAACAAAAAGATTCTGATAGTTGAAGGAAAAGCTGGTATTGGCAAGACACAACTCTTTGCAAACGAAGCGATTTCGTTACTTAATGCAAACGAGAATGCTTTGTTAATCATTGGGAGTGATTGCCTTTCTGATATCAACATATTCGAACAACTAAAGAATAATTTGAGATTAGATTTTGATTTTGAGGATCTCATTGATATTTTAGAAGTAATTGGGGAAACAAATGGAAAAATAGTACCAATTCTTATTGATGCATTAAATGAAAGCTGGAAACCACAATTGTGGAAATCTGTTTTGCCTATATTGTACAAAAAAGTAAGTGAAAAGAACTACGTCCGTTTGGCTGTTTCGTTTAGAAGTGAATATCAGAATTCAATCCTTCCAGAACGATTCCTTGAATTGGATAATGTTGCGAAAATGGAACATAGGGGATTCAGAAACAATCCACTTGAGGCTGCAAGAAAATTTCTTGGTTATTATGGAATACAGTTTACTCCACTGCATATGTTCACTGCCAATATTGACAATCCATTGTTTTTAACGCTGTATTGTAAAACATATCAAGGTGATGAAGTGGAGTTGCCGGTATTGTATGAGAGACTTTTAGAAAAGGCTAATGACAAGCTTCATATGAAATTGGAAAAAGCTATTGAAACAGCAGGTTACGATCAATCAGATAACTTAGTTCTGCCTATAGTGGAAGCTATATCTAAACAGACTCTTCTTACAGGAAAGCGTCATTTTGAAAAAAGTGAGATAGAATCGATGCAAATTTGGGATTCATTAGGATTGGTAGCCAGGCCATTTATTACGCAGCTCATACGGGAAAATATTCTTCACGACTATGAATCGGATGGCAAGAATTATGTGTATTTTTCGTTTGATCAGATGAATGACTATTTCTCGGCAAAGACAATTCTTTCAATGTTTCAGACTGAAGAAGAAATTAGAAAATATGTTTATGAGCATGTGTTAGGTATTGTTGATGGGGAATTTAAAAACTGGGGAAGCGAAGATTTGTTCGCACATGTTTGTGCTTTATATGCCAAAAGATTTGGAAAAGAATGCATAGATATTATACAATCTATAAACGATGAATCAGATAGGGAGGATTTGTTTAGAACATATATTGAATCTTTTGAGTGGAGAAGTAAAATCTATTTATCCATTCCGGAATTGTTAAAACTGTGTAACGAGTATTCTATAGAACCGTCTATTTTATGGAATGTATTTATAAACAATTCGGTAAAACAAGGCCATCTGTTGAATGCAGATGCCTTATACGATGTACTGAAGAGGTATTCCCTTGCCAAAAGAGATTATCTTTGGACAACATTCATTAATGGGAGAAATTCAGATGATGATCGTATTGTTCAGTTAATTGAAATTTACAACAAAGGAGAAGTACTTGAGGTTTCTGATAAAGAACAAATCAGGCTATTACTGATTCTCTTCTCATGGGTACTTACTTCTTCAAATCGCTGGCTTCGTGATACAACGTCGAAGGCTATGATTGAAATTTTAAAAGATCATTTTGCGTATACAGAATATCTTTTAAAATTGTTTTCTGATGTAAATGATCCTTATGTGATTCAGAGACTTTATGGGATTGTATTTGGAGCTTGTGTAAAACGTAATTATGAAAATAAGGAAACATTTAAGTCATTGGTTTGTTTTGTGTTTGATGGCATCTTTAATAAGGATACGATATATCCGGATATTTTATTAAGAGATTATGCAAGACATATTATTGAACGATATTTGATGGAGTATCCAGGTGAACTTCAAGATTATGAATTTGAAAAAATAAAACCACAGTATAAATCAATTCCTATTCCAGATATAGATGATCAAAAATATTCAGATAAAGACTTTAAAAACGGTTTATTTTATATTCAGCATTCTATGCGATTCGAAGGAATCGGTATGTATGGAGATTTTGGTAGATATGTTTTTCAAAGTGCATTACGAAATTTTGAGGTAGATGACTACAAAATATTCAATTATGCCATGTATTATATCATTAATGAACTGGGATACCAGGGAGAGTTATTCGATGATTATGATAGATTTGTGAGCCGTTTTTCATATGACAGGCATCGTGTATTAAAGACAGAACGTATTGGGAAAAAGTATCAGTGGATTGCTATGTATAATATCTTAGCTCGAATCTCAGATTATTATCCCATGAAGAAACGGTTTTCGATGGAAGAGGAGATTGTATCATACGATGGTCCGTGGGAGCCTTATGTAAAAGACTTTGATCCAACATTGAATGCATATAATTTATTATGTGATGATGCCCCTTATTTTTCACAAATCAATGAGCATATAAGGGAGTCCGTTCAAGAGAATCATACTGTTAAAGACGATTCTGCATTTGATGAAGATATATGGACGAACTCTAATTCGATTTTTTTTGTACATCAGAAAGAAGACTTATTATTAACCGATGATGGAGGAAATCAATGGGTTGTTCTGTCTAAATACGCCGATACCGGTAGGAAGGATCTAGCATATGACAAACTGATGGTGTGGAATTGGTTGTATGGATATTTTGTTACGGATGAGCAATTGGCTATATTAAAAGAGTATGCAGGTAAAAAAGTGAATCTGCTTAATAGTGATATCACTGGGATCCCAGAAACGTATACTCTGTATAGCAGGGAGTATCCATGGTCGAGTGGTAGTAAATCTGTGTTAGGCTGGCAATGGAAAGATATTGAATTAAGAACCGGTGAAACAAAATTGGTTACCAGTACAGTTGAAGAACCACAGTTTTCTTGGATAGATACATTATTGAAGAAGTACTCAGGTAAAGCTGATGCTGAGGAAGTAGAGTTTGAATCGGAAATAGATTTAGATGAAGACTTTAAAATTCCGACCGTTACCAAAACATACACAAAAGAAGAAACGGTGACAATAGACTTGGGTAAAGTGCTAAATGCTACGCAAGACTTAATATGGGAGGAAGAATTTGATGCATCTAAAGAAGATGCTCTTTCGTATTTCCATCCATGTGCAGAAATCATTAATACGTTGGAACTTAGGCAAAAGAAGTATGATGGATATTATTACGATGAAGCAGGTGTACTCATAGCTTTTGATACTGATTTGACAAAACAAAAAGCTGGATTGATTATTCGGAAAGATGCTTTGGACAAATTCTTAGATATTAAGAAGTTTCATCTTGTATGGTTTGTAAATGCATCTAAAGAGATACATGACAAAACTCTCATGATTACCAAGTTCACAGATTGGACTGGATTATTGGAATATACCGGTGATTCTGTACAAGGCGAGTATTATACTATAGAGTCTTGACAACTTATATGGCAAATGAGGATTTGCCGGTGGAACAAGTATGGGTGTATAAGGAAGTAGAGGTGTACCGAAACTAAGTGTGAGCTTCCTGTGAGAAGTATCACTCAATATAAACCCTGAAAAGGAGAATATCGTGTATTGAGATTGCAAGGTTGAAATCCCTAATGAAGTAGGCAAATCAAGACCGGTGCTGACAGAAGCAGCTGCCTTAGAATAGGAACATTTTTGGTCATCAGAAAGATCATGGAAGAGTACAATTTTCCACATATGATCGCAGAACATCTGGGATCCAAGAATGCCGGATTATTTCTGGATCTGGCTGCTTATTCGATTATTACAGAGGGGAACGCAGCACAGCATTATCCTACATATGCGTATAATCATCCGCTTCATGGATAAGAACGGTTACGAGTTCATCATTATGATGAAAGGGATGAAATCACTGGTCTGTGATCTCGTCCTGTCGGCAAAACTGATAAAATGGAAGCCAAGGTATTTGACGGTCCGATTTGGATACAGGCAAAGCAGGTTAGCCGATATTTTAAGGATAACATTATGGCTTCTTACACTGTCAGGGATAGTGAGACGATAGAACATCGAATCGTTTATAACTGGCCATTGACGGTTTTTGAGGAATTGGCAACAAATTGTATTTTACATAAACAGTATGAATCGCCTAATTACATCGGTATTTATATTTATAATGACAGAATAACATTTGTGAACCATAATCGTCCTGTGCCTCCTGTTACAATTGAGGCGATGAATAAAGAAACCCGATTTGATGATCGTCAGTATTTGAATCCGGAACTGAAAGAAATGTTTTTTGCACTTGATTTGATAGAGTCATATGGTTCAGGAATTCGACGTGCAAAGGATGCATTAAAGGAGAATCATTCACCGGAATTGCAATTTTTGCCGGATAACGATACCGATGATTATACAATGGCGGTGGTCATGATTAATGAGGAATTTGCTGCCATTCGTGAGGAAGAACAGAAGAGTTCGGATGTCACCAAAGAAATTACCAAAGAAATTACCAAAGAAATCACCAAAGAAATCAAGAAAATAATGAAAGAAAATCCGACAATTAGTGCTAATGAAATAGCGTAGATTCTGAATGTGAAAGCTGAAGCAGTACGCTACCGTATCAAATTGATGAAGAAATCAGGAGAGATTACAAGAAAAGGTGCTACTAAAGCCGGCGAATGGGAAGTAATTGAGTAAAACATAAAAATTGACAACTAAAATGAAACAGATATGTATCTGCTTTTAAGAATGATCCGGCGAAAATTCAGAACAGGGATGATGTTATAACTTATCTGATTCATCTGGGCTATCTTGGATACAACGAAGAAAATGGAGAAAAGCAATGAAAACAGCTCTTGTAACGGGAGGCAGTTCCGGTATCGGACGCAGTACGGCCGCGGCACTGAAAAATGCTGGGTTTGCAGTCTATGAATTCAGCCGCCGGAATGTACCGCAGGATGGAATAAAACACATCAGCGTGGATGTGACCGATGAAAATGCGGTTCAGAAGGCAGTAGGAGAGATTCTTTCGGAAGCAGGGAAGCTCGATATTGTAGTCAACTGTGCTGGCTTCGGCATCTCTGGCGCGGTGGAGTTCACACCGCTTGATCAGGCAAAGGCACAGTTTGATGTGAATTTTTTCGGCACAGTCAATGTGAACAAGGCAGTCTTGGCGTCCATGCGAGAAGCCGGGAAAGGGCATATCATCAACATCAGCTCTGTGGCAGCGGTCGCACATATTCCGTTCCAGGCATTCTACTCCGCCAGCAAAGCGGCGATTTCCTCGTACTCCTGCGCGCTGGACAATGAGGTAAAGCCTTATGGCATTCAGGTGACAGTTGTTGAGCTGGGTGATATCCACACAGGCTTCACGCAGGCACGGCAGAAGGTAATCGTTGGCGACAAGGAATACGGAGGCAGAATCTCACGCAGTGTTAGTCAGATGGAGAAAGACGAGCAGAATGGCGCGAACCCGGAAGTGATCGGTGCATACATCGCGAAAATCGCAGAGAAGAAGTGCAAGCCGATTTGTGTGGCAGGAGCGCAGTACAAGTTCCTTAGCCTGCTCTGCAAGCTGCTGCCCTGCGGTATTCGAGGAAAAATCGTTGGAGCGATATACGCGAAATAGCACCACGGTTGGATATACTGTATGATCAGAGCGATATATAGCTGTGAAGGAGTGGGACAACGGATACCTTGTTGTTATGGCAAAGTATAAGTACAACAATAAACCGGAAGAAGAATACATGACAATAGAATGCTCGCAGAGCGTGCATTCTATTGTTTTAGGATAATCATAAATGATAGTATTATTAGTAATAATATAAATACTACATCGCAAGTACCTTTTTTGGGTAAAGGGCCAAGGATGATCTGCCATATCAGGAATAGTAGAGTTGAATTTTTGTTTTATATTTGATGGAAAAGTGTTCATAATGAAAGAGTGGCTCTTTAGTTTGGTAACTGAAAGCATCCAGCGCCTGACCCCGGGAAAAAAACAATACATAAAAACGTGCAGATGCACATAAAATGGGAATGGATATTAAAATTCAACTTGTTTTGTGATAGAATATCATTACTAAAAAACGTGCAGATGCACGGAAATGGGGAGTGTGACAATGGAGATTAAAAGAGACGCTTACCTACAACTGCTGATTGAGCGAAAAGATAATGGAATGATAAAGGTGATTACCGGCATTCGTAGATGTGGCAAA
>OLJW01003062.1_pt1 | contig 13324 bp, 6 predicted proteins | sample 1603411 | NCBI WGS metagenome assembly OLJW01 (sample SAMN04168659, study PRJEB22393) | human gut metagenome | biome: human gut microbiome; feature: stool | host: Homo sapiens | collected 2014-05-12 | reverse complement strand
CCGCTTCTCCGGAGTCTTTTAACGGCGGACGGTAGGGCATCTCCAGCACATCCGGCATATGGCAGGCGGCTGAAGCGTCCAAGATCAGTGTCCTGATGCCGTTATCCACAATGTCCATGACTTCCGTCACAAGATATCCCGCATTTAATGCCACGGCTTCCCCCGGTTCCACATAGACAGTGACATCATATGTCTCCTGCATATGGCGGATGCAGCGCTCTAAACGGTCGATGTCGTAATCGTTTCTCGTGATATGGTGTCCGCCGCCCATGTTGAGCCATTTGATATTCGGAAGCTTCAGATACTTTCCAAATTTATCTTCCACAGCTTTCAGAGTCGTCTCCAAATCATCTGAGTCCTGCTCGCAGAGGGTATGGAAATGGATCCCGTCAAGCTTTTCCACGAGATCTTCCCGGAAATTTGCCAGGGTCACGCCGAGTCTGGATCCCGACGCACAGGGATCGTAGATCGCGTGGTCGCCCTGGGTGGAGCACTCCGGGTTTACGCGGATGCCGATGCTGACGCCTTTTTCCTTACAGAAGTCCGCGTATTTTTCAAGCTGGGAAAAGGAATTAAATACCAGATGTTCGCAGATATCGGTGAGTTCCCCGATCTCCGACTCCTTGAAGGCCGGAGCGAACACGTGATTTTCTTTTCCCATTTTTTCATATCCAAGCTTTGCCTCGAAAAGACCGCTGGCTGTGGTACCGTCCAGATACTGCCCGATCAGCGGGTACTCAAAGAAGTTCGAAAATGCCTTCTGCGCAAGGAGGATCTTGCAGCCGGTGCCATCCTTGACTTTCTTTAAGATTTCCAGATTCTTCCGAAGCTTTTTTTCATCAATTACATAACATGGAGTGGGTAATTCATTAATCTTCATCTTGTTCTCCAATTGCTGACTCGTTCCCGATACACATTTCAGTCCTACCAGAAAACGAAGTTCATTTTTACTGCCGTATCACAATACAGCAACACCCCTGACAACTCGTTCCTGCCAGAGGTGTTTTCTGTACTTGAAACTGTTCCACATTCCGTATTTTTCCCACGGACAGCACGAATCTGCCGAACAGTCATTCATTTTCAATTTTTTATTTCACAATCTCCGGATTCTCATCCACAACCCACGGAAGTCCCCACTTGTTTAACGCTTCCATATACGGATCCGGATCGAACTCCTCGACGTTGAATACGCCTGCGCCCTTCCAGGTTCCGTCAACGACCATCATGGAACCGATCATAGCCGGTACGCCTGTCGTGTAGGAGATGGCCTGGGAGCCGACCTCCTTGTAGCACTCCTGGTGGTCACATACGTTATAAATATAGATCGTCTTCTCTTTTCCGTCCTTCACACCGGTAAAGATACAACCGATGTTTGTCTTTCCGACGGTTCTCGGACCTAAGGATGCCGGATCCGGAAGAAGAGCCTTTAAGAACTGGATCGGAACGATCTCCTGTCCGTTAAAGTTTATCGGGGAGGTGGAAAGCATTCCAACGTTCTCTAAGCATTTCATATGGGTCAGGTAGCTCTGGCCGAAGGTCATAAAGAAGCGGATGCGCTTTACGCCCGGAATATTCTTTGCGAGAGACTCGATCTCCTCATGGTGCAGAAGATACATATCCTTCTCGCCGACCTGCGGGAAGTTGTACTCACGCTTGATCTCCATCGGCTTTGTCTCTACCCAGTGGCCGTTCTCCCAGTAGGAGCCGTTTGCAGATACCTCGCGGAGGTTGATCTCCGGGTTGAAGTTTGTAGCGAACGGATAACCATGGTCGCCGCCGTTGCAGTCTAAGATGTCGATGGTGTGGATCTCATCGAAATAGTGCTTTAACGCATACGCGGAGAAGACGCTTGTGACGCCCGGGTCAAAACCGGTTCCTAAGAGTGCCATAAGTCCAGCCTCTTTGAATTTCTCCTGATATGCCCACTGCCAGGAATAATCGAAGTATGCGGTGAAGCCCTCTTCCTTGCAGCGTTTCTCATAGATCGCGCGCCATGTCGGATCGTCGGTGTCCTCCGGCTCGTAGTTTGCGGTATCGATATAGTTCACGCCAGCCTTTAAGCATGCGTCCATGATCGTCAGGTCCTGATACGGGAGTGCCACGTTTAACACTGCATCCGGCTTGTAGCTCTCCATTAAAGCCACCAGCTCGTCCACGTTGTCGGCATCCACTTTCGCGGTCGTGATCTTCGTCTTTGTCGTTCCCTGAAGTTTCTCCTTTAAGGCATCGCACTTGGATACGGTACGGCTTGCGATCATAATTTCTGTGAATACATCACTGTTCTGACAGCACTTGTGGATTGCTACGGACGCAACACCTCCGCAGCCGATGATCATTAATCTGCTCATGTTTATTTTTCCTCCTCTTTTAAAAGATCCTCAACATACTTCGGCAGCATGAACGCTCCCATGTGAAGATGTGTCGTGTAATACCATGTTTCGATATTTAATGCATCCCATTCCCGGGGCTTGAAATCCTTGATGGGATGATATTTCTTTGAAGCAAAGCCGAAGAGCCAGTATCCGGACGGGCAGGTTGGAATATGCGCCTGATACACACGGCTGATCGGGAAGGAGCGGAACGCCTTGCGGTGCATACTGCGGCAGGCCAGCTCGTCCTCATCGTAGAATGGGCTTCCGTGCTGGTAGACCATGATCCCATCTTCCTTTAAGGCGCTGTAACAGCTACCGTAAAATTCCTTCGTGAACAGTCCCTCAGTATGGCCGAAGGGGTCTGTGGAATCGTTGATGATAAGGTCATATTTTGCCTTCTTGTTTCTTAAAAATCTCAGACCGTCATCATAGTGGACCTCGACACGCGGATCATCTAAGGCACAGGCTACCTCCGGGAAAAATTTTCTTGAAACCTCCACGAACATCTCATCCGTCTCCACGACATCGATATGTTCCACGCAGTCATACTGCAAAAGCTCTTTCGCGACACCGCCGTCGCCGCCGCCAATGATCAGTACGTCCTTCACACACGGATGGACCGCCATCGGCACATGGGTCACCATCTCGTCATAAATAAACTCGTCCTTCTCGGAGAATACGATCTCCCCGTCCAGAGAGATAAATTTTCCAAATTCCTCGGAATCGAACACATCGATCCGCTGATATTCACTCTCCCCGGAAAACAGCTGCTTTTCGATCTTGATGGACAGCTTTACGTTTCCGGTGTGCAGTTCTGAAAACCAGAATTCCATATCTCGTGACTCCTTGTATCGTATTGGCCAAAGCCTGTATGCAGGCAGACAGCCTGTTTGCCTGCAGCCAGGTCCGGCGCTTTAAAAAATTCATGCTATATGTTTGCCAGCACCATCAGATGATCCACCGCCGGATCCTCCGTTCCCTGCATGGAACATCCCTTTTTCTTCGCATACAGGATATACTGGACCACGTCGTCCGTGATCATCTCACCCGGCGCCAGGATCGGGATTCCCGGCGGATAACACATCACGAACTCCGCACAGACTCTTCCTGAAGACGCTTCCACCGGAACAGAGACCTTCTCGGAGTAGAACGCTTTCTGCGGGGACATAACAACCTTTGGAGAAATGTACTCGCCAGAGAGTAGTCCGGAGCTGTCTTTTTTGTAGAGACGCTCGATATCATCCAGAGCACCAACAAGGCGCTCGATGTCCTGGATACGATCTCCGATGGAGATATAAGCCAGAATGTTGCTGATGTCACCAAATTCGATCTGGATATCATACTCGTCGCGCAGGAGATCATAGACCTCAATTCCCGCAAGCCCGATGTCTCTTGTATACACGGAGAGCTTCGTCACATCGTAATCGAAGATGCTGTCACCGTTTACAAGTTCTTTTCCGTAAGCATAGTAGCCACCGATGGAGTTGATCTCCCGTCTCGCGTACTCTGCCATCTCAACGACCTTCGCGAAGGATTCCTCGCCGCGGAGAGCCAGATTTCGTCTTGAGATATCAAGGCTGGAAAGAAGCAGGTAGGAGGCGCTTGTAGTCTGGGTCAGGTTGATGATCTGGCGCACATAATCGGTGTTCACACCCTTATTTAAAAGAAGAAGCGAACTCTGGGTCAGACTTCCGCCGGACTTGTGCATGGATACCGCCGCCATATCAGCTCCCGCTGCCATTGCGGAGATCGGAAGATTCTTTCCGAAATACAGGTGGGTTCCATGAGCCTCGTCCGCAAGAACCTTCATGCCCCTCGCATGGGCAAGCTGTACGATCGTTTTTATATCAGAGCAGATGCCGTAATAGGTCGGGTTGTTGACGAACACCGCAACCGCGTCCGGATTGTCCTCGATGGCCTGTTTTACTTTTTCGACCTGCATTCCCAGCGAAATACCGAGTTTCTGGTTCATCTCCGGATTTACGTAGATCGGGATTCCGCCGCAGAGCACCAGCGCGTTGATGACGCTCTTATGTACGTTTCGCGGCAGGATGATCTTATCTCCGGCTTTTACCACCGAGAGGATCATGCTCTGGACCGCAGATGTCGTTCCACCCACCATCAGATAGGCGCTGGCCGCTCCGAATGCCTCCGCCGCAAGCTCTTCCGCCTCACGGATCACGGAGACCGGATGACAGAGGTTGTCAAGCGGCTTCATGGAGTTTACGTCCAAAGATACACATTTTTCGCCTAAAAGCTGTACCAGTTCCGGATTTCCGCGTCCCCTTTTATGTCCCGGTACATCAAACGGGACAACTCTCTTCTTTTTAAATGCCTCGAGTGCTTCATAGATCGGGGCTTTCTTTTGTCTCTCTCTGTCCATGGTTTTGTTCCTCACGCATTTTATTGATTGCGCATCATCTGAATAATAAAAAAAGCAGATGACGCCAAAACCATCATCTGCTCAAAACGATTCTATTCCATTGGGGTCTGGGGCGCGTTACTCCGCTCCCGTCTGCCTCTGACCTTTATCGTTTTTTCCTCCAAGTCTGCAATCGCAAATATATTGTCCCTGCACTTATTGACCGATTCACAAGATGATGTGTTTTTCAAACACTGATTATAAAGTAATCAACTTATAAATTTGAGCTTTTAACTCAATCAATAATGTGGGCTTAACCCCACGCGGCGCTTGACCCGCCTGTCCGATGGGCTTAACTTCCGTAGTCTGTTCTTCGGGAGTGGTCATTACATACATTTGCATGAAAACGATAAATGTCTCTTCACACTATTTCTATCATACATGAAAAAACATAGAACTGTCAAGTAAAAATTTCCATTTGTCCTATGAGAAGATAAGAGCAGGGATCCATCAACCATAAAAGTTGATGGATCCCCATGAAACAGAATCACACGCTATCATTCTGTATGTTTCCGGTCACCATTGCACCGGTCTTTGGATCCAGATAATAGAGATGTCCATCCTGCGGATCTGTAAACCAGCCGGTCTTCATCGCTCCCTGGGTACCGTCAGATACCGGGTTCAGATAATACCAGTTTCCATCCACATCCTTAAACCAGCCGGTCTTCATCGCTCCCCGCGTACCGTCAGATACCGGATTCAGATAATACCAGTTCCCGTCTGTGTCCTTAAACCAGCCGGTCTTCATTGCACCCTGCGTACCGTCGGATGCCGGATTCAGATAATACCAGTTTCCATCCGCATCTTTAAACCAGCCGGTATCCATGTACCCGTCCGCACCAAAGTGATACCAGAACATGGTTCCCTCGTACAAAAGCTGTTTCCATACATTGAATACACGACGTCCATCGCTATCATAGTAGCTCCATCTGACTACGCCATTGACTTTCTTTGTTTCCCATGCATTTCTGGTCACATTCCGGTCGGTATCCTCTCTGTCACTGTCAGAACCGGTGTTCCTGTCACCTTTCGAATCATCAGGAGTTTCAGAACCAGGTTTATCGTCTTCCTTCGGATTATCAGGAGTTTCAGGACTGCTGCTTTCCAGAACTGCCTGCGCCGTCACACGATGTCCTTCTGCCTGATCCAGCACATCCAGGAGTGCTTCGTTCACAGTTGTATACAACGTGCCGTTGATCTTCCAGCCCTTGAACACAACTCCATCCTTGCTGACTGTCGGAAGCGCTTCATCCATCTGCTCCAGGCTATAGCTCCGTTCTCCGACTCCATGATCAAATGCAACCGTTCCCTTTCGGCTGTCTGAGAGCAGCTCAAAGGTACTAAAGCCATCCTTGTTGACAAACTCTGCCATCGCACTTCCCTGTTTTACCCTTACTGTTACAGGATAATATACAATTCTTCCATTATGAAGCAGATGGCGGATAAAGAGATCCTCGGTCGGATAATCTGCCGGGAGTGGCAGGGTGATCGTAACCGGGATTCCGACCTTCTGCGGGATTGCTGTGCCGATCAGAATGGTATTTCTACCGGTTCCTTCCTCCTGCATGGTCTCATTCTTTCCGGCTGTTGTGGCTTTTACATTGTATAATGCAGTGATTTCAAAAGTGATCACATTCACTCCCTGTTTTTCGGTCACACCCTTTACTTCCACCGACATATACGGCTCAACCACCAGTCTTACCTTCTTTCCTGCGGTATTGACTCCTTCCTTCTGAAGTTTTTCCTTCGCTTCCACTCCGGAAATCGTCTGATCTTCTCCTGTTTTTACGATCACATCCCCGTTTTCTGTTTCCCGGATCAGATCTGCTGCCACAGTATCCAGTCCGGTAATCTCCGGGGTCTTCTCTTCCAAGAGGTTAGCAATCTCTTTTACCTCCTCCGGTGCATCTGCCGGAACCGGTGCAATCTTCGGCGCTGCCACCGTAACCTCCGGGGTCTGTGCCTTTCCAATGGTAATCTCTCTTGTTACCGTTGTTCCATTGTAGCCACTATCCCCGGCAACCTCAGCCGTCACAAGGACCGTTCCGGCTCCGATGATCTTCGCCTCTGTTTTTCCGTTCACTTCGGATAACTCCAGAACTCCATTGTCAGCAGGAACGGAGAATTTCACAGCTCCTTTTCCCTTCTGTCCGGTAAGTTCCAGTTCGAATGGATCCTCACCGTAGAGCTTTCCGCCCACTTCTTTGATCTGAATCTGATCCTCATCTACCTTTCCGACCTCGAAGCTGCAGCTTACCAGTGCAGGCTTATTGTAATTCTGCTGCTCCGCGCCGTCAGTCGGAAGCACATAATCTGCCGAAATTTCATGCGTACCAGCAGAAGGACCCGAATATTCCATGGATGCGGTTCCGTTAGTCAATGGGATCGGCGTCTCATTGAGCGGCTGTCCATTTTCATAAAATATTACCGTTCCGGTCAGAACATCCTGATAAGCTCCCTTCGCTTCCAGAGTCAGAACATAAGTATCTTTCACATTTCCAAGAGCAGCCCGGAGTCTCTGCATCAGACCGGTTTTCTTTCCGGCTTTCAAATTCAGGGAAATGCTTCCCTTCTGAACGGTGATCGGTTTGGAATTATTACCTGCCGTGTAATTGGTGCCACTTGCCACACTTATCGTTACCGTTGCCGTACCTGCGCCATGGATCGTTGCCCGGCCATCTGCATCGACCGTCAGTACATTCGCAGAGTCGCTTGTCTTGGTCACCGCTCCGTCTCCAACGGTGGTAACTCCAGTCAATGGAAAATCAGGATCGCCATATGTTTTCGTTCCCGGCCACTCTGCATCATTGATCGTGATCGAAGATGCTGCTTTTTCGATCGTTGCGGTTGCACTGGAAGGAATGTTGACCTGGTAGTTATCTGGATCGGCTGTTGCTCCGCCACCGCTCGCTGCTGCTCCTGTTATCACAGCCTTCGAAGCATCGATCACAACCTCTTTATTGGTTCCGACATTTGCATTCTTAAAAGCGGCTGTTAAGCCTGTGATCTGCAGTTTTTCATTTCCGGCAGCTGTATTCACACCAGTGTCTATCATGAGTGGTTGCTGTACAGTTGCTGTTGTCGTGCCATCATAGGTCTTATCTTCTACCGCAACTGATGATAATTGCAGTTGGTACTTAGAAATTTCCGGTACCACGGAATCTGTTAATATCCTATCGTATGAAGCACTTGAATCTGTCGGTGTAAATTTCACGGTATAAGCCTTGTTATCTTTTACCTTCGGATAAATACCAGATGCTGGACTACTATTTTCCGGTTCCCAGCTCCAGGTTCCGGCTACCAGTTGATTTGCACCATTATACACACCATAACCAGAAGCCAGGGAAACCTGAATCTGAGCAAGTGAAACCCCATAAGTCCCCTTCGCATTCCACTTTTGTGTTCCGTTTCCTACAATTCTCAGTGTATCCCTGGTAGACACATTAAGCGGTTCCGTTCTCTCAGAAGCAAATGCATTCTCTTTCGCCCTTATTCTGCTGGTTACCTGATATCCATGTGCCGGATATAATCCCTGAATTTCCGTACCGTCAATCCATGTAAATGCTCCGTCTGAATCTACATCACGGTATCCATACTCAATGTCATTTTCCGGATTCGTTCTATTTATGGTAATCGTCGTACCGGTTATATCCACCTCATCCTCAGTTATTGCAGCCGGTGCTGCCGTTCTTTTAGGAATCGTGATACTTTCAGGTTTTCCGGCAAATTTCTTATCCTTACTGCTTGCAGCATACCGATAATAAACCGTACTCTCATGATCGGAAGAAATGATGTCTGTAATCGAAATTCCTGATTCACTGCCCATTTTTGCAGATGTCCAGCTTGGAGAGGTATTGGTTCCGTTTACAATCACATACTGTAAAGATGAGGAAATTGTGATTTCTTCCTTCCGATAATCAATATTCGGCTTGTTCGATTCTCCCGGAATTGCCTGTGTTTGCAAATTCGCCACCAAAACCGCTTCACTGGCTGACATGGACGAGGATGCTTTCTTGCGAATATAGAATGGTACAGACCCACCATTTTCACGAATGTTATCCAGCAGCCCTGTCAGACGAACCATACCACCCTGTCTTATCGTTGTCCATGACTGTGCATCATTAGAAGCAGCATACTCCAGATCGCAGGAAGCTTTATTCTCTAAAGTCTCCTGTTCGTAATTGATAGAAACATCAGCAGCAGTAGGTGCCCCCTGCCGCACTTTTTCTGTCTGGAAATTTACATAGGTTACATCAAGAGATAACTTATCATCCTTTTTAATCATCAGTCTGACATGATATTCTGTGTCCGGAGCTAAATCCTGAATAGTATACTCATAGTTTCCGGAAGAACTTTCCCTAAGTGGCGTTCCATTCGAGAACATATCATCTAATGTTAATGTCCGCTCATCCTCGCCGGAGGTTAAGAAAAACTTAACATCTGCTCCGGGAGTTCCTGTTGCCTTAAGTGTAGCAGTCGCTTTTGTGTCAGAAATCGTCTTAATATCCGTGACAGCTGCGGAAGTGATACTTGCCGCCTTATTATTAGAATATGTCTGAGTAGCTTGATCATAATATACCGTCTTACTGTACTTGCGGAAATGCGGGTAATCCTCCGTTCCGATCACCTGTCCCCACGTACCATCTGATCGATCACCGTTTAATTTATAGGCAATTTCGCCGGATTTCAGTTTTTCTTCGCTTATAGTAGTAATACCCGGAGAACTATAATCACTCTTTGTTGTCTCATAACAGTTCGTAAAAGTAGCCCTATTATCATTCGGGTGCTTATTTCCTTCCAGTTTTCCTGATACAACCAAGCAATTAGTCACCGTTCCGTTTGAACAACTATTTGAAAAATCTGTTCCTACTACAAAACAATTCTGAATGTTGATAGCATAAGCGTCACGACACAACCCGCAAGTCCAATTACCTTCCAACACCAGCCCTATATTTTGTACACTCCCATGTCTAATCCATGCCACCAGTCCCCACTTAAAACTTGTACCGTCATTAGCAGGTCGCAGTCCGGAAATTACATGGTAATTTCCCTCAATAGTCCCCTCGAAAAACCAAGTATCAGATTTGTCTCTAATGCTTGTCCAGTCATGTCCGTCCGGGATCTTAATATCCTTCATCAGCTTCAGATTGCTCTTATTAGAGATTTTACCATCATTAAACTGCTTTGCAAACCAGAAAAGCTGACCGGCATTATAAATCTCATAATATCCCTTCCAATTTTTGGGCTCCTGATATGCACCACATGCTTCACAAAATCCATCTGCATTATAGTGCTCATGACTACAAACGGTATCATCATGAAACATCTCGATTTCATTTAGTGTTCCTATCGAAATCGTCTCACCTGATTTTGTGATCGGATTGCCGTCATTTAAGCCCGGTACCGTCACCGAAATCTCTGTTTTATTCCTATTTTCCGGCAGATATACCGTCAGATGTCCCGTGTTCACTTCATCATACGAAATCTGCATGGAAGGAATGACCATAGCTGCACTTTGACCTTCTTGATTGCTCAACAGTTCATCATTCTGCTTGATCGTGATATCGGTTGCCTGTAATATCTGATCGCTCGTGATCGCCGTGGAAACAAATTTTAATCTTGTCTCATAAAGAGGAGTTGCGGCCTTCAAAGTGATCGTTGCATTCGCATCATCAACGTCAGCTTCCATCCGATAAACATAGTCTCCAACCGTCACCTTTACCGTTACCTGTGTCCCTGATGTTAATGGCTTCAGGTAATTGGATGCCGTAAGTGTACCTTGATAATCGCTCACCTTCATCATTCCTGCATCCCAGGTAATCTCTCCCACGCTGATTGTCACCGGATAAGCGCTTTCGATGAATCGTACATCCGCAATCGTGCCCTGAATGGTATAGTTTTTCAGTCCGGAATTTTCACTTTTCGGGAAATAATCACCACCATTTAAGTTGACTACTGCCTGATCACGGATGGAAATGGAGCCCACCAAGGTACCCTCCTGCAGCGCTTGGCCTGGTTTCACTCCGATACCGATCGCATATACTTCATTATTATACGCAATGGCTGAAACCGTTCCGCCCTTGATCACAATCTCACCATACTTGTATCCATCTTCTACCGGTTTTGCTCCACCGCCGCCAGTGCCGATTGCGGCTCCGGGGTGTCTTCCTGCGTTCGTAGCATATCCTCCACAGGCTGTCACATTGCCACCATTGATCTCAATCCGATCCACGCAGCCGTACGCTCCACCGCCAATTCCTGCTCCACCGAATACATTTCTAATATCCTTGGGGTGGCTTCCATGTCCGCCCTTGGCATACACAGTTCCGCCGTTGATGACAATGGTACCGATGCCGCCCTCTAAACCGCCGCCAATACCTGCTGCCATCCCGCTGCCATAAGCTTCGATATTGCCTCCGTTGATCTCAATCGTCCCCAAGGAACCATTTCTCCTGCTCGACGCACCAATTCCGGCGCCTACTCCACCGGTTGCTTTTAAGCTTCCCTCTCCGCTGATCGTCAGGGTACAGCCTTCCGGCACATCAATAGCCGCACACATATCACCGCCCTTGAGTGTATTTTTTCCCTTCAGAATCAGATTCAGTTTTGCACCATTTGCCAGTCGGATCGCCGGTATCCAGTTACTTGCTGTCGTAGCGTTCTTATCGATCGGAATCTGGATATCCAGATCCGAAATCGTGATTGTAGCCTCCACACCACTAACCTGAATAACATTGGTCATACTGCTTCCCGTGATAGTCGCATCATTATACTGTTCCAATGTGTTGCTGTTGATGACGATACCGCCATTCGCAATATCATAAGTACCTGTTGATGCCAGCAAAGCGATTCCGCCGTCCATGCTGACCTCGATCTCCGGAAGCTCCACGCCCGCTGCCAAAATATACTCTCTCGGAAGAACCGGAAGATAATAATAGAAACCACTTTCATCTTCCCGGTTCTCATCCGGCTCCCAAGTAACGCTGATATCTGTCAGCACCGGGATATCTTCTGAGATTTCCTCATCTTCAAACTCATAATCCTTAAGAAAATCCCCGGCATTGCTGTCGGTCGCGATCAGAAACGTACCCTGCTGGTCTTTCTCCTGAACTTCCTGTTTATCTGCTTCCTCCTCATCATTGCTATCCGGCACGTTTTCTGAATTTTCTGTTTCCGGAGTTTCCTCCTCATTCAGATTTTCTTTCTTTGCATTACTGCCGGTAGCAATTCCAAAGTCTTCTTTCTTATCACGGTCGTCTGCTGCCGCTTTCTCATCTTCCGCGCCCTTATCGCGATCCGCATTATTTTTCTGATGATCCACGTTCTTATATTCCACCACCGAAGCCTCGATCGTCTCCGGGAAATTCAGATAATCCTCAAGGTTTTCTCCGGCATCCGCAGGGATCTGAATATGCGCGACCTCCTCCGGTAATTCCGTAAATCCTGTGATCACCTTTAATTTTTTTGCAGGTACTGCCGCAAACGTTGCGGACGGTACGCATAACTGCATCGCCATCACTGCTGCCAATGCTGCAGATACGATCTGCCGTTTCTTCTTTTTATACCTCATATCCATTTCCTCCTGTTGTCATTATATTCTATATAGCGTGACGGTTTTGTTCTCCCCGGTAATATTTTTATTCATACTTTTCCTCCTCACCTGATTCATTACTTTCCCTTTTTCCCTGAAGAAGCCGGGAGACTGCCTCCCGCAGCTGATATTCTGTAACGGGCTTCACCCAAAAGTCATCTACCCGCAGCCTGCGGCTTTGGGGTTCAAATTCTGCCTGATCGCTGATCCAAAGGAGCGGGACATCCTTGCTGTACCCTCGTATGCTCATGCAGAAATTCATTCCACGGGCCCCATCCTCCATTATCACCACAGCGTCATAAGGGCCCTCCCGCTGCATGGCATAGACGCAGAATACGCCATTGTCAAAGCGGTCTACTTTGCCAAGCTTCATCAGTAACGCCGTTTCTTTCTCCTTCTGACTATAGCTGCATAGCGCAATTCGCATTTCCATACCTCCGTTTCCTGATGGGCTCCATCGCCTCATATAGCTCCTGATCACTACAATCTATGGAGAGGAATGCCGGGATACGAAGCTGATACGCGATCAGGGCGAAGTTTTCATCATCGCTCCACCAGACAAGCGGTACTTCCGGTGCCAGCCGCTTTGCCTGAATGGCAGCCTCCAATCCCTTTGCTCCGGTCATGGCGATGACAACCGCATGGTACCGGCTTCGCCGGAGTGCCTGGGCAAGCTGGTTCTCATTCCACAATTCGTCAATCGCAAGCTGCCCATCCCCATCAAAAAGGGAGCGCAGCCTGCTCTCAAACCATTCTGCATTCCTTAATTCCGTACAAAGTGCGATTTTCATGCCGGGCCTCCTTTCCCGAAAAGAAAAATGAAAAAGAATCCTGCTTGCAGGATTCTCCGCCTGCGGCGGGGCGCGACAGCGGCACTCTTCCTTTCCGCCGCAGTGCGATCCTCGCGGAGCGTTTTTGATTTCATAGGACGAACTTTCC
>OLJW01003051.1_pt1 | contig 13358 bp, 9 predicted proteins | sample 1603411 | NCBI WGS metagenome assembly OLJW01 (sample SAMN04168659, study PRJEB22393) | human gut metagenome | biome: human gut microbiome; feature: stool | host: Homo sapiens | collected 2014-05-12 | reverse complement strand
CTTTCACCCACCTATGAGCAAGCTCATGTGGGCTTAGACCTTTTGACCCTGGCATTATAAAATAAGGGGATCGATACGAATGAAAAGAAAACAGGTAACAGCAGCATGCCTGATGGCGGCAACGATGCTGTTTTCAGGCTGCACGCCGAATATCAGTGAATATGCAGCGCGAGCGCAGCAAGCCGGAAAGAGCTTTTGGGAAGGGGAAACAACAGACGCTATGGCGCAGGATAGCGATGCTGCGGCAACAGCAGATGGCGAGACGTCTGAAGCAGGCGAAATACAGAATGTCAGTACAGGAACCGGTACCGCTGCAGCGAACGATGATGAGGTGCAGGATAGCACCGCTGCAACCGATGGTGGGACACAGGACGGCATAACAGCGACCGGCGGAAAAGCGCAGCACGGCGATACCGCGGCAACAGCAGACAGCGAGATGCCTGCGACCGGCGAAACGCAGACCGACACTGCTGCAGAATCTGCGGCAGCAACAGCTCCTCAAATTCCGGTCCTGATGACAGAAGTGACCGACTCCGTTTATGAAGCATACGCGCAGAAATCGGATGCGTTTACCGGCAAGCTGGCGGGACACGACCGCTTAAGCCGCGCAGAAAACGCAGCGCTGACAGCAGTTCTTTCACAGAAGGAGTACGGTGACAAGACGCTTTGCCTGCAGAACATGGCGAAGTATGACAGCAACGCAAATGAAAGCTTTCTGCTGATGTTTGAGAGCACGCCGTTGACAGCGCGCGGGCGGATTTCCGGCGATCTCTGGTATTATGACGGCGAGTCGGCAAGGCTTCTGGAAAAAGGAATCGTCGTGACCGGACTGCAGCAGGTGACGGGAATTGGGAATCCGTTTGTTATTCTGGAAACGGAAGTCTCCGGCAAAAAACAGGCGGCTGTCTGGACGGTAAAAGATCAAAAGTGCGAAAAGCTTCTGGAGGATGCCGAGACGATCGAAACGACAAAGGACGGCGTTTGTACGTTTTATCCTGCGGAGAAGACTGTGTACGATCCGCTTGTTTCGGAATGGGACAGTGCAGAAGAGACGGTTCCTGTTTATTATGAAAGAACAGCGGACGGATTTGCAGAGCGTTCGTATCGGGAGCTGACAGCGTCGGAATATTTGGCGTATGTGTCTGCAGAGGATTCGGATGAAGAGGCACAGGCGTGGAAGGAAAAGCTGGAAGAGCAGTTCTACACGCAGACGGATGAAAATACAGAATATACCTATTGGTTTTATGCAATTGGGGAGGACAAAATTGCCTATCGCTGCAGGGAAGCCGGGCAGTCGGTCGGACAGGAAGAAGGAATCGATCATGCGGTTGCGAAGTACAGCTGGTGTATCAGCAGCCTGGATCAGGGAAAGCTGACCAAAGCATCGGAGACGATCAGCGGGGATGGATTTTTCTTCCCGTCGAGATTGGAGCAGGAAGAAGCGCTGGAGAGCCTGGAGGATATTCCAAACGAATTTACGAAAAACCGGTTGAATAAAGTGCAGAAAACAGCCCGCGCGACGGTCGGTCAGGCGGTTGCACAGATTCTGGAGGTACAGGAGTACCCGGACGATGCGCTGTGTTTTGCAGAGACGGCGGATTACGATGGGAACGGCAAAAAAGAAACGTTTGCGGCGATCGGCAGGTACGACGGAGTCTTCGGCGCGCCGGTATGCGACCTGTGGTTTGTCGGCGCGGACGGCGCAGTTTTGGAAGAAGAGAATTTTGCTTTTAAGGAGCTGGAAAAGCTGGGAAGCGCCTTTGTGCTGTATCGTGGCTACGAAGTGTCCGGCGTCAGCGACATGCTGTTTGGTGTGCAGGAGCAAGGAGCAGTGCGCCTGTTAAAACAGATGGGGCACTTTGAGCTGGACGATGACGGCGATCTGATGGCATGGACTGCCGGGACAGAAGCCGCACCGGGATATTATGACATCAGCCAGCGCACACTGACAGAGTATCGATTAGAAGAAATCCGTGAAAAAGAGCTGTTACAGTATAAAAACGGCAAAGCAGTGTTAAAGAGTATCCTGCGGCAGGTTGGATCAGATTCCGGGAAAATACAGATTTTATCCGGGGAAAACGATAGGATTCATGTCAACTTTTCGGACGCGGAAGGAAGCTGGTACGAGACATGGAAAGTGGAAAACGACAGACTTGTACTGACAGACAGCGGAGAAGGCAGCGTAAAAGAGGTTCATGAAAGCGGTGATGTGTCCGGACAAAACGCAGTCAGTCAAAACAGTGCTGTATCTGAACGGGAAGCAGACAGCATCAGTGAAAACAATGCGGCAGCATCCGACCGGACAGGCAGCATCGGCACGAAGTCTGTGACAAAGAGCGGGCAAAAGTCAGAAAACGGGACAGAAAGCCCTGCCTTTGACTTCTCTGCGCCCGATGGGACAGCAAAGGAAACTCAGACAGAACAAGAATAGGAAATTACAAAAATATGGCATTTGCACATTTGCACGTCCATACAGAGTACAGCCTGCTGGACGGTTCCAATAAAATCAAAGAATATGTAAAACGAGTCAAGGAGCTGGGCATGACGGCTGCGGCGATTACCGACCATGGCGCAATGTACGGTGTGATCGATTTTTACCGTGCGGCGCGGGCAGAGGGTATCAATCCGATTTTGGGCTGTGAGGTCTATGTTGCGCCCAATTCCCGTTTTGACCGGGAGATTGCCGGCGGGGATGACCGGTATTACCATCTGGTGCTTCTGGCGGAAAATAATACTGGTTACGCGAATCTGAGCAAAATCGTCAGCCGCGGTTTTACGGAGGGGTACTATTACAAGCCGCGTGTCGATATGGAGGTTCTGGAGGAATTTCACGAGGGAATTATCGCGCTGTCTGCGTGCCTTGCAGGTGAAGTGCCGCGCTATATCCAGAAAGGACTGCCGGAGGAAGCAAAAAAATGCGCATTAAAGTATCAGTCGATTTTTGGGAAGGATAATTATTTTCTGGAACTGCAGGATCATGGGATTCCGGAGCAGCAGACCGTAAACATGGCGCTTTTACAGATGTCGCGAGAACTGGACATCCCGTTAGTATGCACGAACGACGTGCACTACACCTATGCGGAGGACGCAAAGCCCCACGATATCCTTCTGTGTATCCAGACCGGCAAAAAGCTTTCCGACGAAAACCGGATGCGTTACGAGGGCGGTCAGTATTTCGTCAAAAGCGAAGAAGAGATGAAGGGACTGTTTCCCTATGCGTGGGAAGCAGTGGAAAATACACAGCGAATTGCAGACCGCTGTCATGTGGAAATCGAGTTTGGTAAGACGAAGCTGCCGCATTTTGATGTGCCGGAGGGCTATGATTCCTGGGGATATTTGAACAAGCTGTGCACTGATGGCATGAAAGAGCGCTATCCGGAGGACGACGGGACGCTGCAGAAGCGTCTGGAATACGAGCTGGGTATTATCAAGCGCATGGGATATGTGGACTATTTCCTGATCGTGTGGGATTTTATCAACTATGCCAGAGAAAACGGTATTCCGGTAGGACCTGGACGTGGAAGTGCAGCTGGAAGCATCGTTTCCTACTGCCTGCATATCACGAATATTGATCCGATCCGTTATAGCCTGCTGTTTGAGCGTTTCCTGAACCCGGAACGAGTTTCCATGCCGGATATCGATATCGACTTCTGTTATGAACGCAGACAGGAGGTCATCGATTATGTCGGACGCAAATATGGAAAAGAAAAGGTTGTGCAGATTGTCACATTCGGTACGCTGGCGGCAAAGGGTGTCATCCGCGACGTCGGGCGTGTCATGGATCTGCCGTATTCCTTTGTAGATTCGATTGCAAAAATGATCCCGAACGAGCTGAACATGACGATTGATAAGGCACTGTCAATGAACGCAGAGCTGCGCAAACTCTACGAGAGCGATGAACAGGTGCACGTGCTGATTGATATGAGTAAACGGCTGGAGGGATTGCCGCGCCACACCTCGATGCACGCAGCAGGGGTTGTGATCTGCCCGGAGGCGGCAGATCATTTTGTACCGCTTTCACGGGGGTCGGATGGTTCGATCACAACGCAGTTTACGATGACGACGCTGGAAGAGCTCGGACTGTTAAAAATGGACTTTCTGGGGCTTCGAACCCTGACAGTAATCGACCACGCGGTCAAGATGATTGAGCATGACACCGGTGTGAAGCTCGATATGGAGCATCTGGATTATAACGATAAAAAAGTGCTGGATTCGCTCTGCACCGGCAGGACGGACGGCGTGTTCCAGCTGGAAAGCGGCGGGATGAAAAGCTTCATGAAGGAGCTAAAGCCCCAGAACCTGGAGGATATCATCGCGGGTATTTCCCTGTACCGTCCCGGGCCGATGGACTTTATTCCAAAATATATTAAAGGAAAAAACAATCATGACGAAATCACCTATTCCTGTCCGGAGCTGGAACCGATCCTGTCTCCGACCTACGGCTGTATCGTGTATCAGGAGCAGGTTATGCAGATTGTGCGCGACCTCGGCGGCTACACGATGGGACGAAGCGACCTGGTTCGTCGTGCGATGAGCAAGAAAAAGCAGTCTGTCATGGAAAAAGAACGGGCGAATTTCGTTTACGGCAATCCCGAAGAGGGCGTGCCCGGCTGTGTGGCCCGGGGCATTCCGGAAAAGGTCGGTCTGGAAATTTACGCGGAAATGATGGATTTTGCAAAATACGCGTTCAACAAGTCCCACGCTGCATGCTACGCGGTTGTCGCTTACCAGACGGCTTACCTGAAATATTATTATCCGGTGGAATTTATGGCGTCCCTAATGACTTCTGTAATTGATAACCCCGGAAAAGTGGCGGAATACATTCTGGTCTGCCGCCAGATGGGAATCGCGATTCTGCCGCCGGATATCAACGAGGGAGAGCCGGGATTTTCGGTATCGGGAAAATCAATCCGGTACGGACTGACTGCGATCAAGGGTGTAGGACATCCGGTTGCGGACGCGGTGATCGCAGAGCGGAAGCAGCGGGGCGTGTTCAAAAACCTGCAGGATTTTCTATCCAGAATGTCCGATACGGAAGTCAATAAGCGCAACGTGGAAAACTTCATCAAAGCGGGTGCATTCGACAGCCTTGAGGGAACACGCAAGCAGTTTATGAGCGTATTTGTGCAGCTGATGGATCAGAATCAGCAGAATCGGAAAAATAATATGGCGGGACAGCTTTCCTTATTCGATCTGGTGGACGAGTCGGAAAAGAAAAACTATGAAATCCGCTTCCCGGATGTCGGGGAATATTCGAAGGAAATTCTTCTGACCTTTGAAAAAGAAGTGCTCGGTGTGTATGTCAGCGGGCATCCGCTGCAGGAATACGAGCAGCTCTGGCGCAGGAATATTTCTAATACGACGGCAGATTTTATGCTGGATGAGGAGACAAACAGCGTCCATATTCAGGACGGAGCAAAGGCGGTTATCGGCGGAATTATCGAGGAAAAGAAGATCAAATATACCAAAAACGATAAGGTGATGGCGTTTTTACAGGTGGAGGATCTGGTTGGAACGATTGAAGTTATCGTTTTCCCGAAAACCTATGAGCAGTACGGCAGCAAGCTGATGGAGGATGAAAAGGTTCTCCTGCGGGGGCGCGTTTCCGCAGAGGAGGACAAAGATGCGAAGCTGATCTGTGAATCCGTGCAGACGTTTGACGAAATCCCCAAAAAGCTCTGGATTAAGTTTCCGACGATGGAAGCCTATCAGCAGCAGGAAAAAAAGCTGCTTTCGGCAATCGCAGCTTCCGACGGCAAGGATACTGTGGTGATTTATGTGGAAAATCCGCGCGCGATGAAGCAGCTTGGGGCGAATCAGACCGTTCATGGGGACGAGGCGCTTTTAAAGCAGCTGGAAGAGTTGTTTGGAGAAGAAAACGTAAAGCTGATGTAAGTTTCACAAAACCATTGAAAAGAAAGCCCGTTTCGATTAAAATAAAAAATGGTTTTACGGATTTTGAAATCTTAAGATTGAAGTCCAGCCCGCAGCGGCAGACAGGAGGAACAATGGCAGCTAAGATAAAGACAATTGGAGTTCTTACAAGCGGCGGAGATGCGCCGGGTATGAATGCGGCAATCCGTGCGGTTGTTCGGAAAGCGATTTGCAACGGCGTCAAAGTAAAAGGCATTAAAAAAGGCTATCAGGGCCTGTTAAATGAAGAAATCATAGATATGGATGCCCGCAGCGTTTCGGATACCATCCAGAAGGGCGGTACGATTCTGGGAACCGCACGTTGTCTGGAATTTAAGACCGAAGCCGGACAGAAAAAGGGCGCGGAGATCTGCCGCAGACACGGCATCGACGGTCTGGTTGTTATTGGCGGCGACGGCTCTTACAGAGGTGCGCAGGCGATGTCCAGACTTGGGATCAATACGATCGGTCTGCCGGGCACGATCGATCTGGATATTGCATGTACCGAATATACGATCGGTTTCGACACGGCAGTTAATACCGCGATGCAGGCAATCGATAAGGTAAGGGATACATCTTCTTCTCATGAACGTTGCAGTATTATCGAGGTAATGGGCAGAAATGCCGGTTATATCGCACTGTGGTGCGGCGTCGGCACCGGCGCGGAGGATATCCTTCTTCCTGAAAAGTACGACTATGACGAGCAGCAGCTGATTAACAATATTATCAACAACCGGAAAAAGGGCAAAACCCACCATCTGATCATCAATGCAGAAGGTATCGGTCATTCTACTTCCATGGCGAAGAGAATTGAAGCAGCAACGGGTGTGGAAACCAGAGCAACCATCCTGGGGTACATGCAGCGAGGCGGCAGCCCGACCTGTCTGGATCGTTATTATGCTTCTATCATGGGCGCTTATGCGGCAGACATCCTCTGCGCAGGCAGCTCGAACCGTGTTGTGGCTTACAAACACGGCGAATTTGTAGACTATGATATCGAGGAAGCGCTTGCGATGCAGAAAGAGATTCCCGAATATCATTATCAGGTCAGCAAAGCGCTGGCCACCTGACGATACAGGACGCAAAGGGGCGGCTGCACACGAAACGTGTGTGGCCGTTGTGCGTTTTCATAAAGATCAACGGAGGAACCTGCATGATTACTGCAGCATCCAACAGCCGGATCAAAAGGCTGGTACAATTGAATCAAAAGTCGAAGCTGCGCAGAACGGAGGATGTTTTTCTGGCAGAGGGTGTGAAGATGTTTCTGGAAGCACCGAGAGAGCAGCTGCAGGAGGTCTATGTTTCGGAATCCTTTCTGGAAAAGTGCAGCTGCAGGGAGCATCTGGAAGAGGTTGGCTACGAAGTCGTTTCCGACAGCGTTTTTTCTAAAATATCGGATACCTGCACGCCACAGGGCGTTTTATGCGTGCTGAAACAGTTTCACTATAATATAGAAGAAATGCTGCGGGACAAAGCACCGCTGTTTCTGCTTCTGGAAAATATACAGGACCCCGGCAACCTCGGCACGATGCTGCGAACCGGTGAGGGCGCAGGCGTTTCCGGGATTATCATGAGCCGGGATACAGTCGATTTGTACAACCCGAAGGTTATCCGTTCAACGATGGGCAGCATCTACCGCGTTCCGTTTTATTATGCGGACGATTTTGCGGCGGCAGTTCATCAGGTACAGCAGGCGGGTGTCAGCGTATACGCGGCGCATCTGCGCGGGAAAAATTCCTATGCCTGTCAGGATTACACAAAGGGGACGGCATTTCTGATCGGTAACGAGGGCAACGGTCTGCGGGAAGAGACTGCAGAACTTGCGGACTGTTACATTCGGATTCCGATGGAGGGCAAAGTCGAGTCGCTAAATGCGGCGGTGGCGTCTTCGATTCTGATGTATGAAGCGCATCGGCAGAGGGCGACGCTTGAAAAATAACATTTTTCAAGCTCGAGATTTGTGTCTGCGCGCACTTGACACAAACTCGACATGCGCAAAAAGCGTGCGCAGAAATGAGAGGCACAGATGAAAATCGGTTTTATCGGACTTGGAAATATGGCGCAGGCGATGATTGGAGGAGTTTTGAGAAATCACCTGGCTGTGCCGGAGGAAATTTACGGTTCTGCAAAAACGGCGGAGACGGAAAGCAAAGTGCATGAAATGTTTGGCATCACGGTGACAGGCGATAACCTGGAAACCGCGCGGCAGGCAGAGCTTTTGATTCTTGCCGTAAAGCCGCAGTTTCTGGAGAAAGTGATCGGACAGATCAGCGACATTGACCTGACCGGTAAGACGATTCTGAGCATTGCGGCAGGCAAAAGCCTTGCGTGGCTGGAAGAGCAGTTCTGTGCGCCGCTTCCGTTTGTGCGTGCGATGCCCAATACGCCGGCGTTAGTCGGGGAAGGCTGTACCGGAGTCTGCTATGGCAGCAGGGTAACTCCTGAGATGAAAGAAAAAACGGCGGCTGTCCTGGACAGTTTCGGCAAGACGGTTGAGCTTCCGGAACATCTGATGGATGTGCTGACCGGCGTCAGTGGCTGTGCGCCTGCCTGGATTTTTATGCTGATCGAGGCGATGGCAGACGGTGCAGTTGCGGAAGGCATGCCGCGCAGCCAGGCATATGAATGCGCTGCACAGGCTGTGCTCGGCAGCGCGAAACTGATGCTTGAGACCGGAAAGCATCCGGGAGAGTTAAAGGATATGGTCTGCTCCCCGGCAGGCTCCACGATTCAGGCGGTATGCGTTTTAGAGGAAAAAGGCTTCCGCGGCGCAGTGACCGATGCGGTCATCACTGCGGTGGAAAAGTCCAGAAGCCTGTAAAATAGTTTGTTACAAAAATGTTAAAAACAGGAATAAAGAAAGATCTGATGGAAAAAATAATCCCGTCAGGTCTTCTTTTTTTGATAAAAAATCGAAAAAACCGCAGAAAATGGCTGTCCTTTTTATGAAAAGAGAATTTACTATGTTAAAGCGGCATTTGTTGAAAACTTTGAAAAATAGTAAGAAAAAGGCGATGATTTCGGAGGTTTGTTGTAAAAATATCACAATAGAAGAAAAAACTTTGTGGGGAACTAACGGAAATTTGTGGTTCCGGGCGAACGACTTGACATTTGATTGTAATATTGCTATCATATCATGCGTAACAATTGTTAATAAGTTTGTAACAATTGAAACAGCTCTGTAACAAGGAGCATCCCACAAAAAGCTCCTGAATTTCACCGGCAGAATGGCTGGGGAAGCAGAGTAAGATTTATGGAGGTAAGAATGAACGGAAAAGGCAGAAAGTTGTTTCGTAGTGCAGTCGGCATTTTAACATCTGTTATGATGATGGGTGCATATACGACAACCGCTATGGCAAGTGGTATCGGTGTCATTGATGCGAAAGACATGCTGGACATTCATGCAGAAGCAAATACAGCGTCTGCGGTGATTGGTCAGGTCATGGAGGACGGTCATGTGGCGATCCTTGCAAAGTACAACGACTGGGTGCAGATCCAGGCGGGAGAAATTGCAGGATGGGTACCGGCTGAAAATCTGGTCGAGACAGAGATTTCCAACGAAGAGGCTGTTGCAGCCAATGAGCAGGTGATCGCTGAACGGACAGGAGCAACAGCATCCGAAGATGAATTCTTTGCAGAGGAAGAAGTACAGCAGGATGAAACAGCAGCTTTACAGGCAGAGGCGAGTGAAACTGCACAGAATGAGATAGAAGAAGTACAGGCAGCCGAGGAAGCAGCGCGGCTCGAAGCGGAGGCGCAGGCAAAGGCAGCAGCCGAGGAAGCAGCACGCATCGCAGCCGAAGCCCAGCAGGCAGCTTTGGCTGCCCAGGCGGCGCAGACCGCAGCGATATCCGCAGAGGAATTAAAACTGCTTGCAAATATTATTTACTGTGAAGCAGGCAGTGAATCCTACGTTGGTAAGGTTGCGGTAGGCAATGTCATCATGAACCGCGTCAAGAGTGCATCGCAGCCCAATACGATCACCGAGGTTGTTTACGCAAAAGGACAGTTTTCCCCTGTTAGAAACGGTTCGCTGCAGAGGGCACTGAGCAGTGACAAGGCAGATGCAGCCTGCTATCAGGCAGCAATCGAAGCATTAGCCGGTGCACAGCCGGTCGGCGGCAAGCTGTTTTTCAGAAGAAATAACGGTCGTTCCGGACAGGTAATCGGACATCACGTTTTTTACTAAAACAGTATCATAGCCGGGGCATTTGTCTCAACAGCATTGTAAGGGAATCGTCAGAAGATGATAAGAATCCATTGTTTCTGACAGAAAAAGAGCGAAAAAAGGCATGTGGAAAAGGATTGTTTTTCACACGCCTTTTTTGTATTCATGACAATAGAATCCTCGCAGGGCGCACACTTGACAGTAATTGACGGATTTGATATGATGACGCTAATCATGTAATATAATTGTAACATTTGATGAGCCGATTTTGGGAGCGCCAAATGCGCGGAAAATCAATGGAGGTTCAGCTATCGTTACTGTCTGCGGATATGAGGGGACGGAAAGGATCATCGATTTATGGGCTGGAGCAGAAAATGTGAGAAAAGGGGGAAGCACTGGCTGCGGGCTGCAGCGCTGGGAGTCGTCTTTTTGTGGACGGCCGGAAGCAGTCTGCAGGCAGAGGCAGAATCGAGCAAAAGCGCGCACTGGCACAAGGGCGTTGGCGTGGAGGCGTGGCTGACAGGAGCGGATAAGGAACAGGTCAGTCCGAACGCAGCATCCCAAAATGATGTGGCAGATACAGCGATCGCCGCAGTCGGCGGGCAGGGAACGGATGCAGCGTCCGACAGTGCGGACAGCAAAACCAAGGCTTCGTCCGGCGATGGAACGAAAATGGACGACCTGACCGGAACGATCGTGATGACGAGCGTCCAGAATGTATTGAATGTCAGGACGGAACCGGACAGCGAGGCAGAGCTTGCAGGGTATTTGTATGCAGACTGTGGCGGTACAGTGCTGGAACAAAAGGACGGCTGGACAAAGCTTGAGTCCGGCGAACTGACCGGCTGGGCGAATAACGATTATCTGCTGTTTGGGGAAGAAGCGCGGAAAGAGGCAAAAGACGCGGGACGGATTGTGGCAACGACAAAAACAGGTGCTTTGCGGATCCGGAAAGAACCTTCAGCAGATGCCGCAATTTATGATCTGCTGGAAGAAGGCGCAAAGTATGAGGTCGTGGATGAAGAACAGATTCGTTTCAGCGAGGATCAGGAAATCACGGCGGACTGGGTTGCGGTCAATTACGGCGGAAAGACCGGATATGTGTCTTCGGAATATGTCCAGGTTGATTTTGAAATCGATTACGGAGAGACGGTTGAGCAGGTAAAAGTGCGCGAGGAAGCGGAAACGGCGAGACTGCAGGCGGAAAAAGAAGCTGCCGCACAGAAACAGAAGAAGGAAAAGGCAGCGCAGGCGGAAAAGGAAGCGAACAAGGCTGCTGCACTGGCTGCGGACGACAGCGTGCTTTTGGCGGCGCTCATTCAGTGTGAAGCGGGAGAAGAGCCCTACGAAGGACAGGTAGCTGTCGGCGCAGTCGTGATGAATCGGGTCAGAAGCGGCGCTTATCCGAATACGGTTAAGGGAGTTATCTATGCTTCGGGACAGTTTACACCGGCGGGAAGCGGACAGGTTGGACGCGTTGTCGCAAGTGGAAAGATCAAGGCAAGCTGCCTGCAGGCGGCACAGGAAGTGATGGCGGGAAGCACCCCGGTTGGAATGGCGACGCATTTTAGACGGGCAGGAAGCAGGGAAGGTATTGTGATCGGACATCATGTATTTTGGTAGACGGGGCATGATTTTTGTAGTATGATAGTCATAAGTCACAGGAAAGGAGGAGTTACATGACGGAAGTATTTGCCTGGCTGGCTCTGTTGATTTTACTTGTGCTGATTGAGCTTGCGACGATGGGGCTGACGACAATCTGGTTTGCAGCCGGAGCTCTTGTTGCGACGATTGCAGCTGCCTGTGGTGCGCCGGTTCTGGTGCAGGTCATCCTGTTTTTGGTAGTGTCCGTGCTGATGCTTGTTTTTACAAGACCGGTTGCCATGCGCTATTTCAATGTTGGAAGGGCGAAGACCAATGTGGACAGCATGCTTGGGGAACGCGGTATCGTGACCGGCAGGATTGATAACCTGCACAGCTGCGGACAGGTTACGCTCAAAGGCATGGAGTGGTCAGCAAGATCTCAGGAAACTGAGGGGACGATTGAAGAGGGTACCGTCGTCATTGTAAAAAAGATCGACGGCGTGAAGCTGATCGTTGTTCCGGACGAGATCGAAACAGAAGAACCTGTAACAAACAGCAGAGAGACTGCTGACAACATGCGGTAAGACCGCGGAAATGAGGGTAATTATGATAGGTGGATTGGTAATACTCATTATTTTAATTCTTGCAATTGCAATTGTAGCGTCCTGCATCAAGATCGTACCGCAGGCGCAGGCTTATGTCGTAGAACGTCTCGGCGCATACCAGGATACCTGGAGCGTTGGTCTTCACTTTAAAGTGCCGATTGTCGATAAAGTTGCAAAGCGCGTACTGTTAAAGGAACAGGTAGCGGATTTCCCGCCTCAGCCCGTTATCACAAAGGATAACGTTACGATGCGGATCGATACCGTTGTCTTTTTCCAGATCACAGATCCCAAGCTGTTTACCTACGGAGTTGAAAATCCGATCATGGCGATTGAAAACCTGACCGCGACAACCCTGCGTAACATCATCGGAGACCTGGAACTGGATCAGACCCTGACCTCCCGTGAAACGATCAATGCCAAGATGCGTGCATCCCTGGATATCGCAACCGATCCCTGGGGCATCAAGGTAAACCGTGTCGAATTAAAGAACATCATTCCTCCCGCAGCAATTCAGGATGCGATGGAGAAGCAGATGAAGGCAGAGCGTGAACGCCGTGAAGCGATCCTGCGTGCCGAAGGTGAAAAGAAATCTACCATCCTGGTAGCAGAAGGTAAAAAGGAATCCGCAATTCTGGAAGCAGAGGCAGAAAAGCAGTCTGCAATCCTGCGCGCAGAAGCAGAGAAAGAAAAGATGATCCGTGAGGCAGAAGGTGAAGCGGAAGCAATCCTGAAAGTCCAGCAGGCGACTGCAAACGGTCTGCGTTTCATCAAGGATGCAGGAGCGGATGATTCTGTACTTCGTTTAAAGAGTCTGGAGGCTCTGGAAAAGGTTGCGGACGGCAAGTCTACAAAGATCATCATTCCGTCCGAAATTCAGAACATGGCGGGACTGCTGACCAGTGCGAAGGAGCTTTTAAGCGACAAATAAGCTCACACGTACCATCTTCGATGCTATCCGCTGCCTGACAGCGTATTTCATCTTTACAAAAAAGGACCGTACATTCTATAATGAATGTACGGTTTTTTATTTTATGATGCCAGGGTCAAAAGGTCTAAGCCCACATGAGCTTGCTCATAGGTGGGTGAAA
>OLJW01003044.1_pt1 | contig 13380 bp, 10 predicted proteins | sample 1603411 | NCBI WGS metagenome assembly OLJW01 (sample SAMN04168659, study PRJEB22393) | human gut metagenome | biome: human gut microbiome; feature: stool | host: Homo sapiens | collected 2014-05-12 | reverse complement strand
CGATGACCGGGCACGCGCTGATCGCCATCAACGAATTCATGTCGCGCTATCCGCACAGCGAGCAGATCGAGAATTTCAAGACCATCAACACCGAGCTGACGCAGCGCCTGCACGACAAGGCCTACCTCAACGCATACACTTATTATAAGATAGGCCGCTACAAGTCGGCCATCGTATCGCTCAAGAACGCGCTCAAGCAATACCCCGAAAGTTCGCACCGCGAGGAGATCATGTACCTGATCGTGGACGCCAGCTACCGCTTCGCCAGCAACTCGGTCGCCGAGAAGCAGACCGACCGCTATCTGGCGATGCTCGACTCGTACCTCTCGTTCAAAGAGGAGTTCCCCGAATCGAAGCACATCAAGGAGGTGGACCGCATGGCCCAGCACGCCCGCGATTATCTGGACCGCAACAAGCAAGAAGACAACAACATATAGCAATGGAAATCAAGAAGAACATTCCCAACAACACCATTACGCGTAAACTGGTCGATCTGGACCGGGAGACCGGCAATGTCTACGAGTCGATAAATATCATCGCCCGCCGCGCCAACCAGATCGCAACCGAGCTGAAGACCGAGCTGAACCGCAAGCTCGCCGACTTCTCATCGCCCACGGACACCATGGAGGAGACCTTCGAGAACCGCGAGCAGATCGAGATTTCGCGCTATTACGAGCGTCTTCCCAAGCCCGCGATCATCGCCACCGAGGAGTTCCTCGACGACGAGCTTTTCTTCAAGGAGAACAAAGAGGTCAAGGAGGCGTAACAGCCCGCCGGCATGGACTCGCAGGGACACGACATACAAAGCCCCGGCGCCCACCGCACGGTCGAAGGACTAGCGGGACGGCGCATACTGCTGGGCATTACGGGAAGCATAGCGGCCTACAAGGCGGCTGTGCTCTGTCGTTTATTGAAGTGCGCGGGCGCCGAAGTGCGCGTCCTCATGACGCCGCTGGCCAAGCAGTTCATCACGCCCCTGACGATGGCCACCCTCTCGAAAAACCCGATTCTCGTGGAATTCTTCGACCCGGAAAACGGAGCGTGGAATTCGCACGTCTCGCTCGGCGAGTGGGCCGACTGTTACCTGATAGCCCCCGCCACGGCCAATACGCTGGCCAAAATGGCCTGCGGCATCGCCGACAACCTGCTGCTGACGACCTACCTCTCGGCCCGCTGCCCGGTGGTCGTCGCCCCCGCCATGGATCTGGACATGTACGCCCACCCCACGACCCAGGAGAACCTGCGCCGGCTGGCCGGACACGGCGTGCGGATCGCCGAACCCGCCGAAGGGGAGCTCGCCAGCGGGCTCACGGGCAAGGGACGCATGGCCGAACCTGCGGAAATCGCCGCTTATGTCGGCACCCTCCTCGCCGCGGAAAACCCCGAAAAAAAAAAGCACCTGTCCGGTAAACGCTTCGTCGTAACGGCAGGCGCCACGATCGAAGCCATCGACCCCGTGCGGTTCATCTCGAACCACTCGTCGGGCAAAATGGGCTACGCCATCGCCGGAGCGCTGGCCGCGCGCGGTGCGCAGGTGACCCTCGTCACGGGGCGCACGTCGCTGCCGACACCTCCGGGCGTGGAGCGCGTGGACGTGCTCTCTGCCGCCGAGATGTACGACGCCGCGACCGGGGCTTTCGACGGCGCCGACGGCGCTGTCATGTGCGCCGCCGTGGCGGACTATACGCCCGACGCGGTTTCGCAGACCAAGCTCAAGAAGGGCGAGGGCGAAATGCACATCACCCTGCGCCGTACGCGCGACATCGCCGCAGAGCTGGGAGCCGCCAAAGGCGGCCGCCTGCTGGTCGGCTTTGCCCTCGAAACACACGACGAACAGGCCAACGCCGAGGCAAAGCTCGCGCGAAAGAACTTCGATTTCATCGTCCTCAACTCGCTGCGCGACGCCGGCGCGGGATTTCGCGGCGACACCAACAAGGTGACCTTCATCGACCGCAACGGCCGCGAGCCGCTGCCCCTGATGCCGAAGAGCGAAGTAGCCGGACGTATCGTCGACAAAATCGAATCACTGTTAAAATAAAGACCGCCATGTTACGCCGTCTGTCGGTTGAGAACTACGTGCTTATCGACAAGCTCGAAATGGAGCTGGATCCCCACCTGAACATCATCACGGGTGAAACGGGAGCCGGCAAATCCATCCTGCTCGGTGCCCTCGGCCTGCTGCTGGGCGCCAAGAACGACGGCTCGGCCATGAAGGACGCCGCACGCAACTGCGTGGTCGAAGGCACCTTCGACCTCTCGGGGCGCGACATGGAGGCTTTCTTCGCCGGGAACGACCTCGACTATGCGCCGGAGACTACCGTAACGCGCATGATAACCCCGACCGGCAAGAGCCGCGCCTTCATCAACGACCTCCCGGTGCAACTGGCCCAGCTGCGCGAATTCGGCACCCGCCTGATCGACATCCACTCGCAACATCAGAACCTGATCCTCTCCTCGGAAGAGTTCCGCACCTCGGCGCTCGACACCGTGGCCGGGAACGGGGAACTGCTCGCACAATATGCCGCGCAGTACACGCGGCTTACGGAACTGCGGCGCCGGCTCGCCGCCCTGCGCGAAGCCGCCGCCGACGGACGCCGCGACGAGGAGTGGCTCCGCTTCCAGAGCGAAGAACTCACGGCTGCCAACCTGCGCGAAGGGGAACAGGCCGCCATCGAGGAAGAACTGGCCGTACTGGAGAACGCCGACCGCATCGGCGAGGTGCTCACTACGCTCCGCAACGCCCTCGATGCCGACGAAACCGGGGTGCTCACGCTCCTGAAAAATTCCGAGAACGACCTGACACGCATCCGCGAACATTTCCCCGCGGCCGGGGAATACGCCGCACGCCTGCACTCCGTACTCGAGGAGCTGAAGGACATCGACAACGCCGTAGCCGCCGACAGCGAACGCCTCGACGCCGACCCCGAACGGCTGGCCAAACTCGCCGCACGCCTCGACGCCCTCTACGCCCTGCAACAAAAGCACCGCGTCGCCTCCGAAGCGGAGCTGATCGCAGCCCGCGACCGCTATGCCGCACAGCTCGCCGCCATCGTACACGGCGACGAAGAGATCGCAGCGGCTGAAAAAGAACTGGACGCAGCCGCACAGAAGGCCGGCTCGCTGGCCGACAGGCTGCACAAGGCACGCGCAAAAGCCGCCCCGGCCTTCGAAAAACAGATACTGGCGACGCTCGTGCAGCTGGGCATGCCCGAAACCGTATTCCGAGTAGCGCTCACCCCGCTCCCCGACCTCGGGCGCACGGGAGGCGACGGCGTGGCATTCCTCTTCTCGGCCAACCGCAACGCGACGCCCCAGAGCGTCGAACGTATCGCCTCGGGCGGTGAGCTCTCGCGGGTCATGCTGGCGCTCAAATCCCTGCTGGCCCGGCGCATGCAGTTGCCGACGGTCATCTTCGACGAGATCGACACGGGCGTCTCCGGGCGCATCGCCGACGCCATGGGCGAGATCATCGAATCACTCTCCGCGACGTTGCAGGTCGTGGACATCACCCACCTGCCGCAGGTGGCGTCGAAAGGCGCAGCCCATTTCGTGGTCTACAAACGCGACGGGCGCACCGACATCACGCGCCTGACGGACGAGGAGCGCATCACCGAGATCGCCAAGATGCTCTCCGGCAGCCGCATCACCGATGCCGCCATAGCCCAGGCACGCATTCTGCTGGGCAAATAACCGCACACGCAACTACCCGCCGGCCGGAACGAACCTTTTGTCCGGCGCACTTTATGAACTCCGTATATTGACCCCGACATTTACCGCACAATGAATGAATTGACGAAGATTGCGGCCGCCAACCAGCAGCGCGCCCGCGAGGTTATCCGCGACTCCGGGCTCGAAGCCGCATGGCGCTCCGTCGGCGCCGAACCCAACCTGGTCGGGTCGCTCCGCACGGGACTGCTGATGACGCACCACGACATCGACTTCCACATCTACTCCTCACCGCTGCGCCTTGCGGACAGCTTCGCAGCCATGGCGCGCCTGGCCGAAAACAGCCGCATCCGCAGCATCACCTTCAACAACCTGCTCGACGCCCCCGACCAATGCCTCGAATGGCATGCCTGGTATGCCGATGCCGACGACCAGTTATGGCAGATCGACATGATCCACATGCCCCGGGGTTCGGCCTACGACGGCTATTTCGAACGGGTAGCCGACCGCATCGCCGCCGTGCTGACCGACCGGACGCGCGAAACGATCCTCCGGCTCAAATACGAAACCCCGGAGGCGGAGAAGATCATGGGTATCGAATATTACCAGGCCGTACTGCGCGACGGCGTGGGCACCTACACGGAATTCGAAGCCTGGCGTGCCGCCCACCCCGTGACGGGGATTCTGGAGTGGATGCCCTGACAAAAAATGCGGCCCTGTCCTGCCAAAAGATCGGAACCGGGAGCAGGGAACAGGGGCGGCAATGGCGCAGCACACGCCGCCGGTATCGGGCATTCAACGCCGTGCATCGCACAATCCGGCATCCCCGGGGCACGCAGCGCATGACAACAAGCCCGCACATAAAAAAAGCAACCCCGCAGGGTTGCTTTTTTCAATCGGCGACGGCACCGCAACCCGCCTCGGCCGCTATCGGCACGGGCTCAGTCAGCCCGGTATTTCCTGTTGGTGACGTCGATCGTCCGGGCTTCGAACAGCCCCAGGTCGGCGGCAGGGCAAGCATTCGCAGGGACATTTCTGCCATCGTAAATATCGGCAAAATCATAGCTGCTGTCCGTAGTCAGCCAGTTCCACAGCTCGGGATAAACCTCCTTGATATGCACCGATTCGCGCGGATAGTTGAACCAGTCGAACCCGCAGAGGTAGCCGCCGTTCTCGTCGACATACTCCGTCCCCGTGGCGGTGATCACCAGCCCGTAGGGCAATTTGTCCTTGTCGAACGAATCGTTCAGGTAGGCAGTCGACAAGGCATAGAGTTCCACGCCGTTATCCACCTCGATATACCACTCAACGCGCATCGGGCCGTTCCCTTCGATCTTCGACACGTCCCAGTTGCGGATCGTCGACCCCAGGTACTCCCCGACCTTGATATTGACCTTGTCGTAGGTGTTGAGCGTCCCTTCCATCGACTTGAAATACTGCGACCTGCAATCGGCACCGTCGGGGGTGATCAACCCCTTGAAGACACGCTTGCCGCCCTTGTAAACGACACATCCCAGTTTGATGGATTTCGTCGACCCCAACGCCACGGGCTGTACGCCGAACCCGAAGATATTCTGCCGGGTCTGGTACAACACATGGATGACCAGGTCGTTGTAATCGTAATCCCCGCGCCTGGAGTCCTCGAAACATACTACCTGGAACAACTGCGATTTGTTGCCTGCGAAATTGGGGTACTCATCGCGCGGGACGAACGTCGTCGTCAGCCCCTCGTCCGAACGGGTCAGGGTCATCCGCGGCACCCAGATCGTCATGGGGCTTTCGGCCTCGGCCAGCGTCACCCCGTATGCCTTCACTACGGTGATGCAACCTTCTTTCACGGGGACATCGTACGTGCGGGCCGTCTGGTAATGGTCGATGTCCACATCCAAGGGGCTGCCGGGACGGACATCGTTCTTCTCGATGCAGGAGACGGCCAGGAAGGCCAGCATTAAGATGGTAATTTTCTTCATTGTGGGTGTGTTAGATTAATAAAATGGTTCCGCATCTCCCGTTGCACCTCTTCCCCACTCCTGGGAACCGATTATTTTGCTCGGACAAAGTTAGATATTCCCGCCTCAAATACCAAACAAATCAGCCAAAAACGCACTCAATACAGCCCAATTTCATTTTCAAGGGCCGCCTGCCGCACCGGCAGGACCTGAGGCTGTAATTTTCGCATTCGGCCTGCCGGTCATGGCAATGGCCTATCGCATCGACGGCATTTCGGACTGCCACACACCCGGCTCATGGCTCCCGGGCGCATGAGCGACAAAGACGCAGCCGACACTACAAGCCCGGGCAATTCGCCGGGGCACAGATCGGCTCGGCCGGCATATGATAGATGCCGAACCGCAAATGTGCGGACAGGAATAGCCCTGCGGCCAACGAAGTACCCGCCGCCCCGGACGGAACCCCTCCCGGCCAACCGCCCGCGGCGCCGGAGAATGCCGCTTCGACCGCTTCGCGGCAAAACAAAAACCGGAGCCTCAGCGGAGGCTCCGGTTTTCCATATTGCGAACCGATGATTACATCATGCCGCCCATACCGCCTGCGGGCATAGCAGGCATGGCGGGAGCATCGGATTTCTTCTCCGCCAGCACGCATTCGGTGGTCAGGAACATCGAAGCGATCGAAGCGGCATTCTCCAGCGCAACGCGCGACACCTTCGTCGGGTCGATGATACCGGCCTTCAACAAGTCTTCATACTTGTCGTCGCGGGCGTTGTAACCGAAGGCATCCTTGCCCTCCTTCACCTTGTTGACAACGACCGAACCTTCGCCGCCGGCGTTCTCGACGATCTGGCGCAGCGGCTCCTCGATCGCACGTTTCACGATCTGGATACCGGTGGTCTCGTCCTCGTTGGCGCCCTTCATGTTGGCGAGCACCTCCGTGGCACGCAGGTAGGCCACGCCGCCGCCCGGGACGATGCCCTCTTCGACGGCTGCACGCGTCGCGGCCAGCGCATCCTCCACGCGGTCCTTCTTCTCCTTCATCTCGACTTCGGTCGCGGCGCCGACATAGAGCACGGCCACGCCGCCGGCCAGTTTGGCCAGACGCTCCTGCAACTTCTCCTTGTCGTAGTCCGACGTCGCGGCGTCGATGCCGGCGCGGATCTGCGCTACGCGGGCTGCAATGGCATCCTTGGCACCTGCGCCGTCGACGATCGTCGTGTTCTCCTTGTTGAGCGTCACCTTCTCGGCCGTACCCAGCATCGAGAGGTCGGCGTCCTCGATCTTCATGCCCTTGTCGGTCGAGATCACCGTCGCGCCGGTCAGTACGGCGATGTCTTCGAGCATCTCCTTGCGACGGTCGCCGAAGCCCGGGGCCTTGCAGGCGGCGATCTTCAACGTGCCGCGCAGCTTATTGACCACGAGTGCCGACAGCGCCTCGCCGTCGACATCCTCGGCGACGATCAGCAGCGAGCGGCCGCTCTGGGCTACCGGTTCCAAGACGCCCATGAGCTCCTTCATCGTCGAGATCTTCTTGTCGGTAATCAGGATATAGGGCTTGTCCAGCTGGGCCTCCATCTTTTCGGGGTCGGTGATGAAATAGGCCGAAATATAGCCGCGGTCGAACTGCATACCCTCGACCACGTCCACATGGGTGTCGGTGCCTTTGGCCTCCTCGACCGTGATGACGCCCTCCTTGTTGACCTTCGACATCGCTTCGGCGATCAGTTTGCCGATGTTGGGGTCATTGTTGGCTGAAATGGACGCCACCTGCTCGATCTTGGCGATGTCGCTTCCTACCACCTGGCTCTGCTCGCGCAGCGATTCGACCACCTTGGCCACCGCCTTGTCGATACCGCGTTTGAGGTCCATCGGATTGGCGCCGGCCGTCACGTTTTTCAGTCCCACGCCGATGAGCGCCTGTGCCAGAACGGTCGCGGTGGTCGTGCCGTCGCCGGCGTTGTCGTTGGTCTTCGACGCCACCTCGCGCACCATCTGCGCACCCATGTTGGCGATCGCATCCTCCAACTCGACCTCCTTGGCGACGGTCACGCCGTCCTTGGTGATCTGCGGAGCGCCGAACTTCTTGTCGATGATGACGTTGCGACCTTTGGGGCCGAGCGTGACCTTCACGGCGTTCGACAGCGCGTCGACACCCTCTTTGAGCATCTCGCGCGCCTCTACGTTATATTTGATCTCTTTTGCCATAGCTTTTACGGAATTTGATATGTTTTACGAATCGGTGAAATTACAACGTTGCCAGAATATCCGACTGTTTCATGATGAGGTAGTCCGTGCCGTCGACATTGATCTCCGTCCCGGCATACTTGCCGTAGAGTACCTCGTCGCCGACCTTGACCTCCATCTTGACCTCCGACGTACCGGGGCCTACGGCCACGACTTTGCCTGCCAGCGGTTTTTCTTTCGCGGTGTCGGGAATGATAAGTCCGCCCGCGGTCTTCTCCTCGGCGGGATTCGGGAGAATGAGCACTCTGTCCGATAAAGGTTTTACGTTCATAGTTCAACTATTTTTAGTTTGACATTCGTTGAAAAATTCTCTCTGTTGCGGTTCGGGGCGGCAGCCGTACGGCCGCATGGCCGCACCGATCCGTTTTTCTGTTTTCGGTGGGGGATTCCAACAATTGATATGCCAAACGGATTTTGGCAGACGCGGTGCCCTTTTTGGCAGGTCGGGGCTGTCATTTTGACACGCTTCCGGACGCGGCCGGTACGGGACGCGACATTCGGGAACCGAGGTCGGCGGCCGGCGTTTTCCCGTACGATGCGGCGCTGCGGGCCGCCTTGCGCAGACGTCGGGTTTCGCTTCGCTGCCTGTGCAGCTCGGGATCGTAGATGCGGATGCCGATCGAGATGCCGATCTTGTTGGGATACCACTCCGACGAACCGTTGAAGGGATCGGGGTGCAGCGGTTGTACGGGGCGGTGCGGCTCCATCTGCGTGCGGCCGTCGAGGTCGTAGCCGTTGTAGAAGCTCGTCATCCACGACCAGCCGAAAAACACGTCGAAGACCCACCGCTTGCGGAAAATCCGTTCGTAGCCCGCACAAGCACCGAACATGAATCCGTAGCCTTTGCTGTAACGGTTTTCGAGGTGGATGCCCCAGTTCTCGATGTAGGGTTTCGACATGCGGAAAGCCATCATGCCCGCATTGCCGCCCACGTACCAGCCCCGGGCATAACCGCGGAAGTAGTAGCGGTATTCGTTCAGGAAGATGCCGAAGTGCATCGGTTTGCTCTGCCCGTCGACGTTGATCGATTTCCACGGCGAATAGACGAACTCCGTCTGGAAGGCGGAGTGGTCGGTCAACCGAAACTCCACGGCAGGGTTGACGACTCCTACGAGTGCGTAGAGGCCGTTGAGTTTCGCGTAGATCTGTGCGTCGGTCGCTGCGGGACGGAGCAGCGAGGCGAGCAGGAGCAGCGACGAGATACCGAAACGTTTCATCTTCGATGAGGTGTGTGTTGCGTGCAAAGATACGAATAAGTGAGGGCAGAAGCAAGCGCCGGCTTGATTATGCCGAACGGGAGTATCTTCGGCGTCAGCCAAAGATACGAATAAGCGGGTGCAGAAGCAAACGTTAGTTTGATTATGCCGAGACGAAGTATCTGAGACGAAGTCAAAGATACGAATAAGCGGGGGCAATGTCGAATTTATTCGAACATTGCCGAGCGGCGGGCTTCGGCGCAGCCGAAGTCGGAAAAGCAGGGCACAGAAACAAACGACCGGTTCGGTTCTGCCGGAGCACGACGTCCGGGGTACAGTCGTAGAGGCGGAAAACGAGGAGCGAAGGGAAACTCGCTTGCTTCGTTTTGCGAGATGCGTCTCCGCGAAAGTTCCCCTGATCCATTCGATAGATGCGCCGAACGTGGGTGTGCTGTCCGCCGAACGGCCGAGGTACCGGCGAATGCCGGCGAGCGACCGTCCGCCGCATGGGGCGGAGCTTTCCTGCCGGCAGCGTTCGGCGACGCCGGACGGTCGACACGGAACATCGTCGGGATGTTTTGGCGAAAGAAGCCTGCTTCGCGAATCGTTCCGGCGGAAATCGATTCCGTCGGCTCCGCGGGTTCCTGTACGCGCCGGAACCCGACGCTCTTTTCCCGAAACGCCTGTCGCCGGTTCGAATAATTTTCGGGCGAAATCCTTGCACAGACCAAAAAAACGTATTACATTTGCACACCGATTCGCGAAGTTCCGGCTTTGCGGTCGAAACGGTGGATGTAGCTCAGTCGGTTAGAGTGACGGATTGTGGTTCCGAAGGTCGTGGGTTCGAGTCCCATCTTCCACCCTCGAAGCTCTTGAAATAAAGAGTAATGCGAAGCAAAAAACCTTATGTATCAACGATATGTAAGGTTTTTTTGTTTTTTTGGCAATGTATTCGAGCGCATAAAAAGCAGGTTGCCCGGACCGAAATCGTGACCTGTCCAATCACAGCGCGCTCGTCTCCGGACTGGGGGTATGCTGGATCCCGTTTAGAGTGGCATGCCGGCCGCAGCTTCCCGGCTGCCGTGTCGTTCGGCAATCCTGCGTCTTAGTTCGGGTATCATCCAGACGGGGCCGTTTCGACGGCTTTTTTCGGCTCCTGCGACCGCTTTTGCAGGGCGGATTCGCTGCTATCGGGCCGAAAGAGGTATCGGACGATACTTTTTCTTCGCGAAAAATCGTTATCTTTCGGGGTATGTTTTCCAGGTGTTGCATAGGGTTGCTGTTGTTGTCGCTGCTGCCGGCGTTCGTTCCGGCGCGGGAGACGGCGCCGCGTATCGACCTCCGCCACGGAGTGCGTCCCGATACGATCCGCCTGAAAGCGGAGGACCTGAAACTGGGCTTGCCCTGCGACAGCGTCTATCTCAAACGCAGGGATTCGTTGCGGCGCAACGACAGCCTGCGCCGTCAGGCCGAACAGCGCAACCAGCGTCTCTACGACAGTATCCGTTCGAAGACGACGCGCCGTGCCGTACCGCGTTTGCTCTACCGGATGCTCTTCGTCAACCCCGTACTCGATACGACAGCCAACGGACGGGTGCTGGACGAGAGCCGGCAGTTCGAACGTTACTCCGGCCGGCGGATCGGCGAGGTGGTCATCGCGCAGGATCCGGTGTTCACCCCCGACGGCAACTGGCTCGAACGCACGGGCAACAAACTGCACGTGATGACGCGCGAGCGGGTGCTGCGGCGCGACCTGCTCTTCGAACCCGGGGATACGATCGCTCCGGAGCTGCTGGTGCGCAACCTCCAGCTGCTCCGTTCGCGCGCCTATATCTCGGATGCGACGATGGAGCTGACACCGGATTCGCTCGACTCGACGCGCGTGGTGGTCACGCTGCGTTCGCGCGACAGCTGGACGATCAGCGCCGATGCGGCGCTGCACGGCGAGGGCCGGACGATGATCGGTCTCTCCGACGCCAACATCTTCGGCTCGGGCAACCGCCTGAGCGTTGCGACCAATTTCAGCCGCAACGATTTCGGCTACGGAGGCAACGTCGTCTCGTACGACATCCCCAACTTCCTGGGGTCGTTCTACAAGGCCAACTTTTCGGCGGGCCGCGATTTCTACAACAGCGAGCTGCGCATCGGCGTAGGCAAGGAGTTCATCCTGCCGACCGACTACGAACTGGGCATCGCCTACAACAACGTCAAGGCGAAGTATTATCTGGTCGACCGCGACACCTCCGACCTGGCCAAGTCGAAGCGCTTCGACGTCTGGGCTGGGCGTTCGCGCTACATTCGTTCGATCCGTTCGAGCGTCTTCCTCACGGCGCGTTACGGTTTCGCGCGCTACTCGCTCCGTCCCGACGTGACGAAGACTTACAACCCGGCTTTTCACGATACCGACGACGTGCTGGTCGGGCTGGGGCTTTACCGCGAGAAGTTCTACACCACCAATATGATCTACGGCTTCGGTACGAGGGAGTATCTGGCCACCGGCTACAAGGCCGAGCTGGTCGGGGGGTATTCGTGGCGGGAGTTCGGCGAGGACATGTATATGGGTCTGAGCTACAAGGCCGGCGGATTCACCCGCGCGGGTTATCTCATGGGCGGCTTTTCGCTGGGCAGCTTCATCGATCTGGCGACGGGTCAGTGGACGCAGAGTGCCGTGGACGTCAACCTGCGCTGGTTCTCGCCGCTGTTCGTGTGGAAACGCAGCCATATCCGTCAGTTCCTTTCGCTGAATTATACGCAGGGGTGGAATCGGCTCGAAGGATCGGACGAGGTGCTGCGGTTCACCGCACAGGACGGCCTGTCGCTGCTCAAAGAGGATCTGGTGGGGACCAACCGGATGGTGCTCAATACCGAAACGGTCTTTTTCACGCCCTACCAGCCGCTCGGTTTCCGTATCGCGCTGTTCGGCTTCGCCGATTTCGGTCTGCTGGGACGCGACGCCAATATTTTCAAGAATAATTTTTACACGACCTTCGGACTGGGCGTCCGCCTGCGTAACGAACGACTGGTGTTCAGCACGATCCAGCTGCGGCTGGGCGTTGCGCTCGGCAAGGGCGGCTGGGCCGACTGCCGCTATTTCCAGGCTTCCAACGGGACGCGCATGGAGCAGTACCGTTATCTGCCGAGCCGCCCCGAAATCGTCCGGTTCCGGTGATCCCGCCCGCTTCTGCGGAAACAAGCATTCGGTATGCGGTGGAACCTGTCCGTAGAGTGACAGTCGTTCGATGGCCTTCTGATACGTTTTCAGTACATCGATACGGATATGTCTATGCCGGACGAGATTCCGGCCGTTTTTCGCCGTTCTTTCTTCCGATCATGCGGGCGCCGGAGTCCCCTTTATCACCCGCGACAACAGGCGAGTGCAGACAGGGATGGCTGTCTGCCGAGCCGCCCGAGCGGACGTGCCACCACAAGGGGCACAAAGGGGATTCAGGGGATTGTCAATCGTGCGCTGCGGCGCATATCACCCGCGGTAAAACAGTTCGGCCCCGAAAGTTTTCGGGGCCGAACTTGTCGTACAGCAAAATCTTAGTCCTCGAACTTCGCTGACAGGAACTCGCGGTTCAGGCGGGCGACGGAAATCCCCTTTTCAAAGGGGATTCAGGGGATTGTCGGTCGTGCGCTGCGGCGCATATCGCCTGCGGTAAAACAGTTCGGCCCCGAAAACCTTCGGGGCCGAACTTGTCGTACAGCAAAATCTTAGTCCTCGAACTTCGCCGACAGGAACTCGCGGTTCAGGCGGGCGATATGCGCGATGGAGATCGCCTTGGGGCATTCGGCCTGGCAGGCACCCGTATTGGTGCAGTTGCCGAAGCCCAGCTCGTCCATCTTGGCGACCATTGCTTTCGCGCGGCGTGCGCCTTCGACGCGGCCCTGCGGCAGTTTGGCCAGCGACGACACGCGGGCTGCGACGAACAACATCGCCGATCCGTTCTTGCAGGTGGCGGCGCAGGCTCCGCAACCCACGCAGGCGGCGGCGTCCATCGACTCGTCGGCGTCGGCCTTCGGAATCGGAATGGCATTGCCGTCGGGCACCGAGTTGGTGCGTACCGAGATGAAGCCGCCGGCCTGAAGAATCTGGTCGTAAGCCGAGCGGTTCACGACGAGGTCCTTGATGACGGGGAACGCCGCCGAGCGCCACGGCTCGATGGTGATCGTTGCGCCGTCCTTGAACTTGCGCATGTAAATCTGGCAGGTGGTAGCGGCCTGACCGGGACCGTGGGCGTGACCGTTGATGTGCAGCGAGCACATGCCGCAGATACCCTCGCGGCAGTCGTGGTCGAACGCCACGGGCTCCTTGCCCTCGT
>OLJW01003004.1_pt1 | contig 13542 bp, 16 predicted proteins | sample 1603411 | NCBI WGS metagenome assembly OLJW01 (sample SAMN04168659, study PRJEB22393) | human gut metagenome | biome: human gut microbiome; feature: stool | host: Homo sapiens | collected 2014-05-12 | reverse complement strand
ATTCCTGAGCACCGGAAGACTAAAATATAAAATCAGCCGGATGCTGTCACACTTACTGCATCCGGCTGAATCGCTTCACTTCCGATCATTCTAATCTGCTTTATTAATATCTTTGTATTCTATTATAAAAAGATTGTCCATCAGAAATGTCAGTTCAATACTGCTATACTCTGTTTTCCATATGTAGGTAGAAAGATCCTGACTGTGATCACCATATAATTCATCAAATTTCTTTGTATATTCTTCAATCAGAGAATTATCGGTGTAAGAACTGCTGTCAAGATTCGTGATAAATAAAGCTACCTGATCTAATGAATCATTTTCAAACTCATAAGATAATATGCAGTTTACTCCTTCTTTTCCCTCATAATTCTGCAAATCAACAGTAATTTTGCCATCCTTTTCAATACTGATTACATCATCGTCTATTTGTTTTTTGACTTCTTCATAGGACGTTCCCCACTTCAGTCCATTATAATACCCGCTCTTATCCGTTTTATTGGCAAACCTGTAAACTATAAATCCAATCAGCGCTGCCGCCAAAATAACAATCGCTGTTATAATTATTATCATTTTCTTCTGCTTATTGTTGTTGGATGCCGCAGCCGAACCCGCAACAGGACATCCGCATTTGGGGCAAAAAGAAGCTTCTCCGCTTATCTCTGATCCACATTTTGAACACTTAATTAATGCCATAGAATTAATCTCCCTTATGTACTCTTATTATTTTTCTGGCTTCTTATACGTTATCCGGCTTCTTTTTTCGTCCTCCTCAGCAAAACCTTTCCGCAATAGGTACCCTTTTGAACCTTGCCGGAAATTTCCTGTCCGCACTCAGGTACCTTAATCATAACCATAAATAATCCCCCTTCATATGGCAACATGTACATCATAAACTGAATTATACCTGTCCCTTTATGCAAAGTCAATCAAATCAATCCCTGTTCCGCCTTGGTAAAATAAGGCGGAATCACCTGCTGCTTTCTGCTTACTATTTCTCTGCGTAATTGCGCTGCCATTATCATTAAAAATATTTCAAAAAATCCGTTGCCATGAGCAAAAATTACTTCTATACTCATAAAGGCGGAAGCATTTGCGTCAGATGATTTTCAAGAAAGGCAGAAACAATGGAAGATTTTCTTTTTTATAAGATGGACAGCACCTATATGCCCGTAGTTAAATTTACAAATAAAGTGAGCGTAAAACCACCTCACATCCATATAAAAAGACAAACAGAGGAATTCATACTTTATTTTGTACTTTCAGGGGAAATGTATCTGAAGGAAGGGAGCCGCGAATATGCGCTGAAGCCCGGTGATATGCTCATCCTGGATCCTCATCTGGTACACTGCGGCACAAAGGCTTCCTCCTGTACGTATTTTTACATACACTTTTATCATGATCGGATGGCAGAATGCTCCGCACCGGAGGAGCTGGTAAAAAACGAGCTTGTCAGCAGCCGTTTTGCTGCGCTTCAGACAGATGAATGTTCCATCCGTAAAAATCCGGCTTCCCCCATTCTGCTGCCAAAGCACATGCATATCGGCCAGCCAGGCGCTGTAATGCAGCTGACGGAACTGCTGGAACAGATCAAGGCTTCCCACTACAATCATCTGGAGCATTTTCAGCTGAATACCGGGTGCCTGTTTCTGCAGTTTCTCATTCTTCTGTCACGGGAACTGACCGATTCCTGTCTGTATGAAGAAAACTTCGGGCTTACAGGCCGTTCCACACGGATTATCCATGATATCCTTACTTTCTTCCAGAGCAGCTACACGGAGGAAATTACCAGCGCCCTCATCGAACAGAAATACGGCTGTAATTATGATTATATCAACCGTTTATTTAAGAAAGCCACAGGGAAAACGATCCTTGCTTACCTGAATGAGCTTCGGATTTCCAAAGCCAGGCAGCTGCTGTCGGACGGCACCAGCAGGATTTCCGACGTGGCTGAAAAGTGCGGATTCAGGGATATTTATTATTTTTCCAGGGTATTCAAGAAATACACTGGCACTACGCCCGGCGCTTATTCCAGAAAATACGGCCTGTCCGGCAAAAAAATGCCGCTTGCCCGAAATATGTCCGTACCGCGGGAATAGGTATTATCCGGCGCTTATACATTATACGCACTTTCCCGCTTTCCGCTTTGGCTCTCCAAGCAATTCCCTGACTTCTTTATTGGTGATGCAGTACATTTTGGCAATCCTCTTCAAATCTCTGCCCTGCCTGTGTTCCTCTCTGATATCGGCAGCATTCCATTTGTGCCTGACCGGGGGATTCATAAACTTTTCCAATGTATTTGCTCCTTTAAGGGTGTCTTTGTTACTTAATGATATCGCTTGTATTTATAGTATATCTTATTGTATTAACAACACCAATACAACGTGAAACATTTTTTATTTTATTTGGCACTGCGATAAACTATCGAACCTTGTCGTCACGATTACTGACACCCTTATGTCAAGCCCACGACAAAAATAGTTCAACTAATAAAATCTGCCTTAATTACACAATGGCAGATTTTATTACATAGATTATTCTCTTTTTATTAAATTGAAAAACTCTTCTGGTTCAACTACCACTATATCAGCTGATAGATAATCCTTTTTATTTCTGGTTATAATATACGATACTTCTATATTTTGAGCCGTAAAATATTGTACTGCATCCTCAAAATCGTTCCAGCCAGATTTAAGCGCTGCCAAAATTTCTGTTTCTGTCACTCCCGCTACAGAAACAATTTGTAATAGCCTTTCCAGCAAAGAACAAACTTTATTCTTATCTCTTATCGTTTTATTTGCAAGATAATATATATCGGTAATCGCAGATGCTTAAACATAGCCTTCTATAACTTTTGTAGCTGAAAGATCAATTACTCTGGCTGACATTTCACAAAATGGTTGTCTGTTCAATAATAAATCTAATATTATATTTATTATGAAATATTACTTTCATATTTTCTCAGACGCTCCTCTTTAATTCGCTCTATAGTAATATCAGAAATAGGAATACTCCCCATTAAAGATTGTGTAATTTCAGAAAAATCGGAAACATCCTTGCTTTCCTGAATCGAACCCTTCTGATTATCATCGACTAGCAAGACAATAATCTCTAATTTTCTATTCATTAATGTATCTGGCATCTGCATAATTTTCATTAGGCTACTTGCATCAACAATTTTTCTTACAAATTCCAGATGGCACCTCCTCAACTATTATAAAAGCTTCAGTATCATGACTATAGTATAATAAACTACTTCTATTTATGCAATCCCAAGTCTTTTGTATTTCCAACAGCACTTTTGGGAATATGTACGACATTTTTCGATACAGCTTTAATCGTATTCAAACGAGTTTCATCTAATTATGTCGTCATTGCCTCCTCCACCCTTATGCCAAGACCACTAAAAATTTCTTAACTATTCTTTATCTATATTAAATTTAAAATTATCTAAAGTTGCGTTCGCATAGCTTCTAATATCACTTCCGGCAACTGTCCCTAACTTATACAATTCATCCAAAATAATATAGAAAAACGCTAAAACTGTTTCCTCACCAGAAGCATGCAATAGAGTAATTTCAGTCTCTCGATTAACTAAAAATGAATGATTCTTAATTGCACATCCAAGATCAATGGATTTAAATAAATTCATATACTCTTTAATATTATCAATATTAATGGAATCTATCGATAAAATACCACCAATAATCTTAGTCAATTTACGTGGCTGGCAATATTTACCAGCATTAATCACTCCTCTGGCAGAACGTTCAAGAACAGTTACGCTCTTTATTTTGTTATTTGCATACTCTAAAGTTTCTTTATTAATTGTCGGCTTAGATTCAAAAACAGCATACACACTTTCTGCTGTTATAAACTTTTCACCAGCATCTGTTCCAAAAATCAAAGGAGCATATAATGCATCATAAATGATAATATCTATTTGCTCACTTACATTCCCCCTAGAATCGAAAACAACCCCTTTGTCAACCGCATACTTATTTGGTAAAAAGAAAGGAACTCAAAAAAGATGGATATTCCAATTCCACCTGAGGCATTCACTAAAGATAGTAGTTTGTCGAATCTTGCCGCCACCACCTCAACCACCCTTATGTCAAGAGCACAACAAAAGGACTTTCAGCAACTATGAGGCTACCAGAAGTCCTTTTAGATGGAATATTTTGTATATTCTCTGTTTTACTCTTGAATATGGTTAAACTCAATTATTTCTGGAACACATACACTTTCCGGCATCGGAATATCGTAATCATCAAAACTATGAGGTTCCTCAACCTTTGACATGATCTTCAAAGAGCGCTGAATCATTGCAGATGTTTCTTTCGGTGTTTTTTCACTATGTTTCCACCAATAAACTCTGCAAACCTCGCAGGTACCATCTGGGCGAGCCGAAGATGCATCGTTTTCAAAGAGAGTACAGAGAGCTTCCTTAATTTTGTTGGCATCCTCATCAGAAAAGCCTGTTTTTTCTGCAAGCTGACAGTTAATGCTTCCGCGAATCACATACAGACCAAAATTAACATAGTGTTTCATCCCCATCGTATCAGATGCTCTGCCCTTTTTTCCACCTTCGGCGTTAACACTTTTCGTGATCTGCATATCAACGATATCAATAGGGTCTACACTGACCGCCTGTTGTATCGAAACCGGTCCACGGACACCAACAGATAACTGACTGCCTGCCTCATCTTCTTCACCTTTTGCTTTCTTCTTGTCTTTTTTGAATGCAAATACCTGACCAAAAGCTCTGACATCAATCCATTTTTCACAAGCTATTTTAGAAAAAAGATCCGTATCCGCATCTTTACCCTTTTTTAATTCAGCAGCAAGTTGGGCATCATTGGCGGCGCGGTCACGCAAGTTGCGATATTGATCTGTTTCCCTTCCGTCTGTTTGAACAAAGATGCTTTCACCCATATCCTGTAATCGGTTACGGATCTTGCGTTTAATAGCCACATCGGAAAAAATCCCATAACCGTTGTAGTCCTCCCTGGGACGGTTGCCATTCAGAGGGTCACCGTTAATGTTTGCCCGCGTCACGGAAACAATTGCCGCAAAGTCAATCTTGTTCTGTAAAATGCTCATTTATTCTTCCTCCTCACTAATCGTAGTGATTTCCTCTTCGTCTGAAACAATGACATTGTCTTTCTTTCGGAACTTTAAGACTTCCCGCTGACAATCGTAACCAAGCAGGAACTTCCCATCAAGAGCATTCTTTGCTTCAAAACAGCCAGGTTCAAATTGTCCTTCGATCTTCCCGTAAAGATCTTTGTAATATTCTCTGCTTCCGGGTTTTAACCGGTTTAAATAAGTTTGTGTATTTCTGCGAATGATTTTCCACGTCCGGAAAGGCGTCTGCGAGAACTGCCTCATATACCGCTCCGCATTTGTAGTACGGGTTTCGCCCTTATCAAACGTGCAGCGCTCTATTTTTTCCGCAACTGCTAAAAGCCGTCCAAAAAGGTAGCTTCGGTCTGTGCAAAGTTCATCAAGTACCATATTAAATATCACTCCCTTTTCCAAATAATATTTTTTAATCAAGGAACATGCTGTGTGCAAAACCCTCAAATAATTAAATTCCCTCTCATAGGCTAACGGGTTAGATGCTTTCATCACTGCGGTTCTGACTATATCCGGCGGAATGGGTTCACCGTCTATAATACATGGTCTCAGCCGGTCAAAAGCAGATATGAGCAGTGGGCATTTGCCATCGCTATTTGAAGGTAAAGTTAGGAGTTTTTCTTTCTCGGTACCATAAACTGCTTTTGCAATCTCCTTAATTGAATCAATACCTTCATAACGCCGATACTTTTTATCCTTATCAAAGTATTCCTGCCGCCAACAGCAGCTTTCCTGCCATTGCCTGATATTCTTCAGATAGGCGGATGTTTCTAATTCTCTGTAATAAGTTATTGCAAGCCGTCCGGGAGATGCGCTGTCAAGTGCAAGAATCACCATATGTGAGGTATCCTCAATATTTTTTGCGTATCCGTCTATTGCTAAATTTAAGTCTCGCGCAGTTGCATAATTTGTGTCGGAATGATCCGCTTCACTCTCACCAAATAATACATCCTCAGAATCCCAAAGTGACTCATCTTTGTTCGACAGAGCAGTAAGTAATCCCACAGCACTTTCATAGAATTGTGGCAATTCTTTCAAATCGCTTTCCCATGTTACAAGGCACACTCCATCCCGAATAAATCCCTGCCTGCGGATGATCCATTTCAGTGCATTATGAATCTTCTGCGATGTTTCATATCCGACAGAGAGAGCCTCATTATAGCCGTTGTTTTTGTCTTTTGTCTTAAAACGTCCTCTATAGGTAAAGTTAGAATCATCGTTGGAAGATATCAGGCTTGCCTTTGTATCCCATTCTCCGCGAATCTTAACCGGGTTTGTTTTCGCTGTTAGTTCAATATTCCCCGTAAAATAACAAAGATCCTTGTTTTTGGCAGTTGACAAATAGTATTTGATGAAACACTGCTGCGTTTCCTTATCAAGCCAAATCGCAGTTTCCTCCTGATGGACATTCTTCTCATAAACCCGAAATCTGACAAATGCTTTCTCAATTCGAACGCCTAGAATTTTTTTTCTGTCGGACAGCAAACCGTCATCATCTGGTAAAAGGACGCCGCTTTTTTGCAAATCCGCTATTACTGATTTTCGAAGTACATATTTATAAACAGCCATAACTTTCGTTGTCACGAAATCTGATGAACACCACTCCGATAATCCATTGATATAAGATGGAAAGCTATTTTTGATATCATGGATGGTGCGGGCCTTTTTCTTTTCTGTCTCTCCGTCAAGGAACATTGTTATCCGCTCTAAGAAATCCCCGGCAATATAAGAAAGACTGTCACATAACGGAAGAGCTTTCACGCCACTGGTTCTCCTGTCAGGATAAGGCACTATCGTTTCAGCCTCGGATTTGTCGAGTGTCCGAGCGCTGATAAAGTTTCCGTCCCCATCTATTATCACTTCAATTTGAGCTTTCATTGTATCATAGCCTAGTGGCATGAGTACCAGCGGCTTCCCATTCCAGTTCTCAACGTTTCCTGCGCGCCACGCATTTGCATCATACAAAGCACACAGGGAGGCGGCCCAACTCATACTCCCACCTCCTCATCGGTAAATTCTTTAGAGCCAATGAAGTTCTTCTGGGCTTCTCCAAATTTTTTGACTTGCATTTTATGTAATATTCTCCTGTCCTTATCCGGTATATCCTCTGGTGCAGGAAATTCTATGATACCGTTCCTCATCACAACATGGTTAAAACGTATACTCATATGCCCCTTTTCATTTTCCCGGACAGCTTCGTCTGCATAGGTGAATCCATGGAACATATAGCCAAATGAAAGCTCCTCTATGCTGTCATATGCGCCCTTGCTCTCGCCAAATACGCAGGGTGAAACATCCCCATGACATTCGCGCGTTCCCAGGAAAACATCTCGCCTTCCACCGCGTTCAATCATTCGCTTTGCGATATTATGATGTTTATTTTCATTACGGTCACACACAAGTTCCGGTCTGTTTTCGTTCCAGACAAAATGAGCGCGCACTTGATATTTTACATCTTTGAGGTAGGTATAAATTGACAAATCATTACCGCCGTCATAATTTTTTGTTCGTATGCCTTCCGAAGTGGTTTGGATGGGGTTCATTATGCGCACAGCATCGATAATCCAAACGATGGTAGGTTTGAAATATACCGACATCAATATGCCTTTCAGTGATTCGTAAGTCGGTACATAATAACTGCTCTTTTCACCTCCGACACGGGTAATAGGGTCAGAAAACAGCGCACGGTTGCCACACACCTCAAATTCAACTGTATTCCTTTTTCTCTCCACATTTACACCTCCCTGTTAAATTAAATCTTGAGCTCATCGTCTATACCATAAACTTTGTCATAAAACTCATTTGATAAAATCATCACCCCGATCTCATTTTCTTGAACTATACCCGCTCCGATTTTCTCAATTGTATATGTGGGTAGCTGAACTGTATATTGTTGTAAATAGCGCAGCTGTTTTTTCTGTTCATAAATAAAGTGACTGGACAGCAGTATATGTATATGTTTGCGGGCGTCATCATTGTACTCTACAATAACCGAATGTTTACCTGTATTATCAATCACTTCGAATGCCTCTCCGGCTTCCCTAAATGCCTGTTTTAAAAGAATGCCGCCCGCTGTCTGTTTGCGTTCGCTTCCGACAGGACTATTGGTAAGCAGATCAATGATTGTATGTTCCGGGTCATCCTTTAAAGGAAAGGCCATCTCCCTTTTCAGTGAACGGTAATATTTTGAGTAAAATTCATCCATTGCGGCTTTTGACAGAGCTCCGCCAGGATAACGATCCGCATTCATATGAATATGGTATAAAATTTCCCGGGTTATTTCCTGAGCCTCTTTTATATGATCAAGCTTACCTATCTTTTCGTCATTTATGTAAATCAAGGAAAGAGTTCCACATATGGTTTCCCGATTTCGATTACAGCGTCCTGCAGACTGCACAATGCTGTCCAAACCCGTCAGTGAACGGACAACATGTTCAAAAGAGAGATCGACGCCTGCCTCTATAAGAGTTGTGCTGACACAGATAATCTTTTTGGAACTTTTCTCATCAGACAGATATCTGCGCATTTCCCGGATTACAGTACTACGATGTGCAGGGCACATATTAGTGGATAAATGAAACACTTTATATTCACTGTCGCCACATGATAATTTTAAAATGCGTTCCGCGATTCTCCGCGCGGTCGCTTTGGTATTAACAATGGCGAGCATTGATTTCACTTTCTGCGCCAGCCCAAATATAAAATCAGCCGCCTCGACTGACGAGAAACCGTTTCCTCTTATGCAATCCACGATCTCTACACGTCTGAAAGCTTCGTTGTATCTGTCGACATCCTGAATGATGTCCCGCGGAGGACAAATTCGGTAATCATTCAGTTCATCTAACAGCGGTTGTGTTGCAGAACATAGAAGTATCGAAGTATTGCAAAAGCTGGAAAGAAAATTCATTGCCGCGTTAAAAAGTTTTAATACTTTTATCGGCAGCGCCTGTATTTCATCAACGATAATAATTGCGTTGCCAAGCGCCTGCATTCGCCGCACGGCAGAAGTCTTTGATGCAAATAGCGTATCCAGAAATTGCACTGCAGATGTTGCAATAACAGGGGACTGCAGCCAATTCTCAGTAAGCAGCTTATACTTCGTCTCTTTTTCTCCGTCATCCTGCTTAAATACCATATTAGAGTGATGCCGCAATACAGCACTATCATCCCCGATGTACCTTGCTATCTCATCCGCGTTTTGTTCAAGAATTGAATTATATGGGGCGATATAAAAAATACGACGTTTTTCATATTTCTCTGCCGTTTGCAGCGCATAGCGCAGCGCTGATATCGTTTTCCCCGCGCCACAGGGAACAACGAGCCGGAATATTCCACAACTTTTACCTTCAAATTTATCACACGCTTCAGATATCTCATTTCGAAAGAAATCAAGTGGCGACGACTCTTTTTCCCTCAGCATTTTTTGAATTTCATTTTCACAACTGACACGATAGCGGCGCCATATCGCAGTCAGCTCTTTAGCAGACTTTTGTTCAGGTATTTTGACATTATCTTCAAAACAGGCTGTATCAGTGCAATCGGCATCAATTAAGATAGAGGTCAGCAGTCTGACATACAACGCTAAATAGATATGTGCGGAACCCAATCCGTTCCCTTTGGATCGAAATTTATTTATTTCATCTCGTATGTTTCTTGCCTCCGCACAAGCTTGCGCAAATTCTTCTAAAATAACTCTTTCCCCATAAATCTCATAAACGATGTACTCCACCTGCTTATACGAGTCAGAGATACGTTCCGCCGCCCGCGAAAATGTAGATGTTCCGTCTTTCGTAAGAGAGTTCCGCAGTCCGTGGTGGCTCATTATGGAAACCCGGATCATTTCCGCCGCCAATTTTGAAAAAAGGTCTGTATCTTTCGCCAAATGATCTGCAAAACAGGCGCCATAAATTGAGTGGAGTACAGAGCCGCGAACAACAGGTTTTCCGTCTGCCGCATCATTTATATAGTTGTAGTAACTCATGGTATTTTTCCCGATGTCATGATACCGTCCGCTAAAAGAAGCTAAATTCTCCAGTCCAAACATCGCTCCGGAACGCTTCGCCAGCCTGGCCACTCCATCATTATGCTCTGTCACTGTCTGTCTGCATTTATCTGAACGTCTGATATGGGCAATATATTCCCCTTTTATAAGATCCACTTATTCACCTCTTTATTCTCGTGAGGGCTAAATATTAAAACATGAATTTTAATCTCATCTATAAATATGAAATTATAGCTATTTTTAATTTTATTATAGCATTTTAAATTTTAAAGTGCTATATAATACGACATGATATTTATAAATTGAAAGATTTATAAATTATAGCAGTTCGCATAAAATATTGTCGAAATAGGTCGTCACCATATAAGTCAAACATTTGCATCATAGGCCAAAGCATATTGCTTACCTCCTAAAAACATCAATTTTCTTCACTCTCTATTTGATTCTTCATAAAAAAATTAACTACATTTTCCACTTTAATTGAAGTGCGCCTGTAAATAGTCACATGGTATCCGACTTTCTAAAATCACGCAATAAGGAATCATAATGAAATATAAGAAGTTCTCGGAAAGCCTTGCTTTCAAGCCATTTTACTGCGATACTTATAAGAGTTTATAAAATGGATTCAAAGCTTTCAATCAAAAAATATCACTTGAAAAAAGCTTATTTTAAAGGAGGTTCTTCATGAAAATCACATGCATTTCAGGCTCCAATATCTTAAACAGCACGAGTGAAAGCACCTCCCTGCAGCTTTGCGCAGTCATTGCCCAAATCGCTGCCAGGAAACACATCTCCTGCGAAATTATCGACCTGCGTAACTATGTGCTTTCCCCTTGTACCGGCTGCGGCTGCTGCTACAACACCCGACGCTGCCATATGGATGCCGGTTTTAATGAAATCTACGAAAAACTGACACTGTCGGACTGTATTTTCTTCATTTCCCCCCACTACGCCCCTATCCCCGCCAAGGTAAGCATGCTTCTGGAAAAAATGGAACAGATCACCTTTCTTCACTGGTGGAAGGATAATTCCTACCGTTCGGAACTGTATCATCTTCCCGCAGGGATTATCTCACATGGCGGCGGTGCGCAATGGGCGCTGAAAAGCTATAAAGCAATGGTAAACGACACGATAGCAAATGCACTGGAAACAATTCAATGCAGGGTAATCCCCTTTGATTCCGAATGGAATACCGGCATTTCTCTTCCTATCTCCAAAATCGAGGAAACAGACAGCATCTTCCCGGTTCAGAGATACGACTGGGATTCCATAAGGCAGAAACTGGAGGAATACATTGAAATTGTCCTGCGGGAAACACTGTGAGCGCTATGAAAAGAATCTTTCTAATTCATAAAATATCTTTACAAAAGCAGCTTTGGGAGGTAGCATAAGCCTAACACAGACATACTGCCGCCCAGAATGCGCCGGCAGCTGTTTCATTTCAGTGAAGGATAAGGAGAATTTCTATGACAGAACGAGAAAAAATGCTGGCCGGAGAGCTGTATGACTGCGGGGACAGCGAATTGTTAAACCAATGGCACAAGGCCAAAAATCTCATGCGTGATTACAATCTCACTGATACCCGGGATGCGGAAGAAAAGGATAGGATTTTATCGGAACTGCTTGGCGGCCGCGGAAAAAACCTGTGGATTACCGCTCCTTTTTATGTGGATTACGGAAACAACATTTATTTTGGAAACAACTGCGAGGTGAATTTAAACTGCACCTTCCTGGACTCCAATAAAATTATCGTCGGCGACAACGCCCTCATCGCGCCGAACGTCCAGATTTACACAGCCTTCCATCCAACCAGCGCCAGGGAAAGATTCGGCGAGCCAAAGGCTGACGGCTCCTTTGAATTCTGCAAGACCCGGACAGCGCCGGTTATCATTGGAAATAACGTATGGATCGGCGGCGGGGCCATTATCCTTCCGGGCGTTACCATCGGCGACAATGTTGTCATCGGCGCGGGAAGCGTGGTTACCAAAGACATCCCGTCAAATACGATAGCCTACGGCTCTCCTTGCCAAGTAATCAGGGATAACGAATAACAAGCCGTCCCGACAGGCAAAACATCACAAAAAAACAAAATCCAACCGGAGGTAGCCCATGGCAAATCAGTATCAGGTAATCAATGAAACAAACTGGAAACGGGCCGTTCACTGCATGGTTTTCAGAAACAGCACAGAACCCGCATTCTGCGTAACCTTTGAGCTGGATATTACCGGTTTTCTCAAAAAAATTAAAGAGCGGAAATTATCCTTTACCCTGGCTATGGTTTATGCGGCTTGCAGCTGTGCAAATACAATTGAAGAATTCCGCTACCGCTTCCTGGACGGCAAGGTGGTTTTATTCAACAAAATCGACACAGCTTTCACCTATCTTAACCGGGAAACGGAGCTTTTTAAGGTGGTAAATGTACCTCTCACAGACGGCCTGGAGGAATATGTGGCGCTGGCCGCCAGGACCGCCGCCGATCAAAAGGAATATTTCACCGGGCCGTTGAGAAATGATGTGTTTCAGTGCTCCCCAATGCCCTGGATATCTTATACCCATATTTCCCACACCAATTCCGGGAAAAAGGAAAACGCCACGCCTTTGTTTGACTGGGGAAAATATTTTGAAAGAGACGGCAGAATCCTGCTGCCCTTCTCTGTCCAGGCACACCATTCGTTTGTGGATGGGATTCATGTGGGAAAGCTGGCAGACGCCCTACAAAAATTTGTGGAGGAATACTGATATTGCGGTGCCAGAAAGCTATTTTCAAACACACCAATGCTTCGGACGCCGTATAAAAAAGCGGCGGCGTCATGCTCCATATTGCCCATACTGCAAAAAGAAACGGCATATTTCACGCCGTTTCTTTTTGTGTCCGCCCTGCTGCTTTCGTCCTGCTTTTCGCCCTGCTTCTTCCGGGAGAATATCCATCTGTTCCTCCCGAAAATATCTGCAACAGAACCTTATCTTTTTTCTCTATTGTCAGAAATACGTATCCACACTGCCAAACATTCTCTTAACCGTCTCATAAGCCAGCTTCGGCCGTCTGTATTCATCCACGATTCCCTTATTATTCATGGTTCTCGGCCGGCCGCCGAACCAGCTGTCACACACGTTGCAGTCACAGAACTGCCAGAGATAAACGCCGCTGCAGCCCTCCTGCCCGAAAACCGCCTCCAGCTGTTTTTCAATGGCATAAGCCTGGTATTCCTCAGACCATTTTACCCGGGAGGGTGTGCGGCAGCCATAGATGGCGCCCGCGCCCGTCTCCGTTATCAAAAACGGCTTTCCTGCGCCTTCCGACTCCTCCTGGACCCAGTCATAAAGGCCTTTCAGGTAGTCCTGTACAGGCGTGTCATGATACCATAAGGGATAAATGTTATAGGATACCACCTCAGGCAGTC
>OLJW01002996.1_pt1 | contig 13568 bp, 14 predicted proteins | sample 1603411 | NCBI WGS metagenome assembly OLJW01 (sample SAMN04168659, study PRJEB22393) | human gut metagenome | biome: human gut microbiome; feature: stool | host: Homo sapiens | collected 2014-05-12 | reverse complement strand
CTCCTTTCCCCGTCTGATGGAGCTGCTCCACGATGCTCCCTGCCGCCGCTTCGGCCTCCCGCAGGGGGAGCTGGATGGTCCCCACGCCGATTTCACGGTCTTTGACCTGTCGGCTTCGTATCCCATCGACCCGGCGGACTTCCTCTCTCAGGGGAAGGCCACCCCCTTCACCGGCTGGCCGGTACAGGCCCGCTGCCTGCTGACGGTCTGCGACGGCCGCCCCGTCTGGCAGGACGGTGAACTCTTTTCCAAGGAGGACCGCACATGAAGCAGGTCACATGGACCATTACGGAAAATACGCCCCTGACGCCGGACACCTACCGGCTGCGCCTTGCCGGCGATACGGAGGCCATCACGGCCCCCGGTCAGTTCGTAAACCTGAAGCTCTCCGGCTTCTACCTGCGCCGCCCCATCTCCGTCTGCGACTGGGAGCCCGGTGCCGCCACCCTTATCTATAAGGTGCTGGGCCACGGCACGGCGGCCATGACCCATCTCCCCGCCGGAACGGAGCTGGATGTGCTGACAGGGCTGGGCAACGGCTACGACACATCTCTCGCCGGGGAGCGCCCCCTGCTGGTGGGCGGCGGCGTCGGCATCCCGCCCCTGTACGGACTGGCCCGCCGCCTGACGGCGGAGCATCGTCAGGTCACGGCAGTGCTGGGCTACAACCGGGCGTCAGATATTTTTCTGGCGGAGGAGCTGCATGCGCTGGGCGTCACCGTCCGGCTCCTCACCGCCGACGGCAGCGCCGGGACCTGCGGCCTTGTCACCGACGGTATGGAGGGCGTGAATTACACCCACCTCTATACCTGCGGGCCGGAGGCCATGCTCCACGCCGTGTGGCAGCGCTGCCGCACCGATGGGCAGTTCAGCTTTGAAGAGCGCATGGGCTGCGGCTTCGGGGCCTGCATGGGCTGCACCTGCCGCACCAAGTACGGCCACAAGCGCATCTGCAAGGACGGCCCCGTCCTGCGAAGGGAGGAGATCGTAGGGTAAATACCGCCGTCACCCTCTGCGGCCTGCCGCTGGAGAACCCCATCATCCCCGCCAGCGGCACCTTCAGCTATGGGTATGAATTTGCACAGATCTACGACATCAACTGTCTGGGGACCTTCTCCTTCAAGGGGACGACGCTCGCCCCCCGGTACGGAAACCCCACCCCCCGCATCGCTGAATACGCCGGGGGCCTGCTGAACTCCGTGGGGCTGCAAAACCCCGGTGTGGAGGCCGTCATCCGGGAGGAGCTGCCCCGTCTGCGGGAGGTCTTTCACAAACCGGTGATGGCCAACGTCAGTGGCTTTTCCATAGAGGAATACGCCCAAGTATGCCGCCAGCTGGACGGGGCGGAGCAGGTAGGCTGGCTGGAGGTGAATATCTCCTGCCCCAACGTCCACGGCGGCGGAGCCGCCTTCGGCGCAGACCCCCGGACGGCAGCCGCCGTCACACGGGCCGTCCGTGACGTGACGAAAAAGCCGGTCATCATGAAGCTCTCCCCGGCTGCGGCGGATATCGCTGCCGTGGCACGGGCCTGTCAGGAGGCCGGGGCCGACGGTGTCAGCCTTATCAATACTCTGCCGGTGATGCGGATCGATCTGAAGCGCCGCCGCCCCCTGCTGGCCAACGGCACCGGCGGAATGTCCGGCCCCGGCATCTTTCCGCTGGCGGTGCGGATGGTGTATCAGGTCTACGAGTCCGTGGACATCCCCATCGTAGGCATGGGCGGCGTCAGCACCGCCGAGGACGTGCTGGAGCTGATGCTGGCCGGGGCCACCGCCGTGGGCGTGGGAGCCGCCAATCTGGTGGAGCCCTGCGCCTGCCGGAAAATCATACAGGACCTGCCTGCCGCCATGGAGCGGTACGGCATTCAGCAGCTTACGGATATCATAGGAGGAGCACATCATGGGTAAAGACGTTATCATTGCACTGGACTTCGACAGCCGGGAGAAAACGCTGGCTTTTCTGGACCGCTTCACAGAGGAGAAGCCCTTCGTCAAGGTGGGCATGGAGCTGTTTTACGCCGAGGGTCCCGCCATCGTCCGGGAGATCCGCCGCCGGGGCCACCGCATCTTTCTGGATCTGAAGCTCCACGACATCCCCAACACGGTGAAAAAGGCCATGGCCGCCCTGTCGGCGCTGGACGTGGACATCATCAACCTCCACGCCGCCGGTACCGCCGCCATGATGACCGCCGCTCTGGAGGGGCTCACCCGCCCCGACGGCACCCGCCCCCTGCTCATCGCCGTCACCCAGTTGACCTCCACCGATCAGGAGCGCATGGAGCGGGAGCTGCTGATCCACGCCCCGCTGGAGGAGGTGGTGCTCAGCTACGCCGCCAACGCCGCTGCGGCAGGGCTGGACGGTGTGGTCTGTTCCCCGCTGGAGGCCGGAGCCATCCATCGGCGCTGCGGGGCCAGCTTTCTGACGGTGACCCCCGGTGTCCGGTTCGCCGGAGGAGATGCCGGAGATCAGAAGCGGGTCACTACCCCCGCCAAGGCCCGTGAACTGGGCTCTGACTACATCGTGGTGGGCCGCCCCATCACTCAGGCGGAGGACCCCGTGGCTGCCTATCGCCGCTGCGTAAAGGAGTTTGCGGGCTGATGCGCTGGAATACGGTACTTTTCGATCTGGACGGCACGGTGACGGACCCCAAGGAGGGCATCACCTGCGCCGTGGCCTACGCCCTGCGGCAGCAGGGCATCATCGCTGACCCCGATACCCTCACCTCCTTCATCGGCCCTCCCCTCCACGAGAGCTTCCCGGAGCTGTTCGGCCTGACGGAGGAGCAGACGGATCGGGCCATCCGGGATTTCCGAGTGTACTTCTCCCGGCAGGGTTGGGCGGAGAACATCCCCTACGAGGGCATGGCAGAATTTCTGGAAAGCCTGCAAAAGGCCGGGCTGAAGCTGGTCATTGCCACCTCCAAGCCGGAGGAATTCGCCCGACGCATCATGGAGCATTTCGATCTGGCCTCATACTTCCACCGCATCTGTGGGGCGCAGGGGGAGAACCGGGCCAGCGCCCGGAAGGGCAGCGTGGTGGCCGACGCCCTGCGCCGCAGCGGCACGGACGGCCCCGCCGTCATGGTGGGCGACCGCCGCTTCGACGTCGCCGGCGCCCATGAAAACGGTCTGCCCGCCATCGGCGTTCTCTACGGCTACGGCGGCCGGGAGGAACTGGAAAACGCCGGAGCCGACTATCTGGCCGCCGATCTTCACGAGCTCAAGCAGCTTCTGCTGCAGGAATAGGAGGAACTTATGGACAACATCCGCACCCACATTGCCCGGCACCTGCTCTCCATCGGAGCGGTGTTTCTGCGACCCGACGAGCCTTTTGTCTGGGCCAGCGGCATCAAAAGCCCCATCTACTGCGACAACCGCCTGATCCTCACCGCTCCGGAGGCCCGGAACGAAGTGGAGCAGGCCATTGCCGACACCGTCCGCCGGGAGTACCCGGAGGCGCAGGTGCTCATGGGTACCGCCACCGCCGGTATCGCCCATGCCGCCATCGCCGCCCACCTGCTGGGCCTGCCCATGGGCTACGTCCGCTCCGGCAGTAAGGATCACGGCCGCAGGAACCAGATCGAGGGCAAGCTGACCCCCGGCGAGAAGGTGGTGGTCATCGAGGACCTGATCTCCACCGGCGGCAGCGTGCTGGACACCGTGGCCGCCCTGCGGGCCGCCGGAGCGGAGGTGCTGGGCGTCATCAGCATCTTCACCTACGGCATGGCCAAGGGCCGCCAGCGGCTGGCAGAGGCCGGTGTCAAGTGCGTCAGCCTCACCGATCTGGACACCATCGCTCAGGTGGGCGTCCAGCAGGGATACATCACGCAGGGAGACGTGGCCCGGCTGCTGGCCTTCCGGGATGACCCTTCCGACGAAAACTGGATCAGAAAAGGAGAATGAACCGTATGAACCATCTCATTGACATTTTGCAGCTGTCCCCGGAGGAGATCATGGAGCTGGTGAACACCGCCTGCGACATCATCGACCATCCCGCCGCCTATGCCCACAAGTGCGACGGCAAAATACTGGCCACCCTGTTCTTCGAGCCCTCCACTCGCACCCGCCTCAGCTTCGAGAGCGCCATGCTGAGTCTGGGCGGGCAGGTGCTGGGCTTCTCCTCCGCCAGCAGCTCCTCCGCCGCCAAGGGCGAGAGCGTGTCCGACACCATCCGCACCGTCAGCTGTTACAGCGATATCATCGCCATGCGCCACCCTAAGGAGGGTGCTCCGCTGGTGGCCTCCCGCCACTCACTGGTACCCATCATCAACGCCGGAGACGGTGGCCACAACCACCCCACCCAGACCTTGACGGATCTGCTGACCATCCACCGGGAGAAGGGCCGCTTCGACGATCTGACCATCGGCCTGTGCGGCGACCTGAAATTCGGCCGCACCGTCCACTCTCTGGTGGCCGCCATGAGCCGCTATACCGGCATCCGCTTCGTGCTCATCTCCCCGGAGGAGCTGAAGCTGCCCCGCTACGTCAAGGAGCAGTACATCAAGAGCAGGAACATCCCCTACATCCAGTCTACCTCTCTGGATGAGGTGATGCCGGAGCTGGATATCCTCTATATGACCCGTGTCCAGCGGGAGCGGTTTTTCAACGAGGAGGACTATCTGCGCCTGAAGGACAGCTACATCCTCACCCCGGAGAAGCTGAAAAACGCCAAGCCGGACCTGCGGATCCTGCATCCCCTGCCCCGTGTCAATGAGATCTCCGTGGCGGTGGATGAGGACCCCCGTGCCTGCTACTTCAAGCAGGTGCAGTACGGCAAGTACATCCGCATGGCGCTGATTCTGAAGCTGCTGAACATCGCTTGAAAGGGAGGGCATCATCATGATTATTGATTCCATTCAGAACGGCATCGTCATCGACCATATCTCCGCCGGAAAGGCCATGGAGCTGTATCGCATTCTGGGGCTGGACAAGCTGGACTGCACCGTGGCCATCCTGAAAAACGTCACCAGCGGTAAGCTGGGCCGCAAGGACATCATCAAGATCGACCGTGAGATGGAGCTGGACTGGGATCTTATCGGCTACGTGGACCCCAGCATCACCGTCAACAGTATCCGAGACGGCCAGCTGGTAGAAAAGCGCACCCTGAAGCTGCCGGAGCGCATCCGTGGCGTGCTGCGCTGCAAGAATCCCCGGTGCATCACCTCCGTGGAGCAGGAGCTGCCCCAGGAGTTCGTGCTCACCGACCGGGAAAAGCGGGTCTATCGCTGCATCTACTGCGAGACGCAGGCAGAAAAATAAATGGTACGCAAGAGGGCCCACGGTTGCACCGTGGGCTTTCTTGCGTTCTCCCCCATCTCCCGCTTCCCCCTCCCTATTCTTTCTGCGGCGCAGCGTTTTTCGCCCGTTTTATTTTATTACAATTATGTATACATTATTTGAATCGAAAACACCGATAGTACGACCTTATCTCCTGAAATCGCTATTTGCCACTGGTGGAGGCTGATGGTAGAATTTCTGTTGCAAAGTGCTTCGGCAGATCGCTGCCAGTGGGTGAACCATGCGATCAGGACGGCTATTCCGAAGCTTTGAAGATATCGTGCCGTCAAGGCACAACAGGAGGCAGGCAAAATTGCTCACTATGGGAATCGATTCCGGCTCCGCCATGACCAAGGCGGTGCTGTTTGACGGACAGGAGATCGTGGACTTCCGGATGGAGCCCAGCGGCTCCACCCCCGGCCGGGTCATCCATCGGCTCTATGAGGAACTGAGGACTCCCGACACCGCCTTTGTGGTGGCCACCGGCTATGGCCGGGCGCTGCTGCCGGAGGCGGACAAGTCCATCACGGAGATCACCTGCCACGGGGCCGGGGCCGCCTTTCTCTGTCCCGGCTGCGACACGGTCATCGACATCGGCGGGCAGGACAGCAAGGTGATCCTGCTGGATCCCTCCGGCGGGCAGGTAAAGGACTTCCTGATGAACGACAAGTGCGCCGCCGGAACGGGCCGGTTTCTGGAAATGACCATGAGCCGGGTAGGCAGCGACATCACCTCCATCGATACCTTTGTGGAGGGGGCGGAGCCGGTGACCATCAACAGTATGTGCGCCGTGTTTGCCGAGAGCGAGATCATCGGCCTGCTGGCGCAGGAGACACCTCCCGGCAGCATTGCGTTGGGGTGCATCTACTCCATCTGCCGCCGCACCGCCATCTTTGCCCAAAAGCTGGCTCCGGAGCATCCCAAGGTGTTCTTCTCCGGCGGACTGGCTCAGTCGCAGGTGGTGCGGGAGGTGCTGGCCCGGTATCTGGGCGTAGAGAGCGTCACCGCCCATCCTCTGTGCCAGTATAACGGTGCCATCGGCGCTGCGGTGCTGGGCTGGAAGCAGGTCAATCGATAAATGGAAAGGGCCGGCCTCCACCGGTCAAGATATATGTGAAAAGAAAGGATCAAGCATATGGTTGAGCTGAAAAAGGATCTACCGGAAATTTTTGAAGAGTTTGCCGATCAGCGGAGAAACTCCTTCCTGGCCATCAAGAAGCTGAAGGAGCAGGGCGTGCCTGTGGTGGGTGCCTTCTGCACCTACCTCCCCAAGGAGCTGCCCCGTGCCATGGGCGCCGCAGTGGTAGGCCTGTGCTCCGTATCGGATGAGACCATCCCCGATGCCGAGAAGGATCTGCCCCGAAACCTGTGTCCCCTCATCAAGTCCAGCTACGGCTTCGCCAAGACGGACAAGTGTCCCTTCTTCTACTTCTCCGATCTGGTGGTAGGCGAGACCACCTGCGACGGCAAGAAGAAGATGTATGAGATGCTGGCTGAGTTCAAGCCCGTCTACGTCATCGAGCTGCCCAACCGGCAGTCCGAGGAGGGCATTGCCATGTACCGCCGGGAGATCATCCGGTTCAAGGAGGAACTGGAGCGGCGCTTTGAGACCACCATCACCGAGGAGGCCATCCGCCACGAGATCCACCTGAACAACGAGATCACCAAGTCCCTGCTGCGGCTGCAGTACCTCATGGCCAACGATCCCGCCCCCGTCAGCGGTCTGAACATCGTCAACACCGCCTACGGCAGCGGCTTCAACATGGACGTGGAGTCCCTGCCTGCCCGCATCAATGATCTGGCGGACCAGATCGAGGCGGAGTACGCCGCCGGCAAGAACGAGGGCAAGAAGCCCCGTATCCTGGTGACGGGCTCCCCCTCTGGCGGCGCAGCCCTGAAGGTCATCCGGGCCATTGAGGACGCCGGCGCTGTGGTGGTGGCCTTTGAGAATTGCAGCGGCCTGAAGTCCATGCTCCTCACCGACGAGGAGAACCCCGACGTCTACGACGCTCTGGCCCGGCGGTATCTGGGCATCGGCTGCTCCTGTATGTCCCCCAACCCCAACCGCATGGCCATGCTGGATAAGCTCATCGACGAGTTCCATGTGGACGGTGTGGTGGATATCATCCTGCAGGCCTGCCATACCTACAACGTGGAGACAGCGCTGGTGGGCAAGCTGGTGAAGGAGAAGAAGGGCATCCCCTACACTGTGGTGGAGACCGACTACTCTCAGGCCGACGTAGGCCAGATCCAGACCCGCATGGCCGCCTTCGTGGAAATGCTGTAAGGCGGAGCGGCGTATGAAATTCGACTTTACCACCATCTATGACCGCCGTGGGAGGGACGCCATGGCGGTGGACGCCGTGGAGAAGATCCCTGTATTCCAGCCCAACGAGGGCTTCGACGCCATCCCCATGTGGGTAGCAGATATGAACTTCGCCACGGCCCCCGCCGTGACGGAGGCCATCCGGAAGCGGCTGGAGCATCCTCTGTTCGGCTACTTTATGACCAGCGATGAGTACTTTGACTCCATCATCCGCTGGCAGGAGCGCCGCAATGGCGTTACCGGGCTGGAGAAGGAACACATCGGCTACGAAAACGGCGTACTGGGCGGCCTTATGAGTGCCCTGGCCGCCGTGTGCGCCAGAGGCGACAACGTGCTGGTCCACTCCCCCACCTACATCGGCTTCACCCGTTCCATCGAAAACGGCGGCTATCACGTCATCACCAGCCCCCTGAAGCCGGACCGCTACGGTGTGCAGCGCATGGACTTCTTCGACATGGAGACCAAGATCAAGCGCAACGACATCCGTGCGGTGGTGTTCTGCTCCCCCCACAACCCCACGGGCCGTGTATGGGAGCAGGAGGAGCTGGAGCACTTCATGGACATGGCCCGGCGGCTGAATGTAACGGTGATCTCCGACGAGATCTGGTCGGACCTGACCCTCCGTGGTCACCGGCACATCCCCCTGCAATCCGTGTCCGATGACGCCCGGCAACGCACCGTGGCCCTGTACGCCCCCTCCAAGACCTTCAATCTGGCAGGTCTCATCGGCAGCTACCACATCGTGTATAACGAGGCCCTCCACAAGCGGATGAAGAAGGAGAGCAGCCTCAGCCACTACAACAGCATGAACGTGTTGTCCATGCACGCCCTCATCGGCGCTTACAGCGACGAGGGCAGCCAGTGGGTGGATGAACTGCGGGAGGTGCTGACGGAGAACGTCAAGTACGCCTGCAGGTTCATCCGCAAGAACCTGCCGGGAGTCAGCGTGCAGCAGCCGGAGGGCACCTATATGCTGTTTCTGGACTGCGAGGAGTACTGCCGCCGCAGCGGCCGTACTCTGGACGAGGTGAAAAAGGCCGGCTACGAGGTAGGCGTTGTGTGGCAGGACGGCCGTCCCTTCCACGGGGCGCACCACATCCGCATGAATCTGGCCCTGCCCATGGAGAAGGTCGTCATTGCCATGGATCGGCTGAAGGAATACGTGTTCATCTGATAGATCTCCCGGCAACGGGCTTCTATACATAATAATCATCAAAATCACAAGAGGAGAAAAGACATGAAGAAGCTTTCCAAAGTCATTTGCCTCGTCCTCTCCGCTCTGATGCTGCTGAGCCTTGCGGCCTGCGGCAAGCAGGCCGGCGGGGCGGACGATGCTCAGGGTAAGCCTATCGAGGGCGGTACCTTCGTCTACGCCATCGAGGAACCCATCACCTCCCTGAACTGGTACAACAACAGCTCCACGGATCTGGGCAAGCAGGTGTTCCAGAACCTGTATGACCCCATGTGGAAGTCCAACACCGACGGTTCTCTGGACTATCGTCTGGCGAAGAGCGTGGACATCAGCGAGGACGGTACCACCTACACCCTGACCCTGCGGGACGACATCTACTGGAGCGACGGTGAGAAGATCACTACCGATGACATCGTGTTCACTCTGGATACGCTGACTGTTCCCGAGGTGGCTCCCAGCACCGCTGCCGCCTACAAGGTGGACGGCGAGTTCTGCACCTATGAGAAGCAGAGCGACACCGTCATCGTGTTCAAGGTCGGCCGGGCCTCCAACCTGTTCAAGAAGGCTCTGGGCACCCTGTATGTCCTGCCTGCCCACTGCTTCGAGGGGGTACCCGCCACTGAGGTACTGACCTGTGAGCAGAACGCCAACATCGCCACCAGCGGTGCCTTCGTGGCGGATAGCTTCAGCGTGGGCGAGAAGCTGGTGTGCCTGAAGAACCCCAACTACTACCGCACGGCCGCCCACATCGACGGCTTCGAGGTCCGCTGCGTCTCTGACGCCAGCACGCAGGAGATCGCCTTCCGCAACAAGGAGCTCTCCATCTTCACCATCAGCAACGCCGAGACGCTGGCCAACTATAAGGATAACGACGAGTATCAGGTGGTGTCCTACCCCGACGGCCGCATCACCTTCATGGAGATCAACCCCAACAGCGAGGCCATGTCCACCATGGAGGCCCGTCAGGCTGTGATCTATGCGCTGGATCTGGACGCTCTGGTGTACGGCACCTACGGCGACGAGGCCCTGTGCCGAACCGCCACCAGCATCCTGTCCACCGTTTCCATGTTCTATAACCCCGAGATCACCAACTATCAGCAGGATCTGGACAAGGCCGCCCAGCTCATCGAGCAGACCGGTCTGAAGGACAAGACCATCAAGATCATCTACAACTCCGCCCGTGTGGGTCAGGAGGAGCTGGCCACCATGATCAAGAGCCAGCTGGACGCTGTGGGCCTCAATGCCCAGATCGACTCCATGGAGACCGCCGCCTACTTCAAGTCCTACTTCTATGCCACCGATTCCTATGACATTGCGCTTATGGGCAACGGTATGCTGGACGATCCCAGCGGCTTCGTGGGCCTGTTCGCCCACACCCGCTCCGGCGCCAATATGTACACCACCGACGAGGTGGATAGCCTGTGGGCACAGCTGGATCGTGAGATGGATCCCGCTGTCCGTCAGGACATCATGAATCAGGGCCTGCAGGCCCTGAAGGACTGCTGGTCCTGCGTACCCGTGCTGGATACCAACTATGTCTGCGCCGCCCAGAAGAACATCGGCGGCTTCGAGGCCAGCGACCGTCTCACTGACCTGACTCAGATCTACTTCATCGGCTGACACCGCCGCTGAGAGTGCAATTGCGTGGAGCCGGTCTCCACGCAATTGCACTCTCACGGCGGTATGAGGAGAACACATGAAAAAATACTTTCTGACCAGACTGGCTCTGGCCCTGCCAGTGATTTTGCTGGTATCCGTCTTTTCCTTTGCGCTGGTGTTTCTGGCCCCCGGCGACCCCGCCGCCCAGTACCGGACGCTGGAGATGACCGACGAGGAGTACGAGCAGCTGAAAACGGAGCTGGGCTACAACGATCCGGTCATCGTGCAGTATGGCCGGTGGCTGGGGAACGTCCTCCACGGGGACTTCGGCGTCTCCACCAGCAGCCACACCGGCGTGTGGCCCCTCATCAAGGCCAAACTCCCGGCCACCGTGGGGCTAATGGCCGCCTCCATCGTCTTTTCCCTGTTGGTATCCATCCCACTGGGGATGCTGGCAGGCTACTTTGAAAACTCATGGTTCGACCGCATCACCAACAGTCTGCACTATGTGGCCATCTCCATCCCCTCCTTCTGGTTCGCCATCATGCTCATCATCCTGTTCTCCCTGAATCTGGGCTGGCTGCCCAGCTCCGGGATGCGGACCACCGGCATACACACCTTCTGGGATCTGGCCCGCCACGCCATCATGCCGGTGCTGGTGCTGAGCATCGGGAAGATCTCTATCTACGCCCGGTACGTCCGGGCCGCCACCATCCAGCAGCTGTCGGAGGACTATGTGCTCTTCGCCATCTCCAAGGGGGCAAGCCGGGGCTATATCCTGTTGCGCCACGTGCTGAAGAACTGCCTGCTGCCGGTCATTACGCTGGTGGGCATGAATCTGGGCAGTCTGGTGTCCGGTGCCTACATCGTGGAGACCATCTTCGGCTGGCCGGGACTGGGTACCACCGGCATGAGCGCCATCTACTCCCGTGACTACAACATGATCATGGGAACCACCATGCTCTCGTGCCTGCTGCTGGTGGGCGGAAATCTGCTGGCGGATCTGTGCTACTGTCTGGCCGATCCCCGCATCAAGGCCATGCGAGGTGACAAGCGATGAAAAAGAATCATAAGCTGCCCCTCTCCATGGTTCTCAGCGGCGGTGTGCTGCTGCTGATCCTTCTGGCCGCCCTGCTGGCGCCCCTGTCCCCCCACGACCCCATCGCCGTGGAGACCGTGCAGAAGTTCCTGCCCCCCTCCGCCCAGCACCTGCTGGGAACGGATAACTTCGGCCGGGACACCTTCACCCGCCTGCTCTACGGCGGACGGGTCTCCCTGCTGGTGGGCTTTCTGTCCATGCTCATCTCCATTGTGTTCGGCACGGTGTACGGCATCGTTAGTGGCTCCTCCGGCAAGCTGGTGGACGGCTTCATGATGCGTATCGTGGACATCCTCATGTCGGTACCCAGCTTCCTCATTATCATCACTCTGAACATCTACATGAACGCCGGCATCCGGACGCTGGTGGTGACCATCGGTCTGTTCTCGTGGATGGGCGTGGCCCGCATCGTCCGGGCGGAGGTACTGAGTCTGCGGGAGCGGGACTTCATTCTGGCCTCCGAGGGGCTGGGCGCCCGGAAGAGCTGGGTCATCACCCGGCACTTCGCCCGCAACGTCTTTTCCCCGGTGCTGGTGGCCTCCACCAACAGCATCGCCTCCGCCATCCTGACGGAGTCGTCCCTGAGCTATCTGGGCTTCGGCATCTCCATCCCCAACCCATCCTGGGGCGGTATGCTGGAGGGCGCCCAGACCTACATCCTCACCCACCCCTCACTGGCGGTCTATCCGGGCGTGTGCATCCTGCTGACCGTTCTGTGCTTCAATGTGCTGGGCAACGGCTTCCGCCGCCGCTTCAGCCCCAATTCCGGGAGGTAAGTCATGCATCAATACGACATCCGTGACCTCCGCATCCACTTCCCCACCCGCCGTGGCGTGGTGGAGGCAGTGCGGGGCGTCAGCTTCTACATGGATCAGGGCGAGTGCGTGGCGCTGGTGGGAGAATCCGGCTGCGGCAAATCCGTGACGGCCCGCTCCCTCATGGGCCTGACGGAGGTCACCGGCGGACGCTGTCAGCCCGGCAGCCAGATCCTCTGCCACGGGGAGAACATCCTCGATTACAGCAAGAAGCAGTGGCAGAGCTATCGGGGCCGGGACGCCGCCATGATCTTTCAGGACGCCATGACTTCCCTGAACCCCACCATGCAGATCGGTCATCAGATCGCCGAGTGCTACCGCTTCCATCAGAAGATCGGCCGCAAGGAGGCGCTGGAGAAGGCGGCGGAGATGCTGGCGCTGGTGGGCATCTCTGACCCGGAGGCGGCCCTGCGCCGCTATCCCCACGAGTTCTCCGGCGGTATGCGCCAGCGTGTGATGATCGCCTCGGCGCTGGCCTGCCAGCCGGGACTCCTCATTGCCGATGAGCCCACCACGGCGCTGGACGTGACCATTCAGGCCCAGATCCTGGACCTGCTGCGGACGCTGCGGCGGGAGCTGGATCTCAGCTATCTCTTTATCTCCCACGACCTGAATGTGGTGTACCAGCTCTGCGACCGGGTGCTGGTGATGAAAGAAGGCCGCATCGTGGAGCAGGGAACAGTGGATGACATCTTCGACCACCCGAAAGACGACTATACCCGCCAGCTGCTGGCGGCAGCGGAGTGAGCATGACATTTTTCAAGTCCCACCAAAAACTGCACATCTGGCTGCTGGCGGACCTGGTCCTGCTGGCGGCCTTCTGGATCGCCCGGGAGCACCGGGACTGGATGAACGCCCTGGAGCGATTTGTATCCGCCCCGATCCGGAGATCTCTGGGCAGCCTGTGCTATCGGGTCTCCTTCTCTGTGATGGAGGTGCTGTATGTCCTGGCGGCCGTCCTCGCGCTGGCCTATGTGGTATGGAACATCACGGCGGTAGTCAGGGCCAGAGGGCGGCGGAAGCGCCGGGCTTACAGCGCGGTTCTGGGGGCGGTCTGCGCCGGGCTGAGCGTCTGCGCCGCTACCTGCCTGCTGTGGGGGGTGTGCTATTACACGGACACCTTCCAGGACCGGTCCGGCATCCGGGCGGAGGAGGTATCGCTCCCGGATCTGACGGCGGTGACCGCGTGGTTCGCGGAAAATCTGGCGGAGACCGCCGATCAGGTGCCCCGGGATGAGAACGGGCTTTTCGACGTCTCTCT
>OLJW01002984.1_pt1 | contig 13592 bp, 10 predicted proteins | sample 1603411 | NCBI WGS metagenome assembly OLJW01 (sample SAMN04168659, study PRJEB22393) | human gut metagenome | biome: human gut microbiome; feature: stool | host: Homo sapiens | collected 2014-05-12 | reverse complement strand
CGGACCCGGGCACCGGCCTGGTGCCCCTGGGGGACATGGTGATCTCCATGGAGCACGTGGCGGCTCAGGCCAAGGAGTACGGCCATTCCAACCGCCGGGAGCTGGCATATCTGGTGGTCCACTCCATGCTGCACCTGCTGGGCTATGACCATCTGGACGAGGGCCCCCAGAAAAAGCAGATGCGGGGGAGAGAGGAAGCCATCCTGGCGGAGCTGGGGATCAGCAGGGAGGATTGAAAAAACGCAGACACAAATGATTTTCAAAAAAGGAGAAGCAAATATGTCTATTGTTATTGGAAGTATGATCCTTTGCGTTATAGGAACGTTTATCCTGATGTGGATTTGCAGTATGCTGATGGGTGACGGTGGACTGTATGTGGCTTGCTTTCTATTTGTGGCGCTGATGTTTGCTTTGCTGGTGAAGATCTACATAAAACAGGGAGAAATTCAGGAGAATCAGGCGGAAATCTTGAAAAAGCTAAAAGAAATCGAACCCAAAGAAGAGAATAAGCAGGAGTAACGAGCTTTCGGCTTTTGAAAAGTTGTGGGTATCCAACATTGTCACCAAAGAAAGCATCCCCTCATATTCTGGACTGAGGTGATGGGATGAACGTATTTCGGGACGGCGTGATCGCCTTTTTCTCCGCCGTGGGGATGACCACGGTGGTGTGGCTGCTGGCGGGAGCGGTGCTCCACGCGGGGCGGCCCACGATCCCGGGGCTTTTACTGGTACTGCCTGTGCGGGGCGAGGCGTTGGCCCTGGAGCACGATGTCCGGGAGCTGCGCCGGGTGCGGAGCAGTTTACCGGGGGCACGGATCGTCATTGTCGACTGCGGCCTGACGGCGGAGGCCAGGGGACTTGCCGACTATCTGGCGGAGCGGGAGGACAACGCCGCCGTGGTGGACGGGGCGGACTTCCGGCTGGACGCCGGGAACGAGAGATAAAAAATGCCGGTCAAGGGCCGTTCGTAAGAAGGGCTGCATCGGCACGTTAAAGAGAGGAAGTCATGGAAGAACTGATCTGCCGGGAGGGCACGGTACATAGCGTCATTTTTCAGAACGCGGAAAATGGATATACGGTCCTCCGCCTCCTCACAGAGGAGGGGGAGGTCGTTACTGTGGTGGGCTGTATCCCCTGTGTAGCGCCGGGAGAGCATCTGACCGTTACCGGTACCTGGGAGGTCCATCCCCAGCACGGCGAGCAGCTGAAGGCGCAGGAGCTGGAGCGGACGTTGCCGGAGGAGGAAGAGGATATCTTCGCCTACCTGTCCTCCGGCATCTGCAAGGGCGTGGGACCCACCACCGCCCGGCGGATCGTGGACCGGTTCGGCTTGGAGACTCTGGATATTTTAGAGGCGGAGCCGGAGCGGCTTCAGACGATCAAGGGCATTACCGCGAAAAAGGCTATGGAGATCGGAGAGCTGTTCCGTCAGCACATGGGCTTGCGGCGGCTGATGGAATTTCTCTCCCGGTATCAGCTGCCGCCGGTGCTGGCCATCCGGCTGCGGCAGCAGTATGGGGACGGGGCCATCCGGGTGGTGGAGAGAAACCCCTACCTGCTGTCGGACGATGTGTGCGGCGTGGATTTTTCCGTGACGGACACCATGGCGCTGTCCATGGGATTTGCAGAGGACTGCACGGAGCGCCTTGAGGCGGCCCTCACTTTTGAGTTGACCTATAACGAGAATAACGGCCATGTGTTTTTGCCGAAGGATAAGCTGCTTGCCGCCACCTGCCAGCTGTTGGGCTGCGGGATTGAGCAGGTGGAAGCAGCACTGGACGCCTTAGCGGAGCATCACGCCGTGGTGATCCAGCGGATCGCCAATGTGGAGGCGGTGTACCTGCGGCGGCTGTGGGAGGCGGAGAGTTCCGCCTGCATCCGCCTGGCGGGGCTGCTGGCTGCGGATACAGACCGCAGCGCCCAGGCGGGCCGGGCGGTGGACGAGCTGGAGGCCCAGCAGGGCATCACCTATGCGCCCCTGCAGCGGCAGGCGGTGGAGCTGGCCGCCCGGACGGGGGTGCTGGTCCTCACGGGAGGCCCCGGCACCGGCAAGACCACCACGGTCCGGGGCATCGTGGCCCTGTTCCGGCGGATGGGCCTGGAGATCGTCCTGGCGGCCCCCACCGGGCGGGCGGCCAAGCGCATGAGCGAGCTGACCGGCATGGAGGCCCAGACGGTCCACCGGATGCTGGGGATGAGCTGGAACGACGTCACCCATCAGGTGACGTTCCAAAAGACGGAAAAGGAGCCGCTGGAGGCGGACGCGGTGATCGTGGATGAGATGTCCATGGTGGACCTGGCGCTGTTTTCCGCTCTGCTGCGGGCCCTGCGGCCCGGCACCCGGCTGGTGCTGGTGGGGGATGCGGACCAGCTGCCCTCCGTGGGGGCGGGAAACGTGTTCTCCGACCTGATCCGCAGCGGCAGGGTGGAGACGGTGTTCCTCCGGGAGGTGTTCCGCCAGGCGGAGCAGTCGGCCATCATCCGCAACGCCCACGCGGTGAACCTGGGCCAGCCGCCCCAGCTGGCCAACAACCAGGGAGACTTCTTCTTCCTCTGCCGCCGGGATGGGGAGCGGACCCTCTCCACGGTGGTGGAGCTGTGCAAAACCCGGCTGCCGGACCACATGGGCATCCCGGCGGACCAGATCCAGGTGCTGACGCCCACCCGGAAGGGGCCCAGCGGCACGGAGAATCTGAACCGCTGTCTTCAGGCGGCGCTGAACCCGCCGGCGGCGGACAAACGGGAGATCCAGTGGGGAGAGCGGCTGTTCCGCACCGGAGACCGGATCATGCAGACGAAAAACAACTACAACGTGGTATGGGAAAAGGCGGACGGCACCGTGGGCACCGGCATGTTCAACGGAGACGTGGGAAGGATCGTGGAGATCGACCCGTCCGGAGAGCTGCTGGTGGTGAACTTTGATGACCGGATCGCCACGTACACGCTGGATATGCTCAATGAGATCGATCTGGCCTATGCCATGACGGTCCACAAGGCCCAGGGCAGCGAGTACCAGTGCGTGGTGCTGGCGGCCATGCCGGCAGCGCCGTCCCTGATGGTGCGGGGGGTGCTGTACACGGCCCTGACCCGTGCAAGAGAGCTTCTGATCGTGGTGGGGGACGACGCGGCCATCCGGGCCATGGCGGCCAACGACCGTCAGCAGCGGCGGTATTCCGGCCTCCGGTGGAGGCTGGCACATTTTGCGGATCCGGCGGAGAGATAAAGGCCGCCAGGTTTGCTGCCGGTGGAGGATGGGGTGCGTCCCATTGGACGCGGGACGGGCAGTTATGCTGCTGGCTGGGCAGATGCACCCCCGTTTCCCTTTTGGAAAGACAAAAGAGAAACGGGGGCTGTATCCCTGCTGGACCAGCCCCTGCGGGAGCAGACACCCCGAGGCCGCCATCCGGCGTCCCCTGCGTATCCGCCCAGCCGTCATGGCTGAGTTTTGCAGATGGAAACTGACGCCAACGGTTTCATAGAACAGGCGTGCAACACGGACCCATATGGGTCCCATTTTTTTACCTTTCCTCCATAGAATAAAGCAAAATCGGACCGAAACAGGTCCTGTTGCGGAGGCGTCTATGGAGGAGCAGAAGATCAAGCAGGACATCCGGATTGGAGCCAATATTCGGCGGATCCGAAAAAATCGAGGCATCAAGCCCATGGCACTGGTCCGCCTGCTCCAGCTGGAGGGCGTGGAAATCACCCGGGAATCGCTGGTGAAGATTGAACGAGGGGCTCAGCATATCAAGGCTTCCCAGCTCCGGGGTATCCGTGACGCTTTGCATACCACGTATGACGAACTGCTGGCGGAGGCAGAGAAACGATGAGCCTGCTGTCCGCCCTCCTGGACCTCATCTTCCCAGCCAAGTGCCCCTTCTGCGGCCGTGTTTTGGACAGACCGGGCATCTGTGACACCTGTCGCGGGGAGCTTCCCTGGACGGAGGGAGCCGACGCCCTGCGCCGGGGGCCCGGCGGCTTTCTCTGCGCGGCGCCTCTGTGGTACCAGGGCCTGGCCCGAGAGGGGCTCCACCGCTTCAAGTTCCGGGGGATGTCCTCTGCTGCGGCGCCCCTGGGAGAGCTGATCGCCGGGTGCGCGGCGGAGCACTTCTCCGGAGCGTTCGACACGGTGACCTGGGTACCTGTCAGCCCCAGGCGCCTGCGTCAGCGGGGGTATGACCAGGCCCGCCTGCTGGCGGAGAGCGCCTGCCGCCTGTGGGAGACGAAGCCGCTGCCGCTGCTGCGCAAGACCGTCCACAACCCCGCCCAGTCGGGACTGAAGGAAGCTGCCGCCCGCCGGGCCAATGTGCTGGGGGTCTATGAGGCGGTGGACCCGGAGCGGATCTCGGGGCATCGTATCCTGCTGGTGGACGACATCTGCACCACCGGCGCCACCTTGGCAGAGTGCGCCCGGGTGCTGCGGGAGGCCGGAGCGGCAGACGTGGTCTGCGCCGCAGCGGCCTTGACGCCGCTGGAGAGGGACAGCGGGAAAAAGGCCTGAATCGGTGGAAATTGTTCACAAATTAGTGTTGCATTCCCAGGAAACTGCCAGTATAATAAAGACTGTATGATTGTTCGCGGGAAAACCGCTTATACTATAAGACAGAAAGATCAAATGAGGTGGAGTCAGTATGTCCATGACGAAGGATATCGGTATCGATCTGGGTACCGCGTCGGTTTTGGTATATGTAAAGGGGAAGGGAATCGTCCTGAACGAGCCGTCCGTGGTGGCCATGGACAAGACAACCGGCAAGCTGCTGAAGGTGGGCGCCGAGGCTCAGGCCATGCTGGGCCGGACCCCCGGCAACATCATCGCCATCCGCCCCCTGCGGGAGGGCGTCATCTCCGACTACGACATGACGGAGCGGATGCTGCGGGAGTTTATCCACAAGGTGGCGGGCGTGTCCTTCTTCAAGCCCCGGGTCATCATCTGCGTGCCCTCCGGCATTACGGAGGTCGAGGAGCGCGCCGTCATCGACGCGGGCATCCAAGCTGGCGCCCGGAAGGTCTACCTCATTGAAGAACCGGTGGCCGCAGCCATCGGCGCTGGCATCGACATCACCCAGCCCGACGGTCACATGGTGGTGGACATCGGCGGCGGCACCGCGGACATCGCTGTCATCTCCCTGTCCGGCGTGGTGGAGAGCGCCTCCATCAAGATCGCCGGCGACCAGCTGAACGAGGCCGTGGTCAAGTACATGCGCCGCAAGCACAACCTGCTGGTGGGCGAGCGCACCGCCGAGGAAATGAAGAAGCAGATCGGCTGTGTCTTCCCCAAGGACGAGGAGGAGACCATGGACGTGAAGGGCCGCTGCCTGCTGACGGGCCTTCCCAAGGTTGTGACCGTCAGTTCCACGGAGATGATGGACGCCTTTGAGGAGCCGGTAGAGCGCATCATGGAGGCCATTCACTCCGTGCTGGAACGGACGCCTCCGGAACTGGTGGCGGATGTGTCCACCAACGGTATTATCATGACCGGCGGCGGCAGCCTGGTGTACGGCTTCGATAAGCTGGTCACCGCCCGCACCGGCATTCACACCACTGTGGCGGACGACGCCATTTCCTGCGTGGTTCTGGGCACTGGCAAGAGTCTGGATTCCCTGAACGCCATGCAGGACGGCACTATGAACCTCAGCCGCCGCAAGCAAATGACCTAACCAGCCTCTCCCCCGGAATTCCGGGGGAGTTTTCATCTGGACCGGAAACTTTTTCTTGAAAAAGTTGCAAAAGCGACTGTATCGTCCGCCCGTTTCAGGCGTATGATAGAGAAAACCGATCAAAGCGAGGATTTATGCTGACATTCAAAAATATTACGGTACGGGACGCGGCCATGCTGCGGCGCTATTATGAAAACTGCGATTACGCGCTATGCGAATACTCCGCCGGTGTCAAGCTCATGTGGCGGAGCGCGCTGCGTTATGCCTGGGCGGAGGCGGCAGGCTGCCTGATCATCCGGTGCGAAAGCGAGGGACGGGTGTCCTTCGATTATCCGGTGGCCGGACCGGAGGGGGATGAGGACGCGGCTCTGTCCGCCATTGAAGCCTACTGCATGGAAACGGGTATTCAGCCGGAGATCTCCATCGTGCCGGAGGAAAAAGCCCCTGTACTGCTATCCCGGTATCCTTATGTGCGGGTGAGCAACATCCGTACCTGGCGGGACTACCTGTACTACAAGGAGGACCTCCAGCTCTTCGCCGGGCGGCGATACTCCGGCCAGCGGAATCACATCAAAAAGTTCTACGCCCAATGGCCCAATGCGGAATTCCGTCCCCTCAGCGTCAAAGAGGACGCCGAGGCCATTGAGCAGTTCTGGATCGATTTCAAAGCGGAATTTCCCAAGGACAGCGGCAGCAAGGCCATGGCGGAGCTGGAACTCTCCAAAAAGATGATGGCCATGCCGGACAAGCCCTGGCTCCTGCGGGGCGGCATGTTCGACGGAGAAAAGCTGATCGCCCTGTCTCTCTGCGAAAAATGCGGCGAGACCCTCATCATCCACATTGAAAAGGCCCTCTATTCCTACACCGGCGCATATCCTGCCATGGTACAGGCGGAGGTGGCCGCCTTTGGTGACGGCTGTGCCTATGTGAACCGGGAGGATGACGCCGGGGACCGGGGTTTGCGGACCTCCAAGCTGCAATACGGCCCCGCCAAGCTGGCTCCCAAGTATCATTTCCTGCCTCAGAACGAGCTGCTGCGGCACGTTTCCGCGATCCCGGAACTGAAAACCGAACGGCTGACCCTTTCCGCCATCACGGAGGCGGACATCCCTGCCTATAATGCATTGGTGCTGGACAGTGACCGAAACCGCTGGTGGGGCTATGACGATGTGGGCGGTCTGGGCGCGCCTGTGACAGAGCGCAGCTTTTATGACGTGGCCCGCCGGGATTTTGAAAATCGGATGGCGGTAAACTTCGCCGTGCGGTTGAATGGAACGCTCATCGGTGAGGCGGTGCTCTATAACTTTGACTACCGGGGCAGCGCGGAGCTGGGCTGCCGGATTGATAAAGCCTATGCCGGGAACGGCTACGGCACCGAAGCTTTCCGGTGTGCTGCGGAATGGGGTCTGTATCAGGTGAATCTGAGCCGGGTCGTAGCAAAGTGCTACAAGGAAAATGAGGCGTCCTACAAGATGCTTTCCGCCTGTATGCGGCGGAACGGCGAGGACGAGACCTTCTTCTATTTTGAAAAGCTGGTCTGACCGGCCAACATGCTCAATGCCATCAAAAAGGTCCCTGCGTACTATGTACACAGGGACTCAGCGTGTCGAAAAAGTCTTTTCTCCCCGCTGAGCAAGTTTTCAGAACTTTATAAAAGTTCTGAAAACTTAGGATTTCAATGGCGCAGGGAAACAGGCGAAGCGCCGCCGGTGGCGGATCAAGCGAGCCTGTTTCGAGGAAGGCTCCCAAACAGCGGATACTGCGTATCCGCTGTTTGGGCTGAGCCGACGGTGTATCCCTTCTTGGGTTTCCCGCGCACACTCTTCCTTACCGTCGCAGAGGATTTACCTCTTTGTCGATAATCTCAGCACCCCCAGACCGGAGACTCCGGTCTGGGGGTGTATCAGCTATATGATCTTGCGCGCTCTGTCTCAGTTTCGATTGAACAGATTGGCCGCCCACATACCGGCGTCTCCGAAGCCGCCGCTGGGGTCCTCCGGGGCCGGAGGCTCCGACGGGATCACGATACCACCGGTGGGGTCCTCGGGCAGGTTCGCGTCCCCGAAGCCGCCGCTGGGATCGTCGACCGACGGGCTGTAGTTGGGATCATTGGGATCATCAACGCCACCGCCGGGGTGATCCGGGTCCACCGGCGTCATGCCGGCATGGGCTGGACAGCCGATGACCTCCGGGTAGGTCTCTCCGCCACTTGCCGTAGGCGTGGGTTCCAAACCGATGGCCCGCTTCATCTCAATGAGATGGAACATGCTGTCGGGATTTTTGGCACTGTCGGTAGTGATGGAGCCAATGCGGACGCCCTCCCGGAAGTATTCCGTCCGCTCAAAGTCCAGCACACCCACCTGCTTAATGGCAGAGGAGGGACAGCTATCGGTGGCAACGCACTTACCCTCGGTGCAGTAATCCACAAAGGTGTGGAGATTGCAGCTCTCCGTGGGAGCCGTGCCTGCCGCCACCGTGACCTGAACCGCCCGGCTGCCCCGGATGTCGGAGAGACAGGCATCGGTGCAGCGCAGGCCGCTGTCGGCGCAGACCGTCACCTGCTCCAAGCCGCTGGCAGGCTTTGCAAAGCTCTTATTCTCCAGATGCTCATGGATCTTCTGCATGACCGGCTTCCACATGGTAATGGCCGGGTTGCCGGAGGCGGAGATCTTCTCATTGGTCTTGGGATAGCCCGTCCACACGGCGGCGCAGTAATAGGGGGTATATCCCACGAAATAGCGGGTCTTGGAGTTATCCGTGGTACCGGTCTTGCCCGCGATGGTCATGCCGCTGAACTTGGCGGAGGTACCGGTACCGGCGTTCACCACGCTGGTAAGCATCTGGTTCATGAAGTAGGCCGTGGTCTCCTTCATGGCCACATGGGTCTCGCCCTCGTTTTTCAGCACGGTCTCACCGTTGCTGTCCCGGACCTCGGTATACATCTTGGGCGAATTGTAAACGCCGCTGTTGGCAAAGGCAGAGAAGGCCGCTGCCATCTCCACAGTGCTCAGGCCATAGGTCAGACCACCCATAGCCAGCGGGGAAACGGCCATATCCTCCGGCACCAGGCTGAGGCCCAGCTTCTCCGTGGCGTAAGCGTAGGAATCCACCACGCCCAGCGCCTCCACGGTCTGAACGGCGATGGTGTTGATGGAACGCCGGACGCCCTCGCCGATCATGGTCCAGCCGGTGTAGGTATTGGGGGAGTTCTTAGGCCAGGGAGAATTGTTCATAAGCTCCACGGGGTAGTTATCAAAGGTGGTGGCCGGTGTCACAGCACCGGCGTCCAGCGCTGCGGAATACACCGTCAACGGCTTGATAGAAGAACCAACCTGATGCTTCTGGACCGCATAGTTGTCCACCAGATTCTGGGTCTTGGGGCCCATGGCGCCCACCATGCCCACGATGTTGCCGGTATAGGGGTCCATGATGGTGATACCGGATTGCAGTTGGTGGCCCTTGGCAGAGTGTACATTCAAATTGCTCAGATCTGCGTAGACATCCTCCGCGATCTTCTGGATATCCGGGTCCATGGTGCAATAGATCTGATAGCCGCTGTTGTTTACCAGCCGCTGAGCCGCTTCATAAGAGATGCTCTTGGCCTGGGCCAGATCTGTGGTCACATCCTTGATGAGCTGCTCCACGAACCAATTGTTGATCTCGATACCGTCGGTCTTGACCAGCTCGCTGGCGTCTCCGGAGGTATCTGTGAAGTTCAAAGGCTCCGCCTTGGCGGCTTCGCACTCCTCTTTTGTCAGATAGGGCTTGCCGGTATCGGGATTGATGACCTTAGACATCTTGTCCAGGATCAGTTCCTGGCGCTTCTTGTTCAACTGCCGGGGAGTGACGGTGGTGCCGTCCTTCCGGGTGTAGGTCCGTTCATACTTGGGGTTGTAGAGGGACGGGTTGTTGGTGATAGCGATGATACAGGCGCTCTCCGCCGCCGTCAGGTCCTTGGCGGACTTGCCGAAGTAGTATTCCGCTGCCGTTTCCACGCCGCCGCAGCCGCTGCCCAAATAGATCATATTCAGGTACAGCTCCAGAATCTGGCTTTTCGTGTTGTTCTTTTCAAATTCCAACGCCCGGAAGATCTCCTTGACCTTGCGGTTGATGGTATTCTGATTCTCACCGGTCATGTTTTTCAGCATCTGCTGGGTGATGGTGGAGCCGCCGTAGCTGTCGTTGCTGCCGGTGAGGGTCAGCAGCGTAGCGCCCAGGGTCCGCTTCCAGTCCACGCCGTGATGGCTGAAAAAGCGCTCGTCCTCAATGGACACCGCTGCCTGCCACAGATAGGGAGACATATCGTCGATGTCGATCAGGACACGGTTCTCCTGCCCGTGGACCTTCTGGAACTCCACCCACTGACCGCTCTCCTTGTCCTGATAATAGACCACGGAGCTCTGGGACATGGTGTAGTCCTCCGCCCGGACCTCCAGCGTCGGCAGCAGAGATGTATTCACATACTTCATGAAAATCCCCAGCAGCATGAGCGTTGTGCAGACGCCGATCAGGACCAGGGTAAAGACCGTCATCACAACGCCGCCCGCCACATGACCAGGCCGGACCTTCCGCCGTTTGCGGGAATGATCCGCCCCCTGGGGATGCGTGTTTCTTCTTTCCTCCAACTTGGAACCTCCTTTTGTGATCCTCAAGGCGGTCTCCCTTCAGGAAACCAACCCACAATACACCATTATCAAGTCCATTATATCATCCCCTGTCAACTGCGAAAATGTCGGATTCAACCGGCGAAAAGTTTCCGCTTCCATAGATTTTACCAAATTTTTCCGAAAATTTCTGTCACATAACTTTCGTACTTCGCTGCTTTTTCACGGTTTTCGCTCTTGCAATCATCGCTTTCTTCCGTTACAATAAGGGCAATCCTTCCCCGGAGGGACAGACAACACGAGAAAGGGTATACAAAGATGAGTGAAGATTTCGGCCCCACCTTTATTACCGTGACCGACGAGGACGGGAAAGAGCTGGTTTTGGAATTTGTAGACGCTCTGGAGTATAACGGCCAGATGTATCAGGCCTTCTTCCCCGCCGAGACCGAGGGGGAAAATGAGGACGATCCCGACAACGGTCTGGTGATCCTGAAGGTCATCCACGAGGATGGGGAGGATCTGCTCTCCACGCTGGACTCCGACGAGGAGCTGGAGGCGGTCTACGAGCAGTTCATGGAGCTGCTGTTTGACGAGGACGAGGAATAATTCCTCCGTTTCCACGCAGACTTTTAAGGAATACGTCATTCCGCGTGTCCTGCGGGGTGCGTGATAGATCTTTTTTTAACCCACATTTCGTTATTAGGGATGCACCTCTCAGGGTGTGGATCGCAGGCCTCCCGGCTGCCTTTCGCGGTTGGAAGTTGGAAGCGGTAAAGCATTCTGGAAGCAACCCACCTGTGCTTGAAGGTGCAGGTTATAACGAGGTCTACACGGCCGCCGCGGGACAGCTTTATATGACAAAAAGGACTGCTTTGCAGTCCTTTTTTCAGTTTATTTTCAGATATGTATCATACAATAAGCGTAGTTTTGCCCCGGATGGCATCAAACGTGATCTGGTACTTGCATATCGCGGCGCAATCCTTTATAATGACGGAGTATGTGACAAATCATGCGGCGCTGTGCCGCGCAACAACGTTTAAACTTGAGAGGATGGACAACAAATGAGCGCATCAAGAGAAAAAAAGCTCCGGCAGGATCAGACGGCCTCCGGCTATGTGGATCCTAAGGCAGAAAAGGAGCTGGAAAAAAAGAAGGCTGAAAAGCGCAGCAACGTTCTGTACAGCGTCATCGCCGTACTGTTCGTGCTGGTGGTGGCAGCCAGCTTCCTCTGGAGATCCAATGTGATCTCCCGCAACGCCACGGCCCTGACCATTGACGGCGAAACCTACAATGCCGCCGAGGTGAATTTCTATTATCAGAATGTTTACCGCGGCTTCCTGCAGAGCAATTCCTATTTCATCAGCTATCTGGGTCTGGACACCAACGCCTCCCTGAAGAGCCAGACGGTGAACGCCACCGCCGCTTCCATGATGGGCGTAGAGGAAGGTTCCTCCTGGCATGATTATATCATGGACAACACTGTCAAGCAGATGACCATGGTCCAGCGGGGTCTGAAGCAGGCACAGGAAGAGGGTTATCAGTTCCCCGCCAGCGTGCAGGAGCAGTATGAGGACTCCCTGAATTCCCTGAAGACCTCTGCGGAATCCACCGGCATGTCCGTGAAGGCATATCTCCAGAGAAATCTGGGTGCCATCATGACGGAGAAGGTCTACAACCAGCAGGTCCTGCGGATGCTGCAGTATCAGGCATACGCCCAGAGCTATTCCGACAGCCTGACCTACACCGACGCGGAGCTGGAAGCCGCCTATCAGGCAGATCCCAAGGCCTATGACAAGGCCGCTTGGGAGTATGTGGTCGTCAGCGGCGCTGCCGATTCCACCACGGATGCCGACGGCAACACCGTTCAGGCCACCGATGAGGAGCAGGCTGCTGCCAAGGAGGCCGCCAAGGCCACCGCAGAAGAGATCCTGGCCGCTTACAACAGCGGAAAGTCTCTGGAATCCATTGCCGGCAATTATGAAAAGGCCACCTATTACAACACCACCGACGCCACTTATTATGACGGCGTTGTGGGTAACTGGCTCTTTGACGATGCCCGCAAGGACGGTGACACGGAGATTCTGGAAGTTGGAACCAACTATTATGTCGGTCTGTTCCACAGCCGCGGCCGCGAGGAATACAAGACCGTGGACATCCGTCACATCCTCATCACCCCCGAAACCGGCACCAAGGCTCAGGGCGACGAGGGCTATGAGGACGAACAGACCCAGCTGAAGGCCGCCGCCCGCACCAAGGCCGAGGAAATTCTGGCCCAGTGGAAGTCCGGCGAGGCCACCGAGGATTCCTTCGCCCAGCTGGCTCTGGAAAATTCCGCCGACGGCTCCAAGTATGACGGCGGTCTCTACACCCGCGTCACCAAGGGCTGGGCCGTGGAGGAGTTCAATGACTGGTGCTTCGACGCTTCCCGCAAGGATGGTGACACCGGTATCGTGGACACCACCTACGGTTCTCATGTGATGTACTTCGTGGGCTACGATCTGCCCGCTTGGGCGGCATCCGTCACCTCCGATCTGCAGGAGAAGGCAGCTTCCGAGTGGAGCACCGCCCTGTCCGAAAACGCCGATGTGCAGCAGAGCGACTTCGGCATGAAGTTTGTGGGTTAAAACACAGTCATCGGCCCACTATTCCCGAAACAAAGGGCCGGCTTTTCAGCCGGCCCTTTTTGATCTTTACTTTTGAAATTCGGAGCGTTTTATGGACGAGCGTTTTTTGCGAAATGAAATGTTGTGGGGCAAGGACGGGCAGGCTCGCCTGACCGCCGCCCACGTCATCGTGTTCGGACTGGGCGGCGTGGGCAGCTACGTGGCAGAGTGTCTGGCCCGGGCCGGTGTGGGTGAGCTGACGCTGGTGGACAGCGACACCGTGGCTCTCTCCAATCTGAACCGTCAGCTGGAGGCGCTGAACTCCACCGTGGGGCTTCCCAAGGCAGAGGCCGTGGCCCGGCGGGTCCGGGATATCAACCCCTATGCGGTCCTGCATCCCATGGAGGCCCTGTACAATGCCGACAACCGGGAACAGTTCTTCCCTGCAGGCTGCAGGTATGACTATATTGTGGACGCCATTGATCTGGTGAGCTGCAAGCTGGATCTGGCGGAGACCGCCCGGCGGCTGGGCGTCCCCCTCATCATGGCATTGGGTACCGGCAACAAGCTGGACCCCTCTCTGCTGCGGCTGGCGGATATTTCGGAGACCTACGGCTGCCCGCTGGCCCGGGTCATGCGGAAGGAGCTGCGGAACCGGGGCATCCTCCACCAGACGGTGGTCTTTTCCCCGGAACAGCCTGCGCATACCCAGCAGCTGGAGGCTCCCC
>OLJW01002982.1_pt1 | contig 13605 bp, 12 predicted proteins | sample 1603411 | NCBI WGS metagenome assembly OLJW01 (sample SAMN04168659, study PRJEB22393) | human gut metagenome | biome: human gut microbiome; feature: stool | host: Homo sapiens | collected 2014-05-12 | reverse complement strand
CGACCACCGAGATCTACACTCTTTCCCTACACGACGCTCTTCCGATCTGCAGGGTCTTCCACGGAAACGGCTTTTTCGGTTCCTTTTTCGGCAGGAGCATTTTGCCGAAGCGCGGTGTTTGTTCCGTATATTCCAATGTGATTTCTGTCTTTTCCATACTGCTTCCCTCCATACGCCCATTCTAAACAAACAGAACCGCTTTTTTTGTCAAAACGGGGCGAGGGCAGAAAGAAAGTTTCGACAAAAGCCGCTACGCTTCATCCACAGCGCATAACGCCTTCTGCGTAGACGCAAAAAGGGTATCTCCTCTCGGAGATACCCTTTCTTTATATATTTTCTATTTTTAACTTACTTCATCTGTTCTGCAATGATTTCCTTTGCTTTTTCCAGTGCATCGGCAATCTTGGATGCGTCCTTGCCGCCTGCCTGCGCCATATTGGGACGACCGCCGCCGCCACCGCCGCAGACTGCTGCTGCCGCTTTGATGATATTGCCTGCATGTGCGCCCTTTTTCACAACATCATCGGTTGCCATTGCCATCAGGCTTACCTTGCCGCCTGCTGCGCCTGCCAGAACGATTACGCCGCTGCCAAGCTTATTTTTCAGCTGATCGCCAAGGGTACGCATTGCGTTGGCATCCATATCCTTCACCTCTGCCGCAAGCACTGCCACGCCGTTGATATCAACCTTCTTGCTCAGCATTTCATCCGCTGCGCCGCCTGCCATTTTTGCTTTCAGCTTTTCCAGCTCCTTGGAAAGCTCCTTCTGCTCTGCCAAGAGCTGTTCCACTCTTGCCACCAGCTTATCGGGAGAGGTTTTCACCATCTGTGCCAGTGTACGCACCTCATCCTCCTGCGCCTGATAATGCAGGAGTGCACCTTCGCCTGTCAGCGCTTCAATACGTCTGACACCTGCGGCAACGCCGTTTTCGGAAACAATTTTAAAGGAACCAACCTGTGCCGTATTTTTCAGATGTGCGCCGCCGCAAAGCTCAACGCTGTAGCCGCCCATATCAACCACGCGCACAATATCGCCGTATTTCTCACCAAAGAGCGCCATTGCGCCCTTCTCTCTTGCCGCATCAATGCTCATTTCCTCCGCAACAATGGGATAGCTTGCGAAGATTGCTTCATTGACCAGTCTTTCCACCTCTTTGATTTCATCCGGTGTCATAGCGGTGAAATGGGTGAAGTCGAAACGCAGTCTATCTGCGCTGACATAGGAGCCGGACTGCTCAACATGTGTCCCCAGAACGGTTCTCAGTGCCTTCTGCAGCAGATGGGTTGCGGAGTGGTTTCTTGCGGAAGCCATTCTGTGCTTTTTGTCAATTTCTGCACAGGCAATATCGCCAACGGTAACGGAGCCTTCCTCTACCACGCCCTGATGCGCGATTTTGCCGCCGATTACCTTCATGCAGTTTGTTACCTTAACCACGCCGTTTGCGGTTTTGATGATACCATGATCGCCAACCTGACCGCCGCTTTCTGCGTAGAAGGGGGTTCTGTCAAGGAATACCACAACGGAATCCTCTGCCTGCGCGCCTTCTGCAACGGCATCGTTTGCAACCAGAGCAACGATTTTTGCATCTGCTACGGTATCCACATCATAGCCTGCAAATTTTGTTTCCAGATCGGTAGGCAATTCATCGTATACGGTTACGGCTGCGCCCATGTAGCCCTCGCCGCCTCTTGCCTTACGCGCACGATCCTTCTGTGCCTGCATTTCCTTCGCAAAAGCCTCCTCATCCACGCGCATGCCTGCTTCTTCCAGAATTTCCTTTGTCAAATCAACAGGGAAGCCATAGGTATCATACAGGCGGAAGGATTTTTCGCCGCTCATCACGGTTTCGCCTGCGGCTTTCATTTCCTCCATATCCTCCTTGAGGATTTCCATACCCTTATCGATAGTCTTATAGAAGCTGTTCTCCTCGATGGAAAGAATCTTAAAGATATAATCCTGCTTATCCACCAGCTCAGGATATGCTTCGCCGCTGCAGGTGATAACAGCCTTGGAAAGCTCTGCAAGGAATTCACCCTGAATACCCAAAAGCTTGCCATGGCGCGCCGCACGACGCAGCAGTCTTCTCAATACATAGCCGCGCCCTTCGTTGGAGGGCAGAACGCCGTCTGCGGTCATGATTGTAACGGAACGGATATGGTCTGTGATGATACGAACGGAAACGTCAATCTTATGCTCCTTGCCATATTCCACGCCTGCCTTCTGACAAACCGCATCGCGGATATATTTTACGGTATCCACATCGAAAATGGAATCTACGCCCTGCATGATGGTTGCCATACGTTCCAGACCCATGCCGGTATCTACGTTTTTATGATCCAGCTCGGTATAGGTGCCATCCTCATGCGCATCGAACTGTGTCAAAACCAGATTCCAGAATTCCATGTATCTGTCGCAGTCACAGCCAACGCCGCAGGTAGGGCTGTTGCAGCCATATTCGGGACCGCGGTCATAATAGATTTCCGTACAGGGACCACAGGGACCTGTACCATGCTGCCAGAAGTTATCCTCCTTGCCAAGCTTCTTGATTCTGTCCCAAGGCAGACCAACCTTTTCATGCCAGATTTCGCCTGTTTCGTCATCCTCCTCATAGATGGTGACATACAGCTTATCCTCAGGGATTTCCAGCCATTTGGTAACAAACTCCCAAGACCAAGGGATGATTTCGTTCTTGAAATAATCACCAAAGGAGAAATCGCCCAGCATTTCAAAAAATGTGCCGTGGCGCGCGGTTTTGCCGACATTATCAATATCCCCTGTACGGATACATTTCTGACAGGTTGTGACACGCTTACTGGGGGGTGTTTCCTGCCCTGTGAAGTATGCCTTCATGGGTGCCATACCGGAGTTAATCAACAGCAGGCTCTTGTCGTTACGGGGAACGACGGAAAAGGATTTCAGACGCAGATGGTCTTTGGATTCAAAAAACTGCAGAAACAGCTCTCTGATTTCGTTTACACCGAGATTTTTCATAGCTTTTCCTCCTTAAAAAGATAAAAATATAATTCCCACAATAAAATCCTGTTTTTTGGGTAATGAAAAAAATCCCTGTTCCGAAGAACAGGGACGAATTTACCGTGGTACCACCCTAGTTACGGCTTTGCTGCCGTCACTCGAAATCGTTAACGCCGATTTACGCCGCAATATACTTTTTTATTCCACTGCGGAGCCTGTTTCCTTTGAAGAAACAAGAGAAACCGAAAAGACTGCTTCCATTCTGTGCTGCTGAGGCTTTCCCACCAAGCTGCCTCTCTCTGAAAGTCCGAACCAAAATGTACTCCTTCTTTTCCTGACTTTTTTCTGTTTTTCTAATAATGATTTGATTATAGGCACTTGAAATCCGTTTGTCAAGGCAGTGTAAGAAATTTTTCCTCCAGCATGGCGCGAATCATATCCCCGATGCGCTTCAGTCCAACCTCTATCTTATCATCACTAAGGTTCAGAAAGCTGAGACGGATATGACGGTTTTCCTCGCCGCTGATATCATACTGACTGCCGGGGGTGAGAATGACGTTCTTTTCCAGCATACGGCTGCAAAGCGCTTCTGCGCCCACGCCCACGGGCAGCTCCACCCAAAGGCTGACACCGCCGTTTGGCTGTCCGTATTTCGCCACATCGGAGAGATATTTTCTTGCGGCGGAAAGCATTTTGCGGTATTTCTCGCCGCCGTAGCGTCTTGCCTGTGCGGCATGCTCCCCCCAGCCAAATTCGCGCAGATAATATTCCAAGGCTCTCTGGATAAAGCCGGAGGTGGAAATATCTGTCGTGTATTTTGCTTCCATGACTGCCTGATGGATTTTCTTCGGCAACGCAATCAGCCCCATGCGCAGACCGGGCATGAGGATTTTGGAAAAGCTTTTGATATAAATGACACGATTTTTATAATCTAACGCCTTCAGGGGAACAATCGGCTCCTTATCATAATGGAAATCGTAAAAATCGTCCTCCTCGATGATATAGGTATCATATTTTTCTGCCAGCTCGAGCAGACGGCGCTTTTTCTCCATGGAATAGGAGATGCCTGTCGGGGTCTGATAATATGCCATCATATAAATAAAACGCGGATGATACAGCTTGAGGAAGTTTTCCAGAATGACCATATCCATGCCATCCTCCTCCAGAGGAATCTCTATCAGCTTGCCCCCACGGGACAGAAATGCACCCGCTGCACCGTAAAACGTGGGCTTTTCCACAAAAACAACATCCCCATAGCGCAGCATCGCCTTTGAAATGATATCAATGCCCTGCTGTGCGCCGGAGATAATCTGCACGTTTTCCGGAGAGGTTTTGATGCCATAATTCATAAGATAACGGCAAAGCTGCTCGCGCAGGGGGGCATAGCCCATGCTGTCCATATAATGGAAGGCTCCGCCCTTTTCCCTATCCAGCACCGCATTGAACGCCTCCTTAAACGCATCCACAGGGAACATTTCATTCGGCAGAGAGGTGCTTGTAAAATTGATGGCATTTTCCATGGAAAGACCGCTTTCAAAGGAACGGAGATTGCGGCTTGCCACAGGCTCCGGAATATGCTCCACAGGCAGGGGCGAAACAAAGGTGCCGCTGCCCACGCGCGAATAGACCAGCTGCTTTTTCTCAAGCAGCTTATACGCATTGACAATCGTAACAGAATTCACTCCGAAATGCTCCGCCGTTTTGCGGATGGGCGGCAGCTTGCTATTGGCAAGCAGAACACCATCCGTAATCATCCCCTCAATGCCATCTGCCAGTTGCTGATAAAGAGGAACGGCACTTGATTTATGCAGCTGTAGCTGAAAAATTTCTACCATATTAAATATACTCCGAATCGTTAAAATCTCGTTTTACTTTTCTGCGTCGTACCGCTTTCTGCCCGATGCCCCCGCAATGCCCATGGCTTCTCTGTACTTTGCAACGGTGCGGCGGCAAATCTGCACGCCCTCCGCGGTCAGGCGCTCCGTCAGCTCCCGATCACTGAGGGGTTTTGTTTTTTCCTCCGCATCAATGATGGCACGCAGGCGGTTCTTGATGCTGTCCGCAGAAACATCCGTCCCTGCTTCCGCACTCGTCATTGCCTTGGAAAAGAAGGTATGCAACGGGAACACACCGCGTTCACACTGCAAATATTTTTCCTTGACCGCACGGCTGACGGTGGATTCATGGATATTGAGCTGCTCTGCAATATCCACCAGACGCAAAGGCACAAGCTGCCCCTGCGGCTCCGAGAAAAAATCCCTCTGCTTTCCCACGATGGCTTCCACCACCTGCTGTAAGGTGCTTTCTCTGCGGCTGATGCACTGCAATGCCCACTCGGCACGCTTCAGCTGCTCTGCAATATATTCCTCCGTCTGTGCATCCGCTTTTTCGCGCAGCAGCTTCACATAGCTGTGGCTGACGGTAAGACGGGGCATCACGGCTGTGTTTGTGGTGACGATAAATTCCTCTCCCCTGCGCTCCACCAGAACATCCGGCACGACATACTGCACATTATCCTCCCCCGCAAAGCCACTGCCTGGCTTGGGCTGACAGGAGCGGATTTCCTCCAACGCACGCATCAGTCGTTCCATAGAAACCTTTTCTGCCTTCGCGATATAGGAAAGGCGGTTTTTCGCCAGCTCATCCAGATAATTTCTTGTGACCTTCATGGAAAGAGCCGAGGCGTTTTTCTGCTTCAGCTGAATGAGCAGACACTCCTGCAAATTTCTTGCCCCCACACCGGAGGGCTCCAAAGCTTGAAACTGCGCCAGAATTCTTGCGGCAGTGGATTTTTTCATCGGATATTTTTCCATCATCATTTCGATGGCATCCTTTTCCAGATAGCCGCTTTCGGCAGTACTCTCCGCCAGAAACCGCAGAACAGCCTTATGTCCTGCCGGAATTTTTTGTATATTTATCTGAAAAAGAAGAAATTCGCGCAGACTCTGCCCCTCTTTTCTGCCGAAGGCATTCGTTTCGCGCTCCTTTTCCTCCTGCTCATGCTCCATACGGTAAAGGCTGCGGTTCTGCTCATCCGTCTCCTCAAGCCATTCCAGCTTTTGCAGCAGCTCCGTATTTTCCTGCTGCACGGGCTCCTTTTCCTCATTCCATTCCACAAGGGGGTTCTCCTCCGCAAATTCTCGGATATATTCGGAAAGGGTCACGGCATTCATCTGCAAAATCTCCACAGACTGCTGCATTTTCTGTGATAAAATCTGTTTTTGCTGTACCTGAAGCGACAGCTCCATAAAAAAATCCCCCTTTCTTGATACTTGATTGCATTTATTTTATCATAAAATCTAATATAATCCCACCATTTTGTTTAATTATCCCTAAAAAAGCAGAGAAAATATGCCAAGATTATGGTAATAAATTAACATTTACTTTTATAGATAATAAGTGTAAACTATATGAGATGATTCATTCGCATACAAATTATTTTTTTGTTTTGCGGATGTCTCAGCAATATTATAACGCAAAGATCAGATTTCGACATTATTTTGTGGAAGAAGGGTTCTTTTCTGGAATAATCAGGTGAAAATTTCTTTTGAAAAAAAGTTTTTTCGCCTTTTTTCTGCAAAATTATTGAGAAATTCTTATTTTTGTATTAAAATATTGCTGTTATATTATAGTTATTTTCTTACAAAAGTATAACTTTAAACCAGCGCCATCCCTGGCGCACGACAAATTTGAACAGAGGGGGATAATATGCAAGCTTTAACGTTCAAACGTGGTGTACATCCTCCTGATGGGAAAGAACTGGCAAAAGACCAGCCCATCAAGGTGATTATGCCCAAAGAAAACTCTGAGTTGTTCTACCCTATGAGCCAGCACATCGGTGCTCCTTGTGATCCACTGGTTGCCGTTGGCGATCATGTAAAGGTAGGACAGAAAATCGCTGAGTCCGGCGCATTCATGTCTTCTCCTATCTTCGCCTCCGTTTCCGGCGAAGTTGTAGACATCAGACCTATGCTCGTACCCGGTGGTGCAATGGTAAAGGCTATCGTTGTAAAGAACGACGGCAAAATGGAAGAGATCGAAGGTCTCAACGAAGGTAAGGATTACACAACCATGACAAATGACGAAATTCTGGCAGCAATCAAAAATGCCGGCGTTGTTGGTCTGGGTGGTGCAGGTTTCCCTACACACGTAAAACTGAACCCTCCCAAGGACACACCCATCGATCACATCCTCATCAATGCGGCTGAATGTGAGCCCTACCTCACATGTGACTACCGCCTGATGCTGGAAGAACCCGAAAGAATCGTAAGAGGTTTACAGATTATGCTGAAGCTGCATCCCAACGCAAAGGGCGTAATCGGTATCGAAATGAACAAGCCCGAAGCAATCGCTTCCATGCAGAAGGCATGCGAGGGCATTGATAACATCACTGTTCAGCCTCTGGTAACAAAATTCCCTCAGGGCTCTGAAAAACACCTGATTTACGCTATCACAAAGAGAGAAGTAAAATCCGGCGCACTGCCCGCATCCGCAGGCTGTATCGTAGACAACGTAGATACCGTTGTTGCAATCGAAAGAGCAATCTGCAAGGGCAGACCTCTGATGAGAAGAATCGTTACCGTTTCCGGTAAGGGTATCAAAAACCCCGGCAACTACAAAATCAGAATCGGTATGACACTGAGAGATCTGGTAGATGCCATTGGCGGTTTCAATGAAGAAAACCCTCCCGTAAAGCTGATTGCAGGTGGTCCTATGATGGGTCCCACACTGTATACTTTGGATGTTGCGTCTGTTAAGACAACCTCCGGTCTGCTTTGCTTCACAAAGGACGAAGCATACATTCCCGAAGAAAGAAACTGCATCCGCTGCGGTAAATGCGTAGAGCATTGCCCTATGGGCCTGATGCCCTTCATGCTGAATGCCTTTGCAATCAAGGGCGACGGCGAAGGCTTTGTAAAGCATCACGGTCTGGATTGTATCGAATGTGGTTCTTGTTCCTACGAATGTCCTGCGAAGCGTCAGCTGGCGCAGTCCATCAGAGCAACAAAGAAAATCGAAGCAGGCAAGAAGGCAGCAGCCGCTGCAGCAGCAAGAGCAAAAGCAGAGGCTGAGAAAAAGGCCGCTGAGGAAAAGAAATAAGAAGGGGGAGAATAAAACATGGCTAATTTTGTAGTATCCGGTACCCCTCACGTGCGTTCCAAAGAATCCATCCAGAGCATTATGCGTGATGTTATCATCGCTCTGGTTCCTGCAACAGCAGCGGGTATCTATTATTTCGGCCTGAGAGCACTGATTCTGATTGTAGCTGCAATCATTTCTGCTGTTTTCTTTGAATGGCTGTATGAAAAAATCACAAAAAAACCTGTTACAATCAACGATCTGTCCGCAGTTGTAACCGGTCTGTTACTGGCAATGAACCTTCCTGCATCTGCTCCCGTATGGGTTGCAATCGTAGGTAGTGCATTTGCTATCATTTTTGCAAAACAACTGTTTGGCGGTCTGGGCCAGAACTTCATCAACCCTGCACTGGCAGGTCGTGCGTTCCTGTTGGCTTCCTACCCCACAGAAATGACCACATGGGTTGTTCCCAACGGTCTTGCAGCAGATGCTGCTACATACGCAACACCTCTGGCACAGCTGAAAAACGGCACTCTGGATGCTTCTCTGGGTCAGCTGGTACTCGGTCAGGTTGGCGGTACCATCGGTGAAACCTGTGCAATCGCTCTGATTATCGGCGGTATCTACCTGCTGTACAAGCATGTAATCAGCTGGAAGATTCCCGTAATCTACATCGCAACCGTATTCATTCTGTTCGCAGTAATCGGCAGACACGGCATGCGTATGCCTTTGCAGGAAATCTTCGCCGGCGGCGTTATGCTGGGTGGTATCTTCATGGCAACTGACTACGCTTCTTCTCCCGTAACCCCTAAGGGTCAGGTTATCTTCGCTGTCGGCGCAGGTCTTTTGACTTACCTGATTCGTACCTTCGGCGGTTATCCGGAAGGCGTATCCTATTCTATCTTGATTATGAACTGCTGTGTACCTCTGATTGAAAGATTCACAGAACCTACAATCTTCGGTGCACTGCCTAAAACAAAGGAGGCGAAATAAGCATGGACTCTAAAGCAGTAGTTAAACCCGCGATCGTTCTGTTGCTTATCTCCGCTATCGCAGCCGGTATTCTGGGTGTTGTATCCGAAGTAACCGCTGCTCCTATTGCTGCACAGAACGAAAAATCTCTGAATGAAGGTATGCAGGCAGTTATGCCCGACGCATCCTCCTTCGAGCTGCTGGATGCTGATCTGACAGGCACAATCACAGCAGTATACAAAGGCGATAACGGCGGTTTCGTTATCACAACAGAGCCCGGCGGTTTCGGCGGCGCTGTAAAAACAATGGTTGGCATTGATGCTGACGGTACAATCACAGGTCTGCGTGTAACAGGTCACTCCGAAACAGCAGGTCTGGGTGCAAAGGCAACCGATCCTTCCTTCTACGAACAGTTCACAGGCAAGTCCGGTTCTGTTTCCGTAACAAAGGATGGCGGCGAAATTGTTCCCATCACAAGTGCAACAATTACTTCCAGAGCAGTTTGTGTCGGTGCGCAGGAAGCTCTTGATTGGGTCGCAGCGAATGGAGGTGCTTATTGATGGCTAACCCTATTAAAATTATCAAAAACGGCATTATCAATGAAAACCCTACATTCGTTCAGGTTATTGGTATGTGTCCTACTCTGGCGGTTACATCTTCCGCTATCAATGGTATCGGCATGGGCCTTTCCACAACAGCAGTACTGATTTTTGCGAACCTGTTTATCTCTCTGCTGAGAAAGGTAATCCCCGATACAGTACGTATCCCTTGCTTTATCGTTGTTATTGCTACATTCGTAACAATCATCGAGTTCCTGCTGAAGGCTTATCTGCCTGCACTGAACGCATCCCTGGGTCTGTACATTCCACTGATCGTAGTAAACTGTCTGATTCTGGCGCGTGCCGAAGCATTCGCTTCCAAAAATGGTCCCGTTGCTTCCGCATTCGATGGTATCGGTATGGGTCTTGGTTTCACCATCGCTCTGGGCTGTCTGGGTCTGGTGCGTGAATTCATCGGCAGCGGCACACTGTTCGACGTAACAGTTCTGCCCGAAGCATTCCCTAGAACACTGCTGTTCGTTATGGCTCCCGGTGGTTTCTTCACACTGGCTATTCTGATGGCTATTCTGAACCATTTCAGAAACAAAAAAGCATAAGAAGGAGGGGAAAATAAATGAATCTGATTTTGTTAGTATTGGCTGGCATTTTCGTAAACAACTACGTTATGTCCCAGTTCTTAGGTATCTGCCCCTTCCTCGGTGTTTCCAAGAAGGTAGATACAGCAGCCGGCATGGGCATGGCTGTAATCTTCGTAATGGCTCTGGCAGCAGCAGCAGCATGGTTGGTATACAACCTGATTCTGGTGCCTCTGAACATTACATTCCTGTATAACATTGCGTTCATTCTGCTGATCGCATCTTTGGTACAGTTCGTAGAAATGTTCCTGAAAAAATCTGCACCTGCTCTGTATCAGGCTCTGGGTGTATTCCTGCCCCTGATTACAACAAACTGCGCAGTATTGGGTGTAGCCGTTACAAATATGCAGAAGGGCTACAACTTCATCGAATCCGTTCTGAACGCAGTTGGTGGTGCTGCCGGTTTTGCTCTGGCAATCATCCTGTTTGCCGGTATTCGTGAAAGAATCGCTGACAATGAAACACCGAAGGCCTTCGATGGTTTCCCTATGGCTCTGATCACAGCTGGTCTGATGTCTATCGCATTCCTGGGCTTCTCCGGTCTGATCAAACTGTAATAGAGGAGGGTAAAAGAATATGGATCCAATGAGTATTTTATTTCCCGTTCTGAGTGTCGGCGGTATGGGCGTTGTTTTCGGCGCTTGCTTGGGTGTTGCGAGTGAAGTTTTCAAGGTTGAAGAAGACCCTCGTATCGGTCAGGTTTTGGAATGTCTGCCCGGCGCTAACTGCGGTGGTTGTGGTTTCCCCGGTTGTGGTGGTTGTGCATCTGCAATCGTTGCCGGTACAGCTCCTGTAAATGCCTGCCCCGTTGGTGGCGCAGCAGTTGCTGAAAAGGTTGGCGCTATCATGGGCGTTGCAGCTTCCTCTGCCGAACCCGTTGCCGCTTTCGTAAAGTGCGGTGGTACTTGCGATAAAGCAAAAAATAAATACGATTATTTCGGCATTGACGATTGTAACATGGCTGTTCAGCTTGCAGGTCAGGGTGCAAAATCCTGCTCCTATGGCTGTCTGGGTCTGGGCAGCTGCAAGAAGGCTTGTGCCTTCGGCGCAATCGAAATCGTTGACGGTGTTGCAGTGATTGATAAAGATAAATGTGTTGCCTGCGGCAAATGCGTTTCCACTTGCCCCAAGCACATCATCGAACTGCTGCCCGCTAAGAAGAAAGTGAAAGTACAGTGCTCCTCCAAGGATATGGGTAAGAATGTAATCCCCAACTGCTCCGTTGGTTGTATCGCTTGTAAGATTTGCGAAAAGAACTGTCCTTTCGACGCTATTCATGTAATTGATAACCTTGCTGTTATTGATTACACAAAATGTAAAGCTTGTGGCATCTGTGCAAACAAATGCCCTAAGGGCGTGCTGACAGGCAAGAGACCTGCACAGCCTGCGGCTCCCGCCGCTGCTGCACCCGCAGCGCCCAAGGCTGCTCCTGCTGCTGAAGCTCCCAAGGCTGAAGCACCTAAGGCAGAAGAAGCTCCCAAGGCTGAATAATTCAGACTTTTCAAAGACTCTCTGAGAAATCAGGGAGTCTTTTTTTGCTGCAAAAAAATCTTTTATGATTCTGTTCGCTTTACCCCTCTGAAAAAGTATGCTATACTAAATCAGTTATAAATAAATGAATTTTTTCTGTAAAGGAGGATTTGCTATGAGAGGACGTTCCTCACAAAATATCTGGATACTGGTGCTGCTTATGCTTGCAGGCGTGGTTCTGGGCGGCTTTATCGCAAAACTGGTCGGCGGTGTTTCCGCACTCAGCTGGCTTGCATACGGCAACAGCTTTGGGCTTTCCTCTCCGCTTATGCTGGATTTAGGCGTGCTGACATTGCAATTTGGGCTGACCATCCGCTTTACCATTGCGGGTATCATCGGCATTATTCTGGCGTTTTTCATTTACAGAAAGCTATAATGATTTTTAGGGGGCAAACGATTTTGCCCTTTCCTTTTTTTCAGGAAAAACCATTCTTTTTTTATGAAAAATACGGCTCTTTTCTTGAAAAGAATACAAAAAAGCGGTATGATAAAATGTAAGACAAAATTTAAGAGATACCATAGCTGCCGCACACACGGCGGCGTTTCCAATAATGAAAGGGGTAAAAAGAATATGATGTTCAATGCCAAAGATATGGGAATTGACTTGGGTACTGCCAATACCCTTGTCTATATGAGAGAAAAAGGAATCATCGTGAATGAGCCTTCCGTTGTTGCCATCAACACGGACACCAGAGAGGTTCTGGCTGTCGGCAACGAAGCGAAGGATATGATCGGGCGTACCCCCGGCAATATCGTTGCCATCCGCCCCATGAAGGACGGCGTTATCGCAGACTTCGACGTAACACAGGCTATGCTGCGTTATTTCATCAATAAGGCGTATGTACGCTCTCTCTTTGGGCCCAAGCCTCGCATTGTAATCTGTGTGCCTTCCGGCGTAACAGAGGTAGAAAAGCGCGCCGTTCTGGAGGCTGCCATTGCCGCAGGCTCCAAGGAAAAGGACACCTATCTGATTGAAGAACCCATGGCAGCGGCGATTGGTGCAGGTCTGCCCGTTGCAGAGCCCACCGGCAGCATGGTTGTTGATATCGGCGGCGGCACAAGCGAGGTTGCTATCATTTCCCTTGGCGGCATTGTTACAAGCACCTCTCTGCGTGTGGCAGGTGACGCACTGGACAGCGCGATTGTAAACTATATCCGCAAGGAATTTTCTCTGGCAGTCGGTGACCGTACCGCAGAGGAAATCAAGATTACCATCGGTTCTGCATATCCTCTGGACAGAGAAGAAAAAATGGAAATCCGCGGACGCGATTTAGTCAGCGGTCTGCCCATGACCATCGAAATCAATTCCATTCACATTCGCGAAGCACTGGCGGAGCCCGTTGGCTCTATCATCAACAGCATTAAGCAGACTTTGGAGGCAACCCCTCCCGAACTGGCTGCAGATATCATGGAATACGGCATTACGCTGACAGGCGGCGGTGCGCATCTGCGCGGACTGGATAAGCTGATTACCGCGGAAACAGGCATGCCCGTTAATATTGCAAACGAACCCCTGAACTGTGTTGCTCTGGGCACAGGGATGGTTCTGGAGCAGGTAGATAAGCTGAAATCTGTTCTGATTTCTCCCAGAAAAGCATTATTCTGATTTTAAACACACCGAAAGGAGCATTTCACGTTGCAGGAGTTTTTCTTAAAACATAAAAAACGCATCATTGGTGCGGGCATCGCCATTCTGGTTCTGGTTACCGTGATTGCCAGCGGTATAAAGCTGAATGCCACTCTGCTGGAAAGCGCCATCGGTGTTGTTGTCACCCCGTTTCAGGATTTGACAACCGGCATCAGCAGTTGGATAGACGATACGGTGACATCCGCCCGCAACAAAACAAAGCTGAAGG
>OLJW01002975.1_pt1 | contig 13644 bp, 15 predicted proteins | sample 1603411 | NCBI WGS metagenome assembly OLJW01 (sample SAMN04168659, study PRJEB22393) | human gut metagenome | biome: human gut microbiome; feature: stool | host: Homo sapiens | collected 2014-05-12 | reverse complement strand
ACCTGAGAAAAATTTATGGCTCCGGCAATAACGCAGTTCATGCGTTGGATGGAGTGGATTTAAGTGGTGCCGTCAAGATTTGGACCTGTTGACAAAGTGGCGCGCAGATCCTTTCTGTGGTAAAATAAATTCAACAAAGTTAAATTTGTCATGCACTGAACAAATTATGTTGGCCGAAAACCTGTACCATTTTTCTAAGCAGAAACTTTGTAAGAAATTCGTAAGACTTTCGTCGATTTGTTTGTAAGGCTCCGCCGCTACAATGGAGACAGCTTCAAGGGAGGAACTCGCTATGAACGAATGTATTCTCGTGGTCGATGATGACCGTGAGATCGTAGGGGCTATCGCCATCGTGCTGGAGCGGGAGGGGTATACCGTCCGCAGGGCATACGATGGGTTGGGGGCGGTGGAGCAGGCGCTTGACCCGGCGGTACGGCTCATCCTTATCGACGTGATGATGCCGAAGCTTGATGGGCTTTCCGCCCTCATGCGCATCCGGGAAAAGCGGAACCTGCCGGTCATCGTTCTCTCTGCCAAAAGTGAGGATACCGACAAGATCCTCGGCCTTTCCATGGGGGCGGATGACTATGTGACCAAGCCCTATAATCCCCAGGAGTTGGCCGCCCGGGTACGGAGCCAGCTGCGCCGCTACACCCTGCTGGGAGATGTTCACGCGGAGAAGCGTGAGGGCGAGATTGTCAACGGACGCCTGTCCTATGACCCAGAGCGCCGTGAACTGAAGGCGGACGGCGAACTGGTAAAGCTCACTGCCACAGAGTTGAAGATTGTGGATCTGCTGATGCGAAATCCCGGACGGGTGTTTCCAGCGGAGGAAATCTATCAGCGGGTCTGGCAGTCTGACAGCTACGCCTGTGAGAATACGGTGATGGTTCACATCCGGCGCATTCGTGAGAAAATCGAGTTGAATCCCAAGGAGCCAGACTATATCAAGGTGGTGTGGGGCATTGGATACAAAATGGAACAACACAACTGAAACTGTGGAAATCGAGCCTGTAATGCCGCAGAGAAAGGGGACCGGTTTGCGCGCCGCGGCGGCTTTCCTGACGTTTTTCCTGGGCGTGAGCCTGACGCTTGGCAGTCTGTGCGGTGCCGTAGGGCGCCGGGCTATTGGAAGTGATTATGCGGAATGGTGGCAGAACGACTGGTAGGAAACACCAGTGTTCCGCAATCGTATCTCCAACGATCTGGAATCCTTTCTGACGATAGGCGTTGGAAGAACGGTGGACTGGTATCATCCGGATTATTCTGTTGAGGATACCGTATCCGGAACAGGTACGAATTGGTTCTTTACGGATACACAAACGGCAAGCTGTGAAACACCATACGTTGAAGCGCAGGACACGCCCCCGGATTCCGCGTACAAGCACGATCTAAACACAATTTACGCGATTCACGCAGCCGATGGCAAAAAATACAGCAATCTGGAAGAAGTGACCGGTTACCGGATGGCGCTGGATGAATACAACAAGCTGCCGAAGGGCTACAACTTCCTGCTGATCTATGAGGACGGCAAAGTCTCCATTTGGAAGGACGGCAAAAAGCTGTCCGTCTATGACAGCGATAACATTCTGGATGAGGACTCTCTTTGGAATGTCCCCGGCTATACCAATTTCAAGGCCGGCGAGGAAGAGGCAAAGGTTACCATAAAAATGGCTGTGCGGCAAATCCCCATTCTCTACAAGGGCAGCAACAGCTATTCGTACAACTCCCTCTACTGGATATACCGGAGCCTTCAGAACAGCCACGAGGCGTGGAGATCGCTTGCAATTTCCTTCTGCGTGGGGCTCGTGCTGCTTGCAGCATGGTTCGTGCTGAGGAAGGAGCGGTACGCGGCAGATCAAGCCATCGCCAAAGTGACCTTCCATATCTGGACGGAGCTGCGCTTCCTTGTGGTATTCCTGTGCCTGCTTTGTCTGACGGTTCCCATGCTGGCGGCGGCTGACGGCTATCTCTGGTGGTATCCGGATGATGTGTCTTATACGATAATGCAGATCCTCCGCTGCTTCGGCGCGGGATTGCTCAATCCCGGCGCGGCGTTGGGGCTATTCTGGGCGGTATGGTTCATCCGTAATGACCACCATTATCATCCCGCCGAAACGCGCAAGAGCCTATACCGTACCGTATCCAGCGCCATGCGGAAAAATGAATTGACCTATCCCATACAGAAGCGGATCAATCGCCGGATCGCCATTCGTAATTTGGCAACGGTTCTCGCCGTGCTGGGTTCTTTCGCTCTTTTGTACATTTATCTTGAAACCTATGACGAAATCGCGCTCTTGGGTATATGCGCCGTTTGGCTGGTGCTTGACCTGCTCTCCTCGATTTTGTGGGGACGCCGCGAACGGGCGCTCGCCCGTGATTTTGGGCTGCTGGCCGACCATGTGGCCGCGGTCCAAAGCGGCGAGTTGACCACACCGCTGGATCTGCCTGCGGATGCAGACCTGCGTGAGACCGCCGAACGGCTCAACAGTATCCAGTCCGGCCTAAAGGCAGCGGTGGCAGAGCAGACCCGCAGTGAGCGCATGAAGGTGGAGTTGATCTCCAATGTATCCCACGATCTGAAAACGCCGCTGACCTCCATCCTCAGCTATTCTGAACTGTTGATGCAGGAGCCGCTGGAGGGAGCGGCCTCGGATTACGCACAGATCATCCAGCAAAAGGCATTGCGGCTCAAGAGTATGGTGCAGGATGTGTTTGAGATCAGCAAAGCCGCCAGCGACCAGCTCCCCGTGAAGCCGGAGGTGCTGGACTTTGGCAAGCTCCTGCGTCAAACCCTTGCCGACATGGATGGTGAGATTCAAAAATCCGGCCTGACCTTCAAGCTTGACCTGCCGGAGCAGCCGGTTGAGATCACGGCCGACGGCACGCGCCTGTACCGGGTGTTCCAGAATCTCCTTCAGAATGCCCTCAATTACAGTTTGCCGGGAAGCCGCGTCTATCTCTCTCTGAAAACCACTGACAAGGCGGCAGTCGCCTCCCTTCGCAACACCTCCCGCAATGAGCTGCCGGAAGGTGTGGACTTCACCGCCCGGTTTGTGCGGGGTGACGAGAGCCGCACGGATGGCGGCACCGGCTTGGGCCTGTCTGTTGCCAAGAGCTTTACCGAGGCCTGCGGCGGCACCTTCCGGGTGGAAACCATGGCGGACCTCTTCACCGCCATCGTGAGCTTTCCCTTGTCCATGCATAAACCCAAGCAGTGAACGATGCAAATATAAGGGACCTATGAAGTTTTATCATAAATGAGAACAAGCCGGGCAAACGCCTCGGCTTGTTTTTTTAAATCGTTGTTTACATCCTTGCGTGTGCAAATTATAATATTAGCAAGAAACTGGCAGTGATATGACCACCTACAAACGGCTCAATCTGCTTTTCAGCAAACGTGGCATCAAGCCCGATCAGATTGAGGCCTTTTTATGATAAGTTGCCTATACAGCGATAAACTGAACTTGAGATCGTGAGGGTACAGCTATGGCGAGAGTTTCCACCAGAGAGAATAAAAATATATATCAGTTGACCAGAGAAAATCTGAAGCTTACCAGAGAAACCGCGAGTGAACTGTTAGAATCCATTCCGCCGGAGCGTATAGAAAAGATTGAGAACGAGCGCTCTTTTCCGCATCCGGATGAAGTGCGTACAATGGCAGAGAAATATAAAAAGCCGGACCTGTGCAACTATTACTGCGCCAATCAGTGTCCCATCGGGCAGGAGTATGTGCCGGAGGTCAAGATCAAGGACCTGTCTCAGATCGTGCTGGAAATGCTGGCATCTTTAAACGCGATGAATAAGCGGAAGGACCGGCTTATTGAAATCACGGCTGACGGCAAAATTTCCGATGATGAGCTGGAGGATTTTCTATACATTCAGGAGGAGCTGGAACGCATTTCCATTACGGTGGAGACCTTGCAACTCTGGGCAGAGAAGATGCTGGCTACCGGTGTGATTGATGAGGCGCGGTATGAAGCGTATCGGAGCCGGAAGAAAACCTGAAAGGGGTATTTTGCTCCGAAAGTGAAAATAAACTGCTGTATCTTTCCAATTCTATGATGTATTCCGCCGTCCTTTTGCTGTACGCTATTCTCAAGCAAAGGGACGGCGTTCCAAAAACCGGAAAAGGAGCTGAGGGCCATGGGGCCAGAGAGCGGCTGTTGACCATCCACTTGATGGAATTATTGAGAAAAGACGGAAAATATGCAACAAAATTAGGATTGGAACCGTCTATAAAAGTGAGAGTCCTTGCAGAAAAGAAATATAGTGGGGGAGCCCATGGGGCGGAAAGGGAGAGCTAATGAAATACGCGGCAGATTTTAGGCAGGAAGCCAGGGCGGCGCTTCAGGGGAAATGGCCGTTGGCCATTCTGGTGGGATTGGTGGCGGCGATTCTGGGAGGAGCCGCTTCCGGCGGACCTGAATTTAAGATCAATTTTACCGGCGGCAGCCTGAACGCGAATATTCAATATGCCGGACAGACCATCTACTCTTGGGGAGACGGGATCACACCGGGACTGCGGGCAGTTCTGGTTGGCGGCGCGATCTACCTGATCTTAGCGGCAATCGTGCTGGGGGTCCTGTATTTCATTCTGGGCAGTGTTATCGAAGTGGGCTATGCCCGGTTCAACCTGAACCTGACCGCCGGAGAAAAGCCGCCCTTTGAGACCCTGTTTTCCTACTTCCCCTATTGGAAAACCGTAGCTGTGACTATGCTGCTTCAAGCCGTGTATATTTTTCTTTGGACGCTGCTGCTGATCATCCCCGGCATCATGGCTTCTTACAGCTATGCCATGACCGGCTACATTCTGGCGGAGCATCCGGAACTGACAGCCAGCGAGGCCATCGCACAGTCCAAGGATATGATGGCGGGGAACCGCTGGCGGCTGTTCTGCCTGCAGTTCAGCTTTATCGGATGGGACATCCTGTGTGCTCTGACGCTGGGCATCGGCAATCTGGCCCTGCGGCCTTACAGACACGCTGCTGAAGCGGCGTTCTACCGGGAGCTGTGCGGCGGTACGGTGCCCGAAGACGAGGAATACTCCGCATAAGTATTGTCATCCCTTAAAAACTACATAAAGAAAAAGAAAAGGAGAACCACATGGACATTTTACTGAAGGCAATTCCCATTGCGATTCCCGTGATCCTGGTCATTCTCATTTTCCTGATGGGCTACGTGAAAGCACCCCCCGACGTGGCCTACATCATCTCCGGCCTGCGGAAGCACCCCAAGGTGCTCATCGGTAAGGCCGGTATCAAGATCCCCTTTCTGGAGCGGGTGGATAAGCTGATCGTCCGCCAGATCTCCATCGACATCAAGTCCGAGGGCTACATCCCCACCCAGGACTTCATCGGCGTGGACGTGGACGCCGTGGCCAAGGTGCGGGTGATGACAGACCCGGAGGGCATCCAGTTGGCCATGAAGAACTTCCTGAATATGACGGAGGACGACTTCAACCGGGCTATCGTGGATTCCTTGCAGGGCAACATGCGTGAGATCATCGGCACCATCACTCTGAAAGAGATCTGCAATGACCGTAAGAAGTTCGGTGACGAGGTGCAGTCCAAGGCCCAGACCGATATGAACGCGCTGGGTATCCAGATCATCTCCTGCAACATTCAGCGGGTCACCGACGAAAACAGTCTCATCAATTCTCTGGGCCAGGACAACATGTCCAAAATTCAGAAGGACGCCGCCATCGCCAAGGCCGAGGCGGAGCGGGATATCGCCATCGCCCAGGCCCAGGCTGCCAAGGCGTCCAATGATGCCCAGGTGGAGGCGGACATGCACATCGCCCAGAAGCAGAATGATCTGGCGATCAAGCAGTCTGAACTGAAGGTGCAGGAGGATACTAAGCGAGCCGAGGCCGACGCCGCCTACACCATCCAGCAGCAGGAGCAGCAGCGCTCCATTGAGACGGCTACCGTCAATGCCCAGATTGCCAAGACAGAGCGCGAAGCCGAGCTGAAGAGCAAGGAAGTCGAGGTCAAGAAGCAGTCCCTGGACGCCGAGGTCCGCGCCGCTGCCGACGCCGACCGTTACCGCAAGGAGCAGGAGGCCCAGGCCGCCCTGTACCAGCGGCAGAAGGATGCGGAGGCCGTCCGCTATGAACAGGAGCAGGCGGCGGAAGCCGCCAAGAAGGCCGCCGAGGCTGCCCGTTTCGCCAAGGAGCAGGAAGCTGCCGGTATCGCCGCTGTCGGTCAGGCGGAAGCCGAAGCCATCCGGGCCAAGGCCCTGGCGGAGGCCGAGGGTATCGACAAGAAGGCAGAGGCCATGAAGAAGTACGGCGAGGCCGCTGTGATCGAGATGATCATGAACGCTCTGCCGGAGATCGCCAAGAACGTGGCGGAGCCCCTCAGCAAGGTAGATAAGATCACCATGTACGGCGAGGGCAACAGCGCCAAGCTCCTCAGCGACATCGTCAACGGTACCACTCAGGTCACCGAGGGCATCAGCGCCGGGATGGGACTGGACCTCAAGAGCCTGCTGGCAGGTGCCCTGGGCGGCAAGCTGGCGGCGGGCAATTCCCAGCCGGTGCAGGTGACGGTGGCACCCCAGGCCCAGCCTGACGCGGCGGCCGCTTCCGCGGACACGCCGGAGCAGCAGGTGTGATGACTTAACCGGACATAAAATCTGCCTGGGGCCTCCTGCAGGAGGTCCCAGGCTTCCGTAAAGAGAGGAGTTCGTTTATGATAGGCTTTGGAGGAGATCCCGGCTTTGATGTGACTTTCAGCATCATGCGGATCATGGTTCCTGTCATGTTTGTGTTGGTGTTTGGCATTATTATCGTAACAATGGTTCGCGGCGTTGGAGAATGGAACAAAAATAATCATTCACCGAAGCTGACGGTCCCTGTCACTGTTGTAGCGAAGCGGTCAGATGTAGATAGAGGAATCGAGACTATGCACACCTTCACAAGCTACTATGTCACGTTCCAGGTGGAGAGCGGCGACCGGATGGAATTTGAGGTCTCCGACATGGAATACGGCATGCTGGCGGAAGGAGACTCAGGGGAGCTGACCTTTCAGGGTACCCGCTATTTGAATTTCCGCCGGGAGGGCGCGGAATAAAATTTTGGGAAATTTTGTAGTATTTGCCCGGAGATAGCAAGTATATAGATGAACACACGGCAGGGCTGCCGGGGAAGGAGGTACGCACGGTGGACGACAGTCAAATCATTGACCTGTTTTTCGCGCGGTCGGAGCTGGCTATCAGCGAATTGGACGCCAAATACGGAAAGGTTTGCCATAAACTGGCCCACAATATCCTGGACAGTCGGCAGGATGCGGAGGAGTGCGTCAACGATGCGTACCTGGGCACGTGGAACGCCATTCCGCCGCAGCGGCCTGATCCGCTGCTGCCTTTCGTGTGTGTCTTGGTCCGCCGGTATTCGATCATGCGCTACCGTGCCAACACTGCTATGAAACGAAACAGCTCTTACGACGCCTGTATGGAGGAGATCGAGAACTGCATCGCCGCCCCCGGCAGAGTGGAGGACCACTATGAGGCCAAGGTGCTGGCCCGGACTATCGAGCGGTTTTTAGATACGCTGAACCGGGAGAACCGGGTGATCTTCATGCGCCGGTATTGGTACTCCGACAGCTATGCGGCCATCGCCGCGCTGACGGGACTCACGGAGAAGAACGTATCCGTCCGGCTGGCCCGGGTGCGAAAGCAGCTGCGGGACTATCTCATGAAGCAGGGGGTGCTGACATGAATCGGGAGCTTTTCTCGGACGCCATGAATGAGATCGACTCCAAATATGTGGAGGAGGCCCTCACCTATAAGCCTGCCAAGCGGTTCGTATTCCCGGTATGGGCTCAGCGGTGCGTTGCGGCATGCTTGATCTGCGTGCTGGGCCTGGGCGTGGTGCTGGCAGCCAGCCCGGAGGCCCGGGCGGAGATACAGCGGTGGATTGAAACATGGCGGGGCAGTCAGGTCTCCTATACGTATTTTGGTGATCCATTGGAGAAGCCTATCCCCCATTATCAGATCACCGCACTGCCGGAGGGATTTGCAGAAGAGCTGGACCAGCGCTTTGACGAGACTGATTGTGTACAGCACAGTTACCGGCGGGGTGATGAGCGGATCATTCTGGGATATATTTATATGCAGGATGATAATTTCAGTTTTTATGATATGGGTGAGGATACGGAGATCTCAGAACTTGAGGTCAACGGAAATCCCGGCAAATTTTATTTGTCGGATGACCCGGCGCTATGGAGCGTCATCGAGTGGATCGATACGGAACACAGCATCCATTTCAGCATTAACGCCTGCGGTACACAGAAAGAGCTGCTGGCCCTGGCGGAAAGTGTAAAGCCGGCGGAGGACGATATCTGCACCGCCGGAGAAAATACCGAGCCTCCGGTGGAACTGGGGGAAGGAGAAATTTGGAGGGAAGAGCCATGGACGGATACTGTGTCTGGGTAGATACCATCAAGAAGATTGCGTCGTTCCATTATGTGGAGCAGAGCAATTTCATGCACTTTCTGCAGCATGAGACCTTCATGGCCTACCTCTGTACCCTGACCACTCAGGGCTATCGTTTTCAGTAAGGGAAACCCCTGCTCCAGATAAGATTCAACGTAAAAATAAAAAAGCAGTTGCTATTAAAGCCGCTGCTCTTGTAGGTATTTTAATTATTGGTATACTTTGTTATTTTCTGACACGCAATAATGAAAAATATATAGATGTAGTGGATGCGGAAAGTGACCAATGGAACGAGTCACAGGCAGAAATCGAGTTTAACGAAATTAGTTGATAATTTGTGACAGGGGAGAGGTGAGTGGGATGCAGTTGAAAAAGAAACTTTTTCTTATATTGGCTTGTGTAGTTTCAATTTGCTGCCTTATGGCAGCAAAAAGTTCAGACAATAGCGAAATTGAGCAAGTATTAAATGATTTCTTTGAAACTAAAGAAATGAATTTTGCTTCGAGCGAGGACATTAGTTTAAATAACTTTTTCACAACATACACCAGAGAGACTCTTACAACAAAGACATTTTATAAGCTCTTTCTGTTTGAAAAGCAAGTAAGGCTGGAGAATGATCCAGATATTTTAAATGAAACCTTTGATGTAGAAATTAATGATATTGCTGTGGACAATAATTCGGCAAAGGTTACAGCATATGAATACTATGAATACGAATTGTCTTATGCCGATGGAGAAAAAAGCTCGAGGGGCACAACATACGCTATTGAACTTGAAAGAGAAAATGGCGAATGGAGGATTAATAATATTTCAACAAATAGTGAGTTGGAAGAGCTCGTGGAAGATGCACCTGATGTCCAAATGCTATTTGAAGATGAAAGCACACCTGTTTCCAATCCTGACATTGAGAGAGCTCACCAACAGGCAGAAGTACTTGCAGAACAGGCAGATGTTGAGCGGACGGAAAGAGCAGCATATACTTTTCATGGATAAGAATAATGGCTCTGAAACGTTGCACGCAAGCATGTGCTTCGGCAATAAAAACGCTGAATCTTTCTGGGATCAAGACATCCCGGCGGGAGGCTCGTCCAAGAAAGTATGGACGGCAAACGAGTTTGGAAAATTCTATATTAACTTTACAAGCAATCCCCATGGCCTGAATCTGGATGGAACAGTTTCTGTTCGTGTTTCGTCCAATAAAAGTGACTTGAGCTGATTGACGCTAAAAAGCCGGCGGCATGAGAAAAGACGAAACACGACTAATTTGGGCTGTCGGAAGGGAAAACTCTCTTCCGGTAGCTTATTTTTACAGCGATTATAGTAATTATGGAGAGGGTTATGAGTGACAAAGGCAATAGAATTAGCCAAGTGGTTGAAAATAGGCAACACATAATTAAACATTGTAGAGGAAAAATGTTTACAAGTGAGTCTCTGAAAATCGTTGCACTTATATGTATGCTTATCGATCATGCAGGGGCAACCCTGTTCCCGCAATGCGATATTTTGCGTAGTATTGGACGAGTATCATTTCCGTTATATGCGTTCCTTTTGGCTCAAGGCTGTAAGCATACGCATAGTATGGAACGGTATCTGCTTGGCCTTGGAATATTTGCGCTGATTAGTGAAATTCCTTATGACTTGGCATTTGGAAACTCTATTAATTTCCTGGATCAGACAAACATTTTTTACACACTTTTTTTATCAGCGGCATGTGTCTATATCTATGATAGTATAAAAAAGCAAAAAACAATGATTCAACTGATTGTGTTTGCAGTTTGTCTCCTTTTTCTCTTTATGGAATGGATATTGTTGACTTTTATCACTGGAGAGCGTTTGCCGAGCTTAGCCCTTATGTTCTCATATGTGATGGGGATGATAATTTCCTGCGCACATATATTCAAACATCACAAAATTGCAAATTCAAAATCGAATATATTAATAAATATTTTTCCAATCTTGTCAACGTTACCAGCATTTTTACTATCAAGCTTTATAGATTGCGATTATGGTATTTGGGGTGTCGCTTTAATTTCACTCTTATATCTGGCAAAAAGTATTAAAATTTCTGCCGTGATAATGGCAGTGTTACTCGTACCCTATTATGGGCAACATATTTATAGCAATGTTGTTTCTTTTGAGGCAATACGAAATATGTGTTTTTCACTTTTGTCTATTTTGTTTGTTTGCCTGTACAATGGGCAACACGGAAGTAAGAAAAAGTGGATTTATTATTGGGCATACCCGTTACACATTTTATTTTTTGCAATTTTGCGTTGTTATCCGTTCTTTTAATAACAGATTTTAAGAGTGAGGGTGAATGTATGATTTTTTGATTAAATTATTAGGAATACTTTTAGGGTTTGCATTTCCAGTTTTTACAATAAAAGCAATTAAGGAAAGCTTACAAGGAAAAAGTAGGGAGCAGGTATATGTTGTATTATCAAGTGTATGCGGTGGGGCGATAATGCTGATAGTTATGGGACTGCTTCCAAATACATAAGATGTTGGCATAACGGTTTACCCGTTACGCTATGCGTGAAGTGGTGGATGACGAATGAAGGGAATCTCCAGGCAGGGCCGCCTTGCAACAGCAAGGCGGCCCTGCCGCTTTATTACCGTTCCAAGCCCTTTTGTTTGGGCAGCAATTTATCCAATTCCTCCTGCGGGATCTTGCTCAGCAGCCTCTGCCCGCTTGCAGCGCCGCTCCAACTCGGAGAGCTTTATGCTCTGGTCAAAGCTGTGATTGCGTTCTGCTTTTAACTCATTTCGCAGATCCGCATTGATCTCCCTTTGGAAGCTTGCGTTCCGCCGCTCGTGGGCGATGGTATCCCGCAGCCGCTGTGTTTCCGCCTGAAAGGATTCCACCTCCGGCAGCAGCTGCGCCAGCAGCGCAACGGCCTCCTCCCGCTTCTTGCCTGCGTTGATCACGTTGATGTTGTTCAGCGTGGCCTCCAGCTGCTCCAGTTTGGCGTTCATCGCCGTGACCTTCTTGTATTGCTTTACTGATCTGGGACTGAGAAATGCTCGTCTCTGAATTTCAGACAGCAGGAACCTACTTATATCATGAAGAACATTGTTTATATTCTTGTTCTTTCTCTGTCCTGTATCCTCCGGTAGAGTAGGTTCTTCTGGATGCGCCATGATGACGCCACCCTCCTGACAGAATTTTCGCAAAAGGTCACAGTCCCCCCTTGGCGGGAGGCTGTGACTTTTTTGCCGCTGTCAGGCGGTACAGATTGCTGGTAAGGCTGCCGTTGGCGCGGTAGCGCTGCCGCTTCTCAATGAGCTGCCTGTGTTCCAGATCTGCCAAGGCCCGCTGGACGGTGCGGGGTGAGAGGCCCAACTCACCTGCGATGGTCTTGATCCCCGGCCAGCAGACGCCGGAGGCGTCCGCGCGATCCCGGAGGTAGATGTAGACCGTCTTTTCCCGGTGGCTCAGATCCTCGGCGTAAATAAAATTGAATTTGCTCATTTGCTATCCTCCGTGTTGTAAGGGCTGTTTTCGCGGCGATTCTGAATATTGCGGGCCAGCTCGTCGCGGTTCACATAGGCGATTTTTCTGGCCGCCCGCTCCGGCATCCGGTAGCCCTCCGGATCGAAGGTGATGCCCCAATCCAAAAACAGGCGCAGTCTCGTCCGCATGGGATGGGTGCCGGTCTTCATCACCACAAACTCTCCCTTGGGGATGGACTTCAATTCGTCTGGCGTCATGAGCGGTCGCTCCATCATCTGCAAGGACTGGCTGCTCTCCTTGCCCTGGCTGACGGAGCCGGAGAGCACCGTGCGGCTGCCAAGGGCGGCGGAGAGGGCCTCGGCGGTTTTGCTCTGGGGCGAGAAGCCGCCGAAGATGGTGTCCTGGCAGTTGTCACATATAATTTCCGCGCCCTCTTTTCCGTAGTTCTTTTCCAGTTGGGCAAGGCTCTGGATGATGGGTACCAGCGTCAGCCCGCGGGAGCGGCCAGCGCTGAACAGGGGCAGGATGTCGAAGGGCGGCATGGTGCCCAGCTCATCGCAGAACAGCACCACGCGGTTCTTGAGCCTGCCGTCATGCTCGTCCGCCACGGAGAACAGCTCACGGGAGAGGTTCTGGATCATAAGACCCGCGATGAAATTCTTGGCGGGGTCTTCCTCCGGCAGAATGAGAAAAATGGCGCACTTCTCCGAGGCGAACATCTCCGCGTTGATGGGGCTGTCGTAGCAGATGACCTGCTCCAGCTCCGTGTCTAGAAAGGCGTTCAGGCGGGAGAGGACGGTGGACATGACCGAGGCCATCGCCTGATCCGCCGCCGTCAGCGCCGCGCCCGCCAGCCACCGCGCCTTATGCTCCGGCGGCAGAATGTCCACCAGCAGTTGAAAGCCGTTCCTGCCCCGTGAGCTCGGCATCGCCAGCAGATCCTGCACCAGCTTGAAGGCCGACACGATATGCCGCTTTTCCGGCTCTCCGTCCTTTGGCGGCACGAATTCCGCCAGCAGCAGCACAACGGCCGCCAGCAATCCCTCGGCGCTGTCATAGAAGTAGGCGTTATCACCGTATTGAGAGGCGTCACCGTCCGGGCTGATGATGGTCTTGGCAAGGATCTTGGCGTACTTCTCCGCCTTGGCCCGCGCCGCCAAGTTGGACGGATCTGCTCTCGCAATATCCATGTAGTGATTCATCAGCGTCAAAAAATTGAAGCCGTCTGAGCGGGTTGGGTTACGCAGGTCGATGACGGAAACCCGGTAGCCGTAGTACCGGGAGGCGATGGCGCCGTAATTCCTCGCCAAGTCTCCTTTGGTGTCCAGCGCCAGATAGCTCATGCCGCAGGCGCAGGCGTATTCCAGATTGGGGTACAAGAAAAACGCCGTCTTGCCCACGCCGGAGGCGCCGATCATCAGACAGTGGATGTCGTCGCTGTCCACCAGCGCCCGGACATCCCCCTGCTCATCGATCATCTTTTTGACTTTTGAAAGCACCTTTGATTTTTTCTTCGGTTTCCGTTTCTGCTTTCCCGCCACAGGACGGCGCAGCTTTTCCAGCAGCTTGCGGGAGATTTTCAGCAGAATTCCTGCCTTGCTTTTACGTTTTCCGCCGCCCACGCTGCCGAGGATGAGCCCCTGCTCCGTGGGCAGTTCCTTCCCCTTGCGCCAGCGGCGGGGACGAAAGGGTACGGTGTGATAGGTCTTGCCGATCTCCTTGGGCGTTGCCCACCGCGCCGTGCCGTGCTG
>OLJW01002913.1_pt1 | contig 13937 bp, 10 predicted proteins | sample 1603411 | NCBI WGS metagenome assembly OLJW01 (sample SAMN04168659, study PRJEB22393) | human gut metagenome | biome: human gut microbiome; feature: stool | host: Homo sapiens | collected 2014-05-12 | reverse complement strand
TGATCGCGCAGAGCGACCTGAAGGATCTGGGCGTGCACACCGAGATGTATGTGGATGCCTTTGTGGATATTGCAAAGGCAGGCAAGATCACCGGCCGCCACAAGAATCTGGACAAGGGCCGTCAGGTCTATGCCTTTGGTGCCGGCACCCAGAAGATGTATGATTACCTGAACGACAACCCGGAGTGCATGGCCGCTCCCGTGGAGTACACCAACGACATCCGCAGCATCTCCGCCATCGACAACTTCATCTCCATCAACAATGCGGTGGACATTGACCTGTTCGGTCAGGTGAACGCGGAGAGCGCAGGCATCAAGCACATTTCCGGTGCAGGTGGTCAGCTGGACTTTGTTCTGGGCGCATACCTTTCCAACGGCGGCAAGAGCTTCATCTGCCTGTCCTCTACCTTTATGAATAAAAAGACCGGCAAGCTGGAGAGCCGCATCCGTCCCACCCTGGAAAACGGCAGCATCGTCACCGACACCCGCGCAAACGTGCACTACCTGTGCACCGAGTACGGCTGTGTGAACCTGAAGGGACTGACCAGCTGGGAAAAGGCAGAAGCACTGATCAGCGTGGCACACCCCGATTTCCGGGACGAGCTGATCGCCGAAGCCGAAAAACTGCACATCTGGCGCAGGAGCAACAAGCGCTGACATTGCCGCAGGGAATCCTGCTGTCTGCGGCAGGAATGGAGTTTCTATGACATGATGGACAAAAAACCGCATATCAAACCCTATCTCTACGGAATGTTCGCAGGCTTTGGCGCGATCAGCCTGAGCATCCTCTTCTTTTTCCTGATCTACCGCTTTCAGGGCTTCGGCAACGCCGTTTCAACCCTGACCGGCATCCTGATGCCCTTTATCTACGGCAGTGTCATTGCCTATCTGCTCAAGCCGGTGTGCAACTGGATTGAAGCATTTCTCCACAAGCTGTTCCCGGAAAGGATGCACCGCTTTGCCAACATGCTGGCCGTTGCTCTGACCATCCTGTTCGGTCTGCTGCTGATCTACGCTCTGATCATGATGATCGTGCCGCAGCTCATCAACAGTGTGACCGCCCTGTACTTCACGGCACGGGACAACATCGGCGACTTTGTGGAGTGGATCTCCAAGCAGGAGTTCATTGCCAACAACAAAAAGCTGCTGGACTTCATCGAGAGCTCTTACGACAGCCTGGATGCCAACCTGGATGCCTGGATCAAGAACACCCTGCTCCCCTCCATGCAGAACATCCTCAGCGGTGCCGCTGTGGGTGTGGTGAACGTGGTGACCTGGATCAAGAATTTCGTTATCGGCCTCATCGTTTCGGTGTATCTGCTGGCCAGCCGGAAGAAATTCGGGCAGCAGGGCAAGCTCATCCTTTATAGTTTGGTCAAGCCCCGCTGGGCCGACCTTATCATGGAGGAAGTCCGTTACGCTGACCGGATGTTCGGCGGCTTCATCAACGGCAAGATCCTGGATTCTGCCATCATCGGCGTGCTGTGCTATATTGCCTGCCTGATCTTCAAGTTCCCCAGCGCCCTGCTGGTGTCGGTCATCATCGGCGTGACCAATGTTATCCCCTTCTTCGGCCCCTTCATCGGTGCCATCCCCGCCACCCTGCTCATCCTGATCCAGAACCCCATCAAAGCGCTCTGGTTCGTGCTGTTCGTTCTGGTGCTGCAGCAGGTGGACGGCAACATCATCGGACCCAAGATCCTGGGCAACACCACCGGCCTTTCCAGCTTCTGGGTGCTGTTCGCCATCCTGCTGTTTGGCGGCCTGTGGGGCTTTGTGGGCATGATCATCGGCGTGCCGCTCTTCGCGGTCATCTATGATGTCATCAAAAAGCTGGTGTTCCACGGCCTGAATCGCAACGACGAATCCGGCATGGTAAACCTCTATCACGATGCCTTCGGTGACCCCGACGACGAGTGATCCCAAACACAATAGAATCGCAAAACCGGCTCTGTCTCCTGCATGGGAGGCGGGGCCGGTTTTTGTATTCCTACCGCATGATTTTCTCAGAGCAGCCGAGAAACGCAAAGCTCCCCCTTCCCGGCGCTGTCTCGGCGCTTGTGGAAGGGGGAGCTTCGGCTTTCAGGGCAGATATACCAAAAAGGGGATTTCAGGGGGAGTGCCTGCAATTACTGCTGATTGGGCTTCCAATCCTTATAGTTCTCGTAACGGCTCTCGCGGATCTTGGTATGGGACCAGATCTCGTCGGCGGTCGGCTGCCAGTTGGCGGCGTAGCTCTTGCACTTGTCGCACAGATGATCCACGCTTTCCGGGCTCTGGAGGTCGGTGCTGTGGGCGCCGGTCTCGTGCACCATCTTTTCCAGCAGTTCGGGGTTTTCCAGCATGGGGCAGGGGCGCAGATGGTTTTTGTTGAAGGGCTGGCCGTTGTGGTAGGCCATGAACAGCGGACTCTGCAGGATCTCCAGGATGCTGCTGTCATGGATGTTGGCATTGGAGTAGTGGATGAACACGCAGGGTTCCGCATCACCGGCGGAGTTGATGTGGAAGTAATTGCGGCCGCCGGCAATGCAGCCGCCCACGAACTCGCCGTCGTTCTGGAAGTCCATGGGGTAGAACGGGATATCGCAGGCTTCACTGCGCAGATAGCGGATGCGCTGGATCATGTACTTGCGCTGTTCGGGAGAGGGCATCAGTTCAGGCGCTGCCTCGTTGCCCACGGGCATGTAGTGGAAGTAGAAGCCGAAGTGTGCGCCCTTATCGCAGAGGAAACGCATAAACTCATCGCTGGTAACGGCTTCGATGTTGTCGCGGGTGTAGCAGATGGAGGTGCCGAACAGGATGCCGTGCTCCTTGAGCAGATCCATCGCGCGCATAACGGCAGCATAGTGGCCCTCACCACGGCGGGCATCGTTGGTCTCCGGGGTGCCCTCAATGGACAGCATAAAGGCAATATTGCCCAGACGAACCACTTCCTTGCAGAAAGGTTCATCGATCAGGGTGGAGTTGGTATAGATGGCAAACTGCACATCGTTGTGCTTCTCGGCCAGCTTGAGGATATCAGCCTTGCGCACCAGCGGCTCACCGCCGGTGAGCATGTACAGATAAACGCCCAGCTCCTTGCCCTCGGTGACGATCTTATCCATATCGTCAAAGCTCAGGTTGTTCTTGTGGCCGTACTCACCGGCCCAGCAGCCCACGCAGTGCATATTGCAGGCAGAGGTGGGGTCAAACAGGATCAGCCAGGGAATGTTGCACTGATATTTGACACGATTCTCGCGGATGGTCTTGGTGCCGCGGAAGAAGGCCTCATAGCCCAGGTTCAGGGCCGTGGTGCGGGCCACGTTGGGGTCCAGCTGGTTCAGCATACAGTTGATGAGCTTCGACCACTTGCTGTTGGGGTCGGTCAGGGTCTGCTTGGCGTGTGCGTAAGTATCCTCGCTGAAGGAATCGCCGTAGAACTGCTTTGAAAGATCTACGATCTGTCCAACCGTCTTGGCGGGGTCCTTCTCAGCGTGAGAAAGCACGAGATCCACAGTCTTGCCCAGTGCAGCACGCTGCATTTTATGCGTCAGAGAATCAAATGCGGTATTCATTTTTATTTCCTCCAGATTCAATAGAATTTTACAGGGCTCTCTTCCCTGCCTGCCGGGCTGAATTCCCGGCGCTCAGATGATCTTATACTCCAGCAGCAGACGGCCCAGGTCGGTGTCCTGTACCTTTTCTACCGCCTTGCCCAGTGCAAATTTTTTGATCCAATTCATTTTCAGATCACTCAGGGGTTTGCCATCCCGCAGCTGAACAGCGGCGTTCAGCAGGTCGCGGACATCGTAGGTGCTGCCCCAGACCTCCGGCACGCCCCGGTCGATATCCAGCAGGGTGTACACGGCTTCCATGCCGGTGCGCATGGAATACTCGGTGGTGAAGATGGTATCCCGCTTCGTCTCGGCAAACTGGCCGATGAAGGCAAAGTTCACCGCGCCCTCCGGCACCACCGCCGGACGGTCGCCTGCCGCGCGGGGCATGAAAAAGGCTGTGATATAGGGCATCATCACAGGCACGGTGTTGGCACTGTGCTCTGCCAGATCCTCAATCTGGTTTTCGGGGACTCCCAGATGATACAGCCACTCCATGCAGATCTCCTTGCCGGTGCAATCCCGCATGGGCTTTTTGATGTAGTCACCGGGCGTGTTGCTGAACAGGCCGTAGATCCAGCCCACGAGCTGGCCCTTGGGCTGATCCCGGAACTGGGGCTGACGGTTGAACGTCCAGCTGAGCAGCCAGCCGGAATCCCGCGCCGTGACGATGCCGCCCGTGACAGTCCTGCCGCTGAACGGGTCACGCTGGCAGATGTTCTGGATGTAGGGCACGATGCGTTCGTCCAGCGTAGTGACCGTGGCGCTCATCCAGTTGGTCTGCTCCGGATCGGAGCAAAACTTCTCCGGGCGGCCAAAGGCCTCATCCTGCGCGGCGATCTTCTTCCACAGATCCCAGCCGTTGCCGGGCCGGAGGGTGGGGTTGAACACTGCAGGCTGATCTTGGGAGCCGATGGAGGTGCTTTCCACGCAGCCCCCGTTGGTGATGAACACCAGATCATTCTCGGTCAGGTCCACCCGTTCCGCTTCATCGTCCACCAGCAGGCAGATGGTCCTGGCCTGCTTTTTGCCCCCGGTCAGCTCAAACTCAATGTTGGTGACCTTGGTGTTGTAGTGGAAGCGCACACCGTGCCCTTCCAGATAGCGGATCATGGGCAGGATCATGCTCTCGTACTGGTTGTACCGGGTAAAGCGCAGTGCCCGCAGATCAGGCAGACCGCCCACATGGTGGATGTAGCGCTTCAGATAGAGCTTCATTTCCAGTGCGCTGTGCCAGTTCTCAAAGGCGAACATGGTGCGCCAATAGAGCCAGAAGTTGGAAGAGAACACCTCCGCGTCAAAGACATCGGTGATGCGCTTATCATAGAGCTGCTCATCCGGGGTAAAAAAGAGCTTGATGAGTTCCATGCAGCCCTGATCCGAAAGGCCGAACTTCCCATCGGTGTGGGCGTTCTGCCCCCGGTTTTCCGTGGCACGGCAGAGCGAGTAGTTGGGGTCTGCCTTGTTCAGCCAGTAGTACTCATCCAGCACGCTTACGCCCTCGGTCTCAAGCGACGGGATGGAACGGAACAGATCCCACATGACTTCAAAATGGTCATCCATCTCCCGGCCGCCCCGCATCACATAACCGATGCCGGGGTACTGGCACCCATCACAGGCACCGCCGGGGATGGAGCCCTTTTCAAAGAGATGGATGTGTTCCCCTTTCATCTGACCGTCGCGGACCAGGTAGCAGGCAGCTGTCAGCGCCGCCAGACCGGTGCCCACGAGATAGGCCGATTTCCGATCCACTCCCGCAGGCTTTTTCGGGCGCGCAAATGCCTCATAGTTCCCGCTGGAATAATACATTTTATTCCCTCCGTTTGCTGTGGTTTCCAGGTTTTCACCTTTCATTTTGCGCTGATCATACTGTAACATTTTGTCAAACGGAAAGCCATAAACAGAAAAAGCACCGTGATGGAAAACCCATCACGGTGCCCGGATTGATAAAATATTGTCAGTCGTCAAGATCTGCGGGGCTGCGGTCGGTGCGGAAGCGGCGGAGCGCCCGCTCAAGCTCGCCATGAAGCAGAACATTCAGCCGCTCGGTCATCCGGACGGGGTCCTCCTTCATATCCCTGCGGATCCATTCCAGTGCCATGCCCACCAGCGCGTATTTGTAAAAGTCGATGATGAACTGCTTGTCGGCATCCTGCACGGTAAAGCCCTGCGCACTGCGGTCCACAAAGTCCCGCAGCATGGAGTCCAGCAGTTTATATAAGTACTGTTCCACCTGCTCACGGCTCACGGAGCGGTAAACATTCATCACCAGAACCTTGTTGTCCTGCACCTGATGCAGGATGTCCAAAAAGGCATCTGTCCAGTTCTCAAAGCTCTGTCTGCCCTCCAATGCCTTGGCGGCATCTTCGACCATGATCCAATCCACGAGGTCGTAGATGTCCTTGAAGTGGTAGTAGAAGGTCATACGGTTCACGCCGCAGTCCTCGGTGATATCATTGATGGTGATCTTATTCAGCGGCTTTTGAAGCAGCAGCTTTTTCAGCGATGCCTCCAACGCCCTTTTTGTAGTTTGCGACACGAGATCCATCCTTTCCCAGCGGCACACACTGTGCCGCTGACCGTGGTAGCCGCCCTATGGGGCCAGAGAAGTAAGAATACTTCCTTTATACTATAACGCAAATGCCCCCCGTTTTGCAAGTTCAAAATCTCTCATTTTGATATTTTTTTCACGTTCCTCTCCATTTTGCAGCCGTCCCTCCGCCTTTTTGCCGGGTTTCCGGGAGGTTCCTCTTGATTTTCTGGCTACGGATGCTTACAATGGATGGAGTGGAACGAATGTGCGTTCCATTTATTTCTTTCTGAGTGAGAAAGGAAGGGAAAGTCAGTATGATCAAGACCATCGGATTTTTAGGCTGTGGGAACATGGGCGGTGCCATTGCGCGGGCCGTCTGCAAGGCTGCCGCCCCACAGAACGTTTATCTTGCCAACCGCACTGCCGCCAAGGCAGAGGCGTTGGCCGCAGAGCTGGGCTGCAACACCACCACGAATGCCGAAGTGGCGGGCCGCTCCGACCTGATCTTTCTGGCGGTCAAGCCCCAGATGATGGAGGCCCTGCTGGCTCCGCTCCGGTTTACCCTGAACGAGCGGCCGAGCCGCTTCATCCTGTGCAGCATGGCGGCAGGACTTTCCATCGCGCGCATCCAGGAGATGGCGGGGGAAGATTACCCCGTGATCCGCATCATGCCCAATACCCCGGCTTCGGTGGGGGCAGGTATGATCCAGTATTGCTCCGCCAATGTGACAGCGGAGGAGGAGCAGGAGTTTCTGAAGCTGATGGCTCCCGCCGGGCGGCTGGACGCTGTGCCCGAGGCCCTGATCGATGCGGCAAGCAGCGTTTCCGGCTGCGGCCCGGCCTGGGTGTACCAGTTCATTGAGGCGCTGGCCGATGGCGGCGTGGCCTGCGGCCTGCCCCGGGCCAAGGCGCAGGAATATGCTGCCCAGATGGTATTGGGCAGCGCCAAGCTGGTGCTGGAGAGCGGAAAACACCCCGGTGAGCTCAAGGATGCGGTGTGCAGCCCCGGCGGCAGCACCATTCAGGGCGTGCGCGTGCTGGAAGAGCATGGCTTCCGCGGCGCGGTGACCGATGCGGTGATTGCTGCCTACGACAAGACAAAGGAAATGGGAAAGGGTTAAGTTTATGCGCATCGTCGTCAAAGTGGGCACCTCCACGCTGGCACACTCCACCGGGCGGCTGAACATCCGCCACACAGAGGATCTGGTCAAGGTGCTGAGCGACCTGAAGAACGCAGGGCACGAGGTCATCCTCGTCTCGTCCGGTGCCATCGGCATGGGAGTGGGCAAGCTGTCCCTGCCCTCCCGCCCCGGTGATATGGCCACCAAGCAGGCCTGCGCCGCTGTGGGCCAGTGTGAGCTGATGTACACCTACGACCGCCTGTTCACCGCCTACAACCACAACGTAGCGCAGATCCTGCTCACCGGCGTGGATGTGGAGCACGAGGGACGGCGGCTGAATTTCCAGAACACCCTGACCCGGCTGCTGGAGCTTGGTGCGCTGCCCATCATCAACGAGAACGACACCGTTGCCACCGACGAGATCACCTCTATCGGCGACAATGACACGCTGGCCGCCATCGTCACCTGCTGCATCCATGCGGATCTGCTGGTGCTGCTGAGCGACATCGACGGCCTGTACACCGCCAACCCCCACACCCACCCGGACGCAAAGCTCATCCCGCTGGTAGAGCGCATCACTCCGGAGGTGCTGGCGCTGGCAGACGGGGCAGGCTCCGCATTGGGCACTGGCGGCATGTCCACCAAGCTCCGTGCCGCCCAGATGGTAACGGCAGAGGGCGCGGACATGGTGATCGCCAACGGCTCCCACCCGGAGCTGCTCTACGACATTGCAGACGGCAGACCCGCAGGCACCCGCTTTGCGGGCAGAAAGGAGGGCTGACCCATGACGACACAGGAGATCCTGGAAGCCGCCCGCGCGGCAAGAAGCGCGCTGGGCCTTTCTTCGGGCGAGGTGCGCCGCGCCGCCCTGCTGGGCATGGCAGAGGCGCTCTGCTCCCCTGCCCGCCAGCAGGCCATTCTGGATGCCAATGCCGCCGATCTGGAAGCAGCCAGGGGGCACATTTCGGAGGTCATGCTGGATCGGCTGGCCCTGACACCGGAGCGCATCAGCGCCATGGCAAAGGGCATCCGGGAAGTGGCTGACCTGCCCGACCCGGTGGGCAAAGTTCTGCGCCGGGTGGAGCGCCCCAACGGGCTGGTCATCGAAAAGACCGCCGTGCCCATGGGCGTGATCGCCATCATCTACGAGAGCCGCCCCAACGTGACCAGCGATGCCGCCGCCCTTGCCATCAAGAGCGGCAATGCCTGCATCCTGCGGTGCGGCAGGGAGGCATGGCGCAGTGCCAACGCCATTGTAGCGGCTCTGCGGGAGGGTCTGCGGACAAACGGCCTGCCCGAAACAGCGGTCTGCCTGATCGAGGACACCACCCACGCCTCGGCCAACGCCCTGATGACGGCGGTGGGCTATGTGGATCTGCTCATCCCGCGCGGCGGGGCCGGACTCATCCGCGCCTGTGTGGAAAACGCAAAAGTCCCCTGCATCCAGACCGGTACCGGCATCTGCCACATCTTCGTGGATGCTTCTGCCGAGCAGGATAAGGCGCTGGACATCATCGAAAACGCCAAGGCCAGCCGCCCCAGCGTCTGCAACGCGGAGGAGGTGTGCCTGGTGCACCGTGACATTGCGGCAGAGTTCCTGCCCAAGCTGGCCCGGCGGCTGGGCCCTGACCGCGCTGCAAAGGGGCTGCACCCGGTGGAGCTGCGGCTGGACCCGCGTGCCGCCGCCATCATCCCCGGCACCCCTGCAGGCCCTGCCGATTTTGACACCGAGTTCCTGGACTACATCCTGGCTGTCAAGGTCGTGGACAGCGTGGAGGAGGCCGTCGGCCACATCGCCGCGCACTCCACCGGCCACAGCGAAGCCATCCTGACCCGGAACGAGGCCCATGCTGCCCTCTTTACGGCGGCGGTGGACAGTGCGGCGGTCTACGTCAACTGCTCCACCCGCTTTACCGATGGCGGGGAGTTCGGGCTGGGGTGCGAGATGGGCATTTCCACCCAGAAGCTCCACGCCCGTGGCCCCATGGGGCTGGAAGAGCTGTGCAGCTACAAGTACATCATTCACGGCAGCGGCCAGATCCGCTGAACCGTTCAATTGCGAAAACATTTTTCCGTTTTTTTCTCACAGGCCGCCGTGGAAGGACAGCGGCCTGTATTTTTGTTTTGCAGGGATGGACTGTTTTTGTTATAGAAACACTTTCGCCCCAAAATTTCGAAAATTATTTTTCCGTTTGTGCCATGATGTATTTTTCATTTCTCCATTCTGTACAAAAATAAAGTCGTACTTTTATCGGAAATTAGGGTAAAAATTCTCATTTTCCCCTTGACAACCCCTATTTCGACGCGGTAAAACTATATTGGAAAGTGTGGGAACAAGTTCGGCGGGGCGCTCTGAAGTGCGCTCGGAACTGTTCTCCCCACAACTGCAATCCATTTCAAACAGATGTCCGCATGACGACACTAGTACAAAGGAGAGAGCGAATTATGACAATTGCCATTCTTGCACATGATTCCCGCAAAGAACTTGCACTTCAGTTCTGCACCGCCTACAGTGGTATCCTGTCCCGGAACACTGTCATCGCCACCGGTACCACCGGCCGGATGTTGAACCAGGCCACCGGCTTGCCAGTTCACTGTTACCTCTCCGGAAAGCTGGGCGGCATCCAGCAGATCACCGCCCGTGTTGCCTGCGATGAAGTGGATCTGGTGCTGTTCTTCCGCGACCCGCTCCGGGCCGACAGCGGCAGCTCCAACGAGCAGAATCTGCTCCGCCTGTGCGATATGCACAGCGTACCCATTGCCACCAACATTGCCACCGCCGAGGTACTGCTCCGCGGCATGGATCAGGGGGATCTGGACTACCGGGAAGGGATGCACCCGCCGGTGATCGAGCCTCTGGCCGCTCCCCGCCGCGCCGTGTGCTGAGGACTGCCTGACATTTTTTGTGTATAGAGGGAAACGTAAAACAGCGCCGCCGAAGCTTTTCAGGGCTTCAGCGGCGCTGCATTTTTATGCAGTTTTCAGTTCATTTTTCAGGGAGTGGCATCATTCCAGACCGGCCATCTGCTTGATGCTCTTCATGGCGAAGGTCAGGGTGCGGCCCATGGCAACACCAGCCATCAGGCAGGGATAGTTGTTGGCAAAGAAGCTGCCGGACATATCGCCGGTGATATACAGGCCGGGCATGGGCTTGTTATCGTTGTCCAGAGCCTGACCCTTTTCGTTGATGGCAATGCCCTGCTCCGTGGTCAGCAGAGAGGCACCCAGCCAGCAGCCGTAGAAGGGAGCGGTGCGGATGGCGCTGAGGCGGTAAGCGGGCTTGCCGAAGTCCTCATCGTTCTGCTTGTCGTAGAGCTCGTTGTAGCGCTCCACAGTGGCAAGGAAGGTGTCCTTGGCAGCGCCAGTAAAGCCCATCTTGTCAGCCAGCTCGTCCAGCGTATCGCACTTGAACAATGCACCGGCCTCGATCGCCTCGTCCATCTTACCCTGAATGTACTTCTCACCGCCGTTACGGGTCTGGGCAGAGCAGCCGATGGTGTGGAAGCGCTTTGCGTCCTCCAGAATGTTGGCATCGCAGATCTGAGCGTAGACACGGCCCGGCTGGTGAGCAGCGGCGTAGACGATGTCATTGTAGGGGCTGCTCTCGTTGGCAAAGCGCTCGCCGTTGCGGTTCACCTTCAGGAAGGGCTGGGTGCCGGGGTTGTACTGACGGATGGTACCAGGGAAAGCCTTGCCGCCAAAGGCAGTGTCGCTGTCCACATAGCCGCCATCCACACCGGGGGCCACGATGCCGCGGTCAAACAGCATGGGAGCGGCCTCCTTGTCCAGATTGGCACCGGCCCACATTGCAGCCCGGATGCCGTAGCCCTTATCGGAGGGAGAGTAGGAGCAGGCAGTGGTGACGGAGGTGCCCAGGGGATCCAGCTGCTCCATCATGTAGGGGTTGCCGGGGAAACCGCCGCAGGCCAGCAGCACACCCTTGTTGGCGTTGTAGCGGATGAAGTGGTCATCCTCGGTGCTCTGGGCGATGATGCCGGTGATGCGGCCAGTGGAGTCCTTCTCCAGCTTTGCCAGAGAGGTCTTGAAGTCAACATCGTAGCCCAGCTCACGGATGTAGTCCAGCAGCAGCTCGTTACGGGCTGCGCCGGAGCTGCGGTCATAGGTGTACTCGATCTCGGGGTACATATAGTCGGTGTTGTGCTCGGCGTTCTCGGCAGGCCACTTAGCCTCATCGCCGTAGGTGTAGACCATCTTGACACCGTACTTGTCTTCCATGATGGAGCGGATGAACTCGATCATCTCCCCGGACTCGTTGATCCAGGTCTTGACAACGCGCTGGTCGCACTTGCCGGAAGCGTAGCGGGAGATCTCGCTCAGCAGCTTGGCGCGGTCGGCGGGCTTTTCACCGGCCTCCTTGGCGGCAGCGGAGTCGATAGCGCCGTACCAGTGGCGGGTGTCCTGCACGTTGGCGTTCTGCTCGATAACACGGAAGTTCAGGCCGTTGGCAGCAGCATAGGCGGCAGCAAACATACCGCCGTTGCCTGCACCCACAATGAGGATGTCGGTGTCCACGGTCTCAGTGATGGCAGTCTCGTCGATATCAGGCTCTTTGCCCAGCCAGTCGTTTGCGTCGCCTGTGGGCAGCTGCACGCTGGACACCACAGCCTCACCCTTTGCCTGTGCATAGCAGCTCTTGGCGGCCTTCATCACAGCATCGGAGGTGATGGTAGAGCCGGAAACGCCGTCGATTTCGGCAGAACCGGCAGAAAGCAGCTGCTCACGCAGCTCATCGGCAGCGGCAGCGCCGAAAGAGGCGGTCTCGCCGGAGGTGTCCACCACCACGTCGGTGACAGCGCTGTCAGAGAAGGTCATGGTGACCTTGACGGTGGAGGAGATGCCCTCGGCGGTGCCCTCGTAGGTGCCGGGGATGTACTGACCGGCAGCACCGGAGGCAGTGGAGCTGGAGGCGGAATTGCAGGCAGCCAGTGCGCCGGCAGTGACACCGCTCATGGCGGCGGCAGCGGCGATCTTCAGAAAGCCTTTGCGGGAAATCTTGTTCATAGGTACGCTCTCTTTCTCTTTTCTCTTCTTATCGTGCAGCAGGGTAAAAACCACTTTGCTGAATCTTTAACAATTGTAGCGTAGAGTGACGCACTTTACAATTCAATTATGTTATATTATAATTTAGGAAATCCTAATGTAAGAAAGCGAGGATGCGCAGATGAACCAGAGTGCACTGGAAGGATTTGTGAAGATCGTAGAGATGGACAGTTTTTCGGCAGCAGCAGAGGCACTGTATCTTTCGCAGTCAGCGCTTTCGCAGCAGATCCGCACGCTGGAAGGGCAACTGCAGTTTGAACTGTTCCAGCATGTACCGCGCCGGGTGATCCTGACCCCGGCAGGCCGGGACTTTTACCCCAAGGCAAAGCAGTTGACGGCCTTATATCAGGAGGCAGTGCGCCATGCCCGTGCGGTACAGCAGCAGGAAAATCCGCCGGAACGGCATCTGGTCATTGCATGGAGCCATGAGGCGATGCGGATGTTCGGGTACGACCTGTTTTCTCTGACGAACGAGCTGTGTCTGCAATACACGTCTATTATGATGCAGTGCGCCAGCCGCAGCGAGGTCTGGCGCAGCCTGAAAAAAGGGGACGCGGACCTTTCTTTCCAGCTGGAAAGTGCGGAATTTTACGCGCAGGGGTTCGCTTTTATCCCGCTGCTTTATGTGCCGGAGCTGTGCATTCCCATCCACCCGCCCGCCGATATGCCGGTGGGCAGGCTGAGTCTGGAGCAGGCGCTGCAATACCGCTGGCTGCCCGTCAAAGAGATGTACCAGACCGTCTACGAGACCAGCCTGCTGCAGGAGGGGCTGGAGCGCGGAGTGAACTTTACGCCGGTGGGCGGCATCCGCAGTGCATCCTATGGGGATCCTGCGCTCAAGATGGTTCCTGCAGTCTATTACCGCAGACCGGATCTCAGCTTTGCGCGGATGCTGGACTGGGGCAGGGGACACCGGTTTGGCATCGTGCTGGGGAAAAAGCGCGGGGACCCGTTGGTGGTGGCCTATGTCCGCGCTTTGCAGCAGCTGCTGCCGTCCCTCTCGGAAAAGCTGTTCGGCCTGAAGCTGGAAGCGGTGGAGGAATAAAGAAAAAAGAAAACCCTCTCAGGCGCATTCGCGCCAGCTCTCCCGAAGGGAGAGCTCTATTGCAGCTGACCGGTAACTGCTGAAAAAGCTCCCCCTCTCGGGGGAGCTGGCATCGCGTAGCGATGACTGAGAGGGTAAACAAATAGCACCTGCTGCCTTCGGAAAGGAAGGCGGCAGGTGCTATTTTTGTGCTTATACTGCGATGACGGGCAGCTTACTCCACCACGTCCTCGAACTGGCTGTTGTACAGGTCGGCGTAGAAGCCGCCTGCTTCGATCAGCTGGTCGTGGGTGCCCTGCTCCACAATGTCGCCATCTCGCATCACAAGGATGAGGTCGGCATCCCGGATGGTGGAAAGACGGTGTGCGATCACAAAGCTGGTGCGGCCCTCCATCAGGCGGTCCATGGCGGTCTGGATGCGCTGCTCGGTACGGGTATCCACGCTGCTGGTGGCCTCGTCCAAAATCAGGATGCGGTTGTCGGCCAGAATGGTGCGGGCGATGGTGAGCAGCTGCTTCTGGCCCTGACTCACGTTGGAAGCGTCCTCGTTCAGCTCCATCTGGTAGCCGCCGGGCAGGGTGCGGA
>OLJW01002911.1_pt1 | contig 13941 bp, 16 predicted proteins | sample 1603411 | NCBI WGS metagenome assembly OLJW01 (sample SAMN04168659, study PRJEB22393) | human gut metagenome | biome: human gut microbiome; feature: stool | host: Homo sapiens | collected 2014-05-12 | reverse complement strand
GACATATCCGCAAGGAACAAATCAGCAAGGGCGACACGATGTTCTACCCGCCAGACCTGATTGACCGAGAACTGGAGCGTGTGTTCAAAAACATTCACTCCAAGAAGCTGCTTGCCGAGCAAGATGAAGAAAAGCAGATTCAAAATCTGTCGCAGACGATGGCCGAACTGAACATCATCCATCCATTCCGTGAGGGAAACGGCCGCTGCATCCGTGAGTTGATTCGCTGCATGGCACTAGAATATGGTCTGCACATCAACTGGGGCAACACTGACCGAGAGACTTTGATCAACGCTGCAATTGCTGCCGTAGACGATGATATGGCGTTCTGCGATGTTCTAAAGCAGTGCATTGAATCGCCGAATTAGCATGCAATAACCGCGAAGCGCAACTTCTATTCATCAGAATAGGAGCTGCGCTTTTTTTATACAACTGTTATTTGTCCAAGAAAATCGACCATCCTACATGGAACATTCAAAATTTCAGATGTACTTTTTTATTGGAAATGGTATACTTGATTCAAGATATACCCTGCTATCAGTCGTTTGCTCAAAAGGCTAGGACTACAGTTGATTTTCAATTGGTACGAAATTTTTAGTGAGAGGATGTTGTAGGATGGAGCGGCCTCTGTATATAAATTGGCTTGTCAACGAGGAAGGAGTGACCTTTGAAGATGGTGTTGCTTTAAAGTGCTATAAACTTTCCTATGAAACCGATGAAGCGGTCTTTGACGACTGGGCACTTCATATTAGAAAACATTATGTTGAAGACGATGAACTGACAGATGACAGTGTTGCAACAGGATTATCTATAGAAGATTATCTACGCGAATATATTATTCCGCAAAGGCAAGAAACATTTGGTCCAACTGCACGTTCAAATGATATTAGCGAAATTTTATTTGCAGATTTATTTGAGTTTGTTCTAAATTATGAAGTACCTCGATGCAAACAATATAACCGGTCAGGAAAAAACGAGTCTGAGCACGGAACCGATATAATCGCGTATAAATTCCATAGTAAAGAAAAAACTCCTGCCAAAGAAGATGAGCTGATTGCAATAGAGGTAAAAGCACGCCTGTCGTCAAAAGAAATATGTAAAACTATTCAAGAGGCTGCTACTGATTCTAAAAAAGATGAACACCGAGTTGCTCATACATTAAATTACTATAGAAAAAAGCTCCGTAATATGGGAAAATTCGATGAATCAAACTGCGTTGAACGTTTTCAAAAAAAGACGGAATCGCCCTATAAAATCTCTTATGTTGGAGCTGCCATCTCAAGTCAGCCAGAGATTGAAAATAAAGTAATAGCTGGGATTAAGGGAAATGATTTGCAATTAAAAGTTAATCAGTCCATTTTTTATGTACATGGCGCCGATTTGATGAATTTGGCCCACCAAATCTTTGAGAGGTGTACAAAATGATTTTTGGAACGAATTCCAACTATATGCTTAAATATCAAAAGGCAAAAGCGAAGCTGGTAGAATATGATATTTCACAAAAAGACTATCCCAAATTTCCGCTAAACTCAAATGAACTTTCCTATCCTGTCATATATATCCTTTCTCGATATGCAGAGAGCATTATAGAAAATGATGAAACTGGGAAGGCAGAATTCGCACCCTATATGGTGAAGGCTTCTCAATACTTTGATGCCTCCGTTGGAGCTAATGATAGAACAGCATACGATACGGACTTTTTATTGTCCGGTGCAGCAGCCTATTTCTTATCCAATGATTTTGGTAGTTCCAAAGTATTATGTGCGGCCCTTTTCGAAAAAATAAAAGATACGCCCACTATGGGTACATCTCAAATAATACTTAGAAATCTATTAGGGTATCTCCTCTTGGATAAGGTTTTCCCTATAAGTTCTGATACCTTTGGCGGTGAAGAACTCTGCCGGGCATTACTATTCTACTACACCAATGGAGAAGGCTTGCCTAACATAGAACAGGCGATTCAGAAATATCGAACTGCAATTTATAAAAACAATGATCCTATGGAGATATACTATGTCGATATACTCCTTGCAGTAATTACGATAGCGTTATCAAAAGCCGCATGGAAACTGATTCCTCAATATTCAAAATTGGAACCCGGACAATGGGAAGAGTATTTAAAAAGCTCAAAATCTCCTAAAATGTTGTGGCCTGCACAGCAGCTTATAGGAAAGAAAAATGTGTTAAGCGGAGAAAATGCAATCGTTCAGCTTCCAACAGGCGTTGGGAAAACCAAAAGTATAGAACTAATCATTCGGTCATCCTTTCTCTCGAACCGAACGGCTACTGCTATTATTGTTGCACCACTTCGTGCTTTATGTAACGAGATTGCAAGCGATATGACTTCAGCTTTTGGAGAGAGTGTTTTAATAAACCAATTTTCAGATATTCTGGAAAATGATTTTTTCGTGGATTTTACTTTGAAAGCGACAATACTAATTTGTACGCCAGAAAAGCTCAGCTATATTATCCATCATCAAGTTGAGTTTTTAGATGAAATCGGTTTGTATATATTTGATGAGAGTCATATGTTCGATGATGGAAGACGTGGAACAGCTTATGAGCTGTTGATTTCTGAAATTCGAAAACACATAAATACAGAAAAACAAATTGTGCTTCTTTCTGCGGTGCTTTCAAACGCCGAGCAAATTAAGCAATGGCTTTTTAATGAAAATGGAACCTTGGCTTCTGATCCGGCAATTAAAACAACACCTAAAAGCATCGGATTTTCTTCACAAACACGAGATATTCATTACTACTCAGAAGATCCTGAACGTGAAGATTTCTATGTTCCACGCAGCATAGAAGTCAATTTGCTAAAAAAACTTGGAAAAGAAAGAAAAAAGCGTTATTTTCCGAAGTTGACAGATCCCAAGGATATTGCAATATATTATGCAAATAAACTTTGCAAAAATGGTGGTGCTGCAATTTTTGCCAATCGAACTCGAAGTGTACAAACCATAATTCAGCAAATTATTGACCTTGATAGTCGAGAATATGATCTTTCTGGAATTCAGAAGTATAGCAACACATTGGAAATGAGTCGTATTGCCAAGTTAATGGCCGATTATTACGGTTGTGATCATCCATATACAAAAGCTTGCAATTTGGGTGTTGCACCACACTATTCAAATCTTCCGAATGGTTTGCGCCTTGCTATTGAATACGCATTTCGTAAGAAAGACCTGCACCTTGTGATATGTACATCTACACTTGCTCAAGGAGTGAACATTCCCATAAAGTACCTTTTTATGACTAGTTTCATGCTTGATCAAAATAGTATGAAAATTCGAAATTTTCAAAATTTAATGGGAAGGACAGCACGTTCGGGAATGTACACGGAAGGAAGTGTTATTGTTACAGATTCAAAGCTATTTGACAACAAGAACAATCGAAGAAACGGAGGATTTTACAAATGGGAAAACTGCGTCAAAATGTTTGACAGTCACGCAGCAGAACCATGCGAAAGCTCTATTTTATGGCTTGTCCAAGATATTGAAATCAATCATGATGACCATGTAAAAGGCGTATATATTGCTAACTATATTATCAACAATTATAGCCATTGGGATTGCTTTGAATCGTGCTACGAAAAAATTCTGCAAACATATGAACGGAAAAAACAGACGCCGATGAACCAAAAAAGTGTTGCTGTACTTAAGACTGCTCTAACGATTCGGCAGCATGTCGTAGAGACAATCGAAAATCATCTATGCTTTGTCCTTTCTAATGATGAAGGTTCCGATGCGCAGGTTGTGGCATTAGAACTTTGTAAAGAGACTCTCGCTTATTTTATGGCCAACGATGCAGAAAAAACGTTGTTGGAAAAAATATTTGATGTCATTGCACAAAAGGCAAAGACAGTTGATCGTGTGAAGATCAAACGATACTCCAAAAGTATGCTTGGAATAGATGATGCTTTAATAATTGAAGCATGGCTAGCAGAAACTCAATTCATGGAGCAGCAACTTTCAGATTCAGAAATTTTTGAAATGTTGTTATCCTTTTTTATCGATACTCATAAAATTGGTAGAACAGAAGAATATTTTCCGGATATTTGTCGAATGTGGCTTGATGGATACTCCTTTATAGCAATGCAAAAAGCGACTGGACTTTTGATATCGGACATTGAGAGCCTGTGCAGCAAGCTCGTTTCCTATGAATTCAGCTTTTTTATAGGAAATATCATTGATGTGATTGATACTGACGATGATGAAAACAGAGCACTTCTTGTATCAAAGTTACTTCTTTTACAAAGGAAATTAAAATATGGAGTATGTTCAGAGACGGCCATCTCAATCTGTGAAAAAGTATTTAATGATCGTCTTTTGGCTAATTCTATTGCAGAACAAATTGGAGCGGAGTCGATTGACACCAATCATATCATCGATGCTTTAAAAATGTGCAAAGAAAAAATATTAGGATTTCTATCTGTGTATCCAACATATTTCTCAGTGAGAATCAACTGGATTTGTAAATAATAAAATTATTATTGCGGGCATCCATAAAAATGGCTGTCCGCAATTTTTATATGTAAAATCAAAAGGAGGATGCTAATGGATAAAGACTTTATGCTGAACTACTACGACAAAATGGTACGTCCAATATGGACGGAGCTGATGAAGACATCTCGCTATCAGCGAGTTGCCTGCGAGCGTGACAAAATTGAACGTGAGTTCTGGAGGCTGCTGGATGAAAAGCTGGGGCGGAAGTATCTTGAACTGGATGATGCACTGTTCCGGGTGATGGATGACATCGCGGAAGCCATGTATATGAAAGGTGCCGCAGACCGTGAGATGATGATTCGTTAATACCATGAATTACGACTACTTCTACGGTCAGTCGGGCGAATTGTTCTCCTACTTCCGCATCCCGAAAGCACTGTTCCAAGACCACCGCTTCCGGCAGCTTTCCACCGATGCCCGGACACTGTACGGCATCCTGCTGGACCGTATGAGCCTGTCTGCAAAGAACGGCTGGCTGGACGAGCAAGGGCGGGTGTATATCATCTACACCGTCCGGGAGGTGCAGGAGTCCCTCTGCTGCGCCGAGCATAAAGCGGTCAAGCTGCTCCGGGAACTGGAGGACATCGACCTCATCGAGCGCAAACGCCGTGGTCTGGGCAGACCCAGCCTGATCTACGTCAAGGACTTTTCGTCTGGTCTGCCAAAAGCGCAAGTACAGAATTGCCCAAACAGCAATTCTAGTGCTGCCGAAAGCGCAATTCTAGTGCAGCCAAAACCGCAAGCAAATAAGACTGAGCAAATAAGACTGATAAGAATAAAACAGAGTGGAACGATCCTGACCCTATCTATTCTGGGGGCATCCGGGAGCAGCTTGAGGATTATTTTTATCAGGTACTGGAGGTAGAACTTCTGCTCCGGCTCTGCCCGGACGAGGAGGACACCATCTACCAAATCGTAGACTTGCTTGTGGATACCTGTTCCACCAAACGCAAGATATTGCGGATTGCCGGAGATGACAAACCTGTCGAGGTGGTACGCAGTCGGCTGAAAAAGCTGAATGCTGACCACATCCGTTTCGTGCTAGATTCTCTGGCAGAAAACACCGCCCCGGTGCGGAACATGAAGCAGTATCTGCTGGCAATGCTCTACAATGCGCCCACCACCATGAACCTCTACTATCAGAACAAAACGAACCACGACTTTGCGCGCGGTTCACCGAAGGCGGGGTGATGTTATCGCAAAGAAAGCTACGATTATCGCAGTCACCAATCAAAAAGGCGGTGTGGGGAAAAGCACCACCTGTGAGAACTTAGGCATTGGACTGGCAATGGAGGGCAAAAAAGTTCTGTTGGTGGATACCGACCCGCAGGGGTCGCTGACCATCAGCATGGGCTGGCAGCAGCCCGATGAACTGCCTACCACCCTTTCCACCCTGATGCAGAAAGCCATGAACGACCAGCCCATCCAGACCGGTGAGGGCATTCTGCACCATGCGGAGGGCGTTGACCTGATCTCTGCCAACATCGAACTGGCAGGGCTGGAAGTAGCCCTCGTGAACAGTATGAACCGGGAGAAGGTGCTCAAGCAGGTGCTGGACAGTGCCAAGCGGGAGTACGATTTTATTCTGCTGGACTGTATGCCCTCGCTGGGGATGCTGACTATTAACGCATTGGCGGCAGCAGACGCTGCCCTGATTCCCGTGCAGGCGCAGTACCTGTCCGCAAAAGGTCTGGAACAACTTTTGCAGACGGTGCAGAAGGTCCGGCGGCAGATCAACCCGAAACTGAAAATTGAGGGCATCCTGCTGACCATGACAGACAGCCGCACCAACTATGGAAAACAGATCAGCAATCTGATTCGGCAGGCATACGGAAAACACTTGAAGGTGTTTGAGCAGACCATTCCCCGTTCCGTCCGTGCGGCAGAAACCAGTGCGGCAGGCAAAAGCATCTTTGCCTATGACCCCAAGGGCAAGGTGGCAGAAGCCTACAAATCTCTTGCAAAGGAGGTGCTGGCGGATGCCGATCGACAGCGAAAACTTAGCTCTGAAAGGGCTAGATGACCTCTTTTCCACCGAGGAAAACCGACAGGAGGAACAGCGGGAGCAGGTACAGCAGATCCCCATTGATGCACTGCACCCCTTCACCAACCACCCTTTCAAGGTGCTGGACGATGAAGCCATGACCCGGACGGTGGAGAGCATCGCACAGTACGGTGTGCTGGCTCCGCTGATTGCCCGTCCCCGCCCGGATGGTGACGGCTATGAGATCATCTCCGGGCACCGCCGTCAGTATGCGGCTAAACTTGCTGGGCTGGAAACGCTGCCAGTCATTGTGCGGCAGATGTCGGATGCTGCTGCTGTGATATTGATGGTGGATTCCAATTTACAGCGTGAACACATTCTGCCCAGTGAACGGGCTTTTGCCTACAAAATGAAGCTGGATGCTCTAAAAAATCAAGGTGCTAGGTCAGATTTAACTTCGTGCCAAGTTGGCACGAAGTTCCGGGCAGATGAATCGCTTGCAGAAGATTCCGGCGAAAGTGCCCGTAATGTCCAGCGTTTTATCCGCCTGACCAACCTTATCCCGGAACTGCTGGACATGGTAGATGAAAAGAAAATTGCCTTCAATCCCGCTGTGGAATTGTCCTATCTGGACGAAAGCCAACAGCGGGATTTTTTAGAAGCTATGAACGACACCCAGAATGCGCCGTCCCTTTCCCAAGCGCAGCGGCTCAAAAGGCTGGCGCAGGAAGGGCACTTCTCGTATGATGTTGCCTTTGCGGTCATGGGAGAAGAGAAAAAGGACGAGCTGGACAAGGTGGTCATCAAAAATGACACCCTGCGGAAATATTTCCCGCGCAGCTACACCCCGAAACAGATGGAGGACACCATCATCAAGCTGCTGGATCAGTGGCAGCGTAAACAGCAGCGGCAGAATGAACGCTGATACACCTTTTGAACGTAAGACCCGACCGGGTCTTTCTTTTTTGCAAAAATTAGGAGAAAAAGCACTATGAACACTACCATTGATTTCAAGACCGCAAAGATCATCGACAGTATGAGCCAGCAAATCAGCCACATGGACAATGCTGTGACCGACTTCTTCAACAAGATGAGCGATGTGCTGGAGCGGCAGCTCGGCGATGATGAAGTTTACGCCGCCGTGATTGCCCCGGAGATCGAACTGACCATCATCCCGCTGGCGAACGTTCGCAGTTACCTGCCTTGCTTCGATGAAACTGATTCCTGCTACAGCATCAGCGAAGATGTGCCGCTGGCACTCTGCTACGATCCTCGTCAGGTCATTACGCTGGCTGGCAAGCGTTACCTGTCCGGCGCGGTCATCTTTGTACGCTATGACACCGATGGCAACTTTGTTGCCCTTACCACCAGTGACCTGTACCTGATCCAGTGTTATCTGGCCGAGAACAGTGCTCCTCTGATGGCTGGACGCGAAAAGATGGTCTGCATCTGCATTGACTGAGAGGTGCAGCATGGATACCGAAATGACCTGCTATGAGAGTTTCGCAGAAGTCACGGAGGACTTTTACTGTTCCGCCGTTGATGTTTTGAAGATTCTGGTTCTCCGTCTGCACGACTACCATGCTCGTTGCTTCCATTCTCTGCGGGATGCTCTGTACGACTATTTTTCTACCGATGCCGCACCGCATACTCATGCCAATGTTTCCACTAAGCATACCGTCACCGCGTCTTGCGCTCCCCGTCCTCCCTGAAAGGATTCTTCTCACAGTTCAGTCAATGCAGGGGGTTCGCCATGAATTATATTTATTCGTTTATCATTTTTGAAGCTGGTGCCTTTTTCGGCTTCTTTGTGGCAGCTCTGTTGAACGCCGCCCGTGCTGGGCAGGAAATCACTATCAAATTCGAGGAGGAAGATAATGGAGCAGAACGAGAACACTCTGTCGGTGCTGAAAATTGCACCGGGACAGTATCCGCAGCAGGTCGAGATCGATAACGACCTGAAAGCCTTGCAGCAGGCGGTGGGCGGCTCTATCGGCGCAAGCTACCCCTTTGCTGATGACCCGATTGCCATCGTTTATAACGATGACGGCAAGCTCATGGGTCTGCCGCTGAACCGGGCCTTATGGGACGAGGACGGGCTGATGTACGATGTTATTGCCGGAACCTTTCTGGTGGTAGGTCTGGGCGAGGAAGATTTTGTATCGCTCTCCCCGGAGCTGGCGCAGAAGTATGAAGAAGAATTCCATCAACCCGAAGCCTTTCTTCCTCTGGGGCGTCGCCTGATAGTCATTCCGGTTCCGGATGAATCGGTTCAGAATGACGCAGAGAAGGCCGTAAACAAGCCCCCGGTGGAACATGACCGCTAAGACGATTTTCTGCACAGGAGGTGGTAACGATGCAGGAAGAAATCGAGCATAAGACGGTCAACCTTGCCATCTCGACCACAAAACTGTCCGCCCGCACCCTGCTGCGCGGGATGCAGTTTCTGTTGCGGCAGTACGACAAGCACGCTTCCCAGGGCAAGCAGTCCATGAAGCGGTTGGTACGGCAGAACCGTGGCGTGACCAATGTGGAGATTCAGAAAACCGGTATCAAGGATTTTGACCGCTATGCCAAGCGGTATCACATCGACTACTCCATCCAGAAAGACCTGTCCTGCAAGCCGCCCCGGTATCTAATCTACTTCAAGGCACAGGGCACGGATGCCTTGAATGCAGCTTTCAAGGAATATTCGGCATCGGTGCTGGATAAAACCAAGCGTCCTTCCGTGCTGACAAAGCTGCATGATCTGGCGCAGTCCGTTGCAAATCTGCCGGACAAAGTGCGGCACAAGCAGGAGGAACGCGGCCTATGAGCAAAAAGAAGCTTTCCAAGCTGCTGGCGCTCTATCTTCCCTATGTGGTAATTGGCTTGCTGGCAACCAATCTGGGCGAGGCGTGGCGGCTGGCTGCGGGTAAGGAACTGGGCGATAAAATCGTATCGCTGATGGATACTCTCCCGGCTGCATTTTCCAATCCGCTGCCCAGCCTGCGCCCATTTGACTTGTTCATTGGTCTGTGCTGCGGTGCTGGAATGCGGCTGGCGGTGTACCTGAAAGGCAAAAACGCCAAAAAGTACCGGCATGGCATGGAGTACGGCTCTGCCCGGTGGGGAACTCCGAAGGACATTGAGCCGTTCATGGCACCAAAGTTCGCCGACAACATCATCCTAACCAAAACGGAACGGTTGATGATGAGCAATCGCCCACCGGACCCCAAGAATGCCCGGAATAAAAATGTGCTGGTGGTGGGCGGTTCCGGCAGCGGTAAGACCCGGTTTTGGCTCAAGCCCAACCTTTTACAATGTCACAGTTCCTATGTGGTCACCGATCCGAATGGCGGATCAGCAATAAATCTGCTACTGGCTTTGGTGACATTATGGCCACTGAAACCTACGGTACCCGCCGAGCCAACGCTTACAAGATTTTGGAGGATACCTTGAATTTGCGTGACAGCCGCGTTTATGATACCATCGAGGAGGATGGGAAAGAAAAGCGTGTGCTGAATCAAAACGAAACCACCCTCGCCCAGCAGAAACAGCAGGCCATCAAGGATGCTTTCGCTGGCTGGGTCTGGAAAGATCCGCAGCGGCGGACTCTGCTGGTGAAGAGGTACAATGAGCTTTTTAACAGCACCCGACCCCGTGAGTATGACGGAAGTCATATTCATTTTGTGGGCATGAACCCGGAGATCAATTTGCGAGAGCATCAGCGCAATGCGGTTGCCCATGTGCTGTATGGGTACAACACCCTTTTGGCGCACGAAGTCGGTGCCGGCAAGAGTTTTGAGATGGCGGCTTCCGCTATGGAACTGAAACGTCTGGGCTTGTGCCAGAAAAGTCTTTTTGTCGTGCCAAACCATTTGACGGAACAATGGGCCAGCGAATTTTTACGCCTGTACCCCAACGCAAAGCTGCTGGTCACCAGCAAAAAAGATTTTGAACCCGGAAATCGAAAAAAATTCTGTGCGAGAATTGCGACCGGTGATTATGATGCAGTTATCATCGGACACAGCCAGTTTGAAAAGATACCCTTGTCCGCAGAACGACAGGAGCGTCTGATTCAGGAACAGATGGATGAAATCGAGGAGGCCATCGAAGAAGCGAAAGCACAGGTTGGCGAGCATTTCACAGTAAAGCAGCTGGAAAAGTTGCGCAAGTCTCTGAAACAGAAACTGGAAAAGCTGCAAGGCGCAGACCGTAAAGATGATGTGGTTACGTTTGAACAATTGGGCGTAGACAGGTTGTTTGTGGATGAAAGTCAGGCGTTTAAGAACCTCTACTTGTACACGAAAATGCGTAATGTCGCAGGTTTGAGTACGAGCGAGGCGCAAAAATCCAGCGATATGTTCGGCAAGTGTCGCTATCTGGATGAAATCACCGGTGGCCGTGGCGTGATTTTTGCAACGGGTACACCCCTGAGCAACAGCATGACCGAGATGTACACCCTCATGCGCTACCTTCAGTACAACACCTTGCAGCAGAAAGGGATGACCCATTTTGATGCGTGGGCTTCTACTTTTGGTGAAACTACTACTGCCATCGAACTTGCGCCCGAAGGTACCGGATACCGTGCACGCACCCGGTTCGCTAAGTTCTTCAACCTTCCTGAACTGATGGCGATGTTCAAAGAAGCAGCAGATATCAAGACCAGCGACCAGCTTCATCTCCCGGTGCCTGATGCAAAATTTGAGACGGTGGTGGTCAAACCTTCGGAAATCCAACAGGACATGGTGCAGGCGTTGAGCGAACGTGCAGCCGAAGTCCACAGCGGTTCTGTTGACCCCTCTGTAGATAATATGTTGAAAATCACGTCGGATGGCCGCAAAATCGGTCTTGACCAGCGGTTGATGAATTCCGCTCTGCCCGATGACCCCAACAGCAAATTAAATGCCTGCGTCAACAACGTCCTGCGCATCTGGAACGACACCAAGGAGCAGAAGCTGACCCAGTTGATTTTCTGCGATATGTCTACTCCCAAGGGGGACGGTTCGTTCAACGTTTATGATGATATCCGCTCCAAGCTGCTCAACGCTGGTGTGCCCGAACAAGAAATCGAGTTCATCCACAACGCAGATACGGAGAACAAGAAAGCAGAACTTTTCTCTAAGGTGCGCAGCGGACAGGTGCGTGTGCTGCTGGGCAGCACTGCCAAAATGGGAGCAGGGACCAACGTCCAGACGCTGCTCGTAGCGGTGCATCATCTGGATGTAGGCTGGCGTCCGTCTGATATGACCCAGCGCAACGGCAGAATCATCCGCCAAGGCAACCAAAACAAACAAGTCTACGTCTATAACTATGTCACGGAATCGACATTTGACGCCTACCTCTATCAGACCCTTGAGAATAAGCAGAAGTTTATCTCGCAGATCATGACGAGCAAATCGCCTATGCGATCTTGCGATGATATTGACGAACAGGCTTTATCTTACGCAGAAATCAAGGCTCTGTGTGCAGGCGACCCTCGCATCCGGGAAAAGATGGACTTGGACGTGCAGGTGGCAAAATTGAAAGTTCTGCGCGGTGACTTCCAGAATCAGAAATATCGTCTGGAGGATAAGCTGCTCAAAACTTTCCCGGAGGAGATCCAGAAACAGAAAACCCGCATTGCTGCTTTACAACAGGATTCACAGATTGCAGCAACACACCCGCAGGACAAAGAAAACTTCTGCGGCATGACCATCAAGGGCATGGTGTACGATGACAAAAAGGCTGCGGGTGAACGGCTGCTGTTGGCGCGGCAAGAGATGCCCAATGCCGATATGATGCTGCTGGGCACCTACCGTGGCTTTGAACTGAACATCCGGTTCGACAGCTTCAAGAATGAGCATCAAGCCGTTCTCCGGGCAGAGTTGAGCTATCCGGTATCGCTGGGCGATGACGTGCGCGGCAATATCACTCGTCTGGACAATGCCATCGACAATTTTGCCGACCGCATTGCCAATGCCGAAAACGCCCTGCAAAACCTTGAACAGCAGAAGCAGGCCGCAGAGATCGAGGTGGCAAAACCGTTCGCGCAGGAGGAAGAATTGCAAGAAAAATCCGCCCGTCTTGCCGAATTGAATGCTCTACTGAATATCGACCGTGACCGCAGTTCCTCGCAGGATGCTCCTGAAGAAACCAAGGAAGAGGAATCTCCTGCGGCTCGTCCGTCCGTGCTTGCTGCGCTGGAGGAAAAGGCCAACCAGCCGGAGCCAGTCAAACCGTTCCGCAGCTATTATGACAAGGATGGTGATGCACGATGAAAGAAAAGCGGGATGAAACCATCATCCTGCGTCTGACCAAAACAGAAAAGAACCGCATCTATGAAAAGATGTTCAGCATGGGCATCCGCAGCCTGAGCGCCTATATCCGAAAGATGGCACTGGACGGCTACTGCTTGAACCTTGACCTGCCGCAACTGCGGCGGATGGCATATCTCTTGCAGATGTGCAGCAACAATCTGAACCAGTACGCCAAAGCCGCCAATGAAAATGGTCGGGTCTATGCCGCCGACATGGAGGACCTGCGGCAGCGGCTGGATGAACTGATTGAGATTGGTCGGCAGATCCTTTCCCGGCTGGCTGATCTCTAAATTTCTCCCCGTAGTTGGAGGGCTGCGGGGGTACATAGGCGGCAACACCATTGACAGGCTCATGCTCTATCCATATACTGAAAGCAGAAAGGCGGTGTCAATATGAAATTCGTAGCAAGGGTTCTCCTATTTCCTGTGGTTCTCCTCAGTGCATTTCTGGTACTGATGCTGAAATGGACGCTGAACCTGTCGGCGTTTGTGCTGGCACTGCCCATGCTGTATATTTTCGGCTGCGGCCTCTATACTCTCTATTGTCAGGAGTGGCTGCAGTTTTTGATCTTGCTGGTGGCAGAGTTTGGCTGCTTTGCGCTGATCTTCATGGGGGCTTTGATCGTGGATGCGGCGGAGCGTTTTAATGGCTGGGTTGCCGGATTGTGAGGGATTAGATGGACACAGATGCTATGACCGACTATTATTGGGAAAATCTGAAAGATATTCTGCAACGACAACTTGCAGACGATGATGAATATCGTGCACTGATCCAGAAAAAGATTGCCGCAGAGATTGCGTTGAAAGCTCTTATCGGCGAAGAAGCATGGAGCCTCTATCTGGAATTGGATGCAATCAGTAACGAATTGGAAAGTGTTCGGCAGGAAGCCATGTATCTGGCAGGTGCTGCCGATCACGAAAAGTTATCCAAATAATCTTGATGCCGCCGATGTGCGGCATTTTCTTTTTGTAGGAGGTGATGGCACTGGCAGCAACACGGTTGATTGCGCTGCACAAAAACAAAAGCATGACCGTTGCGGCCTGCCTGAAAAATCGCACGGACTATATCGAAAACCCGGACAAGACCGAGCAGGGCCAGTATGTCAGCAGCTATGCCTGCAGCACCCTGACGGCAGATGAAGAGCTTATGCTTACCAAGCAGCAGTACGACC
>OLJW01002871.1_pt1 | contig 14106 bp, 9 predicted proteins | sample 1603411 | NCBI WGS metagenome assembly OLJW01 (sample SAMN04168659, study PRJEB22393) | human gut metagenome | biome: human gut microbiome; feature: stool | host: Homo sapiens | collected 2014-05-12 | reverse complement strand
AGCACTCGGCTGTTAACCGAGTTGTTGTAGGTTCGAGCCCTACTCGGGGAGTTTTGGTGACTTAGCCAAGTGGTAAGGCGTGGGACTGCAACTCCCTGATCGTCGGTTCAAATCCGTCAGTCACCTTTTATAAACACGATGAGACTTCTCATCGTGTTTTTTTAATAAAATTATGTCTAATATAAAGACATTTTGGCTTATCTGGTAAATTAAGATAGAGAACAATATTTCTAACATTCACAGCAAGAAATCCATAGACATTTGCTTCCAAACTCCGTATGCTGAAAGTAGAATACAGGAATTACGGAGGAGGAAGCAATATGCAGCAAAGAGGAAGAGTCACTATTCCGACTGATGTAGATGTCGTGCCGGAGACACTTACACTGATGGAGCGCTGGGGGGCCGATGCCATCCGCGACTGCGATGGTACGGATTACCCAGAGGAACTGCGCGCTGTGGATGCCAAGGTCTATTCGACCTATTACACCACAAGAAAAGACAATACATGGGCAAAGGCACATCCGGAGGAGATACAGCAGATGTATATTATGACGCCGTTTTATACGGCGGTCGACGGAGATTTACAGATCCATCTCATGACGCATCTGTACCCGGATATGTTAAAAGTCAACAACCGTGATGACATTACGCGTTGGTGGGAAGTTATCGACCGCACGACGGGGGCGGTTGTTTCAACCAGCCAGTGGTCGTATGATGAGACAACTGGCGACGTGACGATCCACAAGCCGGAGGCGTTCCACAGTTACACGGTCAGTTTTCTGGCATACATTATGTGGGACCCGGTGCATATGTATAATGCCGTGACCAACGGCTGGAAAGATGTGGAAAAGCAGATTACGTTTGATGTGCGCCAGCCAAAGACCCACACCTACTCCATGGAGCGGCTGCGCAGATTTATCGCGGAGCATCCGTATGTGGATGTCATCCGCTACACGACCTTTTTTCACCAATTTACGCTCATCTTTGACGAGTTGGCGCGGGAAAAATATGTGGATTGGTATGGCTATTCCGCATCGGTCAGCCCGTATATCTTAGAGCAGTTTGAAAAGGAAGTGGGCTATCGGTTCCGCCCGGAGTTTATTATCGACCAGGGCTATATGAACAATACTTACCGCGTGCCGTCCAAAGAATTTCAGGATTTTCAGGCATTTCAGCGCAGGGAAGTGGCAAAGCTTGCAAAGGAGATGGTGGATATCACACATGCGTGCGGAAAAGAGGCGATGATGTTCCTCGGTGACCACTGGATCGGTATGGAGCCGTTTATGGAGGAGTTCCAGACGATCGGGCTGGATGCTGTGGTCGGAAGCGTCGGAAACGGTGCAACGCTGCGTCTCATTAGTGACATTGAGGGGGTCAGATACACTGAGGGGCGGTTCCTGCCGTACTTTTTCCCGGATACCTTCCACGAGGGAGGCGATCCGACACGCGAGGCGAAAGTCAACTGGGTGACGGCGCGCCGGGCGATTCTGCGCAAACCGATCGATCGGATCGGCTATGGTGGGTACTTAAAACTTGCCACACAGTTTCCGGATTTTATCGACTATGTGGAGAGCGTGTGCAAAGAGTTCCGCGAACTGTACGAAAATATTAAGGGAACGACCCCGTACTGCGTCAAGCGCGTGGCAATATTAAACTGCTGGGGAAAAATGCGCGCGTGGGGCAACCATATGGTCCACCATGCCATTTACTACAAGCAGAATTATTCTTATGCGGGCATCATCGAGGCACTCAGCGGTGCTCCGTTTGACGTGAAATTTATCAGCTTTGATGATATAAGGAATCATCCGGATCTGCTCGATTCCTTTGATGTTGTCTTAAATGTGGGCGATGCCTACACCGCTTATACCGGCGGGGACAATTGGAAGGATGAGGCGATTCTGACCGCAGTCCGCCGGTTTGTCTACCGGGGTGGCGGTTTCATCGGCGTGGGCGAACCGGCATCCTGCCAATGGCAGGGGCACTTCTTCCAGCTTGCGGACATCCTTGGCGTGGAAGAAGAAACCGGCTACACGTTGAATGTGGACAAGTATAACTGGCAAGATCATGCGCATTTTATCACGGAGGACAGCGGCGATGCGATTGATTTTGGCGAGGGCAAGAAAAACATATTCGCGCTCGAATCCGCGACCGTGCTACGCCAGATCGACAAAGGTGTACAGCTTGCCGTGAATACGTTCGGGCAGGGCAGGGGTGTGTATATCAGTGGCCTGCCGTACAGCTTTGCAAACAGCCGCCTGCTGTACCGGGCGATTCTGTGGGCGGCTTCGGCGGAGGGGAAAATTCACCGCTGGTTTTCCACAAATTACAATGTCGAAGTGCATGCTTATGTAAAAAACGGCAAATACTGTGTCGTCAACAACACGTATGAACCGCAGCAGACGACCGTTTACCGGGGGGACGGCAGCAGTTTTGCGGTCGACCTTGCGGCCAATGCGATCCTCTGGTACGAGATCTAGGAAAGAAACTGTCTGCGGTAGGCATCGGGGGAGAGCGTGGTTTCCCGACGGAATGCCTGCGAAAAATACGACTGGGAAGAAAAGCCGACCGCCTGGGCAATTTTTGCGACCGGAAAGTCGGTGTGTTCTAACAGGGATTTCGCCTCTTCAATGCGTCTGGTAATCAGATAATTGATGGGCGAGATTCCTTTGTATTTGGTGAAGGCGTGGGCAATGTAATATTTGCTGTGGAATGTTAAGGCACTTAGTGTATCTAACGTGATTGTTTCCGCGTAGTGCGCATTGATGTACTGCTCGATCATGCGGCATTCCTGTGAGGTTTTGCCGACGGAGACGGCCTCCGGCGTGACGCGGATCTCCCGCCGGATCAGATAGAGCAGATTTTCGAGCAGATTCTGTGACATTTCTACATAATTTTCTTTGCGGTCATGCAGTTCCTGTATGAGCGATCTGGTATAAAACAGACAGGCAGGGCGGATTGTCTTTACATTTTTGCAGAGGCAGGTTATGGGCGCGTGTCCGTCGGTTTCAAACGCTATGCCCTCAAATCCGAGAACAACATATTCCAAAGCCGCATCGCCGTTGCTGAATTCTGTGTGCATGACATGGGGATTGATGAGGATCAGGTCATCTGCCGCAATGCAGAAGGTTTGTGTCTCGGTCTGGAATGTGCCGGTTCCGTTTAAGACATAAAACAGCTCGGTAAACGGGTGGGAGTGCAGCACGCTCGGCCAGGTCTTGTCGTAGCTGGAATGGCTGATATAAAGCAGGCGCAGATCCGGCCGTTTCTTTTGCGCGTCAAAGGTTTGTGGTTTGAAGTTGTACTGCTGGTATGGCATAGGCATCCCCTCCTGAAAATAGCATGTGCATTTGCACCTGAAATCTGTTATAGTAATTATAGCGCAAGATTTATAACAATGTAAACAAGATCCCGATAGCGGAGCGGCAGCACGCGCCTTATCATGAAGTGGTAACAGACACAACACATAAGGGGGAAAACAATATGAGAGCGATTACAGAACAGCAGAAACAGGAAGCCATTGCAGCATTTGCATACGAGGGAACACTGATTGCAGATACGGTGTACGGGAGCGGACATATCAACGACACGTTCCGCCTGACGTTTGCAGTCGGCAATATGGGGGATCTGGATGTGATCTTACAGCGGATGAATGCCGATGCCTTTCCACATCCGGAACAACTCATGGAAAACATTGCGGGTGTGACGGGGTTCTTAAAAAAGAAGATTATTGCGCGGGGCGGCGACCCGGAGAGGGAGACGTTAAATATCATCCCGACCGTGGACAACAAACCGTACTACCGTGACACAAACGGGGACTACTGGCGGTCGTACCGGTTTATCACCGGGGCGAGCAGCTTTGATCAGGTGGAAACGCCGCAGCAGTTTTATGAGAGCGCGGTCGCATTCGGCAGCTTCCAGCGGCTTTTGGCGGATTATCCGGCAGAGACACTCCATGAGACAATTCCGGGGTTCCACGACACGCGGGCGCGGTTTGCGGCATTTGAAAAAGCCGTCCGGGAGGATGTTGTGGGGCGGGCCGCGGAGGTTCAAAAGGAGATCGCTTTTTTCTTAGAGCGGAAGGAGACGGCCTGCTATTTTGCCGGGCGGCTTGACCGCGGGGAGCTTCCGATCCGCGTGACGCACAACGACACGAAATTAAACAATGTCATGCTCGACGATAAGACCGGAAAGGGGGTCTGTGTCATTGATCTTGATACGGTCATGCCGGGGCTTGCCATGAATGATTTTGGCGATGCGATCCGCTACGGGGCGAGCACTGCGGCGGAGGATGAGCGGGATCTCTCCGAAGTCTCGTGCAGCATGGAGCTGTTTTCCCTCTTTACCAAAGGATTTCTGGAGGGCTGCGGCGGCAGCCTGACTCCGGAGGAGACCGCGCTGCTTCCGATGGGGGCAAAGGTCATGACGTATGAGTGCGGCATGCGGTTTCTTATGGATTATTTACAGGGCGATCGTTATTTCAAGATCCACCGGGACGGACAGAATCTCGACCGTGCCCGCACGCAGCTTACGCTTGTGGCAGACATGGAGCGCAAGATGCAGCAGATGCAGGACATTGTAAGAAAGGCAGCAGGGTAATGGCAGAAAAGAAAAAGAAGAAGATGGAGTTTAGGTACTACCAGTTACCGCCCGGAAGTCCGATTCTTGCACTTCTGGGAGAAAAGTGGGTGCAGAATTATGGTGACCGCACGGCAGACAGGCTTCATTTCCACAATTACATGGAACTTGGCTATTGTTATTACGGGGCAGGCGACGTGGTACTGGGGGATGACACCTACCGTTTTTCGGGGCAGCAGTTTACCGTCATCCCGTCGAATTTTCCGCACACGACAAACAGCGATCCGGGCAACATCAGTCGCTGGGAATATCTGTTTGTCGATGTGGAGGTGGTACTTGACGGTATTTTCCCGGACAATGCACTCCGCAAAGAGCGCGCACTGCAGCGGCTCTATGAAAAGCCGTGGTTTTTGGAGGAAGCAGAGTATCCGAAGGAAGCGGCAAAAATTAAAGAAATCTTAAACATCATGCGAAAAGGCGATGAATTTTATCTTGAGGAGGCAAAGGCACTGCTGGGCTGTCTTCTTTTGGAGATCACACGGTTAAACTACACGAACAAAGAGACGCGCGCGGATGCCGAGCAGGGCAGGATCACCTGCATCGTCTCCCGCGCCATGGACTATATCTCCGATCACTACATGGAACCAATAAGGGTAGAACAACTGGCGAAGTACAGCCATCTGAGCGAGACACATTTCCGGCGTGTGTTTACCGAATATATGCATATGGGGCCGCTTGAATATATCAACACGGTGCGCATCCGCACGGCGTGCGAGCACTTAAAAAAGACCGAGGAACCGGTGGCGGACATCGCCCACAAATGCGGATTTACGACCAACTCCACGTTCAACCGCAATTTCAAGCAGATGATGGGGGTCACACCCGTGGAGTGGAGGAAGCGTCCGGAAAATTACGAACAGCGGCTGCTCAATTATGAGATCCACACAGAGAAAGGATGGTAACAACCGATGCAGGGGGCAAAACTGATACAACAGGTAAAGAGGAAACAAAAGAAGATGACGGGGGTTCTGCGGAAGCTCATGGTCGTATTCGGGGTATTTTTTGTGCTGCTTGGGATCATGATCTCACAGGCATTTATGTTAGCGGGCTTTCTTCTGGTGGCACTGTATTTTGTATTTGATGTGTTAAGCCGGAAAGAGTACGAGTACATCCTCGACGGGAAAACACTCACAATTGATGTGATCTATGGGAAGCGGTACCGTAAAACGGCACACATCATTGACATGACCGAGATGGAAGTGACCGCGCCAAACCGCCACGAGGCTGTGGCAAAGTACCGCAAAGACGGGGGCGGGGTCCGACTGCCGAAGTTTGATTATACCTCCTATGAGGATGACATTCCATACTACACGATGATCGTCATTGAGGACCGGGAAAAGAAAAAATTGTTGCTTGATCTCAATCAGGAACTGCTGTTTGCACTCAAAAAACAGTATCCTTCTAAGGTTTTTGCATAAAGTGGTGAATAAAATATGAACAGTTGCAAACAAATCATGAACAACAAATGTGCGCAAAATCAGAGAATCCATCATTTCAACGAAAAATTGCAGGAATGCAAGCGGTTGTAATGGTGGATTTGTTGCATCACATGGCACGCATAATGGCAATATGAATGGAAATAACCGAAAATATGCGAAAAAATAGTGCAAAGCACACAAAATGATTGAAATTGCACATTATACGGACAATTATGCAAACTAGATATATTCAAGCAATGCTATAATACGTTCATCAGCAAAAGTAACAAATACTCTTAGGGAGAAGGAGGAAATTTATATGAAAAAGAAAATGATTACAGCATTACTTGCAAGTGCAATGGTATTGTCACTGGTTGCTTGCGGTGGAGGCGGAACAGACAGCAACGGTGGCGGGGATACATCCTCCAGCGGAAGCGGTACTTCTTCCTCATCCGACAGTAATAAGCTGACCGTATGGGCATGGGACCAGAACTTTAACATCAAGGCAATAGAGACCGCAGCCGAGCAGTACAAGAAAGACCATCCGGATTTTGAACTCGAAGTGGTTGAGACCTCTTCTGATGACTGCCAGACCAAGCTGACAACCGCAGCAAATGCCGGTGATTACAGCACACTGCCGGATATCGTACTCATGCAGGACAACAGCTACCAGAAATTCTTAAAAAGTTATCCGGATGCCTTTACCGACCTGACGGATATGGGAATCAACTGGGATGATTTCGGAAAATTAAAACAGTCTTACTCTATGGTAGACGACAAGCACTACGGTGTTCCGTTTGATAACGGTGCTGTTATCGCATGTTACCGTACCGACATCTTAAAAGAAGCCGGATACACCATCGACGACCTGACCGATATTACCTGGAGCGAATTTGCAAAGATCGGAAAAGATGTTCATGATAAGACCGGCAAATACTTACTGACCAGTGAGGGAACTGGCGGAGACACTATGATGATGATGATCCAGTCCTGCGGTGCAAACTTTGTCAATGAAAACGGAGATGCTTACATTGTAGGAAATGACATCGCTGAGAAGTGTGTCGACATCTACACCGAACTCGTACAGAATGATGTTGTAAAATTAGTAAACAACTGGGATGAGTATGTATCCACCATCACAAATGGTGAGGCAGCAGGCGTTGTCAATGGTAACTGGATCACTGCAACGATCGCTTCTACCGAAGACCAGAAAGGCCAGTGGGCAATCACCACAATGCCAAGTGTAGATGGTGTGGATTCCGCTACTCATTATGCAAACAACGGTGGATCTTCCTGGTATGTTACCGCAAACTGCCAGAACAAAGATCTTGCAGAAGATTTCTTAAAGAGCACTTTTGGTTCCAGTACAGATTTCTATGATGCAATCCTTCCACAGACCGGTGCGATTGCCTGCTACTTACCAGCCGGAGAATCGGATGTATACAACGAGCCAAACGAGTTCTTCAACGATCAGCCGATTTACTCCACGATCGTAGAATACTCTTCCCATATTCCGGAGTTTACAAAGACTCCGTATCACTATGAGGCAAGAGAGTGCATCAACACAGCAGTTGTCAATATCGTAAATGGAACAGCTAAGGCTGATGCATTACAGGAAGCACAAGATACCTTACAGTTTAAGATGACGGAGTAATCCGGTACATAAAAAAGAATGACAAGTTTGTATAGCGGGGGGCGACCTCCGCTATATGTGAAAATGACCAGAAATGCGAAAGGGGGAATTTGTTGTGAATTCCAAGAAAAAAGGGATGTCACTTATTGCAAAACAAAGAGCGGCAGGATGGACATTTCTAGCACCGGCATCGATTCTGATTGCGATCATGAGTTTTTATCCGATGGTGCGGGCATTTATCATTTCCCTGCAAAAGGGAACGGGTGCCAATATGCGCTTTACTGGATTTTCCAATTATCAGAGAATCCTTGTTGATAAGGTGTTCCAGCAGTCCATCGGCAACACATTTTTCTACCTGATTATCCAGGTGCCAATCATGCTTATACTTGCAATTCTGCTGGCACAGTTATTAAACAACAAACATTTAAAATTGCGGGGATTGTTCCGAACCTGTGTCTTCCTCCCATGTGCGACTTCACTGGTTTCCTATTCGTTGATCTTCCGTTCGATGTTTGCAACAGACGGACTGATTAACAGTATCCTCATGAAACTTGGTATCTTACATTCCGGCTATAATTTCCTGGGTCATTCCGGAAGTGCCAAAGCGGTCATTATCCTTGCTTTGATTTGGAGATGGACTGGTTATAACATGGTTTTTTATCTGGCTGGTTTACAGAATATCGAGTATTCCGTATACGAAGCCGCCAAGATCGACGGTGCAAACGGCTGGAAAACATTCTGGAGGATCACCGTACCGCTGTTAAAACCGACGATCATCATGACCTTTATCATGTCAATCAATGGTACGTTGCAGTTGTTCGATGAGTCCGTCAACCTGACAAAGGGTGGACCTGCCAATACGACTATTACCATGTCACACTATGTATACAACACATGTTTTATCAATGTGCCAAACTTTGGATATGCGGCAGCCATGTCATTTTTGATCTTTATCATGGTAGCGATCCTTGCATTTATCAACTTGAAAGTAGGTGATACGCGTGACTAAGCAGAAAAGCAAATCAATGATCCAGAGAAGATTGATCCCGACGTATATCTTTCTGGGGATCGTGTCCTTTATTTCCGTATTCCCGCTGTATTGGATGATTTCCGCAGCCACGAATACATCCACGGACGTATCCCGTGGTCGCCTGCTTCCGGGTACGCACTTTATGGAGAACTTTAAGAACTTAATGTCCCAGCAGCCACTGTGGAGAGCCCTCGGGAATTCGTTCCTGTATGCGATCCTTACGACGGTGCTGTGTCTCTTGGTCTGCTCCATCGCCGGTTATGGTTTTGAGATCTACCATGACAAATGGAAAGACCGCCTGTTTTCCATCCTGCTTCTTGCCATGATGATACCACAGGTTGCAACAATGGTTCCGTTGTTTCAGATGTTTTCCAAGGCAAAGCTGTTAAATACAGCGGTTGGATTTATGCTTCCGATCATATCCACACCGTTTATGATCATGATGTTCCGCCAGAATGCCCGTGCATTTCCGGTTGACATCATCGAAGCTGCGCGTATTGATGGATTAAGCGAGGTACAGATTTTCTTCCGGATGTTTATCCCGACGATGAAATCGACCTATGCGGCAGCCGCTGTTATCACATTCATGAATGCATGGAATGCATACTTATGGCCAAAGGTAATCATGTCCGATAACCGTGCGATGACTATGCCAATGCTCATTGCCAACCTGATTACCGGATACAAGACGGATTACGGTATGCTCATGTGTGGTGTATTGTTCTGCTCAATCCCGACGATGATCGTATTCTTCGTATTACAGAAGCAGTTTGCAGAAGGTATCACCGGAGCGGTTAAATAAAAATGGTAAAAAATGCCTTCCTTTTTGGAGGGCATTTTTTACCATAACAGGAAAGGGGTATATGCCTATGAATACATTTGATTATAAGAAAGTAAAAGATCCTCAGTATTTTCGTGATGCGCGCATGGATGCGCATTCTGACCACATATATTACCGGACGAAAGAGGAGGCAGAAGAGAAACAGAGTTCCTACCGCGTCAGTTTAAACGGGCTGTGGAAGTTCCACTATGCAAAAAACTATGCCGACGTAGTTGCCGGATTTGAGAAGGAAGACTACTGCTGTGTAGGTTGGGATGACATCAAGGTTCCGGCTCATATCCAGATGGAGGGTTACGATGTGCCGCAGTATGCTAACGTGCAGTATCCGTGGGAAGGCCATGAGGACATCCATCCGGGCGAGATCCCGGAGCAGTTTAACCCGGTGGCAAGCTATGTCAAATATTTTACCGTGCCGAAGCAGATGCAGGGGAAGCGGCTCTTTGTCTCGTTTCAGGGCGCGGAGAGCGGACTTGCAGTCTGGTTAAACGGCACATTCATCGGTTACAGCGAGGATTCGTTTACTCCGTCTGAGTTTGAACTGACCGATGCGGTAAAAGACGGGGAAAACAAACTGGCGGTACAGGTGTTTAAGTGGACAGCGAGCAGCTGGTGCGAGGATCAGGATTTCTTCCGGTTTTCCGGAATCTACCGCGATGTATACCTGTATACTGTGCCGGAAGTACATGCCTATGATGTAAAGGTGCGGGCACTGCCGGATGCAGCACTTACCGCTGCCGAACTGGCACTGACTTTACAGATGTGGGGAAGCGGCAAGGTGAAAGTCGTCCTCAAAAAAGACGGACAGACTGTGCTGGAAGACGAATCGGCTGTTACCGAAGGGGAACAGATCCTGACCTGGAACGTGGAGCGGCCTGTTTTGTGGAGCGCGGAAGACCCGCAGCTTTATGACCTTACGGTTGAAGTCTGCGATGGCGCGGGAACTTTACAGGAAGTGATCCCGCAGCGCGTCGGGTTCCGCCGGTTTGAGATGAAGGACGGTATTATGACATTAAACGGAAGGCGGATCGTCTTTAAGGGCGTGAACCGCCACGAGTTCAGTTCCGTCAGCGGACGGCATGTGTCGGAGGAAGAGCTGCGCAAGGATCTTCGCACGATGAAGCAGAATAACATCAACGCGATCCGTACCTGCCATTACCCGGATGCGTCTAAGATTTATGAGCTCTGTGATGAGTATGGCATTTACATGATTGATGAGACAAATCTGGAATCGCACGGTTCCTGGGATGTGGCAGAGTTTACGAAGGACGATACCTATATCGTGCCGCACAACAAACCGGAGTGGCTTGCGATGATGCTTGACCGTGCCAATTCGATGTACCAACGTGACAAAAACCATCCGGCGATCCTGATCTGGTCGTGTGGCAATGAGTCTTACGGCGGCAAGGACATCTATGAAATGTCCTGTCTGTTCCACCGTCTGGATGATACCCGTCTCGTTCATTACGAGGGGCTGTTCCACGACAGAAGTTACAACGATACGAGTGATATGGAAAGTCAGATGTACCCATCGGTGGAGAGCATCAAAGAATTTTTGGCAAAGGATTCGAGCAAGCCGTTTATCTGCTGCGAGTACACGCATGCAATGGGCAATTCCTGTGGTGCGATGCACAAATATACGGATCTGACCGACACGGAACCGAAGTATCAGGGCGGCTTTATTTGGGATTACATCGATCAGTCGATCTACAAAAAAGACCGCTACGGCGAGGAGTTTCAAGCATACGGCGGGGATTTTGGCGAACGTCCAACCGACTATAACTTTAGTGGAAACGGTATTGTCTACGGTGGAAACCGCGATGTGTCACCAAAAATGCAGGAAGTCAAATTCAATTACCAGAACATCACGGCGGAAGTGACTGCGGAGTCCGTAACGGTCAAAAATAAAAACCTGTTTGTCAACACCGACCGCTTTGCGTGTGTTGTGACCGTTGCAAAAGACGGAAAGGAGATCCGCCGGGCAGACTTACCGACGGCTGTGGAGCCGCTCTCGGAACAGACCTATCCACTGCCGTTTGCAAAAGAGACAAAGGCAGGCGAATACACCGTGACCGTCTCCTTCCATCTGAAAGCGGACACTGTCTGGGCAAAGGCAGGGCATGAGGTGGCTTTCGGGCAGTATGTCTATCCGGTTGCGGGTGAGGCAGAAACATGCACAGACAAGATCAAAGTGATCCACAGCACACACAACATCGGTGTAGAGGGTGCGCATTTTTCCGTCCTGTTTTCCGTATTAAACGGTGGGCTGGTTTCCTACAAATATGCGGGAAAAGAGATGATCGAGGCGATCCCGAAACCAAACTTCTGGCGGGCACCGACGGACAATGACTGTGGAAATCTCATGCCGGCGCGCTATGCACAGTGGAAAACGGCCAGTCTGTATGTCAGCCATAAAAGCCCGCAGGAGACGAGTACGCCGGAAGTCACGGAACACGAACACAGCATTACCGTTTCGTTCCGCTATTTTATGCCGACCACACCGGTTTCGGAATGTCGGTTGTCCTATGAAGTATTTGGGGATGGCAGGGTAAAGACCACGCTCTGTTATGATCCGGTCAAAGAATTGGGCGACATGCCGGAATTTGGCGTACTGTTTAAATTTAATGCCGATTACGACCGACTGCAGTGGTATGGACTGGGCGAACAGGAAACCTATGCTGACCGTTGTAAGGGAGCCAAACTTGGCATCTACAGCAATAAGGTAAAAGACAATGTGGCGCGGTATATGGTTCCGCAGGAATGTGGGGCAAAATGTGGCGTGCGCTGGGCGCGTGTGACTAACCGTGCCGGAGATGGCATGTTGTTTGAAATGACAGAAGAAACAGGTCCGATGGTATTTTCCGCACTGCCGTATACGCCGCATGAGATAGAAAATGCGATGCATCCGTATGAGCTGCCACCGGTACACTACACGGTTGTCCGTGTGGCAAAAGCCCAGATGGGTGTCGGCGGCGACGACAGCTGGGGCGCGCAGACGCATCCGGAATATCTGTTGCAGACGGACAAAACCATGCAGTTTTCCTTTGTATGGAAAGGCGTGGTGAGCACAGAAGCATAATTACAGGATCTTTACAATATTCAGATCCTGATCTAAAAGCAGGATGTCGGCTCTTGCCCCGACGGCAAGGGTGCCGATTTCCTGTGAACATTCGATGCTCTTTGCAGGATTGCAGGTGGCGGCTTTGACGGCCACGCCGAGCGGAATGCCAAACTGCACCGCATTTTTCATACAGTCAAACAAATTGGTGGCGGAACCTGCGATGGTTCCGTCTTTTAAGGTCGCAAGGCGGCCTTTTTTGATTACCGGCTGTCCGCCGAGTTCGTACTCGCCGTCCTCCATACCGGTTGCACGCATCGCATCGCTGATTAAAATCATGCGGTCGTTGCCAAACATGCGGAAGGCATTGCGGATGACCGACGGGTGGATGTGGATGCCGTCACAGATGATCTCTGCCATAACATGTTTGCTGTCAAATACGGCGCCTACAACTCCGGGAGCCCGGTGAAGGATTTCCGGCATACCGTTGTATAAGTGGACAGCGTGGTTTGCCCCTGCGCTAAATGCAGCCATGGCTGTATCGTAATCGGCGTTGGTATGAGCCAGTGAGATATCTACTTTCTCTTTCATCTGGCGGATAAATTCCAGTGAGTTTTCGCTTTCTTCCGGTGCAATGCCCACAAATTTTACCAGATCTTCAGAAGCTTCTAAGAAGCGTTCGCAAAGTGCAATATCACAGGGAAGGATATTCCGGTCATCCTGTGCGCCTTTTTTTACAGGGCTGATAAAGGGGCCTTCCATGTTGATGCCTACCAGGTCTGCCTTTTTATAGTCATGTTTTTCACGTTTGTACTGTGCGGCAGTTTTTAAAACATCTACCAGTTCCTCTACCGGAAGTGTCATGGTAGCAGGTGCAATAGCAGTTACTCCCACAGAAGCTTCATATTCTGCGATCCGTTCAATAGCTTCCATGGAATTGTCACAGAAATCATCCCCCTTGCATCCGTGAAAATGCAGGTCGATCAGTCCTGGAATGGCATAGGCGCCTTCTCCATCGAGAACCTCTTTTCCCGAAAGATCCGGTTTGGTTTCATTGGTGTAGACAGCTTCGATCCGGTCCTGATCCAGTACCAGACCGCCCTCTACAAATTTCTGATCGGGTGTATAAACTTTTACATTATCAATGATCATGTTGTAATCCCTCCAGTTTTTTATTTATGATGACATATTTGTTTTGTGTTCCCCTGTTACTTAGTGTACTTGGAAATGAGTTTTTTTGCAATATGGGGGTAAAAATGGCCGGTTGCTGCAGGAATGTTTATTCCGGCAGCTTATCTTCTATAAAGTGAAGGAAGCCTTCCGAAGCCGGGGAAATATTCTTTCCATAGGCCAGCCCAATATTCATGGTCTGGGCCGGTTTTAAGGGAAGATGCACGACCCGGTCCTGCCAGAGAGAACTGTTGACCTGATTGTTGATGCCAATGCCAAGCCCTGCTTCTACCATAGAATAGGTTGCATTAATGTCCATAGTGG